>Ga0179591_1204760_pt1 | contig 13109 bp, 9 predicted proteins | sample CZOMad2_1_08_16f_FD_182891 | JGI IMG/M metagenome (GOLD analysis project Ga0179591, IMG submission 182891) | Vadose zone soil fungal communities from Angelo Coast Range Reserve, California, USA - CZOMad2_1_08_16fungal (PacBio error correction) | ecosystem: Environmental > Terrestrial > Soil >...
GGAGGCTTGTAGGAATGCGGACGGCTGTCTTCGATCCACGCTTAATGAAGAGGGCAGAAGGATTGAGCGAGAATAGCCAGTACCTCTGGTAACAGCATGGGTAAAGGGGAGATAACGGGGACTCAACGCTCCTTACTATTAGCAGGTAAGGACAGCGACGAAAAAAGCGTTGACAACAAGGCCGATCCGCAGAAGGAAAACATATGATTCAGATAAAAAGGGCGGCCAAAAAAAGATAGGATAAGAAAAAGGCTGACCTTCGACACTTTCCCTTCTACACTGGTCCGAAATGGAATAGAAGTTGTACTGAACGCAGCAGCACTCTAATCTGGACAGGAAAATTCGCTAACAGGCTCGGCTCTGGCTTTAAACGGTGCGTCTAGGAGGAATTGTTGTGGGGGGGGGAAATCCGCCGAAAGCGGGGTGAGTTCCGGGGGATGCCCGAGCGATCTGGGAAGGGCTCAACGGCTTTTCCGTGGGCAGTCAGTTCGTCATTGTCCCGCTCACAAAGAGGGTAAAACCATTGCGGGGAGAGCCATGTCTGAGGTGCGGTCCGAGAATTAAAGGGGGGCCCAACCTTCTCCCCACTTGTATAGTCAATGTATTACGAGACCTTCGAACCGGCGGAAAAGAGACAGAGTTGAGCTCGGTCCTTGGAAAAGGCCGGGGATGCCGGCCTCGTTTTCGCCGAGACTACGAAAAGACTAGGAAGGTAGCAGAGTCGCGGACTTCAAATCGTCCTGGAGAGGGTAGCAGCCAATAGTGAGCGCCCACACCGCAGTGACTCCTAATCGCACTACCGACGCGCCCTTGCGCCCAGGGAGGGGAGGTAGAGCGAGTAAAATCGAGAGGGCATCTTGGGGGAATTCCAACGTGGAATTCAAATGATAAACGTATCTACTGCGTGACGGTGCGCCCGTCCAACATCTCGATTGTAAAAAGGAAAAAAACGTCGAAGTCATGCCGCAGGAAAGTCGAAGCTTACGCGTCAAGCCTGGGCTTGACGTGAAAAATCTCGTCGTCGTCAATCTATCGCGGCGAATAAGTGGAGCGACGGAGGGAAAGAACAGGAGCGTGGGAAAAAAGTTAGGGGGGCCAATATCAGCATCAACAAGTCTTATAGTAATAGAGAGATACTTGGTCGAGAGGCAACCTAACCCGAGGAGGGAACGACTTTGGCGGGGAGAGAAGGGCACCAGATAGACCGATCACTAAGCTCAGGAAAGACTATTCGCTCACTATCGACCGAGAGCGTAACTTTCAAGCACCTGAAGAACAATATTGAATTTTTCGAATCCCGCGATCCAAGTGGAACAAAGAGCAGAGGGTCGGGGAAAAAAGAGGGAAGGGGCCGGGAGATGGTAAAAACAGCAAGGGAGGAGAGTCCTTTACTTGTAAGTATAGGAAACGGAAAGTGTGGGAAAATCTCCACACTGTGAGTGGGAGGAATATGCCACTAACGACCAGAGAGGGGTAAAATAGAGCTCTTAAACATTCAGACTCTTTACAATAAAATTCGGAAGCGGAGGCTTGGGCGAAGGGGAGGTTTGCGGAATCCCATCAGGGCAGACAGAATAGATCCAAGATGCTGACTGGAAGTCCAGAAATCTTCGTTCCGCAAAAAGGTCTACGAATCGACGAAAGGGTGAAGACCCGTTCGGGGATTCAGGCAATCCCCCGAGACTTGGGGCAACGTTGACGGATCAGGGGGGAAAAGTCGCTGCGAGTGGCCTCAACCGCGAGCTTTCATCGGTAGGGACGACGAAAGAAATTCGCTCAACGGCGAGATCCGCACAAGGACCTGTCGACCCACTTATGGAAGAAGTGGGATAAAGGGAAGTAGAATCAATGGTAAAATAAGGAGGGAAAGCAACTCCAGCGAAACGATGGAAATCATAGAATTCCAGAAAGCGTGGATGAGGGTTCCGAAAGAGGAAAGAGGACAGAAAAAAGAAACCATTACTCCACATAAGGTGAAAAAAAAGGGCTAAAGGACGAAAAGGACGCATCTGAATGAGGGATTAAACGGAACTCATCCGAAGAGGGGAGTTCGATAGTCAAGGACCACTGAAATCAAATTACCTCAAGAGAACGGAATCGCGACGGAAGGGACTGAGAGACAAGCGGCGTAGATCAAGGGTAGTTGTTTTGTCGGGAAAGAACAGAGATGGAGGACAAGGTTCATCGTAAAAAAGGGTGCGGATGGCTGTGAAAATTGTCGGAGGGTACGCAATGAGGTTTCAATATCAAGGGAAGCAAAGTCTCTCATACTTGTTCATGAATCTAGGGGGAGGAAGATCTGCATGTGGAACTACAGGAAGATGAGAGAGTGAGCGCTGACTGGATTGAGAAAAGAGAGGAGGAGCGATAAAACCTTGGCCCTTACCTGAGTCGAGAAGTGCCATCTGCTGAAAGGAGGAAGTAGCATAAGAGAAGAAAGGAAATATGGCAATAGGCATTCTATCGCGGATGGTATCTTCTCTGACATCCTGCACATCATTCTCGAAGATAGTAGAGGAAGAGTGCTAAAATTAGGTCATTAGAAGAAAGAGCTGGAACAATTCACCGAGGAAGGGAACATAAAAATCATCAAGACGGAGAAAATGGGTTGCGAAGCTTCCTTTATAGGACAAACCTCCTTGGACGGAGCAAGGGAATGGAGGTCAAAAAGGATCCTCCGGAAAGTGACGAAAGAAGGGGTCAATCTATGGCGGCCCTTATCAATCAGGTCTATCTCTTACAGCAGCGTGACACCAAGTTAACAAAAAGGAGGAAAGCGACCAAACTTCGCGCGAAAGAAATCGTCAGCAACGTAAGCGTCTGTTGGGAAGGAACAACGTCGACTTGAGTAAAGTCCGCCATGACTCACAATCAGGGCGCCAACGTCCTAGAAAAGGAGAGGTCAGAAAAGTCCAAAGGGAAGCAGGCTCGATTCCGACAGAAGAGAAGGAATCAAAGAGAAGTGAACTATTCTGGCCGTTCGGGGATCGGCACGGTTCCGAGATCAGCACGAAACAAGGGAGTCAACTTGAAAGATTAAATCGAGCTCACCCTCATATACGACCAACTTTAAGCAAGGTATCTAGATGAAACATAAGCGCAAGGGTCGAAAGAGCGGCAATTAAATCAGGGGGGGGGCAATCCTCGCGAAGGAAGTACGGGAACACGGTAAGGCACGCGCGCAAAACCTAAACAGTTCTCTGCAGAAAGCGTTCAGAGCCCGTGCTGAAATGATTTAAGGGAGATCGATAAAGAATAGCAGTCTGCTCTAAGGAAAAAGGGAAGACTTACGAAGGGAAACAGAGGGGAACACTGGAACCGAGGAAGCCGTGAGACATCGTGCGCGTGCAAGGTGATGAGACCAAACCGCCTCACCGAAAAAGCCGATCATTTGCCGTCGAAGAGATGGTTATCAGGACTATTATCTCTCTGCTCAAAGGGAAACGAGCCTGCGAGGGGTCTATCGCCAACATCGAGGTAACCAAAGGAGGGAGGGGTCGCTGGGGCGCGGTTAAAGGGCCACAATCAAAACGAGGACCCTCCTCAAAACAAGCAAATAAAGAACTCTGACACGTCGAGACCAAAACGGCCAGGAAGCTGCGAATGCCGGCCTCAAAGAAAATTTGGCGTTCTGGGGCGTCAACCGACTGTCCAAGCAGGGGGAAGGAGAGGTCATAAAATAGGGTATCGCAGGGACAACTTATAACCTTGCGGTGAAGAAAGGAGGACGCTGGTAGGACCGGGAACGCAGGACAAGGACAGGGAGATCATGGTCGGCAGGACGACATGGCACGTCTACGAGTACGCTGGTCCGAGGAAAAAACCAAGCTCCTCTCGGGGAAGGTTATAGAAAGTAGGAAGTGGACTTACGCGGAAAATACAATCATGTGTAGAGCTTTCGAGTTGCGGAGAAAAGCGTCACCTTCTCTAAGGAGTACAAAAAATGAAGGAGAATCTTGAAGTCTTCCTCAAGCACCAAAAAAAAATCGGGAGTACCTGATGGGACATCGGGGGTGGATAAGCGGGTACGCAGGAAACATCTTGCATTAACGCGTCCTTATTCAATACCGTAAGAGAAGATCATCTCACCGCGGAATCATCGAACGGAAAAGGAGCCTTCCAAGGTCCTTGAAGGTTAAAAGAGCAGACAAAACACAAAGCAGGCCCTCTTATACGGGGCCAAAGTCCGAAAAACGGGATTACCCAGACCATAACGTTCTCAGGGTGTCTGCGAGAGATGAAGGCTAACTCGGAGCGAAGGAGGGGGGGGGCGACTTTATTCGACAAGAGAGTCAAAATGGAAAAAAAACGCATCCTCGTCCGCACCACCATAAAAATAGACAGCATAACTGGAGGACTATTCTTAGGGAGGAAACTGCTCGCGAAACCAACTAACGTCCGACTCGAGGGGGGCGAGCAAACAGTCGGGAAAAAGAACTGCCGAGACAACCACTTATTATGTAAAATATGGGGGGGGGCATGACCGAATGGATGCCGAAGCCGAGATCTTTTTGAGGAGAAATACATAATGCCCAGAAGCAGTCGCCGGCCTGAGGGAGAAAGGAGTCCGACTGCAGGGTGCGGCCTGGAGATTGAGAAGAGAGGAAACGAGTTTAAACGCATAGCTCTGAAGATACGCGCGTTCGGGGAACTCAATCGTTGAGACACACTGGCACTTACAAACGGAGGGTTGGGTACCGATGGGCGGTCGCAACAGTTTCCTCGAGGGAACAGGCGGGGAAAGGGGGAGAGGGGGAAATATTCGACTTTGTCCAACCATTGAGTTAATTATCTGCTTTATGATCTCTGGCGGACTGGCGGGTCAAGGGACGAGCAAAGGCGTTTGAAGGAAGGGACCGAAAAGAGGCCAGGCAATGTAATGGTGATCGGCAGGTCGAGGCCGAAAGAAGAATTAGGCCTGGGTTACCTGACCAAGCTCGAAGAGGCGGTGACACGAGCAGGCCTCACCGTTTTGTAGGGACTGCGGGGTCGCAGTCCGGCCGGATACGTGAAAACAATAATAAAAAGAGCGGAGGTTTCGGGACCTTGAGTCAGGAAGCATGTAGGACCATTGCCGATCGGAGCAACCGGCCGGGGGAACTGCGTGTTTAAGACAGCGGAAAAAATATTGGGATTCTTCAAGGCTCCTTCGGCCTGGGGGGCTATAAACTATTAGCTTCGTAGCAGATTCTTGGGGGACTAGAGGGTGGGAAAATTAACCGTGGTTGGACGTAGGGTAACAATTTCCTGCCGGGATCTCCATTAGGGTCGCAGAGGGGGGTCTGATTTACTCGGTTGGAGTGCTTTGCAGCGCAAGGAGACGCAATTTCTCAAAGGGTACGCTAATCAATTCGCACGGCGAGGTTTCCTTAGCAATAAAAGATAAATAGGACACATGTCAGCGACGGGAAGGACTAGGGTTGCTGCTGGATGTTTTTTTTTGAAATAAAAAATCCAAGCGATATTCAAAGATTGGTCGTCCCTGATACCTCAAGATCCCCATAAAAAAACTGGCACGTCTAATTCTCAAGGGGAGACCGGTAAATGGGCGGATGCGCCTGGATATCACTGTCTCGAAACGCCTTAGGGCCGATAGTTGGCGTCCATGAAAAGTCAATACCGTGCTCGGAATTACTTCTGTCCGAGGGGTGACCAGACTTTCCTTGAGCTAAAAACGGGTCGACCCAATCTGGCCCTTGAGGGATTGTCAAGACGGCGGAGGCTTGCACGTCGAGACCAGAACTTCGGGAAAGGAACCGGGTGAGCTGAGCTCACACCGTTAGCGAGGCCCGAAGGGGTCTGCCTATAGTAGGGTGGATGAAATCAGGGGGAACTTTCTTTAGACAGTAGACCTTTATCGTACGAGGGGCGCCGGTGCTCAAAAAAAGTCGGCCGGTTATCGCAGAGAGTAGCTGACCGGTAAAAGACCGGGTAAAGGACGAGTGTTTCCTGGGAAAAGCGCGCAAAGAAGGATAGGCATTTGTGGTGGATCCGAAAGGATAGAGATCTTTAAGGAGGGGGTAGCATCGAAGTACCATACGGACCAGCAAGTCCGGATGACCAGGGCAAAAGATTAAAAGCTGTTACCTCAAGAAGGGCCAGAACAAACGTTGAGAACGGCTTGATGAATTAATTGGGCTTACAGCTCTAAGGTGAACCAAAGTTATTGACTACCCGATTGATCGAGCTTTCAGAGCAGAGTCAGAAGTCGCGGAGAAAACGAGAATAATCAGGAACGCCTAGCGTCTGGAGGAGGAAGTAGTCAGCACGGACTTCTCGGGAGCCTTCAGACCGGCTCGAATGTGCTTGGGGGATGAAACATCACGCACTAAAGTTTCAGCTTGTGCAGGCGATCCGGGAATAAGCGGTAGAAATATCTCGAACCGGGAGCCCGCTTAGAGTGGCCAAACGAGACACGCGGACCTACGACACGTGACCTCTACGACTTGGAAAAAAGAGTCCTTTTGTCAACGCTTTGGAGGTAGAAAAAAGCACTAATTCAGTGATAAAAGATTTCGCGGACACAGCCGTCGCTCGAAAGCTTGCGGATTGAAAATAGGGATCGGGAGCGCGCCGAACTAACCAGCTGCAAGATGTGTCCGACGAGGAAGATGCGGAAATGGGGCGTAATGTCGGGAAACGATTATTGGGAATTGGTGTCATGGGGCGCATCAAACATTAGACAGAAAAAAGCAATGTGCTTATATAGTATTGCCAGAGCGGAAGGGATGGTTATGGGGGGGGGAACAATACTGAAGGTGAGGAACCCACCTTCTAAAAACGGGGAGAGAGTTCATATTACAAAAGCTTCACCCGTAAGGAGTCGACCGAACAAAAGAGAGAAAAGTGTTTATGCAAAAGCGAGAAAATTCAAGATCGGATGCAACTCAAAAAAGAGGTGTCGTCGCCCAGGGACTATCGGGGACTTGGCGGCCGAGAACATCCGTCTAAGGTCACCGGAGGAAAAGTTGCATCGCCATAAAGCCTGGGCAACAACAAGAAGGGAAAATAGCTATCTACTTGAAGAACAGGGCTGGTAACGACGAATGACATCTATCTTTCGTGGGGTTGTCCAAAAAAAGGATGCAGCTTGATATTAGGAGCCCACAGGAACAGACGCAGTGATGCGCCCGTCCTGCTCGACCTTTCCCAAACAAAAGCCCTCCACCGGGGCGAAATGTCGGTTCGAAAACGTGACGATAGGCGTACAACCATCGGCACGTTAAAAGGTTCATGAGAAAAGATCTAGGCGACGACCTAGCATGTGACCCGTCTATCCTCTTGAGCCAACGCCGCACCCAGAAGTTTATTGGGGCCAGGGAAAAAAGCTTGAACTCACCAAACGGATGAGGAGGGAGGAAGAGGCCTTGGGCGAAAAGAAAAAAAAAGCGGCGCCACCCATGCCGTGATCTAGAAGGACTGATCCAAGAAAGATCTCGTCCGAGACGAGAGCTAAACACTAATTGAGTAGGAAACAAGGCAACTGAAAGAAAGGCGTGCCGATTTCGCCCTTATTCGCAGCGGCAAAAAAAACCAACCCCCCAAACAACCCCCCCCACCGAAAAGGGGAAGGATGATCCGGCTGCGGGACTCGTGAACCAGGGGGGCTGTCAGACGTTCTCACCGACGCAGGTCAGGAAAAGTGACGGGGCGGACTAACAACTCATCAAATGGAAGAAAAAATAGCCTCCCTCGACGAGGGGAACCCGGGGGAGAGGGGTACCCACCAGCGGGCCATCTCAATTTCAGGGAAGCAAAAGCGGAGAATTGGGTCAAAACGTATGGCGCTGCAACGCAGACAGTATATGCTGCCGGGTCCGACGAAAATCGGGTACGAAAGGGGATACGTCAAAAAAAAAGGAACCGGAGAGGCAGGCATCACGAGGGGTAACTTGATAGGAGGAAAGGGATTCGTCCCCTAGCGGGGGGGTAAGACGAAGACGGGGGTTGAGATAAACGGGTATACGCAACAAAGACCCACGTGGAGAAAGGGGGGATTCAGGAGACACTTGGAAGAGGGGGAAAGCTCTCATCTAATCCCCCTAAAAGAAAAAAATCTGTAAGAATAGTAATATGAACGATGAACCAAGGACATCCGGGACGCAATCAGGGAGCAAGCGAAAGGCCTCCATCGACAAACAAAATCCGCACGGGATCGTTAGGATCAAGAGAGGCTAAGAAGCACGAGCGGACGGAAGTTCTAGAGCGAAAGAGTCTTGACGATTACAGTGCTTTAATTCACGCAAGAAATCGTTGGAATGAGAAGTCGAGGTCAGTGAGGACCAGGGGGGAGGGATTGGGCAATATGGCCGCCCCGGATCTCATATAAATGGTTCAGGAAGAGCTGCGCCGGTCGCTGTGTCTCGACATGCAATGAAGCAGCTTAGAAAAAGAAGCACATGTGGGCGGGGGGGAAAAGAGAAGAAGCTAAGAGGCGGCCTGACCAGGTGTGTTGTCTGATAGGGAAAATAGAGGACCTATGAGCTCCTCTCCAGCGCGAATATTCATAAAGAATTCGTGTCGCCAGCCGTCCGCACGCACAGCGGGAGGGGCCGGGAGAGCTGGATCTGGTGGGTGGAGGCCAGTGAGAGGGGGAGGGGGGTCGGGGGGGTGGGGGGGGGATGGGGAATGAAGGGGGGCGGAGAAGGGGGGGGGGGGGGAGCGAGAGGGGGAGAGGTGATAAGGCGGGGAGAGAGAGGAAAAAGTAAGGAAAAATGGCGGAGGGTAGGAGTTGGGGAAGGAAAAGAAGGAAAAAGGGGGGTGCTCAGCTCTCGACGAAGGTTATCTAAGGAGCTGATAGGCCGGTCAAGTCCTCTCTTCATCCCTAAATCGAAAGGCTGCAAGGTCGATAGTCCTGAAGAGGAAACAGCCCGAGTGGATGATCCTGGAGTTACCTTCACGACGGAACCGCCCGCATCATCAGGAGCAAACTGACGGGGAGAACAGGAATACTAAGGCGTTATCAAAAGAACACCGCGTTAGGCAAATGAGCGCGCGCCGACAATCTCCGCCGGTATGGTGTAAAGAACCGCGCTTGAATACGGGCCGGGGGGGGAAAAGAAGGCAAGAACGCTCAATCCAGAAGCGGTCAAAAACTTCAGAAAGGAGCAATAGACTCTACTTTCGGCAGGGTAGGTCAGATAAACTCCCACGTGTCAACGGCAAACAGTGAAGGGGAAAATAGGGGGTGCGCGAGAGGGTGCAAGGGAAAAATGTCTACGCCGACTGGGCGCATTACTCCAACACCAAGGGGGGGGCGAAAAGGACCGAAATAGACTGGGAACGAAAGAAATCATTCGCCACCGGGTCACCGACATCGTCCCGCTCCCATCCGAAAGGAGCGTTACGTTGCGAGAGGGCATGCAGCCATCTAGTCGGAGAGGACGTGCCGCGCGTTACCATATGAATGCGGAAAAGGACCGGGGAGCCAGCTGGAACGTCGTGGAGTCGATCCTCAGACATCACTTGAAATCCTATAGGGTGGGACTGAAAGAATTTGGGCTCGGACCTAGTTATCTATATAGATACACCAAAAGAGCAACTGACTGTATGACAAACGAGGGGGTACATACTGCTCGGAAGTCGGGAAAGGAAAAACCAACAGCAAGATCATACCCCTTACAACGAGGCCCTGCTTCATTGACAAAAAAAAGCGAGACAAAAATGCCGCATGCGTCGGTGCGGGCCTAGAACAGCCAAAGGTGCGGGGACAACTCCTGCAAAAAAGGAGATCGGCGATAAAGACTTTAGAGCACAAAGACAGACCGGCTGTTCGCCTACTCAAGAAGCGGGAACCACGCATCCATCAATCATATCAACGGCAAGGGACAAGGATAATTACCGAAGTGCCGGCTTGTAAACGATGAAAAAGAGGCCGTGTTGTGGAAAGGAAGGTAACAATGGAACAAGGAAAAAACAATAAGGGGAAAGTGCCTTGGGAAAAGGGGGGCCCCCGTCAGGTCGCTAGGGGAGAAAGGCGGTAAGCAGGGCCGAAAGCCCCTAAACGAGATAGCCGATGATTCGGGTGCGACTGCGGCGCATCCAGATAAATTGCCGGACCTAGGATGCCAAAAACGGCAAACCGAGGACTCGAAGAATAAGACAAGACGCCTATTGACGCGACCTAGCACCGCGGGGGATAGCAAAACCGGACAAAGAGGCATACCCACCTCCGTCGGTCGCGTGTCGCAGTTGGCCGTCGGCGATGTCCGACCGAAAAGATCACGAGGGGCTGGGCGGTCAACATCGAGGCACGGCGAACGAAATCAAGAGAAACTCACCGCACAGGACACCGGAGAAGCGAAGCGAGAGGGCACGCCTAAACACGACGAAGCCCAATAGGAAGAGGATGGACATCGGCATAACTCAGTAAAACAAATCCTCAGCAACCACACAGGAAAAGAGGAGAAGGATCGACGACTGGCACAAGCGAAATCTGGACATGGTGTGCTTAACGAGACAGCTCATCGGACGGTACTTGCTGATGATGGAATCGTGCCCGATGATGACGTGCGAACTGAAGACAGGGCGACAGCCCGGGTATCCCCTGAATCGAGCGGCGTGGGAGTTTCCCAATCGATTACGGACGACAGGCGATCGAAAACCAAATAAGGAGGTGGTAGACAAGGGGTTGGGGTCTGTCAAGTACCGCCAGTGCGGAGGGTCTATGAATATCAAACTTCCTTGGGTCGATCGGCGTTTGGATGAAAAAAAAAAAAGATCAACTGAAGATGGGGAACAGGCCACGCCTGCACGGCAACATTTTGTCTGAACGACCAGCAACCCTATGCTCGCATGAGGAAGAGGCTGTAAAATGCGTCAGCAACGCGAAAAGCTTAATCGGATGTCCTTCCATCTCAACGGTTCGGCAAGAACGACAAAAAGAGATCAACTTTGTGGGTCCAGGCTGGGGGAAGGTCCAGGGAGTGATCATATAACAGTCATTAATCGACCAGAGCCAAGAGAGGAAGAAGGAAGTCAGGGTAAGGAGCGCAAATGACTGCGGTGGCGAAAAAGGCATGATGCGTGGGAAGCACGAGAAGGGTCTGGACGGTGTCAAACAGTCGATAAGTACCAAAACTCCGGAAGGGACAGCACGTTGACGAATCGAGTTGGTGTGGCTGAGTCGAACCGCAAAGGACGGCCAAGTGGGCTCGAAGCCAATAAGCTTGCAGGAATCGGGGGTAAGGTACAGGGGGCATGTTCGATGCGCCCTACGAACAACGGTGGTACCTCGGAAAGTTGGCTATATCATCAAGGGTCGCCGTCGGCGGTGGAGCGGTAAATGCCAACCATTGCCTGAAAGAGAAGGGGGTGTTGATTCAGGAGGGTTGGGGGGCAAACAGAGAAACTGAAACCAGCGGGCTTCCGGGAAACATCTGTTAAGGGAAAGGGGGCCATGGGGAACGTGGGGAAACGAGCAGATTGTAAAGCTGGATCCCTTTCCCTCGCAGCACGTGGAAGCTGGAAACGTGGACGGCGACGCGTTTCCATAATGAAAAAAGGTGCGACGAGAACTCAGGTGTCCCCCACTTAAGTGCGCTCCTACGAACCATTGGGGATCGAAGACCCTTCGGGACGTAATGGAAATAACAGCAGGAAAGTCATTCGCGCACTGGGGGCGGGAGCGCCGGACCCCGTGACGAGGCAGAACGCCCGTAGTCGACGGCTGCAGATTCTGTCGGCGCTGAGGGGAATAGGAAAGATGAAGCTGGCGCTGTGGAAACGTTGTTTGGCGGCCCGGCGGCCGTTACGGACGGGATCTGCGGTCCCTATTTACGTTCTTACAGATGTCAGGCGCATAAGAAGGCGCTGTGGTACGGTGTGAGACTCGGCGGTGAGACGTAGAGTCCGAGGAACCCCATCGAGCCGGAACAGCGGGCGCAGTGGAGGGAATTCCCGACAAGGATCATCCTCGTACGGGAGGAAGCTTGGCACGAAACGCGGGAGTTAGGGGATCTTCTGGGCTTCATCCGGGGTTTCCCTCGAGTCTTGAAGCCTGGCAAGAGCGGGGCTGGACAATTGGGCGGGGACGGCTGGGGAGGAATATACATCCGACAGCCATTTCGTCCTTCTCGAGGAGGAGAAAAGGAAAAAATCGGCGGGTCAGAATGTAAGAAACGAGGCTGGTTGAAATACAGCCGCGCTCAGATACTGCATGTAGATCCAGCCGCGTTGTCGACTTCATATCCGTGGTTGCAAAGTCGATGGGGAACAGACGCGAACGGATACCTGAGACGGGGCATCGCGCCGCAACTTTGAGACTTGCCCTTTTACACCGTTAAGCAAACGTAGGAAAGGTTATCGGACCGCGCGACAGAACGGCCAGTCGCTCGGGCTTGAACTTGTCGTAAGTCCAACGCCTGCTAAAATCGCGAAAACCAGCTCGAGAGTCCGGGGAAGGCCGGGGGATGGGGTCAGAGGTCCGGGGATTGCGACCGGATTGGGGAAAATTTGTAGGGGTCCAGCTTCCAACGAAGCTGGGGGAGAGGAGGGGCCAACGTCGTCAGGGGTGAGAATCCGCTATAAAAAGGAGGCAAAAAAAAATAACCTTCTCCCATACCGTGGGAAGGGCAAGGGGGGAAAGCCCGCTTGGACGCGAACCCGTCTGGCGAAAACGACGGCCACCGGAAAGGCGATGTTTAGGAAAGCTTCCTTTGACGCAAACGGAATGAAAAAGGGCGAACTCAAGGGATAAAAATGGGACTTATACCTGGAGGCAAAAAGACGAAAGTCGGACTTCAACGTACAGCGGAGAGGGAATCCAAGAAGCCATAAGCCTGATAAATCCAAACTCCATTTAAAGGACCGGCCGCCAACGTCGGGACTGGGTAAACGAGCAGTAGAAAGGATCGAGCGGGCGGGATTCGTCAACGATGCAGAGGAAAAGGAGACATGGGATCAAGGAAGCCGGTTCGAACATAAGCACCCATCCAGGCAAAATGTGAAAAAGTCGGATTCCGACATCGAGACATACACAGCGGCACGCCTGATTCAGGGGGGCTTGGGAAAGGGGAATAAGGTCAGCCTCGCGTCGCGAGATAGTGACGGCCATAGAGACAGCTTGAGCAACGCCGCAATGAAAAAAAAGGGAGATTGGCCTCGCGCCA
>Ga0179591_1240027_pt1 | contig 13109 bp, 11 predicted proteins | sample CZOMad2_1_08_16f_FD_182891 | JGI IMG/M metagenome (GOLD analysis project Ga0179591, IMG submission 182891) | Vadose zone soil fungal communities from Angelo Coast Range Reserve, California, USA - CZOMad2_1_08_16fungal (PacBio error correction) | ecosystem: Environmental > Terrestrial > Soil >...
GGAGGAGGGGGGACTGGATTTCGGTCTCCGATAGCTCATTTCGCGCGACATCGTCGAAAAAATGCACACATATGGACAGGAAGAGAGGAAAGGGACACCGGTGCCCAGTGACATGTCCGTGGGACTTAGAAAAGCAAGGGGGGGGGGAGGGACATTATACTTTAAAAAGTATGCATATGCATCGCTCACAAAAGGGAAGAAAACGCAAATTCAACCAAATCAACACGAAAGTAAAAAAAGTCTCGAACGTCCACCAAGCCTTCTCCCGAGAACAAAAGTAAAGGGGGTAGATGTGTTGTAACTGGGTGGTTCCAATCTTCTCCAAGCGAAGACCACAGGTGTCCGGTCCTCCAGATTATTGTGTTGAAGGAGGGGGGGGGGGAGAGGAGGCCGGCTGAAACGCTCGCAGAAAAAAGGAATTGGCAAGAGGTATGCGTGTTGCTTCGTATACTACAGTGATTGGGGGGGGAGGGGGGGGGGGTCCTATAGACCAAACTCTAACAAGCAAAGGTCATGGTCGTGAGGTCTGCAGCGTATAGAAAAGAGTATAATGACAGGCGGCGAAAGGAAACTAACTGGGACCAGGAACAAGGGGTCGGACAATCATGTTATTCCGGACAATCTTCAGAGACATTGGGTTACTGAAGGGCCCCTTGAGTCCCGCACTGTTTGAAAAGGGGACAGGTGTGAACCTGTTGGGGTTGACCAACAAGCAAATTAAATTTGCCTGTCAATGCTTTGTTACATAAGTTACAGGACCCTGAGAGGGGTTGTATATTTTAGGAGGTCATCTCTTACGGGGCATAAAGGGGCATGGCACCTTTACGAAACGTTGAGAAGAGCTGCAAGTGAAAGACTGGCCGGTTTCCCTTAGGGGCAATCTTCAAAACATTGCTGGCCTGGAGCAAAAGTCTTGACACGATGGTCGGCCTCCTGTCAGGACACAAGGTATGGGGAATAGCCTTTCTACTTACTCATAACTCGCTTTGGGATCAATGTATTTCCTGTGCACCACTTGGGTGATCTCCCGAGTGGGTGACAGATCTTGGGTCGTGTGCCAGTTAACGTGTTTTTGAGCTTAGGAACCCGGCACATATATACTTTGACAACTAGGGATGCACAGTCTCTCACATCTTAACTTTCTCCTCTAGAAGTCGGCCCTATGGCTTGGAGCAAAGCTTCTGCGTTGACAGGCCTGAGCCGAAAATTGGCGCCAGGGAGTCATCCAGAGGCGCAATCTTCAGAAAACAATACGGCATATTCTGAGACCAACCGGGGACGTCTGCGCCATACCATCTAAAATTGTTGAAAAGAAAATGTCTCACGTTGCTTCTTTAACTCTTACACGTAGCCCTAGAGTTAAGAGCACCTTTGGCTCTTAAATATCTCCCAGTGCCGGCAGAGGAATGAACGTCAAAAACAGTCATCACTCCTAAGTTCAGCAAGAAAAAGTAGGGTCTCCATAGATTGGGGGGTTCTAAGAAAGGGGGTTGTTAGGAATAATTTTTGTCTTGAGGATAGCAACTACAGGCGGTCTGCGAAATCTCATACAAAGTGAGGGGTGTCGCGATTGTCTACACCTATGAAAAAAGCAGGTTGGGCACATGTGACAATTCTTATAGGGGAAAGAGGGGGTATACAGGTAAAAGGGTAATCACAGAAGCCCCGGGAGATAAAACAAAACTGAAGACCAACAGTGAAAACCATGTACGACTAAATATTGGGAAAATGTCTGGGGTTGACCCGGGGCGGCAGGAGTAATTCCTCGGAACAGACTTTTGTCTCTTCTAGGGGAGAAAAAGTACCAATCATGTCGGGCCCCACCGCCTCCACCGCTTTCACTCTTGGTGAATGGGGTTCCTTCCGGCCAATAAGAAGGGCATAACACATAGCAGTTTCCTCCCCTGTACGGGGCCTGAGTCCCGCCTAGGGGGTAATTACACAAACCTGGGTGGAAAGGCCATCGATTCATTGTGGAGCCCCCAAACCGGAGGATGCCCTCTCATGGGGGGGGGCCATATGGGCGAACACCGTTTGTCTTTAGCCCACGCCCGGCTGGGATGCCTCCCTACCGGCCCCGCCACCTTCCTCCGCGAAGGATTGTCAAAAAGAGTACTAGGAATATAGGGGGTAACAGACTCTGCCTGCACAAAGCCTATGAGAAAACAAATATTTCCTGGGGGTTGCAACTAAATGGGGTTAAAATTGCTATTAAAAAAATATCCGGGAGTGGGAAGTACCATGCAAAAAAAGTAAGGGACAACCAGGATGAATGGTGTTTTGGGATGGAAAACTATCAAAACGATTCCCGATTAGGACAATGAGAAGGCCCTTAAAATTTGACAGATGACAAATTTAAAAGGGGTTATTTTATGTCCAAAGTAAAGACGTATACTATAAAAACAATAAAAAACAAAGGGGTATTGAAAATATATGGATAAGGAGGTGGGGACATCTCACGTGGAACAGGGGGGGGGGTGGGGGGGGGGTGTGGGGGGGGGTGCCAGCCCTTTCCATTGGAACGGTTCAGGGACCTCCGAGGAAGAGGGTCATTTTAAAGCCAAACCATAGGCAGGGGGAGCTTTTTGGGAAAACTTCTGAATGCGGGAACATTCTCAAAAAAATAAGAAACAAAAAGTGCACCGACATATTGGGAATAAGAGGGGGAGTGCCGAGAGGTGGAAAAAAAGCAGAGCCAATCGTCGCGGTGGAAAAAAAGCTTAGGGGGTTTTTGATGAATTAGGAACTACTCAGTAGGGGGAAACGACCAATGGGGAATTCTTTGGCCCACCCTGATATCGGCATAAGAGGGGGGAAACAATGTAAAGAGCGTTCTTAATGGGGGGAAATCCCGGCGGGAAAGATCACATAGAAACGTTGCGTTCCGGCGGTGTAAGTGATTCGGGGTAAGTTCCCACAAAACATTGCTCTGGTGTCGGAGTTTGTCCTGAATTAGAAGTAGGCACTCTAAAGAAAAAGGAAATACGAGTAAATAGGAAGCGGGAATTCATGCCACCCAAAAGACGGTGCAAGTATTAAAATGCGTTTTTCAGAAAGCGGGACTGCAGTGTTTGGGGGGGCCTGTCAGTATTTTTTAAAGGAGGGGGGGTTACACTTTGCTTAGATTTTACGAGGAAAAAGTCAAATAAAATGATGAAGAGGGGGTCTCCAAGAGGGCACCTCAAGGGTGATGGGGGGGAGAGGAGAAGAAAACGTGTCTTGGAGGTCGAATGGAAAAGAAATCAAAAAAAAAATTGGAAGTGCCTAACACCTGAACCCACATTGGAGGGAAGAACTGGAAGCCTGTCCCGTTATAGCTGACTGGGACGCCGAAGGAATAGGAAAAGTTAAAAGGGGAAGAGAGGCTCGCGCCAGGGTATGAAAAAGGGGGGGGGAGAGGTGAACGAATATCAAAACAGGATTAAAAACAAGGAGAGTGGGATTGCGAGAGCACTCCATGTTGGGGGGAGAAGGATAAATAGTTTAGGCTAGGGTGGGTCCTTAGGAGGAAACGCATGGCGAAGGACGGATGAGGGTCGGAATTATACCCCGCGCAAAAGCCGATTTGGAGGATATCCTCATTGAGAAATCGGACTAGGGAACGAAGCATGGGGGGGATATGCATATCCGTTGAAGGAAACATCGTTTCCGTCTTGAGAAGAAACCGCAGATGGTCAAAGGGGGAAGGTTGTTCAGAAAAAATCTGTCTCAAAAAAGAGGAGTCAAAGAGCCAGGACGCCACGAGGAACTCGGTGGGAACGACATTTGTCCTGCCAGAGGGGAAGACACTGAATAAGGGGATCATAATGCGTGGAAGAAGGACTCATGTAAAAACGTGGAAACATGAAAATCAGGTAGGAAAAAGGGCTTCAATGTTACAAAGGGGGAACCTTAATTAACGAATATTAAAACACCAAGAAAAAAGTTCAGGGTCAGGGGGGCCAAAGATCACCCCAGAGTGACATGAAAAGAAAATGGCCGGGGGGTAAGAAAGGAACAAGGAACCAATGCCCAACGTGGGGACGCTTCTCGAGAATTGGAAAAAACGCGGGGGGGGGGGGGGGGAAAGAGTGTCAGAAGCACAAGACTGGGATTGGGAAATCAAAAACATTTTTCATGTGGCAACCAGGGGCGGATCATGAAAAAAGCCGCCGCGGCCAAAGTAGAAGAGGAGAACATATTTGGCTAGGTGCGTTGACGCATCTATGACACCAAAAAGCCAAAGCACGATGAAGTAGGCCAGAAAAACAAAAGCTCAACTCAACGGGGAATTTTAGAAAAAAAGAGGGGTCGAGTACGGCCCCTATCCACAAGACTGAAGTCAAACGCGGGCAAGGGAACCGGAAGACAAGAGAAGGATTGATTAGAGGGGGAGAAGATTTTACAAAAACAAAAGGGCAACCATCTCTACCCAAGAGGGCGACGGGGCGCGGGCAGTCAGAGGGATCGGCAGAGGGCTGGGGTCTGGTTCTGTTCGTTGAACTGGCGGTGAAAGGACCTTAGGTGCGCGGGGAGAAGGTGCACAATGGAATGTAAGACGAGGGAGCGACATTGGGGCAACTTTAACGCTTTCTAACGTGAAAAAGAAATTAAACAAAGGGGGCAGTGGGACCGAGGCTGCGCTGGCCAATTTTTAAGTGGAGAAAAAGAAGAAGGGGAAACGCGCTGACGGACGGGGGGGAGTCTCAAAATCCGATAAAAACCTCAACCCGCCAGATCATAAATAAAACAACAAAAAAACGAGAGGCGGAAAAGAGTATCTGTTCTGGGGGGAATAGGGGGGGATAAAAGGTCTGGCAGGAACAAATGCGGTCAAACTGAGTCGAGGCAGTAAGTAGGTTCTCCCTAAAACAGGACAGGAAAATCACTCAGTGCTAAGTAAAGTTGTTTGGACCCAGGTCGTGAACAGGGGTTTCTAAAATCTTAAAAAAGGGGGTCTTAAGGTAGAACGAGGTTAAACTTCCATTTTGGCAAAAAGCACAGAGAGGGGGGGGGGAAATTAAGCAGCCACAAAAGCATAGAAAAAATATAAAACCCGAACCCAAACCCTATCTCTCGACGCCAATCCGTCAGAAATCTCCCCATCCGAGAACGATTGGGACCGCGAGTTTTTTCCTTTGGGTTTGGACCATCTGCTAAAAAAATAGCCGAAAAGAAGTCATGGTAAGGCCGGCCTACCATAGGGCAGTGGGGAAGACTAAGATTAGGGAATTATGCCGGGATTAAAAAGAGAAAGTGGTCTCCATAAAAATTCCTTGGGGGTTAGGAGGAAGAATGTTTGTAGGTCGGGCAATACATAACCACCCCAACCAGGACACCCATACTTTAGGTGGGATGGTGGGGGTAAGAGATGGCAAAAACCGCTGAATAAAAGAGAGGAGATTGCCGGGCCGGGGTCTTATCAAATCCTGGTGCTGTCACTCGTAGTGGGAGCACTGGGAGGAGGAAGGCCACTTGAACACTTGTGGCGGAAATCAGCGGTTGGAGGTCTTAACCATCTGCACAGAGAACGTGGTGTTAAAACGGGTCATTGCTCCTTATTACAGAATTTTCTCAGGTGCCGGTAGAAAGGGTTTAACTGGGAACAATGTTGGGTATTTCAAGAATCAAGGGGGTGATCCTGGACTTACCCTTAAGGAACGTTGGGAAGGGGGGTTTCATCTCTTGACAAAGGTGCATGTAACACTTTACTGAAAAGTGGAGGTGAGAAGGGCTCTTGATGGCGCATTCGGGGGGGGGAACTGGGAAGCATATCTTAAAAAGGGGGAGCTAGGATAAATGGCGGGAACACAATGGGATGTGGTCCTTTCCCGGACATGTAGGGGGAAAAAATTAGTTGACTCCGGGGATAAGGATAAAGAAGCGCGGTTGTTGCGCAGATGGGAAGTACAAGGGTAAAATGTGGATCCGAAAAGTTGACCACTCTGAGTTGGATAGGAAGGAAGAACCGATTAGGCCGTTGTAGAAAAAAAACGACTGGCCGGGGAGACCATCTGTGAGGGACCTCATCGTAGTGACTCCCAGAGGATCTTTTCAGGGAAAAAAGGAGCCGTCAGGGATTTTGGAAGGCCTGTAAAGAAAATTAATCGCTATCTGGAAACACACCAACGCATCAACTACCTACCTGCAGGCTAGGCTCAAACAAGGCAGTGCAGCTCTCCAAAATCGCCTGTTTATCTCGGGGGCTGTATTCCCTCGGTCAAAGATAAAGGTGAAACTAAACGAATTTGGTGTGATCTATGCAAGGTATCTCAAAATATTGCATTGGCGATGAAGCAGGGGGCGTAAACGTAATCCTCCGCAGGGAGTAGTTACATTTATGCACAATATCCGTGGGTGTTCCGGGGGGGCACTTGCACCGTCTACAACACTTTTGGTTCTTTTATGGGGGGGACACCTAGCATCAAGAAACAGGTCTTGCACTATCCATCACACCTTTGTTTGGGAACTCCTAGGTTCTACCAACGTTAACCTCCGTTTTCCTGGGAAACCTGCTGAGGAGGGGAACTGATACCAAAAGTGGTAATTAACGGAACATAACAGGCCAAAGAGGGCTCGGGGAAAAAAACTGCGGCAAAATGAACTTCTAAACCGGGAAGGGGTAAAAGCTGGGCACTATTGTTGGGGGGGCTTAAAATTGCCATTCTCCTGATTTCATTCATTTAAAAAAGTTCATCGGAACAATGAGGGGGAGAGTAGAGTTGGAAAAGAGAAGGCAAAATTACAGGAACAAACTCAAAGGTTCAAGAAAGGGTTTGTGTGCCTGAAAAAAAAAAGAAAAGAAGCGACACCGAAAGGGAATAAAATTGGGTATGTGAACCTGAATGACAAATTGGAGCCATTGGTCCATAAAGAAGGGGGAGTCCACCATCAATATTCAGCATGATTCAAGGTGAAAATTTGGAAAAAGTTGGGGAGTGCGCCCCATCTGGGAGAGTTGAATGAAAAAAGAATCACACACCGTACCGAGCTTATGTGGAAACCCTGCGCCTAGCTGCTCAGTACGGGGAAACTCCTCCGGCATAACCCTGAAAATCCAAATCTGGGAAATGGGGAACCATGATGTGGGTCGAAGGTCGATCAGCGAAAAGGACTTGGGTCGCAAGGAAAACAATGTTCCCACATATATACTGGGGGGGGTCTGAACGAAACCTCGGCCTGCGGAGGCCTTGCAGGACCAGGAAAAGAAATTGGGCCCGGGCTTCAATGGACCCGTGGGAGGTCTTCAAGACGCAGAGCTGGGAGCAACCAACCAAAGTCCGAGGAAGAAATATGAGAAAAGAGAGGGGGGGGAATCCTTCACAATTGGTCTCATTTAAAAAGGTCAGGACGTGGAGTTCAATTCCGCAAGCTCCTCGGTTTAGGTCAGCCAAACAGGAGAGAGGTGTAACAGATTCTTGAGCAACTGTGGGGTTTGGGAATTCGGTTCTCGCCAGGGATAACTAATATGGTCAAAACAGAAAAAAGTTGGAGGTGAAGCTGGGAGAGGGGGGAACTGGAGGTGTCCAACCGCAAGCCAACGAAGGCTCGTTTGGTCAAGGCCTCGCCTTAAAAAAAAAAAACCCCCCCCCCAAACACACAAGACAACAAAACTTCAAAGACCAGAGAAGTGTGGGGGGGTCGGTGAGTTTCTTAAACGTCCGCAGGAAACCTCAAAATGGGGGACAATCTGGTCCCCAAGATATCTGATTAAGCAGGGGGGTGGAATTCATCGGATTTGAGGTACCCCGGGGGGGCAGCCCATTCTTTACCTAACGAACTTAAAGGGGGAGCCTGATGTGGACGAACTTTGAAGGGGGTCCGAAGGGGAAACCCCGGCTTGACAAGGGGGGGGACTGCGTTTTGTCACTGAATCTGATGGAAGGCAGAAAGAGTAATAGCAAATAAGGCCCGAGGGAAATCAGCCGATGAACGTCCAACAAACGCAAAGAGTTCCAAAGTGTACGGAAAATTGGTTCTCCTGCAAACGTTCGGCAGGCGAAACGTGCTTATGGGGGAAATCGTTAGTACCTGGGACAGGGGAAGGGTCCGATGAAGTATTGAGAAAGGACCCGGCTGGGAATAGAGGGCGCAATAAGGGAGCAAAAATCAAGTTTGAATGAAAAAATAAGAAGGCTGGGCGACAGAGGAAAAAAAGACAACACGTTATGACGGGGGCAAAAAACTTCGAAACAAAAACACAGGAGATGGAGGGGAAACCGGGCAACGGCCGTGAGGAGGGCTGACCGCACGCATGGCCAAAAAGAAACAAGCACTGGGAGGATAATCAACTCCAAAGTGCTGTCAAAAGGGGAAGTCCGCGTTGGCATATAACTCGCTAAGTCGTGTAAAAGGGCTTTCGCGAGCGCACCAATTTGGGGGGGGAGATATCCTGAGTTATGGGGATTAAGGGGGGGGGAAGGATTAGTAAGATAAGGCTCATTCGGGTCTTCTTAATCCTGCAACCAAAAAGACACGGTTGGTCTAAATTAGGTCCGCTGGGGAGCCGAGGGGAGGTAGAACGAAGCTTGGGATCTGCAAGGGGGCTGTCTCAACTGGATCATACGGGGACCAGGGCTTACGCTCACCGCAGCTTGTAAACCGGGGGTCGAGAAAAGGGGGTCCAGGAACTTCCAAGAGGAGGACCAACTCGAGTTAGTGTAAAAAAAGAGGACATGATCACTGCATTTTTTGGAAAAAACTCCAGAGGGCGCGAAAAGGGGAAAGACGGGCGGTCTCGACTATAAATGCTGTAAGTAAGGGGAATAAGGTCCCCAAAACCCCAACAACCCCCCAGTTAAGGCTCCCAAGGCACGCAGTAAATAACTTTTCGTTACGGGGAAACTGTCACCGGAGACGAATCTTGAAACAAAAAAAACCCGCAGTGATTCATTGCCTGGTTCCCGAGCAACCAATTTCCTTCAAGAAAAGGGGCATGGGTAACCTGAAGCCGGGGGGGAACAAGTGCACCGGTGGAAAAAAGTAATACGCATTCATCGATACAAAAAAACAAGAGGAGGAAGATTGTGAAGGGAAGCAAGTCATTATGGATGTTGATACCCATTGGGGTTCATGTTGCCGCGCATTCGAAAGGCAGAGGGGAAGAATTAGACAGCAAAAACAAGTTTGGTTCGGATGGGGGCAGAAGAGCTGACAACAAAAGCCCAAGAACGAGGAGGGCGAAGCAAAAGAAAGGAAAAGGAAACCATTGGAATGAGGAATGCAACTACGCTACGCGAAGAAATATCCCCCTCACTTCGGCACAAAGAGTGGTGGCTCACGGCCAACCTCTCAAGGAGAAGAAATTATGGGGGGGAAACAACAACGTTACAAAGCTAGAAAAGATTGGAATCGCGGGGAGAGGGTCTCACCTTCAGTTGCGTCAGGACGATAGGGGGTCGTTGGGATTTAAAAAGGGTGAAGGGGAGGGTTGAATTCACTTCGTCTCACGGGCGGGGTCAAAAAAAAGGGAGGTTTGCTCCAGGGCCCGGAGCCCCTCACCTGTGTCCGTTTCGCTGCTGACCCTGGGAAGAAGAAACACCTGGGCAGTATCCCGAAGCTGGCCTGTTTGCATGGAGGAACAGAATTAGGAATCTAAGAAGAAGTCAATAGTCCGCGCAAAAATCCCAACACAGTATCAAACCTCCCCATAAGATCAGGAACGCAGAAAAAAAAGAAGGGAAGGAGGGCGGGTGAGAAAGGGTTGATGGTATGGCTCGCCAATAGTACATCGGGGAGGAAACAATTATGGGTGTCTCGCATGACACCAGGATAAAATCAAAAACCTGGATAACAGACAAAAGGGTTTCATGTCGGCAAAAGGGACGAAAAGCGGAAAAGGGCAAATGTCCTGACGACATTGAGAAAAAAGAACAGGTGGGCAAAATATGAACTGAAACTCATTGAATGCCACCTCCATGCAACACCCCAATAACAATACCTACACAGAGGAGATACTCCCAAGATAAGGGTTCCGACGTACAGCAAACCCTCTTTCCCGCGATGTAACAGGGGGGGGGAAAAAAAAACAGTTTTGGTAACTGGTGGTTGTCCCCGCTGAGATCTCCCCCGGAAAAACTAGGATAGCGTGCCGAAAAATGGAGTTGGGGTCACGATTCGGTGGGAGAGTAGAAGGCTTGACAAAGGGGGCGCCTGACTCAAGTGGGGTTCGGGGCTCGTTGGGGGGGGAGGAGGGGGGACTACGACAGACTTGATGGTGGGCGGTTGTTAAATAGATTAAAGAACACTCTCTACAAATCGGGAAGGCCGCTAAGTCCTCCTGGAGGAGCAAAAGCGAGAGAGAAAAGAAACTTTGTCCCACGAACAAGGGGGGGGCGAACAATCGACAAGTTTGGGGATGGACAGTAGGAAGGGGTGACCTCTCTTTGAAAGATCTATTAGGACGGAGTATTCCATCAATTGGGAGGAGCAGTTGCAAGGGCTGACAAACCGACATTTGATGGTTCAAAAGTAGGGGGGGGGGTTTTAATCTGGGGAAAAGGAACCTGAGATGCGGGGTGCTTGGGGGTGGTGCCTACTTCGTAAAAGGGGGGGGGAGGGGAACCGTGACGAAAGGGCGACTGAGGGGGGCATGGCGAATTCTGTCAATGTAGAATATCGTAAAGAAGGGGGAGAGAAGCTCAAAGGCCTCCAGCTTGGGAAAAGGGGCCCGCCCAGATTAACAAAATGAGTTTCCAATACCGGTTCAGGACGGAGACCATGAATTTGGCAAGATTGGGAATTCAGGGAGCACTTTTAAGATCGGGGGGCTCCCGGTGAAAACGCTAAAGGTGTTAGGAGCGAAAGCCGAAAAGGAAAAGGAATCTTCGAACATGCCTTGGTCCGATAAAAAGCCTTCGGGCAGACAGCGAGGGGACGTCAAATGGGATGCATTGTTCTCCAAATTAGTGAGTCAAGGTTAGGGGTACCGAGGCCGAGCCTGGAATTGCTCCACTCTGGTAAGGACTCATAGAAAATCAAAGGAAGGAGGGTATGATTATAAAAAGGGGACGTGGGGGGAGGTGAGAGCAGAACATAAAAGAAAAAAGAAAGGGGGTTAAGAAATCTCGCTGGGGTCATAGTACAAGTAGCACACTGTGAAGCCCTGGGAAGAGAATGATAAGACGGGCTTATGTGATAGACCTAGAATTCCAATACACCGTCATTCTTCACATTTAGTAATCCAATTCTGGGTTCATAGGGGTCTCATGACAAAGTAAGAAGTGTGGCTTGGAGGGTGGGGGGGTCATGCAACAGCAAGGGGCATAGTTTCTTTAAAAAATAGAAAGGTCACGAGGAGGGGTGAAAGGGGGGGGGTGTGGGGGGTGGCGAAACCGCTCAAAAGGGGTCAAAGGAGCCTGGACTGCACATCGTAACATAAATAAAACGGTATATACGAAAATAAAAAGCAGAAAAGGAAGGAAAAAACGACAGTGACCTGTGCATTGCGGAACCCATGATTTGGAGAATTTGCAACATATGGGTTGAAAGGGAAAAGGAGAGGTCCTGGCATAGGGACAGGATTTGCGCTGGGGGGGGAGAGGTGGGAAGTGTACTATTCAAGCATGAAGTCCCACTGAACTCTACACGGTCACAAGGGGGTTTTTGGGAAGGAACTTCATTACAGAACTCACAGCAGGAGAAATTTAGAGGTTACTGAGGTAGGGGAAGCAAAAATTTGTTAAGGGAAAAGAAATGAGATTTCCCAGTGTTCCCACCTAGAGCAGGGATAGAAGGTTGAAAAAGGGGGGGGAAAACATTTGGTTAGTCTCAAACTGGGACGTTGAAGGGACGAAACCGGCACCGAGGCTTTGCAACGAGAAGGGGGGAAGGATCAGCGGTGGACAAAACTATAATTCAAGGAAAGAGCCCAAATAGAAAAGGGGGAAAAAAGAGGAAGGTTTGAGACTGCATCATAGCAGGAAGGGGGAAAGGGGAAAAGAGTGTTTCCCCTTAGATACATGTTTTGATGAACTCAAAAAACCGGTGAAACGAGGGGAAGGGAAGGCCAAGGAAAGGACCGGGCTTTTCAAGGAGGGTGAGTAGTCAAATAGCCGTCATATCTCCAAACCACTTAAGAGGAAAAGAGGGGAAGGAGGCGAACCGGCAGGTATTTAACAGCCTAACATGGGAACAGTGAACGGTCAAGGGGTCAAGGTAAAGTTCAGTCTCACTAGAAATCGGGGATGGGGAAGACAAACAGCTTAAGGTTGAAAGCGGGGGGGAGGGATTACACGCGCGATGATCGCCAGAAGGAAAGAAAAGGGGAACCCTTAAATATTTTTAAGGGGTCTTGGGGAGAGGTGCCACCTCCGAGAAAGAGGAGAGGTTGAAAATAACCTAAACCTCAGTAAGGGGTTTGTGGGGAGATTATCATAAAAGATTGGGCCTCCCAAGGGTGCCATAGTTGCACCCAAGACTGCTATTGAAGGACCGAATGATGGGGGACAATTCGATTCTGGCTTTAAAGGGGTGCTAAAACCGGATTTCAAATACAGCAAAAGCTACCGGGGGCTCCTTCGTGGAGAGTGGAGGATGCCGGAAACCGGGAAAAAACCCGACTGAGTCGCAGGGGAAGGAAATGACGGAAGGGGAGTCATCCCTCAGAGAAAAAAAGAAATGGTCCGTCCACGCTAAACTGGTAACGCCCACCCCAATCTGTGCCCTGGAGGCAGAAGGGGGGAGTCAGAGCAAAGGGCCGTCAGTTGTGTGGCCATGGAGGAGGGGTGAGGTTGCTGTTAGGGACCACTGGGGGCAGTTATCGGTAATGAAAAGGGGGAAGAAAAGAAAATGAGGGAATCGTGTAGAAAGAGAAACCGCAAGTGGTAAGATCGCAAGACCAAAGGATTTGCTGCTAGAAGACAACCCGCTTGTTGGTGTTGCGTCAAAAAAAAATGGGAAACACCACAGTAGATGGGAGGGAAGACACTGGGGTAACTCCTTCATGGCGGGAGGACGGGGAACGCATTAAACATCGCCAATGAAAAGAGAAGTTGGAAATACTGGGGCCAATGGAGTTCCCAGGGATCTTGACTCAATTACTATCCATACGAAGAGGATTGACCGTCAGTGAGTGTGGCGAAGCAAAACGCAGCCCATGGTTTGAGCTAGAAACTTAATGTGGTGAGGCG
>Ga0179591_1270616_pt1 | contig 13109 bp, 21 predicted proteins | sample CZOMad2_1_08_16f_FD_182891 | JGI IMG/M metagenome (GOLD analysis project Ga0179591, IMG submission 182891) | Vadose zone soil fungal communities from Angelo Coast Range Reserve, California, USA - CZOMad2_1_08_16fungal (PacBio error correction) | ecosystem: Environmental > Terrestrial > Soil >...
AAGGTAAAATATGAAGCCGTTACGGTAAACGCGGCTTGCAGTCCATAGAAGAGGGAAAGAAGCTGGAGAACTACAACCCTCATGTCCATCGGAAATCCGGGAAAAAGGGGGAAGGAGACGTTAACAAAAAGCGACCGGAATGGCTGGGGAGGTGAGGGGAAAGGGCGACTATTGTAGTTGGGCGCACTTTACAAAAACCGATGGGGAACAAGGTCAGCAACCATCGCCAAGTACCTGAGGATCTGGAAAAGGGGGAAATGCGAGAAACAGCCCACGTGACTACTTGAGAAAAAAAGGGTGGGCAAAATCGCAAAAAAAACGTTACGTGGAAGTCCAGGCTAGGGGAAAAAAAGAAATTGTCGACCGGTTCTGCCCGAGGGGGAGCGACAATTTGGAATTCGTAAGGTTACGCCGAAAAGTTGACTACGGACGTGGGGGAGGTTTCAGAGATAGGGATCAAACTAGTCTGCAAATCCGAAGTGGAGGGCCTCAACTTCAATTGTGCAGTACCCTCGGGGGAGCATGGGGGAGGTGTCGCCGGATTTGCAAAAAAAACAGCTAAATCTCAGCACAATGGGGAGAGGAAATCCGGACAGCCGGCCCAGGTTTGAAAGGGCCGAGGGGGAGAAGGGGACAGGCGGAAGCAGACTCACCTCAAGGTGGGAGCATCGTGTGACTCGGCGGAGGGGGGGGAACGGCTGGGAAAGTGGGCCTTGAATACACAGAAACCGCCGAGGGTTAGGGAGGAGTGAGCACAAAGGTCTATGTCTGGAGGTGGTTTGTGTGGGGGGGGGGGGGGGGGGGGGGGGGGTGTGTTGGGGTGGTGTGTTTGGGGGGGGGGTGGTTTTGTTTTTGGGGTTTGGGGGGTGGGGGGGTTTTGGGGTGGTTGGTTGGCATCTGGTTTGGGGGGTTGGGTGTTTGGGGGGGGGGGTTCTGTGGGTTGTGGGTGTTTTTTTAGGGGGGGTGGTGGGTGGGTTTGTTGGTGGGGGGGTCAGGTTATTTTTATTGGGGGATGGCGGGTGGGTTTTTGGGGTGGTTGGGGTGGGTGGTGGAGGGGGGGTGGGTTGTCTTTGGGGGGGGGGTTTGGGGTTGGGGGGGGTTGGGTGTTGGTGTGGTTGGGGGGTTTTGTTTGATTTGGGGGGGGGTGTCTTTTGTGGTGTTTTTTTTTTTTTTGTTGGGGGGGCGTTTTATTCTGGTTTTCTGTCGTGGTAGGGGTTGGGAGTGTCGGGGGGCTGTGTTTTTTTTTCGTTTCTCTCGGGGTGCTCCAACGTCCCCGTCGCGGTCTCACTCTCACTGAGCAGCGGCCTTTTACACACCGCAGTCGGTCTCCCCTGCTCCCCTTTTGCAGAGGAGAAAAGGGGAACCCAAAGTTTTAAGGGAAGGCGAAATGAGACACGGTACCGAGGGAATCAAACGAAACTGGGGTGGAGTCAAGGGCAATACAAAGAAAAAGCGAAAAAGATCAAAAAGCGAGTTGTCTAAACGAAAAAAACAGACGGTAAGGGGAAAAAATTCCCGTCAGGAAAGACTCAGAAACCATAAAAAAGGAGAGGGGGAGGAATCGCACGGCGACCAGCTCGAGATGGAGGGGGGGGGGGAAAGCAGGTGGAAGAGTAGATTGGTCGCGAAGTTTAAATTAACTAGGGGAGGAGAAGGGGGCAAAAATGGGGTGACCCGGCAGAACAGGGTCAATCGGGAGGAGAGCTTTCAATTGAAACATGTAGACATAAAGGTGGATGGAAAACCAATTCAAAAAACAGGGGTGGTTACCCGTCAGGGGGTGGTGAGAGTGTGCATGGTGTTTGGTGAGGAGCCAAAAAGACATCAGGTGGACACCTCTGGGCAGGGCAGGGAAACGGAACACGACAAAAAACAACCCACATTGACAGAAAAAAAAGATTGAAGGAAAGGGGGGAGGGGGAACGTGGTGGGTGATATGATGAAAAAGGGGGAGGTTCTTCTAGGGAAATACAATCAACAGCCATTGGGCAATCGGGGGGGAAAGGAAGCTGAAATAAAGGGGCAGGAAGCCATGTCGTCGGGACGGGGGGGAAATCCGTTAAATGATTTTGGTTTTGTAGGGGGGGGCAAGAAGACACATACGCTGAAGAAGACTTGGAGGGAAGGTCAAGGATCCGAATGAAACTGAATCAAGGTGAGGGAAAAAGGCAAAAAGCCTTGTCGTAAAGGAGGATGGGGAAAGAAAGCTGTTGGAAACCGAATGCGGAAAAGGAAAGAAGGTGGACGACGCCACCACGACGGGAAGGGGGGTAAATAATCCGAGAAGAAAGATGTCAGGACAAAAACGAGGGCACCACGCTAGGCATGAGGAAAAAAAAGAACGTATACCTTGAGAGAGAAACCTAAAATAATGGAGCAACAAAGGTCTAACCATTGAGGACGTATGAAGAGGGGGAAAAAAAAGCCAGAAGGGCCCGTCAAAAAGTTGAGCAAAGGGAGGAAAAAAAGGGGTGGGTGGGGGAGGTTGACCCGGTTCATGGGAGAACCAAACAAAGACGTCGTTTGGGAAGGGGGTCAGGGGGGGGAGGTAGGGAGGAGGATGCAACCGTCCCTTACTCAAAAAAGGGGGAAGGAGGCCAGGGTATTTAATTGCGCAGAAGAGCAGGGGAAGGGTAAGGGGTCGGTGTATCGGGTTCTAAGATAGGACGGACTTGGACATGTAATCTCACTTAAGGGAGGAAGGGGGGCAATCAGAACCTCTGAGAACAGAACGGGGGGGGAATTTAGAAACCCGGAAGCGAGTAGGGCGTAACAAGGGAAGGAACTTTGGAAAGTTACTTCGACAAAATGTCTTGAAGGGACTGCTAGAGGAAACAACTGTTAAAGAAGGTAGGGAGGGAGACAGATTTCGTCAGAGGCTAATGCGGATGGGGGGAAGGGAACAGGGAAAAGGTGCCATGCCAACCACAAAGGAAGGGCAGGGAAGACCTGGGTCAGGAAAAAAAACGTGCCTGACCAGAAAAGAAGGAATAGGTGGGGGGGGGGGAAGGCCCGGTGGGAGAGATCGCGAAGCTTGGAAAAGGGGGAAGGGGGTATTTGAATGCAACGCCGTTCTCAAAAAAAAAAAAATGGGGAATTAAAAAGGAAGGAAAAAAATTGCAGTAACCAAAAAAACGATCAGGGAGGGAAAACGAGATCTTGAGCAGGTTACTAGGGGAGGAAGGACGCCTTGGACGGGCAGCCCAGCCAGAACAGCGTTCGAGGAAGAAAGTCAGTCTCGCAACGAATTCTTTTTGTAGATTAAACTGCAGGAGAAAAAGGGGGGCGCAAAAAACAAATTTGAACGAATCTAGCAAGGGTCTCCCAGGAAAAACGGAAGGACAAATATCAGGAGAACTGCGGACAGGTGAAGGGGAGGGAGTTTTGTGTGTAAAGCACTGATGAGAAAAAACAAAAAAAATTGGGGGGGGGGGGAAAAAGGAAACTGGCTGGGAACGCAGTGCACAATCGGGGGCAGACTCTTGGGCAAAATAGTTTGGCGAACATATTGGACAGCGAGTCCGTAAACTGGGGAAGAAAAAAGAGAGCGATGAGCAAATCTTGGGCGGGTTCCCACCAAGGCAAGATCAAAGGAAAGAGGACAGGAGCACAGAGACTCAAAGGCCTGACAGAAGCATGGAACGCAAAAGGGGAATCACACGACACGCCGTCGATGATGCCAATTCCAAGGGGGAGGAAAAGAAAGTGGACTAAAGTCTCCAGAAGTTCACTAAAGGAATGAAACAAGACGCTTAAGTCGAGCGATACGGAGGAAGGGAGGAATCAAGGGTCGTGGTCATAAACCTCAGGTAAAAAACCAGGGAGGAAAAAAAAAAAACATCAGTCGAAAATAATAAAAGGGAAGGGAGAAAAAAAAGAGACAGATCAACAACTCCGAAACCGCCCGACTTTCTCACAAAATTCATCAAGACGTGAAAAAGCCACAGGGGACTGGGGGGATAAAAAAGAAAGAATCGCAGCATCAACGAGCAGCTGAATAGACTGCGAATTGGGTGGTATCTCGCATGTACGGGCGCAGTTAATCCACGCAAAAAAGGAAGAGAGGCGAAAAAAAAGAGGGGGGACAGGAAAACAAATTGGGGGGATGACCCAAAATTAACTCAACACAAAGAGAAAGATACGGATATAAAACACATTTTCAAATGGGACAGGACTAAAGGGAGGAAAAAAGTAGCTAACTGCACAACGGAAGGGGCTCTAAAAAGAACCCAAGAGATCCATAAAAGGATTTTCATCCTCAACAAAAAGACAAAAAAAACACGGGTCGAGATCGGAAAAAAAAGCAACGAAAGAGGGGGGTGGGGGGAGGGAACTTACAGTAACTTGAAGAAGAAAAAAAAAACAGCAACGCCTGGGTCGTGGAGGGCGAGGGCAGATGAAGGGCCGCGCGTATCTGCAAGAGAAAAACAGGGGGGGGGAAAAGGCCGTTCGTGAAAGCTTTTGGTGAAAAAAACTACAAGGGAGGGAACAGTGCCATGACGATCCAGATATATAAATCGTCCGCGCAAATACGTAAACAAGGGGGAAGGGTACAATGGGAGGTTAAACCTCTGAACACGAATCAATCAAAAACGGGGAAAGGAAAAAGACGAACGCGGCGAATCTGGAGGGGGGAAGTCACGAAGGAAAGAAGGTTGTAAAGATGCAAGTTCGGAATCGCCTCCTGCCCATCACGTCGAACGGAGAGGGAGGACGGATTAGGGGGAAATAATGGAGTAAGTAAAAGAGGTCACAGCTATAGGAATCGATGTCACGTTACTACGTATTTACTGCAGGGTTCCCGTGAACTCGATGTCCAATATGGGCAAAATATGAAAAAGGAATTTGATGTGGGAAATGCGGTTCATTGGACGTCCATACAGAAGCCGTCCAAATTGTTAGGCGGGGGAACCAGGGAATAAACAAAAAAAAACATTTTCGAAGCGCGGACCGAAAAAGGGGGGAGGCTTTTTGTGTAGCTGGAGACATGCTTAGCTGGGGACAATGGACGGTGTTCAATAGGGAAAAAAAACAACGTTATACAGAAGGGGGGGAAGGGAGAAAATGGCAAAACAATCAGGAGGGAAAATCAGGAAGTCCTGCCGAAAAGCAAAAATTGCGCCATCTAGGGGGATAGGTCAGGAAATAAGGGCGAACGTAAAAAAAGGGGTCCAGAGAAAAGGAAAGACCAGGGACGGTGTGGACAAACAAGCTCGGGGGACTAAGGGGGGGGTTAAAAGTACAACTCGCCAACCAAGAGGGAGGGGAAAAAATCGTCAAGAAACAATGGAAGGAACAAATTCGAAAGAAAATTCTCAAACAGGCCCAAAATTGCCAAAAGAAAATCGAATCCAGGAAAAAAAAGCTTAGGGGGAAAGGACGTGCGGGAATCGCGACCGGAAGGAAGGAGTTGCGCTGGAGTGTGGGGGGGAAAAAAAAGTGGGCCAAGGTCAACGGAACCCCAAGAAGAATAAGCGGCAGCCGGGGAAAAGATAATCTTCGATAAAACAACGACAATTTTGGCTGGTAAGGTTGGGAAAGGAAAGACGTAAGCAGGAAACCGAATGTTGAAAAAAAGGTAAAGTTGAAAAACGGAAATACGGTGCCTAAAAGAGAGAAAAAAACCCGAAGATGTCCTATCCACGTGAAAGCAACGTCTGGGGATCTTAAAGCGCAGGGGAAATTCGACTGGAAGGTGGGAAAGGAAATACACATCGTAAGGGAAACTAATGAAGTCGGAAGATAACAATCACATTCCCCGGGGGGAAAGCAGTAAAACGCCCCTTCGCGCCATTCAAATAAGGTCTCACGAAGAGCGGCCAGCAGAAAAAGAAATAATACATCCGGCAACGAAACGTTCCGGCGTCTTCTCAAAGTGTCTCAAAGGACACTGGTACAATCAAAAAACTTGAACGAAGAACTGCAAAAAAACTTCAAAAAAAAATCAGGGGAAAAGTTCATGAAACAAGAGAATTCAATCCTCCAGAAGTATAAACGGGGGGAAAAAGGTGGATTAAGTTTCCCGAATCAGAGGAAAAAAAGGGGGGAAGAAAGGTCGGAGTTAAACCAGGGAAAAAATGCAGAGATGCGGGGGTTGGACACTGGTGGGGAGAAAAAATCAATAGTAGAAAACCAGCAATGGGAGAAAAAACCGAAAAGAAGGGGTCGTCGGCCGAAAAAAGAGTAGATGGAAGAAAGGGGGCAACAGTAAAAATGCCGGGTAGCCTGTCTTTGAAGAAGGGCAGTCCCTCAGATTGAATCCGGTAACAACTTCAGGATCTTCGTAAACCTTTCGAGAGGGGGAAGACGGGAGTAGAAAAAGGGATAGAAAAAAAAATCAGGGAAGCGAATCCTGTACAAAACTTCGGGCACGACGGCTTGGACACTGAACTGCGGGGAAGGAATAGGGGGTCAGTAGGCAAAAAATGCAGGTGGTCAGATATAACTTCAAAGAAGGGTGAAGGGAATCAGGGACAACGAAGAAGTAATCAACTGAAACGTTTCCTTACCACTCAAGGGGGAAGGGGGGGGGGGACGAGCGTTCGTAAACCAGAAAAGGGAGTCAAGAGCATTCGAAAGTGTGTCATCAACACAACCACTGCAAACCGGAGACAACGCGGGAAACAAAAGGGGGTTCCCCGAAGGGTGGCACCGAAGACTAGGAACGGGGAAAAGATAAAAAGAGGAAACGGGGGAAAAGATGAAAAACTCAATGGAAATGGGGAAGGGAGGACAGGGAGAACGAAATTGTACCGGGTACAAGGAGTAAACGTAAGAAAAAAAAAAAGAGTCAGGTTCTGTGTCAAAAGAGAGGTCATACTGGGGGTGGAAGAGGAGAAGCCGGGCGGGGACTGGGGGGGAGAAGGGTGTGTCGAAAGGCCCAAGCATCAAAAAAACTGCCCCCGACTCTGTACTAAAGGGGGGGATCACTCCAACAAGAGAGAGTAACATTCTCCTGGTAGGGGTACACTTTCCATCTGCCCGAAGCGAAAACCAGGGAGGCTTGTCACGTAAATGTCGGGAAAGACGAAAGGGGGGACTACAAAGTGCAGACATCTTGGTTACACTTGTAAAAGAGAGAAAAAAGGTAGACGTTCTCGTCAACCTGAACTGGGGGCAAACACAAAAAAACAAGTCAAAACGGTAACGAAGGGAAAAATTTCTAAAGCGCTGGCAAACTACACAGATGAAGTCTCTTGAGGAAGACTCAACCAGGTTGCCGCAAGCAGAGAAAATACCGAGGCGGTTGATTGGATTGGGTCGCCCCCGGACCAACGACAACTCAATAGCCGGTTTGTCGAAACGCCGTACGCTACATGCATGGGGGCCGATGCGGAAACCGACCCAGGGAAGTAGGACAGGAGAAAAAGACAGGAAGGAGTCTCGGAAGAACGCCGCGGTGGGGATCTATTTCACTCCATTGGGGGAAGAAAACTCCCTGACCCAGCAAAAAATAAGATAAACAAAGAAGGGGGGTGATGCCCCAAAAGAACACTACTTGCAAACGGGGCCGCAATATCATCTGGGAAAGGGGGGGGCTAGTCGCTGACAGGTTAGTCCAGGGAAAGAAAACGCAGACAAAAGGCTTCCAATGGAAAAAACTTAAACTAAAAGAAGGAACCACAAAAACAGTGTCGAATACAATCAAGAGGGGGGTTGGGGGACGGGGGGCCACCATCGTGCCCTGGAAAGAAGCAGAAATAACTAAAGAAAATCCCCGGCTAGCCAGTGGGTTATCAACAGGTAATCGTCGTGCATGTGTTTCCACGAAAGGAATGAATGACCAGAGGGTGGAGAATTGGGGGAGAAAAGGGGGGATAAAGGTTGGTGAAAAAGCACTTGAAGAAAAAGGCAACCTGCGATTCTTCCGTCTTGGAGACTGAACCAACTGGGGGTAAACTGTTAAAGGGAAGACGGAAAAGAAACTTGGGCGGGAAACTCAGGTGAAGAAGCTAGTAATTAGCATTGTCGGGGAAGGGACACCAAGTATACATCTAAAAAAAAGGGCTGAAGTAAAGAAGTAACACAAAGAAACTGTCATATATGTATCAAAAAAAAAAAAAACGTAAAATGGGGGGGGGGGGGGAGGAAAAAGGGGAGGAGGGATTGGCCCGGTACTTGAGACCCAAGTGGAAAACAAGGAAATCGTAAAGCAATCGAGAAAGAGCCGTAATAGCGAAGTGCACTAAGATCAAAACAATTAATCGAGGAAGGAACGACCGAAAATCCGTCGAAACGAAAAACAAAGAAAAAGGGGTATTTCTAACGGGTTTATAAAGTCAGTTCGAAGGAAACACCCCTCAGCATTCCCACAGCATAGGAGAAGGGGGAAAAAGCGAAGAAAAAAAAGGGAAAAAATGCCCAAAACTCCGAGCAAAAAGGGGGACTTCTGGGGCAGGTAAAGGGTCACTGTAGACGTCTATGGGAAAAGAGGGGGGAGTAAAGGGTTTGGGGGTAAACCCCGGTCTGAGGGGGTATCGACAAGGTTTGGAGGGAGTACGTGGGGAAAAAAAGAATTTAAAAAGGACGGAGTGGTTAAGGGGTCCGATATCAGAAAGTTCCAGACCAAATGGGAAGAAGAGAAAAATATGAGGAGCGAACAACTTTCAGGTGGTGGGGAAGGACAAAGACTGTGGTTTAGGGCAGCTGATGGTGCAGTACGTAAGGTAAAAAGTGGGAAAGCGATCGAAACGCATCGCGCTCACAGCTGGCGTCTTACGAGAAGCCAGGTGCCCCTTATGATTTCGCAAGTCAACTGAAGGAGGGAGGAGAATCTCTCCACAGACAACTGAGCGCTCGCGTAGAAAAGCTGGTGGAGGAAAAAGGGGGCAGGGGGGGTAAATAAAGAAAACGAGAGAGGGTCTGTTGATCACAGGCTAGGTCTCCTAGAAGAAAAGCCGTATGTTGAATCCCGAAAGCAACATGGAAGAGGGAAGAGGAAAAAAAAAAAAAAAAGGGTAGGGAGAATCGACTTGCAGACTTCGAAAGGGGGGGGGAAAAAAGGAATGGAACTGGACCTTACGCATCTCCGACCTAAGGGGACACCCTTCCAACATGGTAGAGGGGAGAAAAGGGGGAAAGATAAAAGATCGCTAAAAAAAAAAAAATGGAGAGCTAGGGGAGGAGGGAGAAAACAAAAACAAGTGTCTAATAAAGGGGCAGTCTTAATTGGATTAATTCAAAATCAAAAAACGCCCTGGGGAGCAACTAAAAATCAACAAGCAATGAAGGGATTGGAGGGAAAAACGGAAGGCAGGAGGATTGGGTAGGCGAATGGGTCGGTCAAACAAGAAACTTGAGTAAGTTGCAGAAGCAGGGACCGGGGAGTTTCAGAATCAGGCGAGCGTCAAATTCGCTAGGGGAAAAAAAGAGGGAACAAATTAGGCGGAAACCCTGGGGACCCAATGGGGTGGGGTCTCTTGGAAATGGGGGGTTGTTTGGGTGCAAAAGAGGAAGGAACGTTGGCAAAAAAAAGTTATTGGGCTGAGAAAACCGAGGCCCAGAAACTTGACTCAATCATAGGAAAGGACGGTAAGGACATGAAGTTGGTCGGATAAGGAAATTAACGAAATAGGGGGCATGATAGGAGCAGGGCCCCAGGAAATGGTTGGAATAGGAAGGGGGGGAAAGTTAGAAGGGTACAAATTCTTCAAAAGTAGGAAGAACGTGAAAAAAAGGGTCGCAAACGAAGGGGGTGAAAGTTTGGTTTCGGTTCCAACGAGGACAAAAGAGCCGAGACATAGAAGAAAGATCGTTAAATGAGAGCCTATGCACCTATCAATGCTAAAAGGCACTTAGGGACCAAAAGAAGGAGGGGACAACCACGGCCAGGAACTTTGGGGAAGGAAACATCCTAGGAAATTGATAAACGGGGGTGCAACGACAAAGAAGGTAAACGGGTCCGCCAGAGTGTCCCTTAGGGATCAAAGATTTTAGGGAAACAAGAGGAAACAAACCTCAAGAAGAGGGCAACTGGAAGAAACGAGAAGGGGGGGGAGACAACTTGAGATAAAAAAATAAAGAAAGGGCACATAGAAACCGTCTCCATTGTAGGAATGGAATCAGAGGGGGAAAAAGAACGTACCTTGGGCGGACAGGGGGGAAAAAAAGACGGTCAAGCCAGGTTTTGGTGAAAGGGGGGGGAACACTCCAGGGGTTTTGCGGCAGACAGCGGAAGAGACGTATTGCCGCAATGGGGGGCGGGAAAAAAAAGGGGGATTGACGGTTATGAGAAGGTACCTAGCAATTAGCAAAAAACCGTAGGGAAAGGGCGGACCGTAAAACGTCGCCATGAAAGGTAAGGGGGGTAATGGGGGGTTGATCCGGAGACAGAGAGGAGGACCGGTAGGGTTCAAATAAAAAAGTCAAAAAAACCTGGGGGGAGATATTGGACAAAAGGAACGATCAATGAGAGGGGGAAGAAGGAACCTCAAGGGGGGAGAGACGAATCCTGAGATATGCGAAACGGTGAAGGAATGGGGGAAGGTAAGAAAATACATGGGAAAAACGGGCTGAAGGAGGAGAAATCAAGACCAGAACATGTAAAAAAATTAGAACCAGCCGGGAAAGAGAGAGTAAGTATTAGATTGGTCTACACAATTGGGCAAAAAGGTTGCCACAAAAAGAAAGCATCAAAACCAGTAAAAGGTAGCGAGGTCACAGACTCTCCCGACTGTCAAAAAGAGAGAGGGATCAAAGATTCGGTGTCAAGGAAAAGGGGTAGAGAAGACGAGAGAGAAAGCCCAATTTGAAGGGGACTATCCCGGACGAAATGGCCCTAGAGAATAACGGGGGGGAGGGGACAATGAGAAGGAGAAGGACAAAGAAAACGGCACGAGAATCTGGAAAAAGCAGGTTGAATACGGAGCCTGGGACGGCCCGTTGCTGCTCTCCCGGCAGCTGAAGGGGTTCGAATAAAAAGGTAAACTCCATATCCAAACTATTCAATTTGTGACTAAAAGGACAGGTAGGAAAGGGGGGGGAGGGAAAACTTTGTTAAAAAAACGAAAGAATCACATGTAGCAAAAAGAAAAATCAGGTGGGGACAGAAGGCAGGCTAACTAAACTTCTTAATCTGGTGGTCGTCGTGAGGGAAAAAGGAGAGAGACGGTTATCTTTGAAATCGATGGGGAATCAGAAAAAACCGAAGGGAAAAAAAAAAGGAGTGCCAAAATGAGCTGCCCTAGGTTCAAAAAAAATAGGGGGGGAAACAGAGGAACACTTTAAAAAGGGGGAAGTATAAAGAATATGAATAGGGAAAGGTGAAAAAGTGACTTTAAGGAAACATAAATCAACAGAAAACTGGGACATTGGGGCAGAGGATTGTGAGAAGGGCACAAAAAAAAACAAAGGGCATAAAGCAACAAAGAAAAGGTCAGCAAAGAAAGAAAATAGTCGGGTAGGGGGCCTGCATTTGGGGTGAAGAAAGCGGTACTTTCCGAGTGAGAAATTCCTGCACAGAAAAGGGAAGACGCAAAAGAAAAAAGCCGTTACAATATCGAGCGAAATTCGAGGGGAAGAAGGGAACCTAAAGGCGTGGGCTAGACTCAGGGACTAAGAAAGAAAAAAAAAAAGGACCTAGGAGCTGGAGTGAAATGAACCTAGAGAAATCAAAGGAAAATCTAGGAGAAAAAGAAGTAACTCACTTCTGGAATCTCACAATAGGGAACAGTGGAAGAGGAAAAAAAAGTAGAAGGGATGGTCTAGCTCGAAACAGCGCGAAACAGAATGTGGGGGAGAAAACTTTGGGTATTCACGCGCCCTCAAGCTAAGTTACTCCTTCCAGAGAAATAGGAAAAAAGGGGACTTTCCAGTAACCACTTTGACACAAGTGATATCAAGATCTCAAAAAAAAAGGAGGGGGATTAAAGAGAGAGAGAGAAATCAGTGGGGGGAAATGGAAACCAATTGAAGGGAAAGAGGAAACAACCCGATTACGCGGTCCCACGAGGGCGAAAGAGAAAAAAAGGAAAGGTGAACAGTAGAAAAGTGCTGGCTCATGATGAGATCGCGTACGACAAAGCCACGGCGATCTTCGAAGAAAAAAAAAACCGGGGGGGAGGGTCAAAAAGACCAAGGGGAAGAAAAAGTGGCGAAAAAAAAGTTTGTTGGAGGAGGGGGGGGGGAGGGAGACGGTTCACTCCGCAACGCCAAGGAAACCTACCTCGCGGGGGTTAACTCCAGTAAAACAATTGAGACAGGAACTGTAACCAAAAAGTGGAGGGTCTTCCCACTTCGCCGCCGTTCCACCAAGAAGAAACAACAGTTCCTTGCCATCTAATATCACGAATCCGAGTGACGGAAGAAAGGAGGGTGCAAACAGAAAAATGGGGAGAAACCTGAACGGAAGGAACCTCTGGGAAAAACCGGGGCAAGGAAACAAGAAAAAGACAGAGGGGACCGAAGAGAAATTGACGAAGGAAAGGAAGGTGAAACGGTCAGGCCACAAGTTGGGGGGGAGGAGAAAAGGAATACGACCGAATGAATAGTGGAAATGGATTCCAGAAAGCCAAAGGGGGAGGTGGTGAAATATTTCACGTCAGGGGGAAAAAAGGAATTGAGAGAAGCGAACAAATCGAGTAATTCTCGTACGTGAAAAAGGGGGGGGGAAGGGTGCAAATTCTTAAAAAAACGAAAGACAGAATGGGGGAAGAAAAAAAAGAGTGCGGAGCAGCAAATTGAAATTGGTGAAACACGGATGACGGGAAGGAGTCCACGGCAAAAAAATGGTGGGGGGGGGGGAGAATTGTTCTAAATCAATGAAAAAAAAAAAAAAAAAATGGGAGGGAAGAAAGGGAACCGCACTAAACTGTCGTGGGGAAAGGGGGGCTACACAGAAGAAGACTTTGTCCAACCCGTTCAGGCACAAAACGGGGCGGACGAAATGAGAACAAAAGGGAAAGAGGGGGGAAGATCAAAAGCAGAAACTCCAGAAAAAAAACCGAGAAATTCCTCTCTCTGCCAAAAATGTCAAATGATCCAAATACCTAGGAAAGGAAGAAAAGAAATACGGGAGGGGGGAAGCAATTGCTCAAAGGGAACAAAGGAGGGGGACGTCTTGGCCACGTAAATCAACATCGCTGTGCAAGGGGAAAAAGGTCAAATAAAAG
>Ga0179591_1143904_pt1 | contig 13108 bp, 23 predicted proteins | sample CZOMad2_1_08_16f_FD_182891 | JGI IMG/M metagenome (GOLD analysis project Ga0179591, IMG submission 182891) | Vadose zone soil fungal communities from Angelo Coast Range Reserve, California, USA - CZOMad2_1_08_16fungal (PacBio error correction) | ecosystem: Environmental > Terrestrial > Soil >...
AAGGCTGAGAATTGATAGTTGATCCAACTCAGCGAGGGTACGGAGTCAGGGAGGAAAAAAAAAAAGGCAGCACATGTACCACCCAACGCTTGGGTGGAGCACTGCATGGAGGAGGGCGCGGATCACAAGAACAGGGGTAAAAGGAGGGAGGGGGTGCTCGTCGGCCCGGAGGTAACAAGGGGGGGGGAAAAAAAACACCATCAGGTTGCCGGAGCGGGGTCTCAAAAAAAAACTTGTTCAGGGAACGGAGTCAGAAGGTGGGAAAGTGGACTGTGTGTAAAAAGGGAGAGAAAGTGGGAACTGAAGGACTGGGGAGGTTGGTGACGTAACTGGAAAAAAAGGGGACCCTTTTGGGGGTGCAGAAGAAGAAAGGTAAAACCGCCAACTCCGGATGAGGGGTACACGGGGGAGGCGTATTGTCCTTCGGCATGGGGCAGTGGTTAGGGATCAGGGTTAAGGAAAAAAAAAGGAAAAAAACCACCAAAACCTGTAGATAAAGAAGTCCTCCCACATTAAAGGGGGCAAGAAACAGGGATCCGAAGAAAGGACGGTTACGGGTGGCCTTGGGCGACTAATTTTGCAATCGTTGATCTGAGCCTTAAAGAGGGAAAAAAAAAAGGGAGAGGTGGGGGTCGTATTTAGACTGGCAAAAACACTAAACTTGGGCCAGGAATGGCTTGGCAAAATCAGACGCCACCGGGAATTTGACCTTGGGGGCGGGAAGGGGGAAAATGGAAAGCAAGCGAATTAGGCAAAGTGGAAGACTGGAAAAAAAAAGAAAAAGTCGTACAAATTGGGGGGGTTTTACGGGAATGGAGGATTTTAGAACAGGAACGTTGAGTCGGGAAAAGGGCCCAAAGAACAAAGCTGTCCAAACGTGACAAAAGGAGCGAGGGGGTGGATGAGATGTGGGAGGGGGGGGGGCCCTTGGAGAAATCGTCGTAACCTGCTGGGAAAGGGGGGTCCCGGGACAATCCTTCAACTTTCCTAAATTGAGGGGGGAAAAAAAAAAAAAATTGCCGGAAACAAAGGGGGAAAATCGGGGAAGGAAAATTTCCAAGTCAACGAGACATTGTGGGGGGAAAAAGCAGAAAATTAAAGGGTAAATGGGGTGGTATAAAAGGACAAATCACGGGGGGACAAAACATGGTCCGGAGAAGGTCGAGTACACAGGTTGATGTAGGGGAAAAAAGGAGAAATGCGGGAAAGAGGAAGCCAAAAAACCCGTTCATTGGTCCCCAAAAGAATCGGCCGAAAAGGGGGTCCGGGGGGGGGGGGAGACTGGAAAATTGACGAAGCCATGGGGCAGATCAATTTGAAGGGAAAAAACGAAATTGAAGGGGTTGCAAAAGGGTTTCTAAAAAAACAAGAAAAAGGGGGCTTTTAAACGCCAGTAGGTCAGGAAGGTCCACCCGTAAAGGAAAGGGTTCTCGACCGATGCCAAGGGGGAAGTTCAAAAACTTTTGGGGCCTTGGACCAGTGGGCAAGGGGGGCAGGTGGAGGAAGCCGGAAAAGGGAAGGAAGGGAAACACTAAAAAAAAAAAGGGGGGGGTGCACAGGGCAAAAAAAACAACTGGGGGGCAAAAGGGGGCATCGTGCGCCCAATGGGGGAAAAAGCAAGGGAAGGAAGTCTTCCAAAACCCAGGGGGTATTTGTTTTGAACAACAAGACGGAGTCAGAAAATTTGCACACGGGGGGGAAAAGGCAAAAACTGGGGTAACAATGAAATTGGCGGGGGACTGGGCAAAAAGATTTTTGGGGTTTTGTAAACATGGATATTTCGCTAGGAGTCGGGGGATAACACGGCACAACTCGTAGTGTGAAAAAAAGAGAAGAGAGGGAAAACAAAAAATGGACTTTCGTCGGGAACTAGTCCAAGCCAAAAAAGGGGGGCCGGGAATCACTTGGCCAATGATTCTCACAATTAAAAAGACTAAAGGGAAAGGAAAATAAAAAGGGAAAATCCCTCAACGGGGCCTGGTGGGAATAGAGCCTGAAACTTTAAAAAATTAAAGAATGTTGAAAACAAGGAGCGCAGCAGCACAGCAAAAAAACACGCGTTACCAATGTTTGAAGTCAAAAAACTTGGAGTTGTCAAAACCTTCCGCGGGGTCTAGATCAATGGCAACGATGGTCAAGGTTTGGGGACCACAAAAAGGCGAATCGTTAATGGAGGACAGGGGCGTGGGAACAGGGGGGGGTTCACAGCATTTCCAAACTCAATAGACCAATCAAAAAAGCCGGGGACGGAGGGGAGAAGAGTTTTGCTTTATTAAAAAGGCCCGGGAGACTCAGTTGCCGGAGCGGGTCAAAGAGTGGAGGTGGGGGACCTGTGGCGGCAGCTCAACAAAAATGATTCAAGGACTCAAAAATCAAGGGAAATCTTTTTCTACCAGTGGCCTGTAAACAGAGAGACCGTCGGAAGGGAGGGGTAGTTTCCTTGGCTTGATACGGTTCAGAGAGAAATAAAAGTGGGGTGTATATGAAAACAAGACACCTCAAGGGGAAAAGAAGGGCTAACTTCCGGAAACTAACCCAACAACCAGGGTGACCCCTCTGGACACCTTCGAGAAAGTTCCAAAGAAAGGGTGGTTTAAACGTAAAGCCACTACTTTACGAGGGTCCAAAAGGGTTGATCAAATGTGGAGAACCAGCGGGTTTGGCTTGGGCCTGACAAAAAGGGGGTTGAGTACGGTGGAGGAACTTGGGTCCAAGAAGAACGGAAAAAAAGGGAAAGGAACACAAACAATATAAAAAAAACACAGGAATGGGGGGACACTGTGAGATTGGGGGGGCGGAAAAGGAAACGGCCAAATCACCGCGCAGTTTCAGTGGAAGTGCGGGATCAAGATAAAGCGGCTGGGTGGGCGGGGGGGATGTAGTCCAATACTTGAGGGGAGGTCAAAAAGTGAGCGTGCTTTGGCGAAAAAAAATTCCAGGGGGGGTTCAATTAGCAAAAACCAGTGTAATAAAAAGGGGCAAAACCCAAGGGGGGTCGAGGGAGAAAAGGAAAAAGGAACGATTACTTAATTATGCGAAGATAAAAAGAAATTGGTCGCGGTTGAAGGGCAGGCGTCAAGAGGGAGCATGGTCGCGGGAACGAAAGCAAAAAAGAGACGGGAGTAATGGGGAATTTGAAAAGAAGGGGAGTGTGGGGGGAGAAATGCGATGTCTTGTTTAACAAAGACCAATAAAGAAGGGGACGAACACCCAAGCATGTTAGCAAATAAGAGAGATGTGGCGGCGGAAGTAGCACGAAGAAAACATACCATTTTGTGACATTAAGCCAGAAATCGGGGCCAAAAAAAACCCTACAGCCCGAAGGCACGGGCCTGCCGTTGAAAAAAGGGGGGGAACATGAAAAGGGCAGATAGATCGAATAAAGACGGACAGTTTCATGGACCCGGTTCCCGCAAGGGAAAGAAGCCCGGCGGCGAAGTGATTCCATCACCGGGTTTGGTCAGAAGGGATGGTGGGAAAAACTACCAAACCAGACAAGTTAGGGGGGGGAGAGAACGAAAAGGAAGGAATCACAAGAAAAAATTCAAGGCAAAAAAAAAGACTTTACATCAGACGGGGGGGGGGGCCACGGGGAGGAGTGCAGAAACGAATTGTGTTCGGAGCGAAAGAAAACGTAAAATTGGAGAAAAAAAATTCGGGGGTTATAAATGGGGGGACAAAAAGCAACACTTGACACGGAGAAAGGGTTCTTGAATAAACACGAGAGGTAGAAAGGGGAGGAACGAATCAACCCTTGTGCTAAAAAGGGGATCAAACACAAGACGGAAAGTTTGAAAAAGCGAAGTGGGAGGTCAAACAACAAACTTAGTTGGAAACTTTATAAAAAATGTGCCCAAGAAAACGCCGTCCGGGAGGACGGTTAAAGGATTGAAAGGGGTCTGGTGTACAAACAACAGGTCCAACAACTGACCAGGGAACGCTCACCACGGTGCAAGAATCAGGAAATCCCAGAAAAAGAAAAGAAAGTGGGGGGACCATGAGCAACCAAAAGCGGGGTGTAAGAGCTTGAGAATCCTTGGGGGGGGGAAGAGCCGCAGCAATCAAAAAACAAAAAAGTGAATCACCACAAAAACTTTCTCTCAGTTCGGGAAATTGGGAAGCAAACCGAGTCTGACCCCGTAACGGGAAAAAGAAACGATGTTACGAGGGAAGGAAATTGCATCAGGAAAGTCCACTCCAGGGGGCGAAAAGACCGGGTACGACAGGAGGGAAACAAAAAACAAGCGGATTTTGATCGAGATCGAGGAGGAGTGGAAAAAAGGTGGGTGGAGGTAGAGGGAGGCAGCCCTCCGGGGGTCCAAAATTCGGAAAAAAAGGGGTGGAAAAAAAGGGGGGTACCCGCTGGAGCCCGGTGTCTTTCACTACAGGGCGAAAAAAAAATAGAGAAGGACAAGGGTCAATGATTGAACAGAGGGGGAGACAACCGAAGAAATTTTTGAGATTCTCGAGGACGGAAAAAAGGAAAGTTGCGCACATGGGAAAAAGAGCGGAAAGTTGCAGACCAAAATTCAAGGGGAAAGCAAGAAACCGCCAGCAGGGGGGGGGAACACAACAGTGATGGTACCGGGAAGGTAGGGTTAACGGGGTTGGGGAAAAAAAAAAACCATCCACCCGGTGGGAACAATCTCTACATGCGGGGGTGCCCCAGGAGAAAGGGGAAACAAGCCCAGGGGGGGTTCACGCGCAAAAAAACCATTTTCACCAAGCGGGGGGGACCTTCGAAAGGAACGCGTTAAGTTGGGACAAACTTCTAAAACCAAAAGGCTTAGGGGAAAGTGAAACACAGAGGAAGAACTGGAAAGAGGGGGCGAACAGTTGGAGTGAACGGACTGCATACGAACAAGGAACGGCAAGTCTGAAAAAAGGGGTGGTCTCTCACATTGCCCACCAAAAAAGCATTTACGTGTCAGAAAGTGATGCTACATGGAAACGAAAAGTTACAGTGGAGGAAAAAACCAATGACCCTGGACACGACAAAGTCCTCTGGTGGCCAGACGGAGGAAAGGACCAGGTCCTAACGACTGGAAAATGACGTAACCACCCCTTTAAGCTACACACCAAAACAAAGGGGGGGGCATGAGAACAATAGAGAACAATCCACCAGGGTTTTGTCAGTCTTGCAAGGGAGCAAGCACAGGAAAATGGGGAGGGTAAAAAACAGGAATTTGTGTCCTTGAACGGAGTGGCTGTTTAGGAAAAAAAGGGAAATCGACTGGAAGGGCCAGCTTCAAAAACATGAAAACACCAAGTGTAAACCCGCAAGCAAAGGTTTGGGAACGAGAAGACGAAAAAAGAGAGATACAACTCAGTCTTTTAAAGGAAAAAAAAACTTTTGAAGGGGAACGGGTCGTTGACGAAAGAAATCCAAGGGATGTTCAGAAAAAGAAAAAGAGAAGAAAATGGTACGTTCTTTTAAAGAACTTGCAATAAAACGTGGACACGCGACCGAAAAATAAGAGGAGAACAGGTTCGTAGGGGCAAGCAGCAAGCCCAAGTTGGAGGGGAAAAAGTTTCCTTCCCGCCGACACCGGGTTACTAACAGGAAGAGTAACGGCGATGGGAAACTAAAATTCAGCGCAACAACAAGGGTAACAAAAGCTCCCGAGGAGCACGCAAGCCGAATTCAAACATCAGGGTGGGAGGAAAAGGGTTAAAGGGAGAAGCTGCAACTGGGAGGAACAAAAAACGCCGAACAGGGAAAAAAAAGCAGCCGAAAAGGGCCCAATGACAACCGTGACTTGGCCAAATAAAAGTGCTAAATGGTACAATTGAAAAGACTTTCCCACACATCCCGGGGAAATAGAAGTGTTCCCGAAACCGGAAAAAAGGGAAAAAGTGCGGAAAAGGGACAGAACCATGAATCAGAAAGTAATAAAAACGCTCAGCCTAGGTGAACCATGAATCAATCAAGGCAAAAAAAAAACGGCTAACACACGGGAAAGGGACTGTGAATCCAAGACCCTAGCCAACCAAAGAAAAACGGTGTAGGGGGGGGAAGACAGGAAGGGAGAACGACTAAGTATCGCATCACTTCAAACCCCGCCGCTTTGTCCATAAAGGGCCAAAATTCTAAAACATCGACAGACAAAAAAAACGTAGGTATGAGGAAAATATATAATGATGCTGAATACATTTTGATATGGGCAAAGCAAACGGGCGTGAAAGGCGTAAGAACGGGGGAAGTAGCATCACTTGGGAAGAAGTTTCCCGCAAAAGAGTTGGTGGGTGGCCAGGAACTGTTGAAGGTCTATGCATAAGGGAGATCAAAGATTGCAGTGTGAGAAGGGATTGTGTGACTCAGGAACCCAAGGATTGTACAGGGGAAACACCAATCGGATTGAAATGAAATAGAACTCCTTTTTACTTTCCAGTGAGTCATTTTACCCCTGGAGCGGAAGGGGAACCTGAAGAGGGGGGAAAAAAAATTGACGGGTAACTTTTCACGCTATTGCAGGTAGTGTTGGAAGAGGAAGAAAAAAAGGGAAAGGGGCAACGCAAGGAAAGCTTATCTGGGAAGTCAAGGGGGGCAGGCGGCGTTACGGCAAGGCCAAAAACGGGAAAAGGGGTGTCCATGGGGAACCAATGGAAGGGAAAAGCGGGGGACTGCAAGAACAGACCAGAACTAGCGAAAGACACCATTCCGAAAAAGTCATCGTGGAGGTGTTACATGCAGCCTGGATCAGCGAGCAGTGTTACAAGGGGGGGTGGTCTTTATCAGGACGTCGAAAGAAGTCAGGCCCAAAGTGAAACGAAAGGTTCAAAACGTACCGGTGAGAGGGAAAGGTCCACCAAAATTGGGTTGGCCTGCTTGCGGGGCAAGGAGGACCAGAAAAAAAATTGGGCCTTGGTGCTTCATTTTCCAGAAAAGGGAGAACGTAAGTTGCCAAAGTGATCAGGGAAAAAAAAAAAGAAAACTTATACCATTTGGGACTGAAATGAAGCTTATGGGAAAGAAAACAGGCCGTGTGTGGCACATCGGGGCAGTCCCCCCAGAACACGGCAGAAGGGCAATGTGCAATTGGATAAAAGATGGAGGGGGGGTTGATCAACTCAAAGGGGTTTTCGTGTCAAAGTTGGGGGGAGGCGGGAAAAAAGAATGCCACCGGGGGGGAAAATTTGTTGTGTTCCGGAAACGAGCTGCCGCGAGTGGGAAACTATGAGGTTTTTCTCAAACTTGAAAAGCGTACAGAAAATGAAAAAAAACAGTTCGGCGAAAACGGAAGACGGACAAAACGGTGGGGAAGTCCGGACATGGCATTTGCAAATTGGGTCCCACGTAAAAGGAACAAAGGTCCGGGTACAGGGGGATAAGGGATTTACAAGGATTTTCGGAGGTTACAGGCCCTCCGGGGGGGGAAAAAGAGGAGGACGAAAAATGGGTCAGGGTGGACAAGGTTCTACCAAATGGACGGAAAAAAATGCAGATAAACAGGCTGAAGAAAAGAACGGGGGGGGTTTGTTGGGGCCGGGGTGATGAGACCCACGTACGCAAGTGAGTAAAAGGGACAGGTTGGGGAAGAGAATAACGGGGGTGGAAAAAAAAACGATGACAGGGAGGGCAGGCAAAGCGGTGGGGTTGTTTTGTACAGGGGGAAAAAGGCAATGCAGGGGGAAGAAAAATCAAAAAATTGTAGAAAGGCAAAAAAAAGGGGGGAACCCGTTTTTTGGAGAGTTAAAAAAACTGCTGGGGTCGAGGCTAACGTTGGAAAAAACAAAATTGGAGAGAAAAAGTCCGGGGGAAACCCCAAAAGGGGTGGGTTGGGGTGAACACCTAGACAGAGCACGTTGCCAGGACAAAAAAAAGATAACTGTGGTGGAAACCGGCATGGGCGCATGGCCCCGGAGAAAAAATCGGGGGGGGGGTGGTTTCTAGGAAGGACATCTCCAAAAAACGGGACTAGGATCGAGGTGCCAAAGACACATACCCCAACGATTTTTGACCAGAATACCTAGGAAGGATCGAAAAAAAACAAAAGAAGAGGAGAGGATGGGGGACGTTCCAAACAACGCAAAAACCCAAATGCCGTATACACGGGGAACCGAAAATGTCTCACAGGGGGGGAGGGTAGACACGTCCGGGTCAAATAACCATAACCAACCCTCAACACTGTTAAAATCTCCATTGTAGAAGAAGAGGGGAAAGTAGCTAAAAAAAGAGAAGAAAAAAAAAAAAAGAGCAAAACTTGGAAATTTCCAAGATGTAAAAAAAAGGGACACGGCCCTCCTCTCAATGTGAAACGATTTCAATGGGAGGGGTGTTGGACACGACGATCAAGGAAGGGACGTTGTCCTTACAAAAAGACAAAGGGGGACGGCGGGCAGTGTCCAGGATTGGAAGGTTCCACTAAGAGGACATAAAGAAAAAGGTCCGACGGGAAAGAGGGGGGGGGAAAGTTAGGTCAAGTTAAATTTCCGGAATACAAAGATAAACCAATGTGAGTTGCAAGGAAGGGAGGAAAGGCAGGGGGGACTACAAAACCAATCATCAAAAGAAGCGTACACCGACGGTTCTCAAAAGGGAAAAAAACCCGGGCGAAACTCAAAACAGATACCGTCGGAGGGGCGATGGCTGAACTTTCCAAAAGGAAGACTTTAAAAAAGGGGGAGTTGTGTGGAGTAGGGCAGACAAGACCATCGAAAAATAAAAAGAAATCAAAGTCTGAAAACGGCCGGGGAGACCAGGGGAATCTGGGAAGTCGGAAAAAAGGGAAAACTAAGTGGGGGGTTGAAAAAAACCAAAAAGAGAAAGAAAAAAAACTGACAAAAAAAAAAGTGCCAGGTGATCAGTTCAAAAACAACGGGGTGGAGGGTGCGGAAATTCCTAGGATGGGGCGTCGTGGGATAAAGAAAAAGGTGCCGGCGATTCATCAAAGGAAAGGCCACCAAGGATAAAAAAGAAGGGGTGCACTTTGAGAACTGGGACTGCAAAAAAAACTGCGTGCACGCCCGAAAGAAAGCGCAGCGTAAGAGGGAAATTGGAAAGGGGGAGGGGTTGATTCCGGTCCGGGGTGATTCAAAAGGAGGTTGGAGTGGGCTCCAAATTTGGAAAAAGGAACGCACCAATATTGGGAATCACTTCAGGTTAACGGCAACCGGGCCATCAAGACGGGGGAAAGGTCTTACTGATTTGATTTCCAAAGGCAGGTCAAAAGGTAGAGACAAAAAAAAAAACACCCTCGGAAAAAAGGGGAAAAAAGGCTCGCCTGTGCGGCGGAAGGGACGCAAGCGACGACTGGGGAGTAAGAAGGTATTGGGGGTCAGGGAGGAATTGACCTATCTCGGAAAACACTAAAAACAACACAAACAAGGAGGACGGAAAAGGGAGAGAGGGAAGGGTAATCGGGAAAGGAAGACAACATCATGTAGGTTCAATTCTACAGCGAGGGGGGGGGCCTACGCCACTAAGCGAAGAGGAACTAAAGGGGACAAACTCAAGTGGGAAGGATAGAATCGAGGTCCGTGTCCAGGTCTGGTTGCCTGGGAGAACGTAATAGCCAAGGGCGGCAAGTGACATCCAAGGGTTGGTAAATGAAAATGACTGGGGGAAAAAAAAGAGCTGGGAAAACACTTTTAGCGACACGCCATGGAAGAAACAACAACAGAAAAATGAAAAGGCCAAGTCTACGAAGGGGAGGCCGGAAATTAAAAGGCGACCGCACATTTTGTAGATGAGGAAGGTCTCACAGTGACAAAAAAGGGTTCGGTGTTTGAGGGTGCCAGTGGGGTAGACGAGAGGGCAATCTTGATAAAAATCAAGAAAGGGCCGAAAGCAACCGAATGGGGGGACGGCACAGTTGGCGCAACAAGCCACTCAAGGGGGTAAGTCGAAGGGAGGGGCTGGAAAAAAAACCAAACATAAGGGTGAAGATTCCCAGAGTAAGCGGGTGGAAAACGCGCAACGGGAGAACGGGGGGGGTTGGGAAAGAGAAAAAGGGGTCTTGTCATGGGACGAATCCAACATAACTTAAGCGGAAAAAAAAAGAAACCAAAAAGTAGAACAACAGGAATCCCTCAAAAAAAAACAAACAATTGAAGGGGGAAAAACGAATCGAATGGAAAGGACAAGATACCCCGCGGGTTCGGAGATTGGAAGATCAAGGTTTATAGCCACAAAATGCCTCCGAACGTTGTGTAAAAATCAAAAACCTGATCCAGAAAATTATCCGGAATAAGAGAACAGCAAAACCGATGCCTCCACTCCGGCACGCGAAGGGGGGGTGGGAAAAAAAGAACGCACTGTAAAGGAATCCCTAAGGGCAAACATGGGGGTGAAACGCTGTGGAGGCTGCGTCACGTGGACAAAAAGAATTGAATGTGTGGTGGGAATCAAAATCGAGGGAAAAAAAATGAGTGAAGGACCTGGGGGGGTGCTTTGTTGGTCGACGATAAGCCGCCAGGGGGGAAAACGAGGGATTGCAGAAAAGACGCGATTGAAAAACGCACCAACGGTTAGGGGCCCAGGAGGGGAGGGTCACGAGTGTTAAGGGCACTACAGGGAGGCAAAAGGTAAGTGTATAAAATCTTCTCCGAGGAGAAAGCGAAGCACGCTTTTGGGGAGAAGAGGCCTAGAGTAGGACAGGGTGAAAAAGGCCGAGGGGGGGGTGGGGCCGTGGGCAAGGGAAAGGAGAAGAAAAAAAAAAAACAGTCTAAAAACGCACATGAAGCCCAGAATGTGAACCCAGTAAAGGAACAAGTGACTTCAGGAGGGTGTCAAAAAAACATCCAACCGTTGGAAACTCAGAGAAAAAAAAAAGAAGGGGCAAAAAAGGCAAAAAAAGAGAAAAACATTGTCAAGTCCAAAAACAGGTGGAACCAAAAACGGTGACATGTCATAACCATGAAGGGGGAGGGAAAAATGAATTGGGGGCACCACACTCTTAATGAACACAGCACCTGCACTTGAGTAAACGACAGTGTGGAGGCGTAAGGGAAAAAAAACAAGACTACGGACGGAATCCTCGTGTGAGAGCACATTGCAAAACAAAAAAGATCATTGGGAGGCATAAAAAAGCGTGATCAGTACGGGATCGAGTCCGGGTGCGACCACAAAGAAACAAGTGGGGCAAGGACTAAAAGGTGGTGGGAAATCAAAAAAAGGAAGAAACTGACTCCTCAACCGAAAAGAAAAACGGGTGTAAATAGGAAAAAGCCACCCTGGGAACTCGGGAACGGATACGAACTGGGCAAAAACTGAAAGTTGGTCGGATTCCGCTTCAGCAAAGAAAAGGTAAAGGGGAAGAAGGGTGAATTTGACGGGTTGGGGTCCACGAGTTTAAAAAGGGGAGGCAAAGGGAAACGAAAAAAAGGGAAAGGCAGCCGGCCGGACAAAGGGAACCAAAAACATGGAACGTTGTCAGAAAACGATAAAAAGGCAAAAAGCCAGAAAAAGGAAAACAGATACAAAAGAAGAGGGTATAAAGGGTGGAAAAAGTTTGAAACATAAAAGTCGTGGAAACAAAAAAGGGAACTGGTCTCAAAAAGGAGAGAATTCAAGAAATGGGGGGAAAAAGTTAAATTCAGAGTCAAAACTGGACAAAGGGAGGTTTAAGAGACGAGGTAAGTCAAAAAGCAAAAAAGATCAATCCTTTTTCTGATAGGGGGAAAAAGCGAGCAAAGTGGGGGGGGGGTGTACCACAAAATGGGAGCGAAGAGAGGGAGAGAAAGGATAAATTCATCGCAGAAAAAACCAAGGGGAACATCTTCCGAAGTCAAAACAAAAAAAAAAAAAAGGTCACCAACCCAGGGGTAAAATTTATATAATATACCACATAAGGTATTCAAAAACAAAAAGATAAAAAAAGCAGGCCCGAGGAATAAAAAAACGCCCCCCGTGGGCAAGAAAATTGAAGGTGAGGGGGAATTTGAATGACTTCCTCTTTGACCATCCCAAAAAAAAAAAGTTTGGAAGGAGCAAAATCCAAGGTTGAAAAAAAGCAGCATTCAAAAGAAACATGAGTATAAGGGGAGACGACGCAGAATCAAATCGGGGGTTGGAAAAAGGGGTACCAACCAGGGCAGTCACACAAGAACTTCGAACCCACAAATAGGGGGAAACCCGAAGAGACAACGCCCCACCAGAGTTGGCTGAATTTAAAGACAAAAACGGGTGATACGGAAATAGTAAGACGCAAGAAACTCCCCGCCGCTGGAAAAAGGAAAAAACTGGTCCTTTGCTCAAGAGAAGAGAAACAACAAAACAACAACAACGGATTGGAGGAGAGTGGGAGGGGAAAAAGTTACAGTGTCAAAGCTGGGGGGAAATCTAACTTGATTCTATAAATCGTTAGCATCAAGGGGAAAGCCATAAAAAAAACGCAAGGGGGGGGGGGGGGCCGTCTTCTGTCTGGGGAGGTATGGCGGGAAAAACGATTCAGGTGGGTTCAGCAGGTGGGGACGCAAACAGGGAATGGGTACATGGGTGACACAATCCGGATTGCTGGAGAGAAAAAAAAGCTCCCTTTTAGGAGATGAAAGGTGATGAAAACTGGATCGCAATGGAAGGGGCAAAGAGGTGACGATGTAGCGAAAGGGGGAAAAACTGAAGGGGTCAAAAATGTCAGGAAATTAAAGCAAGACGAGGCTGGAGTCCCAAAAACGGGGGCAGGCAGAGTCCTTGGGCGGCCGGGCTTGGGGGAAAAGAAAATCGGGGGGGGTTGGGGGACGAACAGGCAGCAGGATAAAATAAACCAGCATTCCTCATGGAACTCCATTAGAGAAGGGGAGGGGCATGGGCGCAAAGATCAAAAAAACAAAGGATACGGGGGTCCCGGGGGGATTGCAAGGGCTCCGGTCCAAAAAAACGGTCGTTAAATCAAAATTTCGTACGGGGGGAGAAAAAGAAGGGAAAAAGAAACTGGGCAAAGTTCAATGAATGCTTGAAAGAAAAAACCGCCAAACGGGATTCCTTGGGGGGGGGGGTGTCGTTCGAAACGAACGAGCGCGTCAAAAGGAAAAAAAACAGAAGGAAAAGAACGTACAAGGTTTCTTTGGGGAATTCCTCGTATTGGGGAGAACAGTCCTGAACGGGTCGGTCTTCGTCAAAAGGAAAAGCGGACGCAAACGTGCAAGGTAAATAAAAATGAGGTGA
>Ga0179591_1345492_pt1 | contig 13108 bp, 25 predicted proteins | sample CZOMad2_1_08_16f_FD_182891 | JGI IMG/M metagenome (GOLD analysis project Ga0179591, IMG submission 182891) | Vadose zone soil fungal communities from Angelo Coast Range Reserve, California, USA - CZOMad2_1_08_16fungal (PacBio error correction) | ecosystem: Environmental > Terrestrial > Soil >...
GGGGGGTTTACGAAAAAAGAGACGCTATGGAAAAGGTGCCTTCAAAGAGAAAAAGGTCTATTGGGTTCTTTGGAGACGGAAGCAAAACGTCGAAAAACTTTGGGGAGGTGGGGAACCAACTCACAGCTCAAAGCAATACCAAATAAAAGGGGCGAAAAAGTCAAAACAATTTCCAGGCAAAGGGGGGGGTAAGGAAAGAGCGAAGCGTTCTAAGGTTTCAAACTCCAAAAAAAAAATCCGCAAAAGGGAATAATGGTCGAAATGAGAGGCCTGCAACGAGAGGGAAAGGGGGCGAAATCTATGAAGTGCGACATTCTTATCAGGGGGGTCAGGGAGGGGGGAGAAAAGGACAGCGGTCTTTGGCAGATGCTCGATCGAGGCTTCCAAGATTTAGTTAATGAAATGGCAGGGCCCCCCCATCTGCGGATCCGTGGGGAAGTAAGCTCTGACAGGTTGCTTTCGTCGTCCGTAAAAGGGGGGGCAAGTAGCTGGTCTGGAAATTTACGGGAATTAGGATTTGCGCTGGGGGGGGGGTAACGGGAAGGGATGGTATCGATATGGGGGGATTATCACTGTGTGATCAAAATTCCCCCCTTGGACACAACCGCTGTGTGCCTGGGCCTGTCTCTTAATCTCAAAACATCGCTTGCATCACAGTGAGGAGAGTTAATGACTGGTATAAATTCCCTTTTATTTTTGTGACAGGATAATTACTGGCACATTAAAGAAAAGTGAGTTCGACATTTAAGTGCCGTTAAGAAGTTTGGGGGGCGAGAGGGCATTCTAAGGAAAATCGTGAAGGTAAAAGTAATCCTTTTCGTTGAAGACTCAGAATACTTTCTTATTAATTTGGGGGGGAGGTAGTCATATCTGCATCGGAAAAGAAAAAAAAAAGGGGGATGGGTCACAAAGGAACTTCAGAGTACGGGCACAGACGTCCCATTGGCGCTGACAAGCTCCGTCTACACTCAAATTGGAAATAAATTAAAGGAAAGGCAGCTGGGGAAAGGATAGATTGGGGGAAAAGAGTCTGACTGGTCGTAGTCCAGGCAATGGCACAAGAGTCATCGCCATAACTCCTAAACCCCCTCTCAAGAGATCTTTGGGGAAAGAGAGTCCGGAGGGGAGACTGTCCGGAAAGAGTCGAAAACTTGAGAAAATGTAATAGATGCGATGATTAATGTCGAACGAATTGACTTGTTGAAAGAAATAATCCGCGCGGGAAAAAAAGAAGGGGGAGAGCCAAAGGGGAAAGGTGGGAAAAAAAGAGGGAAAAAGGAAAGAGGGGAAAAAAAAAGGTCGCAAGGGGGGGGGGAAACTGTCACTGGAAAGGGGCACTTTTTATGGAGCAAGTCTTCCTAGAAAAGTCCATCTCAATCGGGAAGGAGAGGGGAAAAAAGAGGGGGGGAATTCAGGGGAAGACGTGAAAGAGATATGATGGGGCACTTAATAGCGAAACAAAGAGAGACATTGGGTCGAATTCTTAGGGAGGTACATCTCAAAGACAGGGGGAAAAAAAAAGAATAAACCAAAAGGGGGAAAGGCGATGAAGTTGGAAAAGGGGAGAGACCGTTAGCAAGAACTGTTTCATTGGGTCCAATGTGGGGAGGGTTGCTTCCGGTCGACTTGTTGTCAAAGAAACTGGGAAGGCTCAAAGGAAGAAAAGAAAACCTTGAAGGGAGGAAGAACGGAAAAAACACAGGACGGTAATAGTATTGGGAATCAAGCATAAAATGGGAAAGTAGATCTCTGATAGGGGAAGGGGGGGGAATCAGTTAGAATCCGCAGTAAAAGGAAGGGGTTATTCCCTACAGGGGGGGGGGGGGGGAACCAGAAGTAAAAATAGAAGATGAAGAATTGTGAGGTGAGCTGAGGAAAAAAAGAAGAGGAGTGGGGTGTTAGAAGGGGAAGTGGAGACAAGAAGGGAGGGGGAGCCTTCACGTTTTCGAAAAAAAGAGACTGGTCTTGGGTTCAATATGCATCCAAAGATCCTCATAAAAAGAACCGCCGAGGGGAGAACATGAAGTACCCCAAGAAGGAAGGGAAACACAGGGAGGGGAAAAGGGCAATTAAGGATGAAAAAAAGGTGCATCGATAGGACTCGGGAAGTGGAGTTTTTGAAAGAAAAGGGAACGGGAGGGAAAAGAAGGGCCCTTTCAGGGGACACCGACTACCCAACGGAGTGAGGAAAGAGGGAAATGACTAGAACGGGGGACAAAATTGAAAAAAAGGGACCGAGGAAAAAAACAACCTCACAGTTAAATGATAGTTTCTATGACACACAACTGACATAATGGCAGGACAAAGATGGTGAAAAGGGGGGTAAGTGTGGAGTGATGGGTTTTTGACAAAGAAAAGGATGTAGGGGGGGGGGGTAGGGTGATGGCCGGTTTGAAAAAAAGAACGGAAGACTGGGTCTAGAAAAGAGGTGAAAAGCAGTCTTGGTAGGAATTCCCACACCAAAATTGGGTTGGAAGGTAGGAATCAGATCTTAGGTACAGGGGAAAAACTTGCAAAACCAGATAACGTAAGTTTAGTCGGGGAAGACAGTTCAGCAATAGAGATCATCCGGTTTAAGTGAAAAAGATAGAGTGACGGGGGGGCGAGGGAAGCTAACGTCATTTTGATGGAGAGAGATTCTTAGGATAATTGATGAACCCAATAGAACTACGCACAGACCAAATGGTAAATATATGTGCTAAAAAGGGGAGACATCACTGGGTCCAAGGGAATCAGGGAAAATTTGGGTGTATTATCGCAATATATAAAGCGAAGAGTGCCGGGGATATGGGGGGTGAGCTGTAAAAGGAAAACAATAGTGATCTGCTCTAAAGGAAGAAAACAATCTTTACCATTTCAGGAAGAGTGATAGATCTTAGTTATACTCCGCTAAGATGTGAGGGTTAATGACAGAGAGAAAAGGGGGGGGACAGAGGTAAAATTGGGTATGAGGAGAAAAACCAATGAGGCAATAATACTTCTCTTGAGAGAGCTTGGAAACAAAGCTACTTAGGGGGGCGACAGGGTAATAAAAACCTCCGCATCAAGAATAAGTATAAACAATTTGAACGCATGTTAGTATGGGGCAAACAAAACTAGTCTATGGCCTTGTGGGGTATGGACTGGAGATTACTCTTGCCATACTTGGAATACTCCAAATGATATATTGTTCATACACCAAAGGTCGTTCAGGAGGAGGGGATATGTCGCTGAACAAAGGATATAGATAGCTGGAAAGCATAAAGGGACCAGCGGAGGATCTTAAGGACACGTACTGGGTGCCATAGTTGTCAGTAATTTAAGATGGCAGAAATGAATCAAATCACCAAAAGGCAATATCAGGACCAAACATCAAAGGAGTGGGAGCTCATGGGGGGGGTACAAGGAAACCAGATTTTGAAACCTGAAACGATGCCCGATAATCGAAGTTCCCAACCATTGCCGTTAAATGGACGATGTGCGAACTAATTCGGGACTTGGAAGTCATTGAACTGTTCAGCATAAAAGGGAAGTCATCCAAGATTAAATCATTTTCGTCCACTGGAGAACATGTGGAGATTAAGAGCAGGAAAACGCGGTGGGGTTGGACAAGTTGATCACACCTGAGAATACCAGAATGTGGATAATCTAGCAGCAAGTTAAAAAGAGAGCCCGCATGAAAAAATTTCGAAAGCAGGAAAAAGACCTGGAGGGAGCTGAAGCACAAGACAGTATTGGATGAAGTCATGGATTCATTCACTATATCTGTTAAGGTCAGATCAACCTGCTAAAACGACGAATACCAGTAAAAATCAGGATCAATAGGATTGCTCCTTAACGCCAGCCTCGTGCAGTCCTAAGCAAAGAGAACATGATAAATTAACCGGAATGTTGGTGGGAAAAACAGAGCAACTAAAGAAAAGAGTCCTTTGAAAATTTAGACCACTGTTATGTAACTAGGTTTGGGAAGACAACAGCTGGGTTGGATTTGAAGGGGGACACATACACATGGTAGATTGATAAAAGAAAGGAGAAATGGGGAGATAGTATCTGAAGGCACATAGAAAAAAGGAGAGTAGGAACAAGACTCCATGGGAAAGGAGGTAGAGGTTTAAAGATGGTACAGTACAGACGGGTCAAGAGGTTGATGATCAGGGGGTAGTGGTGGAAAAAAAAGAGGAGGTATACTTGCAGCTGAGGATATGAAAGAGGGAATTCATGTTATACCGTTATACTTGGAGCAAGAAACGTGGAGGTGGAAAGACAAGTGACTGTGGGGAAAGATCATTGAGATTGAAACAAATGAAACAGAAGAGGTATTTTACAATTAATATTAAAATAAAATTAGTCAAATAAAAAAACGGAGGGGAGGAATTCGAAAAAAAAAGGCGAGTATGGAGGGTCCACTGAAGGGGAGAAAAAGAGAAGTTGTATTGGGGGCATCGAGATTACCATCTGAAAAATGCGAAAATAAAATACGATTTAACTGCAGAAACACCAAAAGGAAACATACTTAACAACACAACATGAGAATAACACACACACCAAATCAAAAAAAAGAAAGAGGTGACAAAAAAAAAAAAAAAAAAAAAAAAAAAAAAAAGAGCAGAGAGGATTGAAGAGGTGGTAGCAGAGAAGGAGGAGTGGGATGGGATTGAGAGGGGTGGGCAAGGGTGAAGGGGGGTTGAAGGGGTGGGAAGGGGGGGGGTGGACGGGAAGGAAGGAGGAGCGAGGGGGAGATGGGTAGGAGCGATGGGGTTAGGGTGGGGGTAAAATCGGGAGGGAAGGTGATGGGAGGGGGGTAGAAAGGTAGGGCAAGACGGAAGGGTAAGGGGGGTGGGGGGGGGGGGGGTAAGGAGGAGAGTGGGAATAGGGTAGGGAGGAACCAGCGGGGGGGGTCGAGTGGGAGGGTGGGGGAGAGACGAGGAGGGGGGGAGATGGAGAATTGGCAGTGGGGAAATGGGGAGGGAGAGGGTGAGGGATGGGTGAGGAGATGGAAAACAAAGGGGGGTAGGAGTTAGATGGGGTGGGAGCGGGAAGCGGGTGAGGGGTCGATTGAACAAGGGAAGGGAGTTTAGGCAGGTGGGGAGAAGAGAGGGAATGATAAGGGAAATTGGGGGTGGAAGGGAGATGAAGAGGGGGGAGGGAAGGGAGCATAGGGGGAAAGAAGGAGGGGCCGGAATAGGAAGGGTGGGAGGGGGTGAGCGTGCGGGGATGGGTGGGTTGAAAGCGAAGGGGGGTGAAGGGGGGCGAGGGGGGGGGGGGTCTTAACGAAGGGGAGATTACTCCTCTTTGTCTTTGGCCCTTGAGGGGAAGAAGGAGACCGACGTTGAATGTCAGACAAAAGGAATGGCCTCACTGGGTTCTTTGAGAGGTCTCCTGAAAGGGGATGAGATTTAAGGGGGGACCGCCGCAAGCTGCTGGTACAGGTCTTCATTTGAAAAGGGAAAAAAAAAAAAGGGGGGCGGTGAGACAAGGTCGACGGAAAGGAACTGGAGAGGGGGGGGAAGAGTTCTGTGAGCAGAAAACGGGTTCCTTGCCGAGAAAAGATGGGACTGCCTCAAAAAAAGAAACTTTAGGGCCAAGGTTTCAAAAAGGAAGGGCCCCAAAAAGAAAGGTAACTCGAAAGGGGAAGTGGGGGAATCAGGCCGAAAAAGATTCAGGGGTTGGGTGGGGGGGGGTTTGGGGAGCGCGAAAAACAAAAAACAAAGGGGAGATAGATCCCAAAACCAAAAAAAAAAAACAAAAACCCAGGAAGCAATCTTTTACTGATATATCAGAGGTATTATTTAAATTCTTTTTTGGGGAAAAAAGGGGAAAAAAGATAACCGGGTAGGGGGGAGGAGACAGCGTTGTAGAGGAAGTAAGTGGCTCAGGGATGAAAGAAAGAAGAGGATAAAACTCTTAGGGTCCCAGAACTTGGGGTGAAAACGATTAGAAAGGGGGTCATCAAAGAGAAGGGGGGGTAGGGCAAGAATTGAGACAACCAGAGGGAACAGCTTCGACGACAATAGAGAAAAATCCATGTTAAAGGGAAGAAAATAGAAAAAGAAACCTAGGGACGTGGGAAAGGGAAAGGGACTGTTTCTGACCCCATCGCAGAACAAAGAAGGGAAGGAAGGAAGTAAAGTGAAAAAAAAAAAAGGAGGAAAAAACAGTAGGATAAGAGAAAATGCATCACAGGGAAAAACTTCAAGGGCAGGCGGGATACTTTTGGTGGGAGGAAGAGAATCGTATGTGCATTGTTCGAGGGGGGGGATGCTGAGTAGGTCATCTAGAGAGGAGCGGAAAAAAAAAAATACAACAAGCCCCTGGAGGGAAAAAGATAAGTTCTACCGACAGGAGACAAAAGGAAAAGGGACAGATCTCAACCTTCTCCAGAAAAGAATATTTGGATTGGATAGAGGGGGAGGAAAGATAAAGAATATGGGAAATTTTTCTTAGGGAGGAAAAGATCAATGATCAGGGCAAAAGGAAGATGGGAGTAAAATCTGGAAAAAGGAAGAGGGGCAAATCAGAAAGGAGCACACACTGAACGACCCTTTTCAAGAAAGCCGAGGGGAAAATGGAGAGAAAGGGAGAAGTTGGTCCAAGCAAACAAGGGAATAAACTGTGGGGACTCGGACCACCGGAGGTCCTTAAAAAAAGTTTACAAAGCGAAAAAAAAGAATTTCCCTCTGAATAGGAGGGGAGGGAAGCAAAAAACACCTAGAAAGGGGAAAATTGAGGACCTCACAGAACAATGGTCTCATTGTTCGGGTGGAAGAGAACTAAAGAAGGAAAAGGGGAGTTTCCAATGCCTAGAGGGCAAAAGCAAAAGAAAAGAGGGGGGACCTAAAAGAACTGGGAAAGAAAGGGGGGTTAAAGTTAAAAGGAAAGAAGGGAGGAGCTTGATAGGGAAAAATAACCACCAAAACAGAAGAAGGAAAAATGAAAAGGATGTAGGGAGAAGGATGGGGTCAGGGCATTAGAAAGCCGATTTTCACAAAAAGAAGGCGGAGTCCTTTGAAAAAAGGCAAGTGGGAATACTCAGAGGGGAGGCAGCGGACGCTGAGGGGGGAAAATATTGAGTTGAAGGAAAGACGAAAAAAGGAAACACCACCATGACCTAATCCTTATCCTGAATGTCGAAGTTGAGGAAGGTCAGAGGCCAGGTAGGGGGTCGGAAGGACATTGCTCATGAGGTAAGGGGATGCGGATTGATAGGTGGGAAAACGGGAGAGAGAAATTAGACAAAAAGAGGGTGGTTATTCTCCTGTTGGAAAGCAAACAGACTGAAAAGGTAAAAAAAGGGGCTGGACGTAATCTCAGGAATAAAAATCGGCTTGCAAACTAGAAGGAGAATGCCATTGAGGGAAACTGTTCTGTACCAGGACCGGTGTAGGACTTCCCAAGAGAAAGTTAATTGAAGGAAAGGAAAGTCAAGGAGAAATGAAAGGAGTCATTGGACCGAGCAGGGTGGGGGGGGGAGGAGACAGATATGGGAGGAGCAAGGGAAGACGGGGTTAAGGGAGAAAAAAAGAATCTCAATCGAATGGTTCTGGTTTAACTCCAAAAGAGGATGGAGGTTTTTTGGAAAGGAAAATGAGAATAGGGGGAGAGGGAAAAATCCTTGGAAAAACTATTTGGGATCCAAGTTCCTGGGAGTCAGAGGAAGGGGAAAAAAGGAATTGTAAGGGGTCTAAAAAGAGACCTAGTATAAAGAGGATGGGAGATGAAACCTCTAAAGTCATCAGGCCGATCCTCAAGGGGGGGTATTTTAAAAGATAGGGAAAAATGAGGGGATTGTTGCAAAAGTCTGGGGAAAAAGAGAAGACAGGAACATAAAAAAAACAAGAGACACGAAGAGAGATTGGTTCAAAAGAAAAAAAAGAAAGGGCAAAGTATTGCTCCGGCAGGAGGGGTAGGAAAGGGGGGAGGGTACAAAGAATGAAGGGCGAATCTGAGAAAAGGGGTCAAAGAGCGGAAGAAAGAAAGCGGAAAGATTGTGCAGAAGAAGGGTGTCTTGTAAAAAAAACGGCAGGGGGGGGATGACCACCAGGGAGAGTTCGGTCCCTAAAACCGGGAAATTGTTGGAGAGGAGTGATGGAAAAGGAGAACGAACAGGACGAAAGAGAGGTAAGGAAAGGGAGAGGGGTATGAAGGGCGCTCTAGAGCAATGAGGGGGGCATTCACTAGATAAAAAAAATCTCAAGAGGGAAGGGGGACCATGAGGGATTTGTTTAAAGATGGAAGGGAACAAAAGGTTCAGGATCAAGCAGGGGGGGAGTGAGAGAAAAGGGAAGAAAGTTAAATGGGGAGTTCATGGGGGTCTGTTGCGTCAGTAGGGGAAATTGTGGTTCAATATAAAAATGAGACGAAGAAGAAAAAAGAGAAAAAGGAAGGGAGATACCAGAAAAACAGTAAATCGAGGGGGGGGGGATCCTATAAAAACAAAAAGGAGGGGGAGCGGACAGAGAGGGGAAAGGGGGGAAGACTTTAAAACTCCCGGAAGCAAATTAAGTTACTGCAAGAAAAAAGGGGGGGAAAAGTTTTTTTGAAAAAAGAGGGGGAAATATAATATAGGTTTCGAGAAATGGGAGGGGGCCTTCTTGAAAACGAAGGAGGTGTGGGGGGGAGAGCAATGCAGGAGACAAAATTGGCAGGGAGGAAGTTCAAAGGAGACGACTTTTGGAGGAGGGGAGGGTTGAAAAGAACATCAAATAAATAATAAGAAAGGGGGGACCACAGAAAGAAGGGAAAAAAGAAAACAAAGAAAAAATGGACACAGGACTGGGAAAAAACTAATGCCATTCTAGGGGGAATTGTTCCTCAGGTAAGAGGAGGGAAAGGGGGAAGGGGGTTGGGGAAGATTTGAGGGAGTTGTAAAGGGAATGGGAAATGGAAGCGGAAGGAGAGACAAACAACAACAAGGAAAGGAAGGGGAAGAAGAATAATAGAAAAGAAGAGGAACGTGGTAGCCAGGGAGAACTGACCTCACATATTGGCAAAAAAAAGAAAGTGAAAGGAGGGAGGAGGCAAAGGAATAATAATGGAAGGAAAAGAGGGGGAAAGTGTCAATGGGGGGGGGGTGGGTAAAACTATTCTGTGGAGGGGAAAATAAGTCGGTAAAATGGAGGGGGAAGAAGGGGGCACCAAAGAAAAAGATGCTTTCTTAGAAAAAAAGGGAAAAGGAGTAAAGCAATTCGGTTATCGGAAGAAAAAGGAGGAACCAAAAACCCGAAGGGGGGGAGGACTAAAAAAAAAAAAGAAGAGAAAATAAAAAGAAGGAAAGGGAAAAGATATTCAGAAGGGGAATTAGGGAAAAAACGTCAATGGAGACACCTGATGGGGAAGGGAGGGGGGGGATGATAGAAGCCAAGAGATATAGAGATCATATGTGGAAGGGGAGGAAATACTCAGGGTAAGTGAGGTTATCTGGTCATCTCACGGGGTGGGGGGCTGGGGGTATGTAAGGATGGGGGGAGGTAATGGGAGGAAAAAGCATAAAATAAGAAACGACAAAACAAAAGGGAAAGAAAAAGAAAAAAAAAAGGGAGGAGAGTGGGAAGCTACAAGGGGAACAAGAGGAAAGCAGAAATGTGGGTGTATTGACGCGAAAATGAGGACGAAGGAACTGAAACGGATACAGGAAGGGAAATAGGGGGGGCGCAAAAGGAAGGACCAAGAACTTGGAAAATCTGATCTCTCAAGGGGAAGAAAAGAGAGGAAAAAAAGGGGTTAATTAAAAAGACTGGATAGATAGGAGGTTAGAGATATCTACCGGAGAGAAAAAAGGGGAAATGTGACCGGGGGCACAGACGAAAATTGTTGGGGGGAAGAGGAGGGATGTATTCTAACTAAAAAGGCTGAGGGAAAAGGAGAGGAAGAGACTCGGAGGGGGTCTAAGAGGAAAAAAAGATTAGTGGTCGACATTAATCCAGATCATAGACGGAAGCGAGGCTGGAAGGAAGGAGGCACGAACGGGCCTGGGGAGTGAAACATAATAAAGGGAGGGAGGGAGGGGGGATGGAAAGGGGGAAAAAAAAGAAGAGGTAAGAAGCAAAAAATGGAAAAAGAAGAACATCAAGGGGGAAGTTTTGGATACCCTATAGCTAGGGAGATGGGGAGAGGGTCAGTAGGTCAGGGTCCCACTGGGAGACTAGGAGACTTCGAAGGAAGGGGGGAAGGTTTAAAAAGTAGATGAGAACCTTAAGGGGTGGATTCACTATTTTACAAAGGGGAAGGAATTTTGAAAGGGGAAGAGGTCCGGGAAGACAAAAAAACGAAATACATGAGGAGGAGGAGTACAAAAGAAAATTGGGGGATTGAGAGAGGTGGATCCTCAAAAAGAGTAATTGACCTTGAGCTACTTCTCTAGGAGAAAAATAGAAAACAAAAACGGAGGGAGGGAATTAGAGAAGGGAATCAGGCTGGGAAGGGGGAGGACTGTAGAAGGGAAGCATGGAGTTCTACAAAATTAAATCATGGCGATGATCATAAGGGTCAGAAAGAGGGGGGAGGGAAGAAAAGGGGGAAGAACAAGGGTTTTTGGGTAAACGGGGGGGTAAAAGCAAAACAGAATAAAAAAAGAGGTGTCGTCCTCGAGAAAGAAAGTACAAAATATCAAGCCCGGAAGTCCGTCCTTTCCTAAGACAGGGAACAAAAGAAATTGATAGAAGTGGAGGAAAAGGAAACATAATGGGAAAAAGGGAGGGGGGGGGGGGCCCTTCATGGAAGGAAAGTAATCGAAGAGAGGGGGGAAAAAAAATAGAAAGTCGATGACAATACCTCTTACTGAGACAAGAAGGAAAGAAAAAAAATAAAATTGATGAAAGGTTGGGCGGATATCAGGAAAAAGAGACATGACCTGAACGACTGGAAGAAAGGGAAAGGAAGGTAGGGGGATGGTGGTGGGTAGGGGAGGTTCACTTAGAAAGCTCATCCGACTAGGACGTGGGAAAGGACCACCACGGGATGGGGGGAGTGCATGGGGAAGAACACCAGATTGCTGGGTGGAAAAAAGGGAAGCGGGAAAACAAGACCAAGGAAAATGGTCTTGGCAGTCTCGTTCACCCGACCAGTCTCCCTTGGGGGAAGATGAGTCCTTAAGACTTCCGGGAAGGGCGGTAAAAGACAGAAAGGGGGAAAGAGGGAAGAGGGGGGAAAAGAATGGTAAGATAGAAGTGGGGAGAAAAGGGCTGGAATAAAGTGGAGGGGAGGGGGGGAAAAAATCGGAAAAGAGAAAAAGGGGGGGGGGCCCGCGGTAGGGAGCTTACAATTGACTGTTCCTTTTAGACCGTGGAGGGGAGAAAGATAGGAAAGGGGGCAAGAGGGGTTGAAAAAAATCTGGGGGGGAAAAAAGCTTGATATTCTAAAGGGAAGAAGGAAAAAAAAAGGATTGGGGTTCGAAAACGGTCCGTTAAAAAAGGAAAGAGGGGAGGGGGCCTGCTAATGTAGAAGTTTGGAAAGGTCTTTCGAGTAATTTAGGGGATGACACTGAAGAAAGGATAAATCCAATTGGTCTCAGGGGTTATTGGGACTCGAGGGGAAGACCGATTCAGAAGAATATTCAAAAATAACCATACTATTGATTACTGGAAACCACAACAGAAAACCAGAATGGAACGGAAGCCATACCTTTAGGGAAGGGGGAGGAGGAGAAACCTAGGGAGGAAAGAGGGGTTTTCTTTGAAAAAAGGGGATTTGGGGGAATCCTTATAGGGATGAGGCGAAATGTGCAGACAAAAGATAACTGCCATCACTATTCAAGGATGACGGAAAGGGGAGGACAAGTATTGGGGGGCAGAATAAGAAGAGGGAAAAAGGGGGAAAGGAATAGTGGGGGGTTAGGGGAATTGACAATTGCTGGAGGGGGAGAAAAAAAAAAAAAAAAAAAAAAAAAAAAAAAAAAAAAGAGGAAAAGGGCTATGGAGAAGAGGATGTTATCCTAAGGACAGTAAAGGGAATATACAGAGGGATCAAATCAAAACTTTAAATTTTATTTCACGGGTCACAATTAATGGAAAAAAAAGGGTAACCGAGAACAAGAAGGGGGAATCATTAAAAGATGTCAGGGGGGGGGGGGGGGGGGGGTGGGTGGGGGGGGGGGGGGGAAGAGAAATCAAAAAAAAAAAAAAGAAAGAAAGGGGGGGATTAAGGAGAGAAGAAGAACAAAAAAAAAACCAAAACCAACGGAATCTTTGTGGGAAGACAAAGCAGGGATGAGTAATAAGGTGGGGGGGAAAAGATGTAAACTGGGAAAAAAAAAGGAGAGGGTGATGCGAATCATTGAAGATGACCTTCCTTGCTACCTGAGGAGCAAATAAGCTGGAGAAACTAGAGGGCGCGCGTGACGAGAGGAATGGGTACATCACCAGAAAAAAGGGGTGGGAGGGAAGGGCTCAAGAAGACACTCGAAAGAAGATGAGTTCGGGCATATACTCGCATCCCGGGGAAGTAGAATCTCAAAAAAACACATAGGGGGAAGTGTCGAGAGGGGGGAATGAAAAGAGAAATGAACTTAGAAAACAAATCACAAGGGAAAAGGGAAAATGGAGAAAAGAAATTAGGGGCTGAAAAAAAAAGGAAGGAAAGGTAGTGGATTCAAGGGAAAAAGTGAGGGGGTCCTCCATTGGGGGAGGGGAAGTAATAAAGACGTAGGTTGATTGGGGAAAATATTCTTGATGGCAGGGGAAATAGCTAGAGACAAGAACAACGAAAGAGACAGGAGGGGAGAAGGACTTACAGGGGGAAAGAAAGAAGGATCAGAAAACAGTTAAAAAGGGGAGAGAAGAAAGGTCGAAAGGAAAATATATTTTATTTAATATTCATTGGGAAGAAGAACCAGAGATGTGACAGGGTAGGAAAAAGGGAAGTCAATAGAAAGAAGGGGTGACAAACAGAAGAGTCTCAACCGAGGAAAAAGAAGAGAGGGTAAGAATCTAAAGGTAGAAAAAAAGGAAAGACCTCTTTCATAGAAGAAAGCTGAAAGTTGACTACTTTAACTCGGGGGGGGAAAAAAAGGCAAGAAGGAGGAAGATCAAAAGTGGGATCGACCACCGGATGTAGACATGAAAAGGAAAAACTCAAAAGCCGTTAAAGAGAGAGGATGTTGTAAGAGAAACATAGAATAGTGAAGAATTGGAAA
>Ga0179591_1148452_pt1 | contig 13107 bp, 19 predicted proteins | sample CZOMad2_1_08_16f_FD_182891 | JGI IMG/M metagenome (GOLD analysis project Ga0179591, IMG submission 182891) | Vadose zone soil fungal communities from Angelo Coast Range Reserve, California, USA - CZOMad2_1_08_16fungal (PacBio error correction) | ecosystem: Environmental > Terrestrial > Soil >...
TAACACAAGATGTGGCATTAAAAAATCTCGAAAGTACGGAGAAGAGAAAATAGGATCTCTGAGAGCAAAGGAGACATTACTAAGTCGTCTTAAAATCGGGTCTAATCTTGTCTTACAAGGTTCAGGAATGATTGATCACGGCTGTAGATCTTAATACTAATGACTCGTACAGAATTTTCACTCCTGCTGTACGAAAAACGTTAACTCGCGAGGAAATCTCGTTAATGTCTAACCTGACTTTAAAACAAAGCCCCGGGAGACAGGGCACTCGAATGGGCTTCCAGGGAACGGTTTTCCTAAAAACAGCTCAGGTTTTCCTTGCGGGAAAATAGATGAGCAAAAAGAGGAAGCCGGGGAGAAAGCCTCCGACAAGCAGGGCACTGCTGCAGAAAGTTCCGAAAGAACCCCTAACCGAAAAGAGAAAGCAAGAAGGGCCCAAGACAATTTAACCGCTTGGAGGAGTACATGGGCAAATGCAGAGTAGCGAGATCCTCGACTGTTGGCAGTGTGTACAGGGGTGGGGGGTAATAATGGGGGCGCGCAATGTTTCGTGCGGATGTTACCAACCATTTCAACTCGTATGACACCTGGGGGAACGGGGACCGGGGAAGATGGTGCCATTCTCATTCCCCTCAGGAAAAGCGACTTTGAAGAAAAAAGGTGGCCAATTCCCCATAAGAATAAACCCTTGCAATTTGACCAGTTGTTTTGCACGTGAACAAGTGTTTTCTGGTTCCGCCTGAGATTGCTTTCCTAGATAGGGGGCGTCCCTCCCTACAAATCAAGTCATTAGGAACAGGGACTTCCCTAGCTCTGAGAAAAAAGGGTCCGGTGGTAAATTGACCCTCAACTTGGGGGGGTTCGTACTCAAGGCTACTAAAGATTCCATGATGGCAAAAGATGCCGACACGCGGCGGAAAGATATACCAACAATCCTGGGGAAAAACGGGAACAGCAAGTTTTGTATAAAGGGGAAAAACTAATCCAAAACGAAGGGCGAGCGCAATTTTTTGGGGCCGACAAAGGAAGGAGACGTGGCAAAGGGTAACATAGTCCATCAGGATGCTTAAGGGGGAGTGTTAATCCGAATTCCGGGGATTAAAAATCGAACTTTCCAAGGGGGACCGCCCTCGATCGACAAAAACAAAACCAATGAACCGGGGGGGGGGGGGGGGAAGGAAAGTCATGAAAAATCGTGAACGCAAAAGATCTGAAGTTTTACCCAGGCAGCGTTGAGATGACGAACTGGGGAATTGAGTGGTTCCTTGAGGCCCCCGGGACCATTGGGACACGAACCCCACGCGGAGGGACGAGCGTCGGTGGATGACCCGCTGCCGTGCGGGGACAATCCCAATGTTTCTTGGGGCAGTCGGCCCTTCCCGCTGTAGAACGAACAAGCTTGGGTCAGGCTAGAGGAAAAACACGGAGAAGGGAAGGCGGTGTAGAGGACGATTGTAGTCCAAGGGTTCTGGGTCGCCGACGGAGAAAAGCAAGGGGAGACTACGCCTGGTCGGGAAATGGGATTCTGGGTCCAATATCTGAAAATAGGGGGGGGCTGCTGGGAGGGGATCGGAGTAGATGGGTGCTTCCTACTCCTCCCAAGGAACATGCGTCCCCCAAAGAAAACTTCCGTCAATGGGTGTAAAAAGAAGTCTTTTCCTGCGCCGGGGGGTAAAACCCAGGAATAACTGTTTTTCCACCGCTGGAACAGAACGACTTAAGCAACAACAAGTGGGGGGGAGAAGAGCGGGGGTCTCTGGGGTGGAGAGAACGGCATCAACGCCCCTCCACCTTGTGGAAGGAGGGACGCATATGGGGCCGCAAAGAGAAACTCCGCCGGCAAAAGAACAACGCGAGAGGCGGCCGGACGTAAAAGAAAAAGGGAAAAACTCCACAATGCAGGGAAAAGCCAGGGTCAAAACAAGAATTGACAGGATTTCGGTTAAGCTCTCCGGAGGGAGGGAAGCATGAACCAGAGCAGAGGGAAGCACCGCCGAAACAGGGGGGTAAAAACTCGAAACCGACACTACACAACCGGTTCCAAGAACAAAAGGCAAAAGGGTTTTCAAGTCCATCAAGGAGTCAAGGAGCAGCACCAAAAAGAAAGAGGGTCAGTGAAGACAGCTAAAAGTAGGGCCTCGGAGAGGATTTGAGGTTGAAAGTAAAAAGGGAAAAAAGAGGGCGCCTAAAGAAACCGGACGCCTCCTCCGAAAGGGAAAAGGGTTTTAAACTCCTAAGAATTTCTACTGAGGAAAAACACCGGGAGGAAAAAGTTGAAAGACATCAGAAGTTGTAAAAGATTATCAACCACCGAGACAAGAAGGACTTGAAAAGGGCTCCAGAAGATAGAGAGGTGCTGTAAAGTACTCAGGGAAAAACGAAAAACGGTAAAGAAAGTGTGGGAGAAACAGAAAGACGGATGAGATTCTCATTCGACGGAAAACGAGTACTTAGTCCAAGCCGGGCATTTTTGCGGGCGGAGGGGCAAACAGAACCACCAGGATACCATTACAGGACTTCAAGGAAATGAATCGTTACACTCCGTGCGACAAGAAAAGGAGGAAGGGGGGGCTCGCAATGGGGGGGGGAAGCACATTCAAGAGGAGTATATCCTGCGAGGAGCCTGGATATAATCAACAAAAATTCTGGCTTCTCGGAATCAGGGGGGGCATAATGAAAAAATAACTACAGCTGTAGAAGTCGCCGAATAAGGAGAAAAATCAGAAAGAAGGCGGGGGGGAAAAGACCTTCAGACATGTTCTAAAGGATCGATACGAAAAAAAGAACAACGTAGGAGAGACAAGAGATAGATCTAATCGAAGGAGGGAGAAGGGGGGGGATTAAGGAGTTGAATAACTAAAGAGTGGGGGGCGAACAAAGGGAAACCCTTCAGGGTCTTTTAGGGTGAAAAGGACTGAAACGATTCAGAAAGCAATATTGGGGGAGGGAAACAGGAGAAAGGAGAGAAAAGGGATGGATTTCGCGACTCCCAACATGCCGCCAGGGTGGGAAGAAAAGAGGGAACTCTTCTAGAATTTTGGAAAGGTCTGAAGACGGCGGCCAGTGCGAAATTGAACGAAGCCCGAAAAAAGTCCCAGGCTGGGTAATCGAAGGGAGGTTGTGGAAGTCGTAAGGATTCGAAAGCATCCGTATGGGGGGGGAGAACCCAAAACTGCCAGGGGATAGGTGGGTCAGAGAGGAGTAAAAAACAACAACTCTGATTGGGGGCGTCAGGGTCGCACTTGAAGAAAATTGGGGAAAGGACGAGGGGGAGTGGGGGAAAGTCCAGTGTACAGGCATGCTTTCTGGCAGAACACTTGGGGGAAGGAGTTGTGGGACTTGGGAGGCGTTCTACCTGGGGGAAGGCAAAGGGAGGAGGGGAGTGGTATAGTAGCGATAACAAAAAAGTGAGGAGACTTCACCAAAAAGGGGAGGGCAACTTCCAGGGAGATAAAAGAATTCACTAGTTGGATTTTGTTTCTTAGGACCCAAGTGGCTGGGAGGGATGCCTGGAAAAACTGGCAAAAGTGAGGGTACCTGGGGTGTGAAAACGCGAGGTTGTGTGAACTCGACAGAACCGGGGGAGTAGGCTGCCTGAGAGGGCGAAAAGGAAAACGGAAGAAGTAGAGATTCAAAATTAAAGGGCAAAGCCGTAAGCGCGTTGAACTTGGACATTGGGTGAATATTGTGAAGGAGGGAAGCCAAGCTCTTTATTTTGAAGCGGGAGGGATTTTCTTGAGAAAAACGCGAGAAAGAGAAAAAGAGGACAGGCTGAAGGTGCTCGAAAACAGGGATACAGAGATGCTCCAAAGTTCACTTCTGTTCCCTTTATTGGTCAGGGGGGAGGGAAAACAGGAGGGAAAGGGGGGGGAGGTTAAGAGAAGGAAAAGGGGAATTGGAATTTCTTGCATTTTTTTTGTGTCTCGCTTGGGGAGTGAGGGAGAGAAGGCTCCGACAATCCCCGAAGACCAATTCGTAGGGACGGCAATAGGAAAGGGACTCCAGATAGAAAGAAAGGAAGGAAGCGGCAAAAACCCTTGGACCGAAAAATCCGTGTCTCTATCCGCAAAAAGGAAAACCAAAACTCCGGAAAGAGAATTGGGGGAATGGAAGCTACAAGTTATGGGGAAAGAGGAAAGGTCGAAAGTATGGGAACATAAGGCACGAGGGGACAATTTTCACAAAGAGTAGGCCGCGTGTGTTTCCTTGAATCAGGGGGGACCGGAAAAACGCACTTCAGTTAAGAAAAAAAAGAGGAGGGTAAACGGAAACTCTCGTCCGGTCTATTCCTCGGGGCCAAGTTCCTTGCTGTTTTAAGGGGAAGATCGGCAAGGAGACCGGCGATTTGTTCTCCCGCGAATTAGGAGGGGAAAAAAATTCATACCAGAGGGGTAGAGAAGACGGAGATAGGTGAATGGGCCGTGCAAGGGGAGTTCAAAAAGTGCTGCGGACCAGGTTTGGTAACTTATTGGTGGGGGCAAGGAAAACCACGCATTTCTTCAAGTGTCGAAGGGAAGAAGACGCCGTGGGGAGATAAAAGGTGCCCGGTTTAATAATGGGTGCAGTACAGGAGGGAGCTTAGGTTAAATACCGGGAGAAGGGGCGGCGGATTTGTCATTTCGGTCGCTAAAGGGCTTTCGCAGGGGACAATTAACGTCAGTCTCGGAGGAAGACATCCGCATGACGTCAACAAAGGGAGAGGGGGGTCCCTGGGTGGTTGAGTATGGTGAAGGAAACACTATAGAGATGAAGTACGGGGGAGGGGAAGGGCAAATTCGACCCGGAGTGGGGTTGGGCATAGTGAATTGGGGTCCACAAATTGCGCCGGCTGCACCGAACGAAAGGGAACGCGAGGGCTCGACTCAGGGTGAAGAAGGTGAAGGGAAAAGAGGAAAAAGGGCGTCCCGGGGGCTCAAAATTGTGCTGGGCTGCATGAAGGAGCTTTCAGGGGGAGGGGCTGGCTTAGCGCTGCAGCAGGGACAGGGAGGGGAGAAGACGCCGTAGGAAAGGTGCGTGAGCAAGAGAAAAAGGTCAAATGAAATTTTCTATGGAGGAATTTTGCCGTCATGAATCCCATGCCGGTCGTGGACCACGGGAGGGAAGTCCAGCTTAGATGGATTCAATATATTTGCCCCATGAGGGGGGGGAAAAAGGAAAGAATCCGAGGAAAGTTAAGGGAAGCGGGTCAGGAGAAGAGAAGCTCGGGTACAGAAGAAGCCGTTTTCGGCACGAATTCGGAAGTCTTCCTCCGGAGGAAAAAATCAGCCTCGAGGACTCTTCTTCTTCTCCATCGTCGAGGTCAGAAAGGGGGGGAAAAAGGGAAACAACAACAACTTAGAGGGGGGAAGAAGGAGATGAGAAACCAGGGACCGATGAAACCTCGAAAATAAGAGTACAGAGGAGACTCCGAGTACGAGGAAGAAATTCGATGAAAAACTCTAGCGGACGACGAAGACGAGGATGAGGAGTACGACCTATACTATTAAAGAGAGGAACCCCGCTTTACCGACATAAACACTCATGAAAAGAAAGAGAACTTAATTGAAACGAACAAAAAGGCAAGGCGCAGGAAAAAAAAAGACTGAAACAGTTTAAATAGCAATACGAGGGGTGGAAAGGGAAAACCTTCAGGGACGGCGTACAGCAACCTATTCTCAAGGAGGGAGGAAAGAAAAAATCCCCGCATTAAAAGGGCGAAGAACTCCGCCAGCACAAATAAAAGAAGGCGATCAAATCAAGAGTCCTGCAGGAAAGATTACCAGCTGTTTTCAAAAAAGAAGAATCCACTCGCGTTTTCGGAACAGGGAAAGGGGAAGATCAGGAGGAGGGGGGGGAAAATGGGAAGATTCCACCAAGAAAGGGCGATTGAAATTCGAGTCACCACAGACGGGAATAGGGGAAGAGAATGGTCGCACCAAAATAACTACCAGACCATTGGGGGACAGGGGGTGCAAGATCTAACGGTGTTTCAAACGCTTGAAATTTTATCTGGGGCATCAAAAGGAAACAGCGAGCAGGAAAAAGAAATGAAATCACGGCGGCGAAAGGGGGGGGAAATTTTTCACAAAAAGACTGGGAGGAGGTAGGAACGACACTAAAAACAGGGAGAAAAGGAGCACCGCTGCTTCAAACGGGCCAAAACGCTCGTTCCTAAGATAAAGCAAGAATCCTGGGAAAAGAAAAATCGTTGGTGTTTTCCCGAAAGAAAAGGGAAATAGCGGCGTCCGAAGAAAATTTTTTGACAAAAAAAGGGAAGTCCCGAAAAAAAAGCATCAAAGCCGTGGGAAAGAAGTAGGGGGACGACTAGGAGGGATTTAGACAAAAATCGCCGTGCGCCCGGGGGGGGGAAGCGCGCGACACACCGCAGGAAGGGGGGGGGGGGAAAATAATGAAAAAGAACGGGCCGCAGAACTGACTTTTGGAAAAAACAGGTGGCTTGACGAACCGGGGTACTTTCTTGAGGGGTAAAGGGGGTCCACCTTTCAAGAAACCCGAGGGAAAAAAAGACGCTGGGACATTGCCCAGAAGTAAGAATGAAGGAAAAAAGGGGGAGTTTCAAAAAACTCCTCGGGAAACGTAAAGTGGGAAACTGCCTCCTTAACCAATGAAAGTCTGTCCCGGCGGTGGTTTTCTCGGCATATACGGGGGAGGGAGGTCCAAGGTTAGAAGCCGAGAAAGAAGGGAGGACTAGGACTGGCGTGGCCGTTGACGGGGGAGGAAATATCGGAGAGAATCAGGTCAGAGGGGGGGAGGAGTAGAAGGCGAAGATAGAGACCCAGAAAAAGAAGGAGACCCCAAACACTGAGGACAAGTCTTTGCAATTAGACAATATTATCCATGCAAATAAAACGTGTTTTGCCAAAATAAACCTCCCTCTTACAACAAAAAAGGGCGCAAAGATGGGGGGGGAATTGACGGAGAAAAAAACGGGGCATACAGGTTCCTCCATTTTCGCGAGGTAAACCTCCGAGTTGGACGCAAGAACGCTCCGCCGTAAAAATCAAGCGAAAAAAGGCTCCATCCACGGAGACACAGCTCACAAGCAGGAGAAGGCAGGACGGAGGTGGACCGATAATGGGAAAATTCAAAATCCAGGCGGTCCTTTTCACAAAGGATGGAGAAAAAGAAGACGAACACCGACTAACACAGGCGGCTACGAGTTCAAAACAGAGGAAACAGAAAACCCATTGCCATAGAAAAGGAAGGTGCAGGAACATCACGAAGCCAGGGGGGGGGACACAAAAAAAAAGAAAGTTCAGATTTTACTAGACGAAGGGAAGGGGTTTTCCGAATGAGGTGAGGAGAAACGAAACCTCGATCGCTAAAGGAAAAAAAAAAGAAGGGAACCCACTGTGAAGAGGAGAAAGGGAGAAGTAACCACAACTGGGCAGGGAAAAGACAGAAGCCTTTACCCCTGGAGGGGACAAAAACTATGAAAGAAAACAAGACTTTCAAGGGCGCCGAAAAAATAATATCTTTTTGGAGGGGGAGGAAAGGAGGGGACCACCGATACCGGCAAGGGGGGGAAGGTTTGGGGTCGTCACACAGCACGGAGGTGCTGGGTAATCAGCGCCTTGTACACAAAACGCCGAGATGAACGCAAGGAATTTTTTTGGGACGGGGGAGAGACACCAAAAGAACCGGCCCGGCGTATACCATTACAGCTGTCAAGAAATAGGAATCAGGGGGTTGAAATAACGTTTGAGGAGGAAAATGGGAAAAGGGTGGCATGCGCCGAATGCCATTCCGGAGGAGAGAGAGAGCCGCTCTCCTCAAGAAAGAGTAGGAGATAGAGATAAGGATCATCAGAATGAAAAAGACTACTGTAGAAGGCTAAAGTGAATGGAATCATGAATAGGAAGGATTCCAAACCCTCAAGCACATTAAGGAAAGGGGATAATAAAACTAACAAAAAAAAGTGGGATGGAGAAGGACCGAGGGGAGACTTGAGGGGGGGAATCATGACTCGTGCTGAGGGCGAAACGGGCCAGAAAAAGGGATACTTATAAATTCGTAGTTGTGATTTTAGGACTGAAACGATTCCTAGGGAAAAAAAAAGGGGGGGTGAATGAGAGGGAAGCATCTACGCAAGGGGAGGGACTTCTTCGACGTAAAAATGAAAAACCCTGTTTGCCTAGAAGTAGAATATCAGAGCGGGGAGAGTGTACTGTCATCCGGAGGCAAGGGGACGGGAGTGTGGCAGAACGAAAGAAAAAAACAGGAACAGGCTGAATCTTCGTTGGGGGGGTACGGACGAAGGATTACGGAACTCTCAAGTCTGGATGGGACGAAAAAGAGCAGTGACCGGATCAGGGAAGGAAAGGGAATGACCAGCAAAAAAGGCTGATTTTAGGCGCCAGAAAAAACGGGGAAGTCAGGGGGCCTGTCTGTGGGAACCCAGGGGGAAAATTGATGGTATTTCACTGGTTCCTGTCGGTTGTTAAAAATCATAAATGATTCGGCGGGGGGGGGAAAAGGACGTAGGAGGAGCAGGAGGGGTTACTGCGGGAGGGGGCAGTCTCCTTCAAACCTCAACACTGGAGGCAACCAATGAAGGTCGAGAGTAAAATCCGGAACGAGTTGCGGTTGGGGGAGGAAAGGAACAAGAGGAGGATTTACTGGGGGACTTAAGGGGGAAAGAATTTTGTATTTGGAAGGGGGTTGTTAACTCGTAGCCAATGGTCGGGAGGGGGCTCAGATGAAGCAAAGGGAAAATGTGGGGTGTTTGGGGGGGGGGGGGGGGGGCGGACCGCCGGATAAGCGAAGAGAAAACGCAAAAAAACGGAAAGAGCGTGGTGAGCACCTTTTGGAATGTGTAATGTATTTCTGGCCGAATGAGCGCGGAGTTTGAGAAAAGTTCTTCTCGTGAGAGCAACGCGTAAAAATCTCGAACAAGGACAAGAGAACATTCGCAGAAAAAAACAAAAAAAAAAAGAAAAAACGCTGAGACAAGTGCTGAAAGGTATTTTGGTGACAACCAGGTAGAAACCCAGAGGGGGAAGGGGGATTACTATTAATCAGGAAATACTTTTAAAACGTTCAGGACGGGTGTGGGGGGGGGGTTTGAGCTGCTTTGAGGGGGGGGGCAGAGCACTGTCAGTCGCAAATAAAACCAATACCCTATCCGAGCTATGGGACGGAAACTCAATAATTACAACGGCAAGAAGGAAAAAGGGGGGGAGTTAGGGCGGCGAACCTTACTACCAAAAAGGCCCGAGCAACCAACGCAAGGGAACAGAGAGTGTGGGGAAAAATGGCCGAGACAACGTTACGTGGGGGGAGGAGATGGGTCTGAAAAGCAGAGAAAAAACGGGGTTTAGGGTAACAGATTCACTAATTTAAAAAAAGATCGCCGGAGGGGTGAGAAAAAAAAAAATGTTGAGCCAAAGAAAAGCAAGGAACAGAGAACGCCTACGCGCGGGGTTAACTTCAAGCGGAACTTACCGGTCCGGGGGGACAGAGGGGGGAATCACCTGGGACAGTGAGTGGGGGGGGGGTGGTTTGGTTCTATCTCGGACAGGGGAAACGCCAGCTATTTTTCTCCCTATAAGACGCAGAAAGACACTCATAGAACAAGATATCGATGAAAACTTTAATTCCTGCGGGGACAAGGGGCTGCGGACCGCGGGGGGGGTGATGGTGGTGGAAGAAAACAAAAAAGCGGTCGCAAGTATTTTCTTATGGGATCGAGGGAAAACAAGGAAACCGTGCGCAGTGGAAAATGAAGGAATCATGGGGAAGGACAGTGAGTATATGGGGGGGTGAAACTAAGCGTCCCCGGTGAGCGGTCGAAGTAAGGGAAAGGTAGGTCAAACTGCCTTCAGCTTGATTGCTGCGTGACAAGAGGAACTTCAAAAGGAAAAAAAGCTAATCCGCCATGTGGCATTGAATTGGTAATAGGGGGGGAACGGGTATGTTTTCATACCCACGTAAATAGTGAAAAAGCCGGCGGGAACTAGGGCAATTCCCCGGGAGTGGTGGGGTTTCATGGGGGGGGAAATGTTTTTACCAGGAAACGGAGAGGACCGGAACGCACCAGAAAAAGCGAGTGGCGCGCGAGTTGGAAAACAGTTCACGGAAGAAGAAGTTCGGGTTCTCAGTGGGTGCGGGCTTCTGCTTGGGAAAGCATGGTCAAGGGGAAGGGTTGAGGAGATCGCAGCAAAAATGGAACTGCGGGTCTTCGGTGCGCCGCCGGAGGAGAAGAAGTTGGGGAAATCGGAAGTCAGGGGAAAGAAAGCATGCGAGGAAAAGGTTGACTTCAAGGAGCAGCGCAGAAGGGGGTTGCTCTGTTATGGTTAACGAAATGTGAAAAGTTCTTACCAGAGTGACGAGATGCCAGGAAAATCCGATTAAATTCCTTGAAGAGGAGGAGGGAGAAGGGATCATCCTAGGAAAATCAAAAGAAGACAGGAAGAGGCCGTTTTTCATCACTAAAAACTGATCCTCAACGCATCTTCTAAGGTCTTCAAAACTCGGGAGGAGGTCACTGAAAGGGTATCAAAGCGCAAAAACACAAAAAACTTAGGATTAGAAAAGAGGAAAAAGGTGAAGGGGGGACCTCGACAGTAGAAGGGGATTGCTGAAGACGACCTAAGGACGATGAAGGAAGATGAAAGGAATCATCTTACCAGGACGACGGACGAAAGGAAAGGGACATCAAAAAAAAAGGAAAGAAAAAAAAGAAAAAAACCGTCTTTTCCGGGAATCCCTCGCAACGACTGAAATTAAAAGAGAAAACTGCAGGACCATCAACTCAAACGGGAAAAAGTTCCACGGGACAAGGGTTCCTCTCCAAGAGTTTCAGGGGAAGGGAAGAGGAGCAGAAACCTATCCGCCGGAGCTCAAGACTCCCGCGGTCCACGGAAGCGACGACGGACAGCCCCATAAAGACTCCAAAGAGAAAGACAAGAACAATAAAAGCACTGTCGATTAAGAAAGAAATGTGTTTCAAAAGGAAGAGATCACGAGAGGGGACAGTCAGGGAGTGGAAAAGAAAAATTGGAAAAAAGTTGCACTATGAAACATAAAAAAAATGAAAGGTCGAAGGGGGAAAGGAGAGACCAGACGCTCAAGGATAGTGAAAGTCCCAAGAGAAGAAAACTAAAGGACAAGGGGGGCAAGGGGGTTCCGCTAAACATGAGGATGGACAAGAGGCTCTTGACGGGTAGAAAGTCAAAAATAAAGACAAGCGAAGGCAGGAAACCGACGGAAAGAACTCGGAGGACCGGCCTTGAGTTGGGGAAACAAGAAGTGTCTCTTGGTCGTACTCACTGACGAACTGAAAGGGGAAAAAATTGAAGCACACTGAGAACTTTCCAAGCAAAGGAGGCAGGATAAATAAGAACAGCTTAGGGACAAGCGTGGTTTGGGTACCGGAAAAAAAAAAGTAAAAAGAAGGGGTACGCAAGCAAGGGGGGGCCGAAAACTAATTAATGAGAAATGTTTCATCGGACGAAGACCGGGGAATGACTATGAAGGTTCACTATAGCAGGGAGGGATCAAATCTCATTGAGCAATGTGGAAGGAGATCTAACCTCAATTAACTGTTGATCATAGGGAAAAAAAAAAAAAAGACGGGAGAGAGCTGAAGTGACCCAGAGGGTGGAGTGGAACTGTATTTTGGGTGGAGAACATTTGAAGGTACAAGGAAACGCGCGAGAGCTTTTGCAATTGGACAGAGGGCAGGAGGGGTTACCAGGAAGCTGTTTGGAAGAGAAATAAGATAACTTAGGGTGTAGCGAAGTAACTTAGGAGGAAAAAAAAGGGGGCTCAATGGACGGCGGGGGGGGATCGGATGAGGATTGTAGTTCCAAGGGTTGAGGGGAAGGGGGGCCGCGAAAGACCAAGATGCAGGGAGAGGGGAAGTAGGTTAAATAGGAATCTTAAGGGTCGTAAGGATTTCTAGGGAGAAAATGAAGAAGGAAAAGAAAGAATCTCCACCCAAAAAAGAAGCAGGGTACAGGTCTTGTCGAGCCGAAAAGTACTCAAGTCACACATGAGGGGGGCCAAAAAGACCGAAACATCAGCGGTACCAGCATGAACAGGTGGGAGGAGCGCTTTGTGACTCTGGGGGGCACGAAGGAGAGAAATTTTCCTCGTTTCGCGGGTTCCATCAATCGTTTTTCTCAAGAAGAAACGAGCAACAAGAAAAAGCAAGCGCGTCCAGGTCCTGAGGAAAATCAACGTAAACCAACAATTCAGGGAACCCTCATTTCCCGGATATGTGAAAGGGGGGAGGGTGAGAGAGACTCCGGCAGTTCCAGTTAATGGAACCCTATGGTAAGCAAGAAAGAGAACACGGAGAGGAAGTGTAAACATAGGACCTGTGACATACACCATTGGAAATCAACTGCAAGGGTTTAATTCAAGCACGAAAAAGTGTGAACTAAGACCCCAAAAAACGAGTTTTCAGTATTTTACTAGAGGAATGGGAAAAAGGGGGGAAAAAAGGGTGGAAGAGGGAAAGCAACATCTACTCTACGAAAACGACGCTCCGGCAGCCTCCGTCAAAAGGGGAAAGAAGAAAGCCGAGAAAGAAATTTTTCACAGGTAGACAAAAGGGAAAAAGTGAAAAAGACATCAGAAGTTACCAAAAGGGAGTTAAAAAGACCCGACGGGACAGCAACGACTTTCAAAAGGGGAAGCGGGACAAAACAGAAAAGATGGTGTCGGAAAGGCAGAACGGGAAAAAAAGACTATCCTGGTCAGGAGGGGGGTCGGAAAAAAGGCACGACGGAGTATGTGCAATAAAGTCGAAGACTTTTTACACACGATAAGAAGATGCCAATTCCAGCCTGGCTTTTTTCGGGGATGGAAAAAAAAGAGGAGAAAAGAACGGCCCCTTATTACCAAGGAAAATAGATCGGAAAACTGAGAGAATCGTGAACCGACCGTTCTAGGCAAGGGGCGGGGCCAGTTTTGAGTACGCCGAAGGACCAGTCCGGGGAGCGATGTCGGGGAAAGATCCGCGACATGGGACGAACAAAGAGACTTGTAGGGTTCAAGTAAGAAAGTGAAAAAGGGGATAAACGGGGAATTTCTCAAAGGCCGTTCTACATAGCAAGCGGAAAAGGGGGTTGAAAACTCTTCAAAGGAGAAAAAGAAGCG
>Ga0179591_1304973_pt1 | contig 13106 bp, 13 predicted proteins | sample CZOMad2_1_08_16f_FD_182891 | JGI IMG/M metagenome (GOLD analysis project Ga0179591, IMG submission 182891) | Vadose zone soil fungal communities from Angelo Coast Range Reserve, California, USA - CZOMad2_1_08_16fungal (PacBio error correction) | ecosystem: Environmental > Terrestrial > Soil >...
GGCTGAGGGCCACGAAGAAAGTCTTGACGTAAAAAGAGAGGATCCAGGGTGATAAAAGAACCGCAGGTTCGAGGGGGTGCTTAATCAAAGAGGTCTGGAAAAAGTGCGGATCTGGAGGGAGGGGGAGCAGGGAGGAGGGACCAAACAATCTAACGCACGCCGAGACTTCTGGGGACGGCCTGATGACAGGCGCATATCAAGAAAATCTGTTAAAAAGGAAAAAGCGGAGTACAGAAATGGAAGTTGTTAGGGCGTCTACAAAAAAGAAATCATTCGCGAAGATCTTCTAGAAAAATTGCTCGTAAACGAAAAGGCAACGGGATGAAGAGATCAGTGAGCAATGGCTATCTTCCATAATTAAAATTCTGTCTTTCAAGCACTTATGGAAAGGGGAAGAAACGTCTCTAGGGATTAACATTCAGCATAAGAAATGGATCAGGAAGTCAAGAAAAACATAGGATCTGAACTTTCGCTTGACGAAGCAGATGGGGATACGCGAGGTGCAAGGAGGGGGGGAGAAGAACCTATGAAAACTTATGACAAGTCTATAGGATCTCTACTGGACCTCGTTAATCCTCGGCTAGGGAGAAATTCGAACCTAAGAGGGAACAATCGGCTCGATAAATAAAGATCATCGGTGGGGAGTCTGGGGCGATCTTTCTAGGGGGGAGTAAGGGGACACGAAGTCCATAAAGGAGGGGTACACTCTCCAACACCTACAAACCGAGGGGGGGCAGAATATCTCCGGAAATCAACCAAAAGAGAATATGAAGACTGTCAAAATGTCTTTGTGCTAGAGCAGAATCCAAGGGGGGAGGGGTCTATCTAGAACGTAACTTCGGCATTATCGAAGGAATGGGGGGCAAAGAATCTAGGTAATCTCCTCGAAGACTACCAGAACGCCTGAAGAGATGGTAGGCGATCAAAAGTATGCTAAATCCTAGGAACCAGGAACTAGACGGAAAATCTCGGGGGACCTCTTCGTGCCAACTCCGAAAGGGAGAGAGAGCGCCATTTCCAAAAACCAGATTCGGAAGAGAGTGATTCATCTTCCAAAAATTTTTCCGCGAACCGGATACTCTCATCTCCAAGAAAGCAAAGCTAAGAAATTAGGAATGAAAGAATTCTTCTCAGACTCATCAGGAATGTACAGCCCAAAAGAGGCACAGTCATCATAAGCCTTCTACAGGACTTGCACGTCTCCCAGAAATAAACGCCTGCTGTGGACTTCAAAAAAGATCGGGGGAAAAGTAAGAATGCCTTCGTGTGGGGTCATTTGGAAGAAACTCCCAAAGGAAGTGGAAGGGCGCGCCGACGCCCTAGGCGGGGAAAATTGCTTAACGGGAGACAATAAAATGCTCAAGGGTCTGAGTCATCGGTAACCGACCGGGGTGAAAGGAACGAGTCTTAGGAATCAAGTGAGGGCGGTGGCACATAAGAAGCGAGTACATAAGTAAATTAACTAGCCGGCGCCACCGGTGTGCTAGGGAAAAAACCTGATTTCCACTCCGAGTTCACTTTAGTTAGTTGGGGAAGCGCTAAAACGATCGGACCTCGGGACTCACGTTCGTCGGAGGAATCGTCGTTAATCAAGGGGAACTTCAAACAGAGCTTTTCGAGGAGAAAGTCTATAAAGAAAGATGCGCAGAGGAAAACAATGACCTAGACATACCGAGCGGGAGGGAAAGGATTAGAAGGATGCAGTGCATAATCGGGCGCTCGTTACGAGAGCGAGGCGAGAGGTCTTAGGGCATAAACTCTCAACTAACCAGTGAGACAGAAGGTATGGGGAAGGGAACGAGGGACGAGAAGGAGAACGCCATAGCGGTTACTAAGAAAACATCCCAACTAGTAATGAAGTCAGGGACAACATCCTCGCGTGAGAGAAGTCGCCCTAATTAGAAGGAGGTCAAAGCAGTAGGTTGTTCTAGCTGGAAGAAAAGGACATCTACTAAGATTTTTCACTAACCAGAGCACTCAGGAAGAGAAAGGGAGCAGAAAATCGTTTTTTGGTCAGCGTCCTAGGGACCTACCTTAACATGCCGGCGATGCGGGGGGGGGTTCACGGAGCGGATGGCATGAGCCGCCTTCGGCACGTGAGTGGCTTCTTGTCGGATAACAAAATCATTCGGTCCATGCGCTTAAACGGGGAGGGGGTTTCGACGATGCGTTGTTGAGTGAAAGCTTTATCATTCTTACATGCCCTTGTCACTTATCACGGTTCTAAGAAAAAGTAAGGGAGAGAATTCCAAGTGTGGGGAAACTAGGGGGCACTGTCTCTTCAGCTACTTGGGGGTCAGTCGAAGAAATCGCATCACAGCAATGAAAGAATAGAGGAACATCTCCTGAGGGCACCTTATCGGATGCTGCTACATCTTATTCTCTGATGAGGAGCGGGAAGTCTTTCGAACTCTTCCAGGTCGAGGCGCGGCACGGACAGCTGTCAGGTTGGTTTTTGTATTCATCCGTCTAGGAACTTCTAAGTAGGACCCTTAAGACAGCTCGTCTCAACGTTCTCAGATGTGGCAGTGGCGTTCCAGACCGACGTTTAGCCGGTTCTGCTTTTCGGTTCTGTCTAGTTAGGGGTTTCTCAGAGGGGGTGTGGGTCGGAGTCCTCTCTGTGAGTTCCCTTACGTATTAGAGTCGGGCTGGTCGCAAAGAAAGAACAGCGATGCTAAGGAGGGGAGGCGGAGTGTCATGACCCTGGCCAGCAATCTACTTGGAAATCAAAATAAGAAATCTTAGTCGGGGCTATGTCAAAAGAGAAATGTAAGCAGCTCAAGGCGAGACTAATCGATTCGCGAAGGTAAACAAATTTGTTTTAACGCGTCAGGCGACGTGTATCTTGAAGAAGGTCTTGAAAAGTAATCAAACTATTAGGGAGAGGGGTGGGCTGGAAGATTTTCATCAGGGGCAAATCCTGGAAAAGGCATTCAATAGGCACTATGAATTCCGCTGGATCTCCCTTAAGGGAGGCTACGGAAGTTCGAGGGGAGGTCTGACAGTTTTCGACCAGTCTCCTTTAGTTTGGAGTGGGTTGAAAGGCCGCTATAAAACCTGAACTGAATGGGGACGTCGGAGCACGCCGCCGCCAACTTAGTCGCGCCTGAAAATGAAAACGTAGAAGGGCTAGGTTTGTCAGATCTATAAAAGGTGGAGTATACTCTCAGCGCGTATCGATCCGCACCAAACACGCAATCGAAATTAAAAGCTGGCTGCGACAACGAAAGGAGGGACAGGGAGACCGAGTTAGGAAAACGCCAGATCCGGCTCGGGGGGGATAGGGGGAAAAGTCTAGGTCATAATGACGGAAAACTGGAAATAAAACGGGGCAAAAAAAGTTCTCATTCGGCTCGAGGAGGGGCTGAGATCATTAGGAAATGGCTCGTCCTAATGCAGTACGGATTGACCACATAAAGCCAAAGACACTGAAACGGGAGTACCTCGACAGACTCAGATCAAAAAGATCACAAGAAAGGTGAAGGCTTAATTCAAATCCGCGAGATCACCCATCCGGCAACGCGAGGGTCGTATGGAACGGGGGTGGGTTTTTGGCGTTTCGGGGGACAAGCGGCTAATAACCACAAGGTTGCCTTGAATCTCTCCGGGAGGGGACGTGAAAAACATAAGGAGAGGACACTGAAGAACTACTGGAATACAAGTCCGCGATATGCCCTCGGAGCAGGAATTGGAAAAATCGGGGGAGGGTCGCTCAGGCTGTTGGCAAAAGGTCCTAAGGGAAGGGTGTTAAAGGTTGAAACACGTCAATCCACAAGAGAAGAGAATCTAGAGATCCCAGGTGTCTACAGCTTTGATAATAGAGGGGAGCGTAAAAAATAGTTACTTCCTAAAACGTCGGGGTCGATTGGGTGGCGGCAATAGAAAATCAGGTGGTAACAAGTTCTATTGGAGGAGGGGGTCCTTTGGGCCGGGGGGAGAGGAGTGCTGGCTCGTAGAAATATGCTCAACCGTTACGGGCTGAGAAAACCTCCGAGGGACAGATAATAAAAGAACTATTAAATTGCAGAAAGCGGCCGATTCAAAAAAACCTTCAGGAATGACGGGTCGGGCCGTGAGGGATTTTTTTCTAAAGACAGCATTTGCGCTGTCTTACGGGGAAGGAATGGGGCGGCCGAGAGGAAGATTTTCAAAGAAATCCAAAGACAAAGGAAAAAAAGGATACTAAAGGGGGTTTAGAGAAAAGTTTAGGAAGTAGAGGACGGTAGGAAGCAAATTCTACGAGAGGCTGGGGGACACGGGGGCAACTCCTTTAAAGGAAAGTACCGTGAATCCCAGACGGGGGAATATTTCGGGGGGGTAAAAATGATTGGGATGCCCGGGGGAAAGAATTCGGGGTATAAATCCTGAAGGGGGTCGGTGAAGAACGTATACTACTACTAGGAGGCCAGTGGGCGGGGGGGGAACTTGCGCTGTACATCCCCCTTTAGCTGAGCAGATGGCAGAAAGGAAGGCAGGGAGTTGCGCTCCGGGAGGGCGTAGAGGGTGGATACACCGGGAGGAGCAGCCAGATACCAAGGGAGAAACTGCAAGCCGTGTAGAGGGACGTACTTAACGGTACAAGCCGGGTGGAAAAGCCTCTGGAACTTGCCGGGGAAACGGGGGCGTCAGAATCTAAATGTGAGCTGGAGGGGCTAGGAGATGCCAAGATTGAAAGAGAGTTAAAAAGAGGAAGGGACACTACACTATACTGTAAAGGATCGTCTCAGCAGTCCGAGAAGGAAGGAAAGGGAAACCTGTCCTTCAAAACTATCTCGGGGAAGGGGGAAATTCATAGAAACCCCATAATCGAGATCGAGCTAGAGGAAACCAAATCCTTTTCTAGGAAGATTAAAAAGCCGAGCCGAGAAAAAGAAGCAGTAATTTGGATAAGCCATAAATGACAAAGGTAGAAGCATCGGGAAGGGCACGTGAGTAGGACCCGATCCTCGTCAGTCCGCGCTTCAAAAGGTTTCTCCCGGGGAGAAAACTAGGCCACCCGGGCACTTGGGCAAGGGGCTGATTCGTCAGTGTCCGAATGAAGCGCAGGGAAAGAGGGTGTCCTCAAAGCAGATGCTGCGAACGGCGTGTGGCTATGAATGTCGTGATGAGAGATAACCACAGATCACGAGTGAAGGTTAGGAAAATTGCTCCAGGAAAAAAAAATAAGAGGTTCTTAGAAGTAAAACTCGCAGCAGGGAAGAGCTGCAGATGGAGGGCAGGGGAGATGATAAGTCACCTCCCGGCTTAGGGGAATCCAGAAGGGAGGGGAACCAATGGGGTGAGCGGGGAGAATGGGAATACGGCACGGAGGTGACGAAATATGGCATTCTGAAGACTACGGAAGATGGGGACGAACAAAGAGAAGAAAAGCTAATCAGCGTCCGGGACTCGTGAAGGAGCGGAAAAGCACTCAAAAAGTCCGCCTTAAAAGGATAAAAACTCGGAGGCAAAAATAGGCTAAGGTGAAAAATCAGAAGAGTATCTCTCAACAAAAAGGAGAAAAAGAGGGTCCGGCAGGAGGAAGACATTCCGCTTCTGCGGATGCGCATTCACGGAAGAATCTATCTGGAAGAAACGGGGGGATACCAAGAGAAGAGTGAGTTTATGGGATGGGAGCTAGAGCTGGGTGCGGTGTAGGTCCTCCGGAGCACGATCAAAATGCTTCAGTCCATGCTTCGAGAAAAGAGGTCCAATGAAACTTGGGAGTTAAGAGCGGGGGAAAGGGGACGGGTCTATACTATATCGAAAACAAACCTAAGAAGATGAGGAAGTTTAGGCTAGAAAAAAAGACTGAGACTGTGGGGAAGGTCGCTATTCATCAGGGAAGGCGTCGGAACGATGTTGTAGTCCTTTTAAGAAAAAACTCGCAGCTCAAGTAATGATGAGCGAGATGCCTAAGCAACTATCGCATTTCTTAAAAGAGAAGATAAGAGAGGGGGATAGACCGACAGGTAGTAAAAGCAGGGCGAGGGAGGTCCTGTTTTAGACAAGATGTGGAAACACTTGACAAGTTAAAGTGGACATGGACTCAGAGAGAAAACTTGGGGGAATTTAGACGGAACTTGGGTAAAGCCGCGAGGGGTATCCCTACAAGATAAGAAACGGAAGGGGGGGCTCATAAAAATCGTCTGAAGTCGTTGCTGGGGAGCTGGTCTATCTCGTCGCTAAAGGAGGGTTCACTAATAATGACCAAAAAAACAACCAGAAACTTACTTGTTCCTCTGGAAAAAAGTCTAAAAATCACCGGGGTGTTTCCACTCCCGCAAGCCTCCCGAGAAGACTTGGGGCCGGAGCGTTCCAATGTGCTACACGAGGACGAACTGAAGAAGAAAAGTCGAGGAAGATTCAAGGAAAGTAGCGATGAAACGTTTGGGATACGAATCTCAAAAACGCCAGAAGATCTAGGGGGAGAGAGCCCAGGAACAAGGAAGGGAGAATAAAAAGTCCCTTAAAACCCGACTGTACCGGGCACACGTTCCCCGCCTAGAAGTCTGGAAGGGAGGCGACCATGTTGGACCGTTCGTTAGGACCAACTCTTCAGCTCTAAAGAAATATCAAAGCGCATCCGAGAAAATCAAAAAAGACCATGCGAAAATCCTTCAGAAAAATATCTCTCGAAAAAGAACGGAATCTGAAAAATGAAGTAATCGAATACGACTCCTTGAACTTCACCTCCCATAAAGGGCTCTAAACGGACCGGGGTTCACCGGAGGAGGGGTTTACAAAAAATGAGGAGGTTTTGGGGCATGAGCCCTGAAAGTTGGCTGGAAGACACGAAACGTAGAAATGGCTGAATTGCTGAAAGGAGAGGGACTACGGCTGAATTCTCGAACACAGAACTTCGGCTTTCTAAAAGTCAATGTTTCGACGGTCTGAGCCGAGCTCGGGGAGAAGGAAGTACATCTTCCCGCGCCACAAGAGGGTGGCAAGAGCGAAAAAAAAAGGAGGCATGCCTCAACTACAGGAAAAAGTTAGGAGTGGTTGGGTTTGGGGATCTGAGCCAGATCAGAAGGTAAGGGAATTGGATTCAAGTTTTCGTTAATTGCGGACCTCGCTGCGGCGTCAAAGACAGGAATCGGTTTGAGGGGTCGTCTCAATACAAAAACTATTCGCAGGGGGGCATGAAATAGACCGCCTTATAGCTGGGGGAAAACTTGTGAGCGGAAATACAATCCTCGACATGGTTAGACTGCTTCCCCGCATCAGAGGGGAGCGCGCTGCAATACCAGTTGAAGCGGGGAGAGAAACGACTTTTGCATGGAAGGCCTCTGAGGGGAAGGGAAAAACGACAAAACGGAGCCTGGAGCGACTTTTGGATAACTGAACTGAGAAAGCCGAAAAAAGGGAAAAAGGATTCTGGAAAAAAACTGGGGGGGAAAAAAGAGGGGAATCTAGAGTCGGATTGGAGAAGATGCGGGGTCACGCATGGAGACAGGGGGAGAAAGAAAGGATGCAATCCAAGCTTTGGAAACGGGTAAGTCCACAGGCCCTTAAGAGAACTATCCTATGAGGGATGAGAACGGAGCTCGCGGAGTGGGGGGCATATTTCCCTGCGCGCTCGAGGTTCGATCTAAAAAACAAACCGATGAAAAATGGAGACTCCGGTAGGGGGCTGTATCTTGTTCGATCTAGCATGCAAAAATGTGAAGATTAGTCGACGATGACAGAAACGAGATCAATGAAAGAAGTGGAAGGCATTCGAAAGGCGAGGGGGGGGCGCGAGGAAGGGAATCGGGAAAGAGGCAAAAAACGGGGAAAGAAGTAGAGGAGTTCAACAAAGAGACCAGGGAATTCCAGGGCTCTTCCTTGAGTAGGAAAGAGCAAGGAAGAGAAAAGTACCCGTGGGGGGGACTTGGAGTCATGACTCGATGAGGGGACTAAATCCTAAAGAGTCTGAGAGACTTGCTACATCCCAAATGGGACAAAGGCTTGGTGTCATATCGGGCAGATCAGATCAAGCAGGCGATTCAGCTCGGGATAGCAATGCGTGGAAAAACGCAACTCACCCCGATACCTCATTTCATGAAAATGAAAATACAGCTAGCGAGAAGCAACCCGAGAGGAGAAGGTAAATCTCCGAAAGGCGGGGGACGGGCTCAGGAGAAAAAGGGGCCCTGAGGGAATCCTTATTCATTTGGGAAAAAGGCGAGCTCCTGGTCTCGAGGAAACAAGGAAGGTCGAACTACTAAAGGGGCTAAGGGCGGTTTCATACGTGGTACCGTCTGTAATGTTCAGATTTCACTAGGAGGAGCCTAGATGCTTGAAAGAGAAAAGGCTGAGGGGATGCCAAAAGGCATCTCTGGGAATTTTCCTGGGGCTCCTGCTGCGAAAAGTCTATGTTGTGTCGGTGGGGAGCACACCGGCAGGAAGGGGTCAGACTGAAGTCAAGGACTCTCGATTGCCATTCCATCTTAAAGAGCAGGAAATTACGGAAACCAATTAGCTGAAGGCCGCTCAAGGTAGCTCGAATCTAGGGATCTATCTAGACGACACAAACCACGGGGAGGAAAGTTTGTCACAGTCGAAGAGACATCAAAAAAGGGGGAACAGGGGGGAGATCATCCAGATCCTTCGAGAGGGTGGGAGGGATTGGAGATTCAGGTCTGAAGAGAAACACTTGCTCGCCGAAGTCCTTGGGGAAAAAGGCGGCTATGATGGGAGCCTCGGGGCAGGGGAGAGAATGAGAAAGGGGCGTTCCGATCTAAAAAACTCCAGGACAACAGACTTGGGACCTCGTGGATCGGATCCGACAAGAAAAGACAACCGCTCGGCGAGGATGCTGCATTCACCCCTCCGCAAGAGAAACAAGTCTAAGGCAGGTCCGCGTAACTTCGGGAGGTAGAGTGTCTAACACCCAGAGGGAACAATCTCAGGGAGGACGCGTGCGCCGCCAGGGGGACGTAAAAAAAAGGGTCTTCTAATCATAGTATATGCCAGAGACTCTCCTTAAGAAGGCTCCACCTGAGAGGTTTCGGGCCACGATTTTCTCTCCTGTCATTTTCCAAATCCAGGGAGGCTCGGTGGCGGGGTCCGGAAAAACCGTAAACGAGAAGAATCTCCAACAGACTGCGAGGTATCTCGACAGAGGCACACTGGGGAATCTCAGTAGCGAGAACAAAAATGTGAAAAAAGGGAGCCGGAGAAACGGAGATTGTGCGGGACATCAAGGGGAATCGCAGGAGATGGCTAATGAGGTCAAAGGGAGAGATCGAGAAAGCTGGAATATCTAAGAAAGGTTCGTCTTGCGAAGGCGATAAAAGCAGGGAAAAAACTCCGGAGGGGAAGATGCGGAACAGAAAAGATAAAGGGCGGAGGATCCCCCCCTGATCCTAGGCAGCGTAAAGGCGATAGGGACATCTCGTTTTGAGCTCCCATAAGGGTTAGCTGGGGTCATGTGAGGGGAAAAAGCCGAGCTCGGGGTAAGCATCCCGGCTTCCGCGTCGAGACAGCTCCACGGTTGGAAACAAGGGCTGGAAACGTCAACTGATTTTTGCCGAAAAGAGGGGCCATCGGGTAATCACGTCCTAGTTTAAGGGCGTCGTCGAGGGGGGGGTTCGTCGGAAAGAGACGTTAACCGGGCCCAATGAGAAAATAAAACGCAGAGGGGCGATTGGGAAACGGCGGGGGGGGGGCCATGGAAGTAAGGTAATCGCAAAGGGGCGAAGTGAAGTGGGGGGAGAATGCGAAGTGGCACGGTTTCGGGAGGGTACGGCGAGGAAGAAGGAAAGGAGGTTGCCCGAATGAGAGTGTCTAAGAAAACGAGGGGCGTAGTCAAAAAATAGAGGAAAAGGGGACAACTGCAGCAAGAAAGCCGAAGGGAGCACGCAGTAAATAATTCTCTGCAGGTGGCAAGTGCGTGCAATCGAGAAGCGCCGTTGGGGACTCCAAACTGAGGCCGGCGAAAAATTTGTCGGGGGAGAAAAAGGCATTCCTCAGCGAGTGGAGAGGGGAGCGGGCAAAATGAATCGGAGGGCCCTGAAGATAACAGACCTCTCTAAGGGTCGAAATCAGATCAAAGCGAGAGGAGGGCGCTAAAAAACGTGAGCGGTAAGCACTGAAGGGCGGGCTTAGGGGGAGCTTATCCATAGGTGAGTTTAGCAACGCGCGCTAAAAACCCGCCGGGGGAACGGAAAAAGGGGAGGTCAAATAGGGGAAATCAGAGTAGCTCTAAAGAAAATTAATCCTAGATCGGGACCGTTGGGGTCTTGACCCCTTTTGGAAATCGGGTGCATAGGAGGAAAGCCAAATTGAAAAAGGTCCACGGGCGCTGAGGGAAAATCAGCGACCTATTAAGAGTGGATTTCAAATCGACAACTAAAGAATGCAATCGACTCGGGGAGCGACGGGGGCGTGAGAGTAAAGACGTGATCGAAAGGGTCGAATCAGAGAGTCGCAGGGTGGACAACTTAGATTCTTCAAAAAAATAGCGAACAGATTGGAGGAGGCCGGGGGGGGGCTTGGAAATCTGGGGGATTCGTTGGGGGACCAGATTCGAAACTGAAACTCAGTCCTCCCCGGGAGGAGTGGCATGACTCAATTGTCTAAATGAGAATGGGGGTAGAGGAGGAGATAAATAAACCTGCCAGTCTGAAGGGCCTACGGCGGCACCATTGAGGAAGGTGCGCGATAAGAAGCCTCAGGAAAAGATAAGACGTGAAAGGCATGCTAAAAGGAAGCCGACTATGAAAATCCAGCAACCTCAAAGGGCGGCCGGTGCCAAGAGGGGGGATCTGTACTAAAGAGAGTCAGAAGGCATAACCGCGCATCTCTTGAAAAGACAAGACCAGGGGAGTCCTGTAAGGATCAGGAGAAAAGCTAGAAGGAAAAAACAAACTCTGGTGGAAAGGACACATGATGGAGATTCCGGACTAGAACAGGAGGTTGGAACTAAGTAAATGAGGAAAAAAGCTACCGCTCCGCCGGTTCAGAGGATGCTAGACGGGGAGTCCAACCTGCAATATGCGTCGAGGGGAGGTGGAAGCAGGAGAGCGCCTATTATGGGCGCGTAGTCCGAAAGGGAGTAAATGAATCCGTGCCTGCCGGCGCATCGAAAACAGAAGGTGGAGGGCCCCTGCCTGGGCATCCATTTCGGGGGGGGTAACCTTCATATATCGACGGGGAACAATAAGCACCGATCGGCCTCGAGGCTCGGCGAGGGGACCAGGGAAGAAAGGGAGCTTCTGGTTCCGACAAGGTCAAAAGTCTCTAATCGAGATATTCGTCGTTAGGAGGAGGCAGACGGGGGGGGTCCGCTGAGATCGGGTTCATTTAACAGCTAGAGGAATCTGGCAAAATTCGCACGGAAAACGGGGTTTCTCTCGGAACTCGCGTGCTTGGAAAGGGTGGGTCGAAAGACGCCGAGGTTGGCGGGAAAAACTGCTGACGGGGGCCATAAAGAAGAGAGTGTAGCGGTATACGCGGCTCGGGGCCAAGAGGAGAAAGAGCCAAACTGCCTGTACTCAAGAAAAATGCGATCGCCTTTCGATGGGAAGCTCGATCTCTGGGGCAGTTGGAAGCTAAAGGGACTAAAACGGCGGGGGGGGGGACAAGCAGCAGTTAGAAAAATAGTCAATAAATGATCTAAAAATAAGCTCCGATTACTCCTTCTTGTACAGTCAAAGGTGCTCGAGGAGAACAGGAAGGGCTTGATATTCTTCAAGCGATAGGGTGACGCGAAAAAAAGCAGCCTCTTGGGAACCTCTGGCAACGAAAGGGACATAAGAGCCACGTCTGCGAAGGCCTCGCCGAGAAAAGGAGCTTGACCGAGACTGCCCTCCTTCACTCAGGGGCTGCGCAAGGGATCGAGCTCGGGCTGCAGAGAAAAGCCAGTGTACGAACAGGAAGGAACTCTGAAGCGAGCGCAGAAAAGGGCGCGCAAAACTTAAGCCAAACCATCAAGAAGAAGGAGCGAGAGGAAAGAGAGTTAAAAACAACTTCGAGCGGAAGCCGCGCCACGGAGAAAAGAGAAACTGGAACCTCCAGGAAGGGGAATTCCAACAAGGTTTGGGAAACACATATATGGTCCTTGGGGGGGGGAGGAGGGCACTGCTTCGGGGGAGAGCGGGGAGCCGACCGAAAAGAAAGCTCTAAAACCAGTGAGACAAACCCATCTCGATCGGCACATCCGGATAAGGAGGAAATTACGGAAGACGTTTGTGAGGGGGAGGGGCAACAAATCTCCGACCATGGAGGACAGAGTTCGAAGCGCGCACATCTGGGCGGAGCTAAAAAGGAAAGAGAGGCGGGATAGTCACGAAGAAGTAAGAAGGATGGTTTATGGGGAATCTCTATAGATACCAGCATGAGGAAACTCGGAGGAAGAAGTGCAGGGATACTGCGGGAGCAAGACCTAAAGGGGGGTCGAAGAAACAAGAGAATAGAAAAAGAAGATGCGCGTAAATGACCTGGGATACAGTAAAGAAGGATTCCCACATGACAGTTCCAAAAATCTCCGCTTTTCTACGTCAGGAGAGGCCGGAGAAGGTTCTCGCGAAAGAAAAAACAAGAACCTTTCGGAACGACATAAAGAATCAGAGAACTACGAATGGGTCTCAATCGGCTTCTAGGCTTGTCCGGTCCAACGACCCAAAATTGGCTCTCTGAAATTATCAAAACAAAGATTCAAAAAGGACCCTCTTCGTTAAGAGACGACGTGTTTTCGAGCTTCAAGAGGAGCTATAGAGGGAAGTGTCTAAATAACAGGGGGGGCCTAGCTCAAGGCGCAACAGGTGGGTCGTCTAAAACGAGCCTGGGAGCAAAGAAAATGTCAAGATGACTGAGGGCGAACCTGGATCTTAGGGCGAGGGATAGGCCTGACCGCGTATGGAGAGGTCGGAAATTATTCATTGGGTAGAAATCGGTAGGGGTCAGGGAGGGACTTGTCTCTAATAGAACCGAGGTTCCGAAGGGGAAAACTGGAATCCTTGAGAAAGATGAAAATCAAACAACTAACTCCGGGGAAGTGGGTTTAAATCTGCGATGCAAGGGGGCAGCAAAAAGGGCATTCAATCCGAAAAAAAAGACGGGAGACTGGAAACACGACTCGTGCACTGTCATCGAGAGGGGGAAGGTAAGGCTCAAGCTCGAAGGACTGGAAAGTGATAGTC
>Ga0179591_1342125_pt1 | contig 13106 bp, 18 predicted proteins | sample CZOMad2_1_08_16f_FD_182891 | JGI IMG/M metagenome (GOLD analysis project Ga0179591, IMG submission 182891) | Vadose zone soil fungal communities from Angelo Coast Range Reserve, California, USA - CZOMad2_1_08_16fungal (PacBio error correction) | ecosystem: Environmental > Terrestrial > Soil >...
GAAAGAGTTTCAAGAGGCCTCTCCGGGGACAAGACCCTCATGTTCACCGACCTAAGGGACTGTCCACAAAAAACAACTGAGAAACGGGGGAGAAGGGAAAAAGGAGATGGCGCCGTCCCCGTGCCACGATGGATGAGAGTGGCAATCTTGGGAGGAATTTTCAAACTGTCCAGAACGGGATCGTCCATTCCGCTGATGGGAAACCAGACAATCAGAAGAATCCGGCTATCACAACACCAGGGCGGGGGGGGGAGGGGGAAAAAGAAGGGAGACATCGTAGAGCAATGATCAAGGGGTCTGGGCAGGTAGAAAAGAAAACCACCCACAAGAGGGAGAGTTCCAAAGAAGCAGAGATTGACGAAAGAACTCGGAAAAGATTGGGGGAGAACCTCTCTACTGTTGGGGGTCGTAGCCATTAATGATTGAAAGTCTTGGGGGCGGGAAGGTAAGACGCGCCCTGTGAAGACAGCAGGCGGTGTGGAAACGTCGGATCACGAAAGACGCATTAGCACTGACTTACTCTCAACAAGGAAAAAGACGAGAAAAACCAAAACAGCCCAAGGGAGACTTTCCCCTAACGATCGCAGGCATCAAAGGCAATGTTTCACTACCTAAACGACAAGAAAAGAGGTTGAACCATTAAAAAATGGTGTGACAGACGGGGAAGAACACTCAGAGCAAGAAGAATGCGTTAAACGCCGAACTTACAAAACGCGAAGGACGAAAAACAAGAGAAGCATCATAAAGGAATTCACCTTGACTCACCTGGTGCAGGGAAAAGCTAACCTATAGCAGTGTCAAATAACCACTACCGCTGTTGGAAAGGAATGGGAAGAAGACACCTGTGTTGGACAGATCCTGTTGGAGGGTGGCAAGTGTAACAGAACACTCAAGGAAAATCGGTAATGCACTTCAAGCGAATCTATTGGAAAGGAAAGTCTTTTTTACCGTAATTTATCAAAAACCAGAGGAAAACGAGTATTCGGTCAACAATAGGATCCTCTCACAAAGAGCCGAAAAAAAGGAAATTGTAGAAAGAGGGAGCCGTCTTCTGACGTGGCCCCCAAAAACCCCAAAGGGCGAAAGGAGCAAACCACACAGGTAGAAACCCTCCCCAGAATTCAAGGCAAAGCTTCCGCTGTTATAAAAGAGCACGTTCGAAGAAGCTGCACGTCAGAGTCCGGCGGCGAGTACGTGACAAAAAAAATGGACGATGGGCAACGCCATGTAGGCATCGGTCTCATGTAATGTTCGCAAACCGTAACGCAAGACGAACAGGCAAGGGGGAAAAAATGGCCGCTGACGGACTGGCAAAATAAAAAGGCACGGCCAAAGTCAAACTGTAACACTAAGGAACACAAAAGGGGAACATGGGGGGAGAAAAGCCCTGGGAGGTGCCCAGAGGGGTCTAGGACCAATGGTATCGGATCAAAATGCCATACTTTGCCCTAATCGTCCAAGGGGACGAAAAAAAAAAGAAAAAGATTCCACTGGGGGCAAGACATGATCAGAAGATAAAGAAAACGGCGCCGACTTTTCCCTCGGCACGTGAAAACCCGTTAACAAATAGTGATCTAGGAAAAACACTGAGAGCCAGAAAGAGTATCGCGCGGCCGATGTGAAGCACGCTAACCTCAATCAAAGATACGAGTCGAAGCAGCATTTATAAGAAATGCGTTTCGCTAAATCTAAAGAAGGGGGATCGATACGACCAAGTTAGAGCAACGACCGGAGAGAATGGAAAAAGCGCATTAGCGCTTAACTGATACTGTATCGGGAACTCTAAAGCAACTCTAACGAACTCAAACAACAACTCCCAGGCATGCATGAACATTCTTCCCAATGCACATTTGTTCTTGAGAAAAAGACAACAGGGAAATAGGAATAAGGATGCAAATGGTGGTGGGCAGCAGATGCCATCAGGAATGAGACGAATACCACCAGGGGCGATGAGTACACAAAACTTCCCTCGCCACGTATGTGAAAAAAAAAATGAAACCAGCAGGGGGGGGATGGTGGCAACTCGGTGTAACAATAAAAAAGGATAAAACGCGGGGGAGGGGGAACCCTGCCCGCTTCTTGAAGGGGGGACGGCGACACCGGGGGGGGGTAAAGGGGAAGGCAACAAGAGGCGGGGGAGAGAAGTACAAGAAATGAAACGAATTGAACATAACAACAAACATAGGTTTTAACCCTATACGTGTGAGATTCAAAGGAGGAAGGCGAAGCAACAAAAAAAAAGTCGGAAAAAACTAGAAGAAAGAAAGACGCAAAAAAAAAAAAGGACACATGCTCGCCCACTAGGAATAACAACAAAAGAAAAGGCGCAGGTTTCTCGAATGACGTGAAATTTCATCGGGGTACGAAACTCCAGGACACGAGCAGGCTTGGGGGGACCGAGGAGAGAAAACACATAACAATGAACACGAGAGAGATGGCGGCTCGCCACAGACGAACTAAAAACCCGAGTTAACGAATAGAAAAAGGAAAGAAACCTCAGGGGGGGGAAAGCCTCAAAAAACGAGAAAACAAAGAATGTTGTTGCCTGGTTGCTGTGTGACCATGCCGACACAACGTGTAAGCCGACACTGCAACGTGGAGGCGAACGAAAACACAGGGAGTCAGAAAAGAAGTTTTTGCCCAAGCTTTCCTCGGTCCCAACGCAAAGACCAAAGTAAACAAGGGAGAGAACTGGCAAAAGGGAAAGCCTGTGGAAAGACGGGAATAACGTGAAATCTTCTTTGGGTCTGACATGGGGAGAGCAAGGGGAGAAAAAGGTGCAGAGCAGAGACAACGAAAAATTAGAAAGGGTGGCGAAAGGCCGTCCCCGTGTAGGGGAAAGACGGGAACGTAGACACGCGCCTCAACGAACAAATCAATATGTGGCCGTGACAAGCGCCCAAAAAGGCGGTTCAGTTTGGAAACGGCTGGCTTAGCGGACAAGGTCTTAATGACCACCCGAGACTATTTGGGGGGGGTTACCGGTCAGGAAAACACCTAATACACTCAGGGGGGCAAAAAAGAACTGCTGCCGGTCGGGTTATAGAAACTCTAATGGGCTTCATCTTAGAAAAGATGTGGGAAGAGACGAGACAGGTATGTAGGGGACTGGAGATGAGTTCAACTGGGGGTGATCTGGGGGAAACACAAAGGTTAAAGAACATCACTCAACAACAAAACGGATATCAAGAGAAGAGGTCTTGTGGGAGACCAAAAACCTGTGTGGAAGAGACGAAAACGATCAACCCAAATTCCAAGAAGCACATCTTCTGGAGAACGGAGGCCCAAGGTGCGACGCTGATGAGAGAGGGTGAGCGGATCCCGACCTTCGTAGATCTCACCCTATTGTTCCTTGATTTTGGAAATTCTTACCAAAAACAATATCGGCGGTGGAGAATCAAGACCGGAAAATTAATAGCAAGACGTCCAAACTGGGGTGAAGAACAAAGCCCTTTTGGTTCAGGTTAGCCACATTCGGATTGTTTTGGGGGGAGGCCCTTTCAAATCGATAGGGCACCAGGGGGCAGAGAGCAGTCCTCAGAAAAAGGTGGAGAAAAATGGTCGCCCCACGTTTCGGGTCGCAGATGGCAATGTTTTCGCGCAAAAGGGAAATCCCCATGTGGCCGAACAGAGATCAACCCGTGGCATTCCTTCCGAACAAGGCTGTCTCGCCGAGGACCGACTGGTCAGGCCTTGAAAAAGGGGCGGCTAGGCCATGCGACCAGAAAAATCTTTGGAGTAAAAAAGTCTGGGGGGGGATTGATCCTTGTTTTGGGGTGTTTGGGGGGGGGGGGGGGTGGGGGGGAACGAATCACGTGCATGTGGGAAGGAGTAAAAATGTGGGGGAGCCGTCTTCAAACCTCTCAAGAAAACACCATGACGGATTGTAAAAGGGGGATCAGCAAACAAACCAATGGATGGTGTCGGGGCTCATGTTGTCTCTTCGCAGAAAGGTCAATTGGGACGTTCTGTGCTTGGTGGTGACTAACTTAAGGCCAACTGATCATCGTGGGGTTATCTTGGATCGGGTTCATAAGAGGCAAGCCTGATCAGGGTGACGACTGTTGTCCAGGGAAAAATTTCAACAGGGGTTGGTCGTCAACGCAAAGGCAAGGCCTTTCCTCAAGTCAAGAAGGGCAAAAACATGTGTGCCGGGGGGAAAGCGATAAGGGGTCAGACCGGGGTGCGGGGGGGGACTAGCCTCCCTTTGTGCAACAAATTGAGATCTTCACAGTAAACAGGGGTGGTTGGGTGGGGGGTGCAGGAGAAGGATTCCACTTTCAGGGACTGCGCTATGCGTCAGCGCTCGTGCCACGGTGTCGGGAAACGTTCGGAAAATGGGGCAGGGGACCAGAAAAAGCCTGGTAGACTGAAAAAAGGAGGTTCACGAAAAAAAACCATGAACAGGAAGGTTTTATGGTTTTTGCAACGGGCGAGGGTGGGTACAGACGAAGAAACCCGTGTGTATTTCGCTTCAGAGAGCACGTTCTCGGCAAAAAAGGGGGAGCCAAGTTAGTGGAGGATGTTCTTGGGGTGCTGTAGAAAGAACAGACGAGAAAATGGGGGCGGGAAGGTTCGCTGGCTTATTGATGGTGTTATGGGGGGGTTCAGAGGGAGGCCCGAGGTGCAGGTTAAAGTTAGCAGCTAAACGTGCGTAGAAAGTGATCGGTCTAGCGATCCAAAGGGCGTATAAAGGGAGAAATCGTTGGAGAAAGCCGGGGGAGGAAACTGCGGTCGATTCAGTTGGGCGATAGGGGCAGTTCTCAATGGGAACAAAGACTTATAGATGCGGGGGTGCATTGCAGTGGGAGGTTCCTTAAGCGAGGGTGGGACCGTAAACAGTGCACGAGAAAGGGTCGGAAAAATCATCTCGAATCTGATCATGGCTTTTCGCAAGCAGGCGGTTGAGGGGAGACCCGCAGAGTGGGAAACGTACACATAGTAAAGAAAACAATTTCGGGAAACGAAGAAAAGGGCAATGACAGGAGGGGGGGACGACCAACTGAAAATGGTAGAGTAGTTCACTTGTATTTCCTTTGGGAGGGCGGGTTCTGGTGCAAAAGAGAAGAAGGACCATTTTTTCCCCCAGGAAGTGAGTGACCGTGGGGGCACCGGAATGCAGTTTCTGCGTAGGGAAGTCCACCGCCTAAGGCGGAATGCCACGACTTTGGAAACTACTACTCAGGGGGGACTCTTAAAGTGCAGAGGGTAACTGAAAGGGGGGGGGGGGTAAAAGGGAGCGGCAGGGAAAGGTAAGTCCTACGAAAGTTGGGCTGTTGTCGAGCTCCGTGGGGATTGTATTTGGGGTTGGGTTCCCGTTTTCCAGAAAGGATCACTACAACAGAGAAAAAATAAAAGGGAAGTAGATTTGTTGAGCAGGCATGGGTTCAGAGGGGGACAGCATAACGCGTGGTCTATTGGTTGTTAGAAAAAAGGTAGAGAACGACTTTCATTGGTACCTAGGGGGGCAGGTCAGGGGAAGGTAAGGGGGGGGGGAAGTTTGAGCAATCCTGCGTTGGTACCTTGCACAAAGTGACAACTTCAACAGAGATGCCGAACCACAGTGTTCCATTCATTTGAACTAGGAGGGGTACTCGTTTGAAATGGAGCTCTGGGCGAATCTTAAATGAACATGTGATTCGGCCACAGGATCCCGGGAGGGGAAGGCGGGAAAAAAAGACAGGGTTCAGGAAAAGAAGAATTTTGTACCGATCAGAAAGCAATCTTCTTGCTCTGAGTTTAGGAAAATCGGGAAAACAGAACCTGTGTCAGTCAACAGAAGGGGCCGGGGAGGGAATCGAGGGCGCAGAGAAAGATATTTCTGAGCACAAAAAAAAGTTCTGTGGGGAAAAAGGATAACTTGGGGGTAACTGTTTGGGCGGTTCTTGCGGGAGGGGGGACTTGGAGATGGAGTATCGGATAAATGCGATTAGGGGGGATTTTCAAAAACGTAAGGACTAGCCTTCAAGAGAGCGTCCCGTCATTTCCAGGCCAAAAAGAATAAAAAAGAGTGGGAGGGGTACTCTCCATCCCCCATCAGTAAAATCGGGCCAAAATCTTTAGGTGGGGCGCTGAAACTAGATCAAGCGGGGAAAAGCTAAACAGACCTTTGGGTCAATCCGTAGAATCCCCGCCCAGACAAGAAGGCAGGGGAAGAAAGGAGGAGCTACGAGTCCTTCGGTTCTATGGAAAAACTAACGTTTGTGGGGGGGGAATAACGCCTGGGTAAGGAGGTGAATTCGGAAACGATGGACGGCAAAAATGCCGCTGGCAAAAGGGAAGAAAGGAAGAAATTCAGAAAGAGTTCGCCACTCCAAAAAGGAGAATGTGTAAGAGGCGAGAGAAGGTTTTCAAGGGTACGAAAAAAGAGGGACCAGTGTGAGTGGGGGGACTGAATTAGGTCGTGAAAAAAAAAAAGAGGATGGACCATGCGATGCCCGAATTGAAAAAGCGTTGGCATAGCTAGAAAACCACAAAAAAGTGGGGGAGGGGAAAAGAGAGAGATGCCAAAGAGCCATCGGATCGGCTTTGAAGAATCAAAGTTGTTCAACTGGAAAATAACGAAAGAATCACACTGGAAAGCAGGTGGACTTAATTGAAAGGAGAAATGGCGACAGATGACAATTCAAAAGGAGGATTAGGCGAAATCTTGAGGCTTGTCCGTAAAACAAAAAGGAATCTGCATGGAAATCTTTTATGGGGGGGGGAAACCGCCATGCACTAAAAGAAGTCCGAGGCGTTTATCACCACAACCGTCGTGGAAATAGAAAAGAGAGCATATATATCCGAATGAGACAAGTAAAGGAGGTTTTCTGGTAGGGCGGGGATACGGAACAAAAAAGGGGCCGGGGATAGGTCCAACGACTGCAGAGATTGACACGAAACTGAACAGAATTGGCGACAAGATTCCCTGATTGTGGATGGGGGAGAAGGCCATACAAGGCAAAGTAGTGGGGTACTGACCTTTGACGGGCCGAACCGGACGCAGATCGTGAAGGTAAGAAGGACAGGCGTTGAACGGGCGAACAAACTCTCATTAATAACTCGGAGAGAACGACTCAAGGGAAAAAGAAAGAAAAAAGAAAAAAAACCCCAGTCCAGAAGGTACCCTAAAACAATGGTAAAAACGCCGCAAGAGATAAATTGGGGGGGAAAAGCGGAGCCCTCAAATGCATTCCTCCATGGCGTTACATGACACATGTAAAAACTGGGGTTAAGGGGGCGCAAACTCAGAAGGGCAAGTAGATGCTTTTCACGCCGGGAGTTAAAAACGAGACTTATTACGAACAGAGAAGAGCATCAACCGGCCTTTGACGAAAACGTGGGCAGATAGGCGCCGAAAGGCAAGGGAAAAGCAACTAAGAATCTACCGTGGTACGAAGGCTGAAAACTGGGGGGGTAGTATCCGTTTTGAATAAGGGCAAAGGTAAACGCAAAAAAAAGACAAAAATTAAAGAGAGGAAGCACCTGCCAAGCGAAGCGATGGAAAGAAGCCTTGAGAGAAGGGTGAGAAAACCCAAAAAGACACTGCCATGTAAATTCTGTCAAACATCTGAACATTGCCTAGAAACAATCTCAGGAGGACAATTTTAGAATATTGTAAGGGAGCCCGGAGGTCAAAACGTGCCCCAAGGCCATCAAGAAATCCACGAGGAAAAGGCGCAACCAGCACCGCCCTCACCAGAAAGGACACACCTCTTCCCTCCAAAACGGGGTCAGTCCCAAAGGAAGACACATTCATCCTTCTGAAGCGTCAAGACAGGGGAAAAAAGGTTCGTCCTCGTAAATCAAAAGGAATTGGAACACCTGGTAGTCGTTTATCCGGGAGAAGGAAGGGGAAAGAGCAGCCAAGTGACTCGACTCACTGAAAGTGGGGGGGGGATAAAAAATCTATTCTACTTGGAAAATAAACCTCAAACTGAAAAAAAGATCAAACAGGAAAAGAAAAGAAAGGGATACAAACTTTTACGTGGGTGAAGACAAAGAAACCTTCTTGCCCGAAGTGGTATCGGGGAAAGAGGGGGGGTATAGTAGTCAGCCCTACTGTTCAAGGGAAGGTTCCCTAAAAAGAAAAAAAAAAAGCCCTTACGGAAAAGTGCTAAAGCCATTATGAGGAAGATCTCGACTGCCGGAAAAAACTGTCGCAGGAAAAGGTTTTCCCGGGAAAAACGATTGCGCTGAATCTTCAAAAGGCAAACATCATCGTCGCATTAGGCGGGGGCAGGGGGAGCACTCCGGCCTTAATCCGCATAAAAAAACTACTCGACCGCATCCTTGACACCCGGCTGGTTCGCACAGAGAAAGGGGGTTAGTCGATAAAAAGAAAAAGATTTGGGATCGAAGACGCTCGGGAGCGAAGGTTAGCGCTACCGGAAAAGGCCAACTCGACCTAGACTAGAAAGAGGGAACTCCAAACAAAACTCAGCATCAGCAGCAGCGAACAAGTCTACAATGTGAACTGGGGGGAAAGACGACAAAGAAAAGCGTAAAGGGACCACTGGGGTTTGCACGAGAAAATGCAAAGAGAAGGTTAAGACACAAGGAATACAAAGGAGAACTGTGTCTTCGTTATAAAACAGTCAACCACGGTTGGGCCAAAAAAGAAAAACCTCGGCAGATGGGGGCAGAAAGCAGTGTTACAAGGCATAACCATCGTTCTGGAAAAGCCGTCTCTTACCTAAACCTCAGGAAAACCGAACACCAAGTATAGGTTGGACGAAATCGAAACGCGAAAAACGGAAAGAGAGGGGACTAACAACAACAGAGGGATGGAAGAACCAGAAGATTCATCGGAAAAGGCGCACGTCCAACCACAAAATGCGGAAGCCCAGAAGGAGTGCAGAAAACACATGCTCGCCAAAAATAGGAATAATAAAGACAAATGCTCATGCCGAGGTGTAGACGAACATGAGAGGGTGAGGGAAGTCAGTACAAAACAGTCAGTCAAGAAAAAATGCTTGCCGAGGCGAGCCAAGTCAAAATTCTGATCCCAGGATGTGCAGTAAAAAAATTCCGCCACAAAGAACATTACCGAAAAAACCCGAAGGGGAAAGAAAAGAAGGTGAGAAAAGAAAACATCCATTGGTGGGCAGACGAAAAAACCATCCCCCGGAGGGGTGGTCGGTGAGGGGAAAGGGGGTGGGGAAAGAAGAGGCAAAAAAACACATGTTACGCGACCAAAAACTCAACTGGTGATGTCGCAACGAAAAAAAACTGGCAGCCCAATAGGGGTGACGAAAGCGTTTTAAGGTAAAAAAGAAAGGGAAGTACGCAAAAAAGGGGAGCAAGTCCTGCTTCAAAGAGGGAAACCGCCAGTTGCTCCCGAAGAAGGACAAAAGGGGTTGGGGGGGGGAGGCGTTGTTTCGGACAGGGGAGATGGGAAACGACGACCAAAGGTCAATCCGCAAATCTACACAAAAAAGGCGAGGGTGCGGGGAGGCAACAGTTTTTCCCTTTTCAGGAAGGAGATCGGAGAAAAGGGGCCCTAATCCAAGAACACAGTCCCTCATCACTTGTGGATGGGGAACTCTCCCCCAAAACGGTCTTTGTAAGTTTGACCGGAGTGGAAGGTGGCGAAAGGGTCTGGACACCTCCCGAATATGGTGGTTGGTAAAACTCCAGTGACCACCCCATCATACACTCAAGGGGGTCGTTTTTATCAGCATCTTCTTCCTTTCAGTCTTAAAAAACGCTCCCGATGAAGAAAAAGGCAGGTCGAAAAATTCAAAAGTGTGGGAAGAGTGAGCGTAAGGAGAGACGGCTGGGATTTGATTCACATGGTGATCGTTGCGAAATCAAACAGGGGGTTTGTAACAAATGAATCTCGAGAACACAAAGGAGAGGGGAAAGGGAGGGGGGGGAAAAACAAGAGAGATTGACTCTTTGAGCAAAAAAAACCGGGGGGTGGAGGATCAACTAGATCAACCCGTTAAGTCCCCCATCCCTATCAACGGGAGAAATCACTTCTTGAAAACTCCACAGGGGAGAATCTGAGCTCGGAGAGGGGTGCCTCGACTCCCCGACTGCCGAAGAGGCGCACACGAGGGAGTTTTCTGAGGTGGGAACGGAAGAAAACCCAAGATTCGGCTTCAATAACTTGGTCTCTAGCAAAGAGGTCAAAACTGACCAGCAAGGGTTGTGGGCTCAGGTGGGAAAGACAAGGGGGAGACCCCGTAGAGATCGTTCCGTGGCCCGATCGCGTCCAGATTGAAGAACTTCCAAAAAGGAAACGGTGCGTTTTGGGGTGAGAGGTAGATGGCAACTCTACGCAAAGTAATCGTCCACATGACGCCGAAAAAGATCAAACAAATAATTCCGTCGAGCCAAGGAGGGACTCAAGCATTGCAACGCTAAATTTAGCGTCCACTTTTCTGCTCCGGAACATGGAAAGGGGGGGGGAGAAAGGAGTGCGTCAAAAAAGATGGCTGGATCCCTGGGTTGGGGGTCGGAAATCACAATTGTTTTGGGGGCCGGCGAAACACTGGGTTGATGATCGGTCCACAACCGCAAACAGAAAAAAAATTCGGTGATGGTGGGTTGGAAGCACCCACTCCATGGGGTGTAGTGGGGTGGGCTCAATGGGGTGGACCGAGTCTAGGGACTCTGTTTCTTTCTGGACTTTTTTAGGGAATGAGGCCGCTGATCATCGAATGGGGGGTACTTGGATCAGGGAATAAACATCCGAGGCAAGAATGATCAGTGACTGAGGGGGGGGCAGTAAGATATTTTCACATAAATTCGTCGGAGGCTTCCGCTGTGAGAGGAATATGAATAAAAAGGTTGTAGGGGACAGGGGGACGGGTGACCGTGCGATTCCTCTTTCTTCGTTGCGGGTTTTGGCCCGGGTCGGAAGATTGAAGCTGCAATAAGGATAGTTTAGTTCCATTAAAAACCTCCTTGGGTGGGGAAGTGGAGCGGTGGACCTGCCCACGGGACCTTTTCGAATGGGAGAGGGATTTCGGCACTCCTACAGGGGCCTCCCCAGGTAGGACAGGGAGGGGAAGAGCGGCAGGGGCAAAGCCATGGTCGGCTTTAACATATCTTGACCAGCCACCATCCACCGGCGAAGTTTTTGGGGGTTGAAAAGAACTTTGGGCGAGACGGGGGGGGGTTGGGGGGGTAATTCATCGGGAAGAAAAAAAGTGGGGGGTTTCGATCAAGGAGAGGGCATGGAGAGGGAAAAAAAAACAGGGCAAGGAGTCGATTGGATTGTTGTGCGAAGTTGAAGAAAAAGACAGAGGGGTCATCCGGGGGACAGTGAATGTGTCCCGATGTTATATTTGGTAGGGGGAGTTCATAGTCGGATTGAAGGGGAGGGCAAGTTAAGGGACCGTGATCTCTGAACCTGACGTAACCATTCGGTTCCTACATCAAAAGCAGGGGTAGTATCCGACGCATCGCAGGGTCTAAGGTCAGGGTGGATAAAGACTTCTTTCTAAGGGGGTGAAGTATTATTCAAGGCTTGACAAGTGAAAACACATGCTATAAGGAGGGGTTGCATTTGGCAGGGGGAGGGCCTTGAATGTGGGACGGGACAGTCCGAAGAAAGTGAGCTGAAGACAAAATAGGCAGGCAGATGGCATGGCTAAAGTGAAGCATGAGGTACTGAGCCGGAAAAGGGCTTCTCCAGGAGGGCATACTCAACAAGGGAGGGACCGAAGTTCGTGCAAACAGGTGGAAGAACCACGTAAGTGGGTATAAATTCGGGGGTCCGGTTATAGGGGGCAGGCTGTTAGGGAGACGCAGGTGTTTTTTATCCCCCAAGCCAGGGGAGGGGGTCACGGAGGAAAAAACAGTTCTGCACCTGATCAAGACTACATTGCGGAAGGAAACAATCGATTTGGAAACGGCAGAAAGAACTCGCGAGGAAGTCCGAAAAGATAGACGAGGGGGAGTGGGGGGAAGAAAAAATCGGAAAAAAGGGCGAAGGGGAAAAGGGATGGGGAGGGTCGACCGGTGACGGGGGGCGACCTTTTGACCGGTGGAGGGGGCTTTGGGGTCCACGGTTTTAAGACGCTCCACTTCTCAAGAAGGGCAAGATGAGAGAGGGGGGGGGTAAAGGTCAGGAATTGAACACAGAATGTTTGAGCATCACGGCGGGGGACTCTGGGTGTGTTGAACACCATTTACGGAACGACTTTCAGCAAGAGCTTAGGAGCATGCATGAGAAAGGGATGGTGAAAGAGGAGGGGTTTAATGGACAAATTCAACTTGGCACAGGATAGGGCCGAACCAAGTGTCCCGAAGGAAGAGTAACAAAGAGGAGTGGCACTTTGAAAGGAGGCGAGCATGAGTAATGGGACCTGGATCCAAGGGATCCGGCTCTTGGAATTCATGGGTCGGTCTTCGCCGGGGGGAACGAGCGGAAACGTTAAAGGACAGCCTGGCACTAGGGAGGAAAATCGGGAAAAACTGGTCAGGGGGGAAAACAGGGCGGATTGCCGAGGAGGCGAGAAATGAAGGCAGAAGGGCGACTACCATGATACCATGCTACGTGGGGGGCGGGGGTGGCGTTGAAAACTGGAGGACTTGTTTGAAGGGGAGATGGAGGAGGAGGAGAATGCGATTAGTTGGTAGGGGGCGCCTTGCCAAAAACAACGTTCAGGCCCATATCTTCTTCGGACGGGGACAATTCGTCAAAAGAAATACAATACAGTGATGAAGGATCCTCCCCCAATACGTATAAATAAACCATCTGCGTTCGCTGGAAAAAGAAAACAAAAAACAAAAAAAGAAAAAAAAACAAACTCTCTGCAGTACTTTGAACAAACCTGTGGTGTAAACGGTAGATCGGGGCAAAGCCTAAAAAAAAGTGCGTATCAGAGGAAAGAACTATGCTCTTCGTTGAGGTCGCAAAGAACGGGGGGGAGAAAATCGGGGAAATTCTTGAGTGCCAAGGTTGGGTGCCATAAAAAGAGGCTAATGGCCTTGACACCGGTCAGGACCTGAAAAGAAATGCCAAGAGGAGACCCACGAAGAGAAAATCGTGAAGGGGAAGAGCCCATCCGCACATGGGGGAAAATTACGAACGGACGGGGAAAAGTGGAGGGGGACATTAAAATTTCGTGAACACAGAAGGAAATTCTAGTCAGTTAACAAGAGTGGGC
>Ga0179591_1338880_pt1 | contig 13105 bp, 20 predicted proteins | sample CZOMad2_1_08_16f_FD_182891 | JGI IMG/M metagenome (GOLD analysis project Ga0179591, IMG submission 182891) | Vadose zone soil fungal communities from Angelo Coast Range Reserve, California, USA - CZOMad2_1_08_16fungal (PacBio error correction) | ecosystem: Environmental > Terrestrial > Soil >...
AGGTCCAAACGGGGTGTGGTGTGGGGTGGTTTTGAGACCACAAGAAGTTAACCGGCGGGCAAATTCCATTAAGCGACTTGTGCTAAGCCATCAACCGGAAGGATGTCACCGAACGGTGAGTTCCGACAAGGAAAAAAACGTATGGTGGTCCAAATCTCCAAAAAGGGATTAAGTGAAAGAAAAAAGGAGTCCCCTCCTGGGAAGAGTCCCCTCCCAGAAATGAAACACGTCCCATGCAGGAGTTCAAAACGCTCTAAAAAATCGAATCAGCTAAGAAGCCCATCCAGGGGAAAGACAACAAGGAAAAAAAAAAAAAGGGGTGAGTCGTCAGTCGCAGAAAAATGGTCCTAGACGAAACATACAAACAACGGAACTACTGAAATTGAAAGTGTGGGGGGAAGGCGAAGGACTCCCGCCCCGGGAAAATCTTACATCAAAATACCAACATAGCTACCTTGAATAAAGGGGAGGCGGGGTTGACATGACTGCGTAATGGAGGAAAGGGGGACAAAAAACAAGTCACCATGTTTGATGGGGGATTGGCCATGTTTCAAGAGGGGTAAGACCGGAAAGCGTGGTCCCACAATGACCATGTACCTTAAAACCTCAAAAGGGGCACAAAACTTATATCTGGGAGGGGGTACGGTGATCAAGACGGCAAGAGCTACTCCCTGAAGGAAACCCACGAGGTAGAAAGACTTCCTCGTGGACAAGAGAGAAAAAAAAGGAACCCTGTAGGATGTTATTAGAAAAGGGAGCCATGGGATATCTGGGGGGGGGGAATGTGTTGGGCTTCATACCAAGACGACAATGACCTTGGAAAAAAAAGGGAAAAAAAAAAGCTTAAAAAAATGTACGGTTTTTAGGTGTGTGGGGCGATTTTAAAGGTGGGGAATGTCATTACTAGAGCTCAGAAGGGGGAAAGGTACATGCAAGAAGGCTTGGGAAAAAAGAGTTCGTGATTTATCGCCCGACGATGTTGACCGAAGCCATCCCAAGGAGCAGGGAGGGAAGAACGGGTTGTAAGGAGTATAGTGTGGAGAAGGGAAATTAAAATCGCAAAGAGGGGCACAAAGGGGAGGACAAAATTTGCACTGGGAACAAAAAAGAAAAGCTTGAGAAGCCAAAAAAATGGGCTTGGGGGCGGGGATAGATAAATTACGGCGGTTTTAATCTTTGGGGGGGAGAAAAGTGAAAAAGGTATCAGCACATAATGAAGAAATCAGACCACACAAGACTTGGGCCGCTTTAAAAGCTTTAAAGTTTTCAACACTCAGAAAGGGGGTGGGACTTTTACCGGAAGTGGTCAAATTAGAACAAAGGACTGAAAAAAGGGACAATTCATGTTACTAATGGGAAAAAGGGGTACATCTAAAAGTGAACCGAAAGGAGTAAGAAACATGAACGCCAATCTCTCGAGCCAAAACATGGGGGAAGATGGGGGGTTGTCAAAAAAATGCGAGGGTGGGCTCGAGAAAAGCAGTTGGAGAAAAAAAAAAAACCCCGTCAGGTAAAGACAATCTTAAGGGGGGGAAGGGGGAACCGGTAAAACAAAACAGACTGATAGAATAAAGAATGGATAGCCCCGATGGTACCTTCCAAGTGGGAAGAAAAATTCTTTTAAAGAACTGGGGGGGGGAATAGAAAGCAAAGAAGGAAAATTAGGCCAAGACAGAAACCCTAGCCGTTGAAACCGAGAATCAAGAGATTAACAAGTGGAAACCAATAAGGATCCCTCCTTTGAAACGATAACCTAAAGTGATTTATAAGAGATAGAGTGGTTGGATAACGGAGAAGGATCAACCAACTATGAAAAATGGGGGGGTCCTCTCGTATGGACACAAGAAGAAGGGAAAAGCGTCAAAGACGGCGGGGGAGGGGGAATTTATTCGGAGAAGGGGACAATAGAATCGGCTATGAGGGACTAGGGAAAAATCAGCCTCATATTTGCCTAAGTAAGGCACAAAGGGGGTGAGGGTCACCTAATCCCTTAGGGATAAAACAGGAAAAAAAAGACAGGAGAACCACATTGGGTTGTGGTCTGCAAAAGGAGGCACAAAAACTATAAAATGGGCAAACACCGAAGATATAACTGGGGGGGCGCAGTTTGACTACAGAAGGAGAAGTGGGCTTCCTCAGTAGATTCAATAGGAGGAAAAAAAAAAAAAAAAAACACGAGGGGAAAAAAAAGAGAAATAGCGGAGGCAAATATTCAAAAAGGGGGGAGGATAATCTGGGAGGAAAAAAGCAACTAACACTTTTTATAATCAGGGAAAATCTTGTATCTGGGGGGAGGGGGAAACCAGAGGAAATGGTGAATCATAGGGTTGGGGGATTGTGGGAAAAAAATGTGGGGTCAGAGGGCCTTCATGAAAAAAGCCGGGGGGGGGGAGCTCTCAAGTCGCAAAAAGGCAAACACCCACCTTTTTTTGTGTGAAAAATCTGGCGCTCTTGTGTTTTTAAACAAGGAAATGTAGGATCTCAAAGCTTCCTCTAAGTCCTTCCGAGAAGAAGCAACAAACTATACGGTATCCCTCCTATCTTGTTGAAGAAAGGAATGGGGGTTGGGGCTTCTATCTCGAGGCTCCCCTCAAGTAAACGAGAACAAGGGAGAAAAAGCTTTAAGTAAAAAGTGGGGCTTGGTATATTAAAGTTAGGTGGGGTAGTTTAAGCTGGTTGTGATAATAGAGAGTGTTTCAATTCAGGGGGAAAGGTAGTTTAGGTATTGGGTTGAGGGGCGTCTTATTGAGAAACGCTTTAGGGAAAGGGGATTCGGAGAGGTATTAATGGTCTAGAAGATGGGGGCAGGGTTTTGGCGGAGAAGGGAGGGGAGATAAAAGGGGTTGGGGAAAGGGGTTTCCACCAGGGAACTAAACTCCGGAGACCCTGGAGTGGGAGGGATAATGTCCAAATGTTTTGGTCCGAATTTTCAAACATAGCCATGTTGTTTAAAGAAAGAAAAGGGAACATCCAGTGGGAGACTGGGGAGCTTTTGTTGAGTGGGACAGGGAAGAAGGGAAAATTAGCCCTACCTGACCAAACTGTGTCCTTGCAAGTAACCTGAAAAGGGGTTTAGAAGGGATATGAATTAAAAACTCGGAAGAAGGCCATGCCCCTGGCCAGGGATCCGTGTTTGAAAGGCCCAGTGAAAATGGTTCAAAAAAACAAGAGAAGGGGGGGAAGGTTTTAGGATTAGGCGCTCCCCACAAGGGAAAAAACGGAAAAAAACTCCTCGAAAAAAAGGTCAAAAAGCTAAGTATAAGCCAGGGGTCCAAAAAGCAGCCAGCAAGGTCACCTTCTCCCTTGGGGGGGCAAACAGACATATAAAAGACCGGGAATCGGGGGGGAAAAAAGATTTTGCGCAAAGGGGGTAAATATATGAAGATCAACCGCACCCAGACTGCAAAACAAAAAAAATTTGGGGAAGAGAGTGGGTGACTATTAGCAAGCGCAAAAAAGAACCGGGCACCTGCCGAGGGCATCCCACTTCCTCGCTATCAGGGAAGCAAGACAAGAAGTCCAAGTCAATCGGAAATTCCATGGAGACACACTAAAAAACAGAGTTTCCGTGGGTGCCCCAAAAATGTAGGGGGGGGGGGGGGTTTTATGGGGTGAGAACCATATGCAATACCAAGCATAATGCAAACGGCACAAGGGGAAAAGAAAAGAAAATGTCAAGAAAGGTACATTGTTCGAATGAGAAAAAGGCAAGAAGAAACGGAGGCTGGGAAAACGGGGGGGGGGACTGAGAAAGATGCTTTCTGTGGCAACCGGGGAGAAAAAAAGAACGTATAAGTGATCAAATGGCGAAAAAAAAGGTGAAAGTTTCGTGGAAAGCTGTGTCCACGGGAATGTAGCGCAAAAAGCAAAAAGGGGGAAGGGCAACAATTGTGGAGGTCAAAAGGGGGTTACCGGGACGTCATTAGGTAATGACCAGCTCCATGCAAGAAGAGTATTAGGACGGGGATGAGAGTAGAAGAGCCGGGGCTAAAAAAGAAAAAAAGACCAATAATATGTAAAGATTGTTTGGAATGAGCCGGGGGCCCGTCAAAAAAACCGGACTAGAATGACGAAAGAAAAAAGGGCTTGTGGAATGATGATTTGTGGGGGGCTGAAAACTCACTATGTTGAGAAGGGACGAGACCGTTTTGCAAGAAATTCAGAATGGGGGGGAGGCGGGGGACGGGGAAGGTCAACGGGAAGCTTTGAGGATTGAAGACTCGAAAAGGGACAAGTTTTACGGGGAAATTGACCTCAAACCAGCGGTGGAAAAACATTGGGAAAAAAAAAAGGGACTCTCAGGGAACGATGGAAATGAGAAAGTGATCAGAACTTTTCGCCAACCGCGAAATTCGTCATTGTTCCTGGTGCTCCAGAAAACCCAAAAAAGGGGTGGAAAAACTTTCCTCGCAGGCTTCACTCATCAATCGTTCGAGGGTAAAAACCAACAGCCAGCAGGTTAAGGAACAATGAGCTTGTTCCAGAAGAGCGTGCTCCTGTGATGAAAAAAAAAAAAAGGCACGACCTCGGTGGGATTGAGATGCGGAGCTGCGGGGCTCGACTGGAAAGCAAAATGGAAAAAGGAAAAAAACCCGGTCTAAGAAAACGCTGACGAAACCTTTAATGGAAGCGAGGGGAGTACGAAAGGACCCAATTTTGGGAAGAAGAGTGGGGGGTGGGAAGGCCACAGGAAACGGTAAAAAAAAACCCTCAAGGGAAAAAAAAAAAGGGTCAAGAAGACATCCGTTTTCACCTCGACGGAAAACCCACGGGGCCAGACACGGCATGCCTCTCAGGGATGAAGGAACACCTCTCACTTAAAAGGGAAGAAAAGTTCTGCCGCTCCTCTAGACAAGTACCAAGAAAAAGAGGCAGGACTGCCCCTATTACGGGAAAGTAAAAAGGCCAACCCTAAAGGCAAAGAAAAAAAAAAAAGTAAATATTATAATTATAGGTTTGGGGCTGCGAAACCGGGGCTAATATATTAGATGAGGAATATCAACTAACGGCACCCGAAATTGAACGAAAAAATCCAACCCCCAAGAAGTAAATACAACAAGGTCAGCGGGTCGAAAGCGCCCCAGGAAGGAGGGAAAAAGGGCAAATGGGCGCAAAAAAGAGGAAGATATGGGTGGCAGGAAAACAATTGGATCAAGTCACCTGGGGAAATCAATGAAAAGAGAAGGTTCCACTATCTAATTCCAAGGAAAATTTTCTGTAGCTGGAGGGGGGGGGGAGGACAACGGCCCCTAAGCCGAAATGGAAGCAATAAAGTGGGAAGAGAATCCAATCAAGGGACCCCGCTTAAAAAAGAAAAGTTAGAAAAAACCCAAGTCCTGTCCAAGTAAATCCATATCCTACAGTCCTCGGGGCCCCTCACCCAGCGACTGGGTACCCACAAAACGGAACTTCTATTCAAACACGAACAATCAGAAAAGGAACCATGAAAAAAACAAATCTAACGGAAAAGAAGCAAACCAAAAGCCGATCCAATTACGCGTGAAAAGCAAGGAGCTGAAAGCAGAAATAAAACAACACAAAGTGAAGCATCAAGTCTCTGACTGGGAGGGGGCCTTGGGGGGGCCTCAAACAGTTGATAAGGAAGGAAAGAGACTAAAAAAAGATATTGGGACAAGAACCTGGCGGAAGTGGGGGGGGAGATCTTGGGTAGGTTTGGTAGTCGGCAAGGGGAAAAAAAGAAGGGAGAAAGGGAGATCCAAAAAAAGAGGATGGCAATTTGAACTAATATAGTCAAACAATATGAGTGGAAAAAGGAGGAAAAAGTCAAATGTGCAAAACAACACGCGGAAAGGGGGGAAAAAGGGAAACAGAAACTTTCAAAAAAAGTGCAAAACCAAAACGCACCAAATACCAACCGGGATGATAGGCAAAAAGAAAGGTGCAAGGGACGATCGGGGAACACGGAATAAGCCTTGCAGAGGAAACTGCAAAAAGGGCGTAAGAGCCAGGTTAGGCTCATTGGGTTGGGTTGGTGGAGGAAAGACAGAGGGGGGGGGGGCAGGGGGGGGGGGGCGGTATATGTTATCTGGGGGGGTGTGGTGAAAAAAAATCTTGGACTGGGATTTGTTCAGTAGGAGGGGGGGAAAGGCCCGGGTTTGGGTGAATAGAAGAAGGGGGGGGGAGGCAGGGATAAGGGGTATGCTCAAGTAAGGAGATTGGGACACCAGACAGAAGAAAGAGTTGTTGGAAAAAAAGGGGGCCGGTGGAGGAAGAGGGCTGAAAGCTGAATTGCACAAATCGTATTATGGCCGGACGTAAAAAAACGTCATCAGCCTCGGGGGAGCCTTGGATGGGGTGAGGAGACAGGAATCAGGGAGTGCTTCAGGAGGGAAAATGACCTTGATCCAAAATGTCGCCAATTATATGTTCTTCTGGGGAAAAAAGCTTCTGGGGAAAAAAGGAAATAAGGAGGAGGCACTGGCGAAGGGGTATTTCAGGGTTAGGGTGATTGGCGGTCGTAGTCAATAATGCGCCCAATCATATTATAGCGGGGGGGAAGTAGAAGCAAACCCTTAATAGGAACTGTGGGTGGGGGGGGAAAGGGGTTGGGAAAAAGGGGGGGGGGACGAAGGCCAAAGGAATAGAAAAAAGGGAAGGGCTCCAAGAATTCCTTACTGGATGGATGCGCCGGGGGCAATTTCCTAAGGTGGGGACCGAGGAGGCACGCCTTGAGAAGGTTGCCTTAAAGAAAAAACTATTCGTTCGAGGGACACGGATGTGTCTCATTGGGGGGATTGCTTTCCAGAGGTTGTCACCACGGGCCTTGGGAAAAGACCACGCAAGTTCGTGTAAAGGGAACGGGGGCCCCTTTTCGCCAGGGGACGGAGTCTGAGAGGGTCCGGAGTTAAAAGAACCGCCTGTCATACGGATGACAGGGAAGATAGAAGGTGAACTGAAGAAAGAGGGAAGGACCCCGGGCAGCCTGGGTCCCCTTGAGACGAAAGGGGGGCATCAACTGAAAAGAAATTTGCATTGAAATAAGCGAGGAAACTACAAGGTTGGGGGAGTGGAAGGGGAGGAACGTCCCAAAAAACGTTGGTGGTTTGTGTTTTTGTGAGCCAGAACAGGTGGCAAGGAAGTTTTCCCAAGGAGACTTTTCTAATCACTCCATCAGTAACTTGTATTTGAAACCGGGTGGTCCCGCTGTAAAAGGATTTAAAAACTTTCCAAAAAGCGTTCACAAAGACGAAAAGGCTCAGCTGAAATCCCGCAAAATACAAAGACAAAGTCATTCAGTTTCAAAAAGGAATCAGGGAAAGACACAGACAAGCAAACAAGAATCAATCACAAGGCAAGGTGTTGTCGAAATTCCTGGACTTGAAAGGGGAAAAAAAGGATATAAAAACTCAATCCAAACAAGCCTTCCACTACAGAGATGCGAGTAGAGCCGAGCCTTATCAACAAATCTCGAAAAAATCAGAAAAAAAATGAAGAGAAGAGGGGGAATTACTGCATGCGAAGCTGGTCTGACCAGGTAAGAAGATCACAAGCAAGCCTTCGCAGTGGTTGGAAAAAAAAATACAAATGGGTTTTGGAACCATGGTCCTAGGGTAAGAAAGGGAAGCTTGTCCACAAAAAAGTCAACTTAACCAAATACCCGGACCTGTGATCAAAATGGTTTGGAAAAAGAACTGGGATTGGTGAACAGGGGAACTCGCAAAAAGCATCTAGGGAAGTCCCCAAAAGAAGGGACAATTCCCGTCCGAGGGGACCAATCTACGCAAAAAAGGGCCAGTAAAAGGGGGGGACATGTTGTATTGGGGGACCTACAACGTTTGTAAAAGAAGCGGGAGGGGGGGGGAAGATGGTTGCTTCCATCCATAACAATACAATGGCCAATGGACACAGGGAAAGGCCGTATCCTGGTATGTGGGAAAAAATGGAAGGAGGGGGTACTTGGAAAAAAAAAAAAAGGGTGAGGGTACTGGAGGATCGAGGAAGGCCTGTTACGATGCAAAAAGGGACAACACGAAGGTTAAGGGCCGGTAGACGGAAGGCGAATTTGAACTAAAGAGAGGGCATCCAGGGAGGAAACTCAGACTGGGGGAATGATATTGTGGGGGGAAATTATACAATTCAAATCTGTTAAGAGTGCACTCACCAGGACATTATGAAAAACGGGGGGGGGCACCAAGGCCAACGAGGAAAAGCTTAGAATCCCAAGATTGGGCAGGAAATATCAAGGGGGTGGAGATTAGGTAATTTGTAAGATAGAGAGGTTTCACTAAGGTTAATCATAGATGGAAAAGGTAAAGTTTCCCAGATACTGGGACCAATGGGGGGTAATCCAGGGAAACGACTCCAGTGAAAAAAAAAATGGTGAGGGGGGGGGGCAACAATGGTAACGTTGACCAAAAACATTAAAAAGTATAACAATGGGAGGGGGACAGGGGCGTGCAGGGGAAAGTGGGGTGACCAAATGTATGCTAAGCGAAAGGTAAGGGGGTCCATGGCGAAAAAGAGACAGAGTAAGGGACACCATGATGGGGTTTTTTTGGGTACAAAAGCTAGTTAAAACGTCAAGGGAGTAAAAACTGGGTCAAGGAGACCCTCAACAACGTAGGTACTCAAAGTTTGGAAACCGGAAAAAACAAGTTTAACACACATAGACGCATAGGGGTTTTGACCGCCAAAAAGGCCTGGCCAACCCAATCGTGCTAAAGTAAAGTAAAACCAAGAAGACTGAAGTATAGCGGTTAAAAAATAGAACGGCGAAATATCCCCCGGAAAAGGGGAAAACGAAATTCCTGGAAAGGATCGAAAAAAGAGGACAGGGGGGGGGACAACCATAGAAGCGAAACCCTCCCTGAGAAAAAGATAAAAGGGATAGTTATATCAAGTAGGAAAATAGTACCCCGGGAGCTCACACTAGAAGGAAAAGAAGGAACCTCAAGGATAGGGCAACAGAGAGAAGGAACTCGACTCCTGAACTGCGATGCAACCGGAGGAAAGAGAATCCTATTAAGGACTAAAGAGTTGAAAATACATAGCAAGACCTCATAGTTAAGGTAAGGGAAAAAAGGTGCTGATCTGAAGTGGCTAAAAATACGGGGGAACCTGAAGAAACCGAAAGGGGACCATGGGAAGTGGATCCGTGACAAAATGGGCAACAAGCCGTGCACAACATATAACTAAGGAAGGAAAAAAGATAAATATGTAAACTGGATAGAGCGGGGAAAAACTTGTTTTCAAATTGATGGAAAAGGGGGAAAAAAAAAATTGAAAAAAGGAGGTTTCCCGAACAGGTGATCTTATAGCCACCCGACAAAAAAAAAACGGAAGGGAAAAAAGGAAGATAGGAATCAGAGCATGAACTGGGAGGACAAGGGCTGGTCCATCTGGGGGGGAAAAGAGAGGGGCTAAAAGGGAGAGACAGGGATACAATAGTTATCTTGGTCCGGGGAATCTTGGTATACTGGGGTAGTGAGGGGGTGGGCAACAGAAAACATGTGTCATATGTAAAAAATAGGTTATCAACCATTACCTCAGGCGGGGCCTGGAAAAGGGGTATCGAAGAAAGGATTAGCCCATAAGAAGCAAGGGGGGGGGGAAACGTAGGGTAATGGGAATGTCTGCACTAGGGGGTTGAAATCCTTCAAAGTAGTCTTGAAGCCCGAAGTTGAGTAATTCTGGGATGATAAAGAGCAGAAAGAATAAGGGGAGAGGGGCCATGGGAATAGGGGACCGATTATAAAATAGGGATTTGGGGCATCCTGGAGAGTGGTTTGAGAACCGAGCGTACCTATGGATCCCACTTTTAAGAAAAAAAAGAAGCGAGAAGCGGACCTGAGTTTTCTGTGAGATTAAGGCGTTAGGCTGTCAGGGGGGGGGTTCAAAAGGTGTTTTTAATAAGGAGAGAGGTTGTCGGAGGTCCTCAGGTGGTAGGGGGAGAGGAGGGTCAAGCCGTCGAAAAATAGTGAGAAACGAGTGATCAGGAAACAAAAATAAAGGGTGATTCAGTAGAAAGAAGGGGAATTCGGTGGGGGGTGCATTGGGGGGGGGGGGAAATATGGAGGTTTTTGGGGGGTTCAACACGACCCACCTACCAACTGGATACCCGACTTTTTGGGGGGGGGGGGGATAAGGAAAAACTTAAACAAAAAGCGACGGGTACCCATACAAGGGGGGAAGCAAAAAGAAGGGGGAATAGAAATGGCTCTGGAGATTTAGTAGTGGTTGTGGGGTGGGGGTTTGGGGGTACATGGGGTCAAGTGGAAACATTAGAAAAGGACCTTGGGAAAAAAAAAGGGTCCCGCTTTGAATTGGCCACGTAAAATGGGGAAAAAGGGGGTTACTGGAATTTTAAAACGAAGGGGAGAGAAAAAAACCATAATGAAAAACCATAAAATTTTTTAAAAGGAAAAGGTTGGAGAAAATGAAAGTGTGGAAAACCTGGTCCCCAAGATGGCGGGGGGAAAGGGAGCAGAGAAAAAACCCGGGCATCCAAACTCTCATCTTCCGAGCCGGTTAAAGGAATAAACCAGAAATTTGGGAAAAGAGCCCCACATCAGCAAAGAGCCTTTGGGATTGAGAAAAAGTTCTCACCAGGCCCTTGAAAAGAGTGCAGGGTTTACACCAGGGGAAAATCCCGAAGAGGCGAAATTGATAAGATGGCAAAATAGAAAGAGAAACCAACACGTCCCACGAAAACCCGGAGCGTCAGTCGACAAGGAGATTCTTTGGAAAGCCTAGGGAGTCGGCAAGCAAAACAAAAAATAAAAAAAAACCTCAAAGCAGGGGAAATCCCGGCTTATGCATCGAAAAGATTTCACTTAGCCGACCAGAAGATGGAAAAGGGTAAAACCCAAGTTCAGTGACCCAAAACCAGGACAGGAAGTACCATTGGGCAACGTTGAAAAAGGGCAGTTGTAAACTATTAAAAAAATGGAAAGAAAAGGATTCAAAAACGAACAGAAAAAGGGGGGTCCCAGAAAAACCAAAAGGGGAAAATAACGTTGCGGAACGTGAAGTGTGCAAGAAAAGAAAGGGAAATCAGATGGAAACTTTGTGGACTCCAGATATGGTTCAGGGGTCCCGTAATAACCAACACTTATAAGAAGAATCAAAACCGGAAGGTACCTGTCAGTGGGGAAAAAAAAGGGGGACCGGGCTTACCCTAGGAAAAGAAAAATTTGGGCATGTGAGAAAAGGGGGTGACTCAGGGGGTTTTGAAGCAGGAACCGAAAATTGTACGAGTTAATTTAAGAAAGCCTCTCATTGAAGTGAAAAGGGTCATAGAAATTTTGTGAGCGAAAGGAGCGGGAAGATACGAAGGCAGCATGGAGAACTTGTAGCAGGAAAAGAAGGGTTGGGGGGGGAAAAGGAGGGGCAAGGCATTTTTATGTCAAAGGAGGAGATACACCTAAAGGGGAGGGGGGGGTGGATGATGAGTGTGGGCTTATGAGAGGTTCTAGCGTTTTTAAGACTGAAAAAAGAAAATAAAGGGGGAGGGGGAGAACAGATTAAAAGTCAAGGGAGGGGGGCACTGGGGATCGTGGAAGCACGCGGGGGGGAGAAGTTGGGGGGGGATAGGGTAAAAAAGGTAAATTACCTCAACAGAAAAAGGGGAAATCCAAGGGGAAGTTGAAAGAGGAAGGAGGGGGGAAAGGGGTAGGGGGCGTCATCAACTGTTAATTTTTTTGCCCACAGGAAATTCAGTGGGGGGGGGTTAACCGGTCAAAAAAACACCCATTTTGAAAAAGCCGAAAAGCAACGTTGTAAAAAGAACAAGGAGGGGTGAAGTCCAGGTTTGCCCCCTCGGAAGCCCCTCATCGCTTCCTTGGACAAAAAACATGGAAAATGATGCCAGATTGCAGGCGCGCCGTCTAGGCGAAAAGGAAAGGGGGGGGGGGGCGACAGATGGCAACCAGTGGGGGAGAGTTCATAAAAAACCCCTGGTTGAATTGTAACTCCCGGGGCATCAAACAGGGGGGCAGGGAAAATGAAAGACCGGTAGAACTCCGGGAGAAACGTAAGCACTTCCAAAAAGGAACCATTGAAAAAAGCTAACAAAATCGTGGTTGATGGGGGGGGGGCAAGGAGCAAAAGGTAAAAACGGAACCAGTAAGAAGAACAGAAAAGAAGTTGTCCATCAGACAATATGTACCGGCCACAAAAAAAGGCGAAGCTCATCAGCCACGGGGAAAAAAAGCAGGAAAGTGAGGGGATCAGTCCTGGGCAATCCTCAGGTGGATGTTGAAAAAAAAAGTGAGAGCGCCAAGGCGGCCGACCGGGCCTTAAGCCAAAACTACGCTGCAAAGAAAAAAGAAGGAAAAAACGTCAAAGAAGGAGAAGGTTTTGACTGCCGGAAGAGTGGGAGGGAGAATTAGGAGCCGCCGGGAAGAAGCGCAAAATTGTGAAGACTACGCAACGACAGCACACCCCCCTAACTACGGCCCGGGCTCTAAGTCTACGACCGAGTTGACCGGCGGAAAAGAGTCTGTTCAAAAAGCAGCGAGGAAAAAGGGGAGAAGGGGGCGTAAACATTGGATCAATTCCACATTTGGGGGGAAGAAACGGAAAAGAAAGCAAAAAATCCGTCAAAAGTCCAAACTAAGAGCCTCATCAATATTTGGGGGAGTGATGAAGAGAGAGGAGAAAGGAAAGAGAAATAGAATTTAAGAAAATCCAGAGGGAAAGATGAGCCGCTAAAGGCCGCCCAAATTCCATCTTTACACACGTCTTCTGAACAATTCTCATACTGAAGAGAAAAGGGGGAGTCCGCCACCAACTGACAAAAAAAAAAACGGAGTCCTATTCAAAAGGGACCTTCATCCACTCACTTCAAGAAATACCAAGGAGGGAAGACCGAAAAAAAAGAAGTGAAAACCAAAAACCGTAATACATCTACCCATGGAAATGGGTGACAAAAAAGGAAAAAAACACAACAACCACCCTTGCGATAAAAAAGGGTCTACTTGAAATGAGGAGGGAAGATTGAACAGGTTTCCAGGGAAGGAGGAACAAACCAAAAAGAAAAAGAACGGTTGGGAAAAAAAAAAAAAGAATCATCGGGTTGGGTGTTTGGGTAAAAAGGCCCAAGAAATTATGGAAAATCAAGGGGGGTCGAGATCAAGGGGGAATA
>Ga0179591_1342751_pt1 | contig 13104 bp, 11 predicted proteins | sample CZOMad2_1_08_16f_FD_182891 | JGI IMG/M metagenome (GOLD analysis project Ga0179591, IMG submission 182891) | Vadose zone soil fungal communities from Angelo Coast Range Reserve, California, USA - CZOMad2_1_08_16fungal (PacBio error correction) | ecosystem: Environmental > Terrestrial > Soil >...
CGCAGCACGGGGTGTGCTGTATCCTACGAGGGCGGGGGAGGGGAAGAACGGGAAAAAGGAAAGAACGAAAAAAGAGAAAGGGGGGAAGATAATTCTTAGCGGAGGGCTCGACTAGAAAAGGGGATTCAACGATAGTCCGTGGGGACGCGGATGAGCGCAAATTCAGTGGGGGTTCGTGTGCCCCGATACCGACGCGACGCCGAATATGGCCGAGACGCGCCCAAGCCCATTCAATCGCTAGCCTGGCCACCGTAGGGTGGTGGGAGAACTACAACTCTGCCAAGGCGCGCCTCGCAACGGCGGGTAAGAGGGCTCAGGGTAAGTGGCTCTTCTGAGCGCGAGTACCGAGGAAGAAAAGCCAGTATTTCGGGGGAAAGAAGAGTTTCTCTTACACGCGCGTGAAAAGGACGCTGCGCTGGATGATTAGCTTTGGCATGGGCAAGGAAGCGGGGGTCAGGGAGAAGTCGCGGGCTACGCCTTGCCAGAGGAAGATGCTGTCGTTAGGCGCGAAAAAAAAGGTTTTGTCGCGGGGAGGCTGAATCAAGAAACTCATGCAAGATTGCCTCACCGGCGCAACGGAACGAATGGGGGAGATAAGCAAAGGGAAAGCCGAGAGGGAAAGCACAATCTTTTTTTTTGACGCAAGGGAAAAAAATTTTCGACATGTCACGCCCCCCCGGGTATTCTTGGGGGGGTGGAGCCGCGCCGACTGAACTCAATCACAAGGAATTCTGCGGCCAGCAAGGTTATCGCAAAATGTGTTGGGGTCTGGACTGAAGTCAAAAAAAGCCCTGGAGAAGAGCCTGGTTGGGCGTCCGTCACGATTGACAAAGAGCTAGGTCTGGTTCTGCAGATAATGAACAAGAAGGCCATGGAAACAGCCAAACCGGATGAGAACGTGGTCCGACTCTAAACGGAGGGAAAAAAGAGAGAGAGGGAAGGAAAAAAGTCGGGAGGCAGGCTTTCGGGAAAAGCATTTTCTCATCTGGGCAGGGAACGCAAAGAAGCATCGTCATCGTGGAAGTGACTCCCGAAGAAAGTCCAAGGGCGACTGGAGAAGTTAGGGAGCGCGCACAACTGGGATCCGATGATGTGAGGAAGGGGGGCAAGCATACCCAGGGGCTTTAGTGTGCGGCCGGTCCGGCCCAAAAAAGCAGCGAAAATCGGGGGCGCGAGCCAAGCGCAGTGGGATAAATTGTCCAAAAAATGCAGGAGACGGGGAGTCCGGGGGGGGGGGGAAAGGCTTATCTTAAGAGAAAAAACGATTGAGTTGCAGAAGGTGAGGGCTCGAGAGGTTTCGAAGGCATAGCCGCGCGAAAAAACAACTGCTTAGGGAGAAAAGCAGGGCCTATCTTCCAGGAGACCAGGCGGATGACTCTAAAAAGAGACTAAAGCGGGACAAAGATAAACATCCATTTAGCCATCGAGGAGCTCACGCTGCTTTGAAAAAGCCCTGTTCTCCATAACAAGCGGGAAAATGGGGTGCTGACCCTCGTCCGGCATCCGCGAGGCAACGCATTAGAGCCGCGCTATCTCGTCGATCGAAGCCGCTGATAGCGACTCGGGGCACGTTGCAACAAACGAGGAAGTGACTGTTCGGGCAGAAAGGCCGAACGTGGACGCGGAGAAAAGCGTCGAAGAAAACGTCGAGCTTCGGGTCTCGGGCAGGACACCCTTGGAGCTCGCCGCAATCGCGCAAACACGCCTCGAGTTTCAGGGAGAGATCGGGACGCTGCAGACTATCGTCGGAAAAAATCAAGCCCGTGGGGCTCCACGCGCCAGTAAAATCAGGAACCAGGAACCGCGCTCGGACGACCACGCACGGGCGCTCGAAAAAGGGACTCGGCCTTGTGTCAAAGAGGTCGTGCGCAGCAACACCCTCCCTTTTGAAAACCGAGGGTGCTTCTGAATCGTTCTGTCGGGCCGATTGGGGGCTGAAAAAGGCGGGGAAAAAGCGGATTAAAAGGATGGCGCAAGGAAATTCGGAAAAGCGCCACGCAACATTTAGCCCCAGGGAACTAATCACTTCCGAAAACGGGGGCGCTGATGACTCTGCCAGAGCCACTTTCTGGAAGTGCGGAGCGAAAGGCTGAGAAAAGGCCGGCACTAAGGAATTCTCAGAAATAAGGGGGACCATCTCTTCGGAGCGTGATGATCAATCCAAACTTAAGTTAAACCTAATGGATGGGAAAAATGAAAGCCTCACACGTCGAGGAAGGAGCACAGCTTCATCGAGGATCCAGCGGGCTGGACGACATGAATGCTCGGGGAGGGTTCACGGCCCAGTATAAAGGGGTTGTGTCCCTGAGCCTGCTCAATCTCGAGAACAAATCAGGTCTAAGTACCATAAAACAGACTCCTTTGTCACCTTTACGGTCTTGCCCACAATTTAAAAAGAGGGGGATGTTGGCTGTCTGAAATCCGAGAGCAAACGTCGCATTTAATCATCATTTATGAGAAACGGCAGGGTTCAACAAAGCCAGAATCGTATGCTATAAGGGGGAAAAAAAAACAAGATTTCCCTAGGGGGGGGGGTCTTCATAAAGAGGGCTGGAATATTGCTTGGAGGCGGTGGAGGGGGGGGGGAGTTGGCTCGTTACGGGGATGAGAAAAAGGATTGCGCACAAATCAGAGGGCACCCAAATTGCAGAGAAAGTGGTTAGAACAAGAGAGAAACTGAGGCCCTTATTTTAACAAAGGGACGGCGAATCAACCAAGGAACGCCTACAAACGGTACGGCCTGACAAGGATGGGTAAAGCTCTAAAAGCGTGGGCCAGGCCATAGGAAGAGGGGGTTCTCGACGTCGCAACTTAACACCTTGGGGGGCAGATTGCAGGGGAGGGAAAAATCTTCTAAACTTTCTTCCAGTAAAAAGGGTACGTCATCGCAAAAGAAGGCGATCAAATCCGTACATGCAGGAGGGAAAGGGGGGGGAAGATCGGTCTGCACAGGCGGAAGGATCAATCAGGGCAATTCCGTTTCGAGGAGGGAGTGAAGCTATCAGCTCGACGAAGGGAGAGGAAGGGGGAAGCCCTAGCAATTAGAGATGCGGCGTGCGCACCAAGAAAAGAAAAAAAAAAGCGACTTCTCTAGCTTAAAAAGGTGGGTATCAGGAAGAGAGGGGCCCTGACGAGGGAATGCCACAGAAAGGGGCTGTTGGCAAACTAATTAGACTTTAGCAGCCGCCTCCGATGAAAAGAGGGAACCGGAGATCAATGGAAGCCAAAGAAAGGGCTGGCGGGGAGAAGGAAAGACTTCGGAGGCTACCAAGGAAGCAGAGAGACTCAGCAACCACAGAAGGAAAAAGAGATACTTGGGGAGTAACGGGTCACAAGAAAGGATCACCATCCTCACTTCTATTAACGGATCAGGAAGAATGGTGTCCCCTAGGAGCGGCGGGGAAGCATGTTTTAAGGAAAAAAGCCATGGGGAAGGGCCGCGCCCTGCTGCAAATAGGAGGGAAAAAAAGAAAGGGGAAAGAGGAAATCGGGGGGAGAATGTGAAGCGTCGGTGGCGCAACGACGAATCGCAAGTGCGGCAGAAGGAGGAGGGGCCAAGCATTCCTACGTACTCGCGAGTCAAAGAAGATAGGCCTCTACGGAATCAGACGCGGTTTTGTAGAGAAAAAGAGAAGGAGAACCATCGAAAGGTATGGGAAAGCGTGCTGCGATCCGAAGGAGGTAGGGACACGGTGCCTAAAGCCGAGCAGGCTGAGGGCTGAGGGTGTTCAAGTATTCGCTTCTCGGAGGAGGGACCCGCCGCGACCATCGAAGGCCGGCGCACGCAAAAGAAGATGCTATCCAACCATCTACAGGAAAATTTAGGAGAAAAAAATTCGAGCGATCCTTGTTCCAAGAGAGGCATTAAACGCTTGACCGACAACATCTGAAATTGGGTTGCGAGGATTCTCGAATTCAGAGCTTCTTAATAGCTCGGCAAGATCTAAAGAACAACCGAACAAATAGCACCAGGGGGGACCAGAGATTGGTCCAAACAGCACTGAGAAAAACAAGGGAAAGAGAAGGGGGGGTTTTTAAGGGAAAAGGGGCTCGCGCAAGATGCTGCTATGTAGGGAAGAAGGAGGAATCGGGGAATGAAAATCTCTTCCTTATGCGAGGGGGGGGAGGGAGGAAGAGATCAAAAACGGCCTCAAGAGGTGGAAAAGCTTTTGTAAAAAAAGAGCAAGCCAATCTCTGGGGGGGGAAGGGGGGGGGAGTCATGTGGACCGAGAGGGTCGGCGAAAGGGGACACAAATGATTTTCAGAGATGAGGGTGAAAGCACCGAAAGCACTGCGGCTGAGGAGAGTTCTTGAGAGGAGCCACCGGCGCAGAAAAAAGAGGCCAGGCGTGTGCGGGAACTCTCCGGGGAACTCGGGTACGAAGGGCATGGGGGATCTGCACGCGAACGAGGAAGCTGCGGGGTCGGTTTCGTGGGGGAGAATGCCGCGGCGGGGAGGAAGACGTCTCTCCTCCGAAGAACACAGGGGTTGTCATAAAGGGGGATAAGCGAAAAAATGAAGTGTCTTTTGAAAACTATCACTGTTGACAGAAGGTCTTCTCGCGGGTGGGGACCTGCAAAATAAGGTGGAAAAGGGGAAAGCTCTGTTCTGGGCTATGCCGAGCAAGCGGGAAAAAGAACTCTTGAAACGCCGGTGTCGGGGAAGGGGTCGGGGGTCGCTTGCACTAGGGGGGCTAACACTGCGTCCTCGCACGAAAGGAAGGGGAAGGGATCGAGGCGGTCATAAAAAAGGAAGCTCAACTCGTGAAAGAGGTGCCAAGGAAGGAGAAAGGGGGGGTGGAGCAACGCTTTCGTCGCCGAGGATCGAAAAGTAACCTTGACGTGGACTAGGCGGTTTTGTACAGAAAGTGATCGAGAACATTCCATTGGTGTGGGAGGGGCAAGGAACGCAACTCGACGGTTTCAGGGGAGGGGACCAGAGCTGGGACTCAGCGGAAGAAACGTTAGGAGGTTTTTTCGAAACGTAAAAAGCAGCAAAAACGCTCGCCGACGAAGCTCAACGGCGAGGACGCGGCGCAAGGGGAGGGGAGGTCAAGCATGATGGGCGCATGAGAGAGAAAAGTGAACAGACCGAAGAGGGCAGAAAAAAGAGCTCAGTTGAGGAAAAAAAAATTGGCTAAAAAGGAGCCTGCTCTTTCGCTGGCGCACATGAGAAAAAGGGACTACGAAAGCGTGGTCGAGCAGGGAGAAGTTCCAAAGGGAAGGTCGGGATGGCTTGCCGAAACAAAAAGTGTTTGCGCGCGTAAAAAGAAGACCATCGCGATCTAGGTGAACCACAGGGGGACTCACGACTTGAAGGTCGCTACATTCCGTAGGGGGGCGACAAAAGGTGAAGCTACGAAAAAAGTAGCCAAAACGTAAAGAAAGGGGCTCGCGGAGGGGGATCGTCTTGGCGGCAGCTCACTGGAGAAGAAACTGCATTAGGACTGCGCCACCATGCATAACAATCGAAGGGGGTTGTAGAGATAGGGACACATCAAAGCTTCTACTCAGTGGAAGGTAAAGAAAATACTTCACTAAAAGAAAAGGACTGTTCGGATATGACAAAAGGGAATAGCAGACCAAGCACAGAAGGATGCATCTGTCGGGAAAAAAAATAAAAAAATATAGGAAAGGGGGGTCAACAGAAGGGAGCATCTGCATTTCTGTGGAGGCAGGAGGGAACGGATGGTTGAAATCAGAGAACCAGAAGAAGCTCTTCATCGTGCGGGGGAAAAAGAAAAGAAATGCCGGATCCTCGACTGCGCGCGCAAAAAGTTTTTCGAGGAAAGGGCTGTTAAGTGGGGGGGAGAAGTAAACGCAGGAAGTAGTTCGTAGAAAAGGGGACGCCAACCGCTCCCCCTCGTGTAGAGAAAAAAAAAGACGAAAAGGGGCACTCTTCGCAGTAGCTTCCTGTGTACCAGATCGGAAGAAAGCAGCCAGGAGGAGATTCAAAAGGCGCTGAAGAAAAAAAAAAGTCGCGGGGAAAGGACCAGCGCTCAGCAGACGGGGGTGAGATCACGAATACGATAGACAACAACACGAGAAACGGGGTTCGATAGAGGCCAGAGGAAGGAGGGCGCGCTAATGCGAAAAAACGCGAGGCGCGGGAGAAGAACATCCATGGAGACAGCAAAAAGCGGGCGAGGAAAGCGCTGGGATCCTCGCGAAGCCCTAGGGCTAAAAAGGAGACTGCAGCGTCCGACGCAAGAAGAAGCCGGACACAACTCATGAAAAGGGAACGCCTAGAGGGGAATGCCTTGTCTGCGAGCGCGGCTATGCGGGGGAGAGGGGGTAAACGGTCGCAACACAGGTCAATTAACGGTGCGGCAAAGTTTCGGCCGGGAAGGAGTCGAGGGGGGGAAAGGCGTAAAAGAAGAAAATCCGAGAGAGCTGACGTGGGGGGAAAAAAGAATCACACCACTGTAATCGGCTACAGAAAGAAGGCAAACGGGCAGATCTTGAAAGAGGGATGCCGCAAATGATCTACAGGAATAAGACAGGCGCGCCGACAGGGGGGGGCGACACTCTTTCACTTCCCCCAAGGAAACCTGACTCTAGCATCACCACACTGCAAGTGACACACGCTCTCGCAAAGATGACAGCACCCTCATGAACTAAAGAATGTATGTTTCTCTAAATCGTACGAATGAATCTGTCTATTCAGGAAAACATAGGCTTACAGGGAGAAGCTGGGGGGGAGCAGGAAATTTCTTACGACTAGCCCAAGCAGAGGTGACTGATAAAGAGAACGAAAGAAGAAAAAAAGGGATACTGGGATGCTCCCAAAACAAATTGCTTGTCCATTGAGGAGAGCGATACTAAGCAAACGCACGGCAGGCACGAAGAAAGAGAGGGGGCGCCCTACTCGGAAAAAAGAAAAAAGAAGTTCGGTCCGGATCTTTAGGGAGAAGAAAATGCTTCACGCTTTAAAAAGAGATTTCACAGCAAAAATTCCCGAAAGTAGAGGGGCGCAGCGTTGGGTCATTAAGAATCAGCGCCTCACTCTCAAACATTTTTCTGGGGGGGAAACGTCTCAAAGGGGGAGAAAAACACACTCAGTGGGGGGTCAAAAAAGTAAAAAAAAAAAAAAAAACAACTGGTAAAGGCTCAGACACCAAAAAAGTTGCTTGACAGAAGGGGGGAGGCCCATCAATGAACCATAATCGTGGATTGTTTGGGGGGGGATTGCGAATCTGTCGCGAGCAACAAAATTGAAACAGCATTGACTGCGCACAAGGCGAGAGAGCTACGTCATCTTGAAGACGGGGAGGGTGTGTGCGCCAAACCAAAAACCACCAGTCACTTGTGTGGGGAACAAGGAGACCTGCTTGCCAATCTGGCCTGATGATCGGGGTGGTGGGCCGTTGGCGCTCGTGAGAGCAAGACTTGCGCACGAAGGGAGGAGCTCTCCCCAAACAAATTGGGGGGGGTTGTAGTCAACGCCAGACTGCCCTGCCCTGATGTTGTTGACAAGAAAAGGACCGCACCCTGCGAAGGAAAAAAAAGACGTTGGTGACCCGAGGAAAGAAAGGGGGGCTCAGGCGAAGCCTTCTAGAGGCGGGCATCGCCGAGCTAGAAGTGAAAAATTGGCATTGCGGCGGGAAACGGAGTTTCGGCAACCCTGCATATCAAATACTTCGCACGAACGCGAAAGAGGATCCAGACGGGCAGGTACACGTCTAGGTGGCAGGAGGGAAACACAAGCTTCTCTAACGCGGTTCCAATAATGAGGTTCCGAAGTCCTTGGAGCTTCACAAAAAAAAAAAGGCGCCTTCGACGATTACGAGAGTCGGCCAGAACGAAGGGAGTCGCAAGGGGGATGAGCTCTTTCTCAACGCCATTCACCTTAAATGAAGACGCTCCCCGCGTGGGGGATCGATCTTCGGGATGAACGATTGACTTCTGGGTGTCAAAAGAACGCCCTCCGAGAAGGAAGAACCGGAGAGAGAGGATAAGGGGTCAAACGTGCTGAACTAATTCATGGAGGAGACACGTACTCCAATTATTCGTCAACAACAAAAAACGAGGTGTATACTGGGAGGGGAGTTAAAGACAGCATCAGGACAAAACACACACCCCACAAACCACCCAAAAAAAAACCACCAAAACGGGGGGGGGGAAAAAAAAGACAGACACTGGATTCAACGTGATCAGAGTGGATTGAAAGGGGGAAACAGCCTCTTCAGGTGAGGGATAAATCGCATTGGGGGGAACTTCAAAATTTCGGCACATCTCAGGAGGGGCCCTTCCTCCAAAGAAGAGGCCTGATAGAGAGGAAGCAGAGGGGGAAGGAGCAAAGGGATCCAGGTTCATGGAGGCGTGCGGCAAGACACTAGGAGAGAAAAAAAGTTGCATGAGGTCGGCGGCAGACATGCCGAGCGTCGACTGCAGAAAATGTAGCGATGGGAAGCATCTCTTGCGAGGGGATCGACGAACAGGTGTGTACAGAAAAAAAAAACGTCTCCAGCAGAGGAGAGGGGAGCAAAGTCCCTTTGCTGAAGCAGATATAGATCACGTAAGGGGGAAAAAACATGCCGAGCCGGTGGCCACCGAAAGCAAAGCCCGGTATGGAGCAAAACAGGTGCACGGCGGCGTCGCAAAAACCAGGAAGCAGGGAGACGCTCACTGGATTCTCTTTAACAAAGAAAAGGGGAGCAGGCCGGCCGCGAGAGGGTGTGCCACCGCATCGAGAGGGCACATCAGGGAAAAAAGGAAAAACAGGGGGAGAGGACGCGGACAACACTTCGCGAGAGTTTGCGCTGGCGCGGATAGCAAGAGATTGCGCTCGATAAAGGGGGGGAAACGCCGCCACCACCGAACAGATCAAAGACAACAGGCAGAGTCCATCTCTTGGAGAAAAAAACACTCGGGCGGTGGGGGCACGATCGCAGAAAAAGAAGAGCGATGACTTCTTCCTGCGCACAGTACCACCGGGCAAGGAGGACTGTGTGTGGCGCGCGACATGGTCTCTCCGCAACAATAACCGGTCAACTTTGTGGGGAAAACCGGCAGACCAGGGACGAAAGGAGAGGGTGGGGACAAGGGGGCTTGAGCTAGAGAAGGGGGTAACACCAGGGGAGGTTCTAATATGCGGTTACCCCGGAACTCACTGTAAGAGAGTAGCGAAAAGGTCATGAAAGACAAAGATTTGTGCATAGCCTCTTAAAGGAAGGGGGGGTTGGACGGGGCGGCGAAACTCAACTTTTCACGCGGGCCAAGTGCAGGGGAGAAAAAGTGAAAGAGAAAGCCGATTGGGCCGAGGGCGGGGACGAGGGTGGGGAAGTCGTTCGGTCGTTTTCTCTAAGGGAGCGCCTCTGGCAAGTGAGGGAGGGGGAAGAGTAATACGAAGAACGGTAGAGTCCTTTAGGGGGTCGAAGGTTACGGGGTGGGAGGGCGTGTCTCGGTTATTTTCTGTTTCAGGTCAAAATCTAGGTATCAGGGGAGTGACTGTGGCTAGACCGGGGGGTCAAGCAATGCGGAGAGTCTAAAAGGGAAAAAAAAACCGCGCACAACTTTTTTGAGTTAACACAGGAGGGGGCTGCTTGCACTACTTTAATGAATAGAGCGGCCGGGGGTGTTGAGAAGAAGCGCTTTGGAAGCCTACACTCAGGGCAAACATGGTGCTAAAAAGAGGGCACATTGAGTGCTGAACAGAGGCGCATCTGGACGGTCAGAGAATGAGTTTGAGTTGCAAAACTGCTTGGGGGACGTGCGTAAAAAAGCCTCATTCAAGTGTGTTGAGAGGTCCACGATACCGACGTGACTCAGCTGTACCTCGAGTAGAGGCTCCCAACCCTATCGGAAGGACGTGGCCGGGGGAACCGAACCGGGGTTGGTTCTAAAAATTAAAAGAGGAAACAATGCATAGGCGGGACGGCCAAAGATCGAGGAAGGAAGCAAAGGGCCTCGTATTCGGGGGGTCTTCGCGGGCGCAGACGGCCCGCTGCAAAAAAAAAAAAAGCAGCTCTAGGGGAGGAGACAAGAATCTTTTTCAGGGACACGGAGCGTGCTGGCCGCGGGGAGGAGGCCTTCTCACTATGAGCTGAGGATCTCAAAAACGGTAGAGCAGCGCGAAACAGCCAGACAGGGGAAGATAGGGGCTCTTGCTCTCCTCGAAGCTGGTGGACTATGATAGTATGAGAAAAAAAAAAAAAAGCGAGCAGGTCGTGACAATCACCGGAAAAACACTTTTAGGGAATGAATCGACAGTCGTCTTGTCCTCAAGAGAACTCGCCGTTGCCCCCTGATCGGAGGGGCTCACAACGTTGTTATCGGAGGGTGGCGGCCGAGAACATCCCAGGGATTCCGCCAACATGCAGACAAAAAGCGGGTGGTCCAAATTTCAGCAAGTGCCAAAGGGCAAAACAAAATCTTCTGGGCTTCAAAAGAAGAAAGGAAGAGCGTCCTTCAAGGTTCTTCCATATGGGAACCAGACGTGTGAGCAATCCAGACAAATGCCAGAGAAGGGGAGGAGGGAAATTCAACCAACAACAACGGGTAGGAGGAAGACCCTGATAAGCTTCATGTGCTTTAATCATGGGACCGTCCAGCCAATAAGGCGCTCAATAGTAAGACTCCCGGAGGAAAAGGCCAAGAAGACTGGCTGAATGAGGAAAACAAAATGTTGTCTATCCCGGAAAGCTGTAGCAAAGGACGCTTGTATTTCAACGGAAAAGGGGGTAAAACCAGACCGATCCACAGGTTGGGTGCGCGAGGACGTCAAAGAAAGTAGGGAGGGGAGAAGGAAGGGAATAAGTTGCATGGACATAGGGAAACTGGCCCTAAAGGCGGGAAGCGCTCTCGCCTACCTGGGGGGGCTCTTGATGGAACACCTAGAAAAAAAGTTTCTATCCCGCATAAAGATAAACGAAGGCAGGAGGCCGCCCAGCCGATCGGCCATACGTCCGAAATCCACCAGAGCAAGACAGATGCCACGCTCAGAGTTTACAAAGACAGCGCTACGGGACGAACGAGGGGAAAGAAAAAAAAGGGAAGCGGCGCCAGCACATAGACTTTCATAGGCGTCGGGAACGCTGCAGACACGACTAAAACATCGGCAAGCTTCTAGCAACTTTGCCGCTGCCGAGAGGGGTGCAAGAGGGGGGAAATAGGCGCAACTTCTGAAAAATGAACTGGCGGGTAAAATGCTTGCCGAGTGGGGAGTGCGAGGAAAGAGACTGGGTCTTCGAGCTTCACGTCTGGAGAAACGAACAGACCGGAAAAACACAAAGGTTAATTCTACCGCAGAAAATCTCGAAACCACGGAAGTTAAAAAGACACACAGATGAGAGCACCTCCTCCTGAAGGGAAACTAGAGTGCTGAGACCTCGGCCTACCTGGTAAAAAAAAAAGTTTCAGAGGTTCCACCTTAAGGGGCCCCTTTTGCTGCAACGCGGCGAGAGGAGAAAAAACAAATGAAATGCCCGCGTCGCGCCAGGTGGGCAGCACCCGGCGCGGCGCAGCACAAAACGCAAACCGATGTTTAATTCTTTAGATGACAGGGGAGGAGCTGAATAACACGTCTTCCAGGGAAAAAACCTTATGAAGACGTAACAGCCTAGCCCAAAAAAGGATCAACAGGGCTTAGACCAAAAAAAGCTCGCCACTTCTTGACGTAATGAGATAACCACAAAAATACCAAGGAGTTGGGCGCGGCGAAAAAAGTCTCACCGACAAATCAGAGGAACACAATCAGAGAGGCATCGGCGTCCTTGGAGTGGAAGGTCAAATGGAGACGAGTGAAAACAGGATAGTTCAAACACCTGGAAGAACATATGACTCTTGCATCGCAGAGGTGGCCCCTGCGGAAGCATCTGAGCGACAAAAGTTGACGAGTGACAGAAGAAAAAGGGAAATCATTGGTGTCCACCACGGCAGTCGCTGCGGCACGCGCAATGCTAAAAGCACCAAACAATCAATTGGTAGTCTTACGAGGGCTGACCACAAAATTGGAAAACCACATACTCTGGGATTGGGGAAACTTTTGGAGAAAAATGTCGCGAACGCCACATGAAGCAGGGGGGACCTAACGCAATTGGAAAGCTCAAATCGCGATAGGGTAGCAGAGGGTTTTCTCCAGTCAACAAAATAGTCCGCGAGTGGGGGACATAATCCTCTGGCTTGGCAAAACTGGCTGAGCGTTCGTGGTGGGTGGGCAGGCTTAGCTCTGAACCGCTTTGATCACGCGCCGCGCAATAGGGCGCCACCTCGAGCAGAAATTGGTGGAGAAAAACCGGACCTTTGTGGTGAAAAGAAGAGGCGAAAGCTCGCACCATCTCTGGAGGCCGGAGGGGTGGAAAAGGCACCAGGAGGGCTTTGGGAGAACGCCGGCTTCCAAGTATCTCCTGGAGCTCAGACGGGGAACACAGATTTCAGCGGTGGCAAAGATGCGTCCCTTTTCTTACCGATTAGGAAAAGGGGAGGAGAGCCGGCTCGCATGAACCGTCAAAGAGGACTCTCTAGGTGGCCGACGGGATTAGCTTATCATCGCAATAAAAACAATTCGGCGGAGAAAAGCTAAGAAAGGAAGGCGCCTGAGTCGACTATTACTCGCAGACGTATGAGATGGCCACGAAGCAGTGCCCTTTTAGCGGAAAGAGTGAGTGAAAGAAACGCGCAGGAAAATGAGACTGGAGAAAAGGCTCTCTCTGAACCCCTCTTGGAGAATCAGGAGGGAGGGAAGGGAGAGGAAAGATGCCGCCTGGCTGACGTTCGGGGGTAAAACGGGCCTCCCCTCCGAGGGGGAAAGGGGGAATAGGACCGTTTCTCAGACAGGTGCTAAAGGTGATCCTGAGAGGACCTGAGTGCTGTTACCAGATATCTAGAAAAAAAAAAGGGGAGAAAAGATAGAGATACTTGGAGTACTTTGAAAGCAGGAAATCAGGAGCACCAGCGCAAGTCGATACGGGAAGAGGGGAAGAACGTTTCCTCGGAGAGGCTCTAAAAAAAAATTTTGAAACAGGCCAAGGCAGGAAGGGAAAGAACAAAGACGCAAGAAAGAGGAAATGAGACACCAAAATAGGGGCAGCGAGCGAAAGGCGAGAAAGGGAGCCCCCCCCTCTTGCTCAAGGGGGGGAGCAAGACTATCGCATCAATTGCGTCG
>Ga0179591_1305447_pt1 | contig 13102 bp, 13 predicted proteins | sample CZOMad2_1_08_16f_FD_182891 | JGI IMG/M metagenome (GOLD analysis project Ga0179591, IMG submission 182891) | Vadose zone soil fungal communities from Angelo Coast Range Reserve, California, USA - CZOMad2_1_08_16fungal (PacBio error correction) | ecosystem: Environmental > Terrestrial > Soil >...
GGTCTAAGGAATAAGAAGAAGAAGTATCGTCTCGTCAGCAAGTCATAGGCAAGAGTCCTCCAGTCAGCGGAGGTATTCAGGTTCAGTACGAACTAATTTGAATCACTTCGACGAGGGAAAAGTCAAAGGTGCGCAAAAAAATATGAGACCCGGTAGAAAAGGGATGGGGACGTCACACTTTGAACCGGAACAAGGATCTTGTCGAAGGATTGGAGGGCGGTCCTCGGAAGGATTGAGGAAAACCGGGGGCTACGGCTTGGGAAAATTCAGGGGATGATATGCTCAAGAGGGGGATAAAGCACAAAGGGTCTACAGCATCTTGGAAAACTTTGTGCGTCAGGAGGACAGCCGGGAGCAGGGGAGAAAAGGGCATCAAACGGCATGTAAAAAGAAGTGAGCGTAAGTAGAAGCTTCCCCATGAGAAGGGGAAGAGGTCTTCCTTAGGCCACGCCCCTCAGAGGAAGGGTGTGAGAGCAAACTAGGTTCGTGGAAAGAAAGAGAGGGGGGAGGAAAGTATGGTCGACAGGCCATCGACCATCAGGAAGGTAAAAGCTGGTGACCTCACAAATTACCCAATGGGAAAAACGGCAAGTCCTCCGGGGGACATAAAAAAACCTGACCTAGTCTCACAGGCCAGAAGGCAGTCAACGCGCGATTCAGGTACGGGACACAAGACCTATCGACTTTTCCTTTGTAACAAAAAGAAAGGGGTGGTAGTCCACACCTTACCAGCTCACCGAGAAGGCAGATCTAGATCGCAGCGAGAGAGCAAGAGGAAACCATTCCGACTTCCTAAAAAGATCCCCGCGGTACCGCCAGCCGTCGAAGACGTATCTTCGAGCGTCCGCTAAAAGGAAACGAATCGAAGCGCATGAAAGGAGAGATTGGTAAAAACTCAAAGAAGGCAAAAAAAAGAGTGGGAGAAACTGAACTAGTCCCTCTCATCTCTCCTTATGGGGAGGTCAGAAGAACTAAAACGACGGGCCAAGCAAGGGAAGTGCAAGAAATCAAACCTTGGCCCAACAATTCCAGTAGGGACAGCGATCATTGAAAAGCTGAGTCAGAATCAACCAGCTTCCTTCTCGAGCGAGGACCCAGGTCGCTAGAGAACAGCCGCGAGCATAGACCACATTAAAGCTGAGGTCAATAGGGAACTCCCACCTTCGCTCAACAGGAAGATAGTGGTTCGATCAGGAACCATAAGGCGGGGTCATGTCAGTCGAGCGCCTCGCTAATACCAGTGCGGCCCCTTATTAGAGAGGGGGGGGAAATGAAAGGTAACGGTTTCCAGAAGGGGCGCGCTGAAGGAGAAAAAAAAGGGTACACTAACTCAAGTATGCCCCGGGGGAAAACTGAGAGGCCTTTTCAACCCGCTGGGACATGGTGATTGAAAAAAGAGGGGCGCAGAAGGAAGGAACTAGACGGATCAGGAAAAACCGACGTTGGGGAATTTAAAATGACGGAGCGCAACAGAACGGCTTCAAGAACAGAGCCGGGAACAATTCACCTCCCTAAGAGGAAGCGTGGGTAACGAGGAAAAGTGGAAAAGCTGCGGAGAAGGGGCCTGGAAGAAGTCGGGGGGTGGGCATACGCTCTCTAGTTCAACAGGGGGAGAAGAATGGCCTACTATCTCATACTGAAGGGGAGACGAATAGGGATGAATACTAGATCACGACCTACAAAAAAGTGTGGGTGAAAAGGTAGACAAAACGATGGGCATGACGGGACGGCCGGAGAGCGAGCAGACGAAAACTCGAAAGGGGGAACTGAAGAGCCTGCACCAGTCTTGAACGAGGGAGGGGATAATATGCAAAATTTCACCATCTCAAACGGAAGTCAAGAAAGAAGAAAGGGGACTCAGTGAAGAATTTCATCAAAAAAGTCTAACCAGATCAGCAACTTCAGACGGGGGGGAGGAGGGGGCAGGGGAAATCCACACTCCCCAAATAGGAGAAGGGGATGACAGGTAAACTTTCAATAGAAGTAGCATTAAGCGGGCCTAAGTCCTGTGGGAGGGGTTTGACGGAAACGGACTGGTCAGACAACCGAATTTGTAAAGAAGGGGACTGGTATAAGGGGGTAGAGGGGGCGCACATGACGCTCAAGTCGTCTTTAGGGGATGGGGGGGAAAGAAAGTTATGGAAAATGTTCAAAAATTCGAACATAAGATCAAAAACTGAAGAGAGCAGCCACAGAGAGATGGGGCTACACGCACGCGTCGACACCAATTCAAAAGGGGGGGGCAAGCGGGAAGCAGTTCATCAAGCGTGTCATTGCGTCACTAAGGAAACCTTCACAAAGCGCTTGATCCTCCATCCCAGGACCAAAGGGAGGGGCCGCCAAGTCTATGCTTTGGAACAAAGAAGCGGGAGTGTTAGAGCTCTCAACAAAAACAAAAGGAGAAAAAGAAATCCGAATGTTTGAATAAACGCTCGACGAGGCTTCCAGAAAGAGGGGGCGTGTCCTTTCGGGAAAGGCCGGGGCGTGTTTCCCTGTACGTGAAACGAATGACCTTTGCATGTGACGTCGTCCGCTAGAGCGCGGGAATTGGTTCGAAGTCCGGGCTCGAGAAAAAAGGACTAGAGGGGTCGGGAGGAAGACATGGATCTTCATGAACTTCGAGGGGGGGAAAAAGCAAAAACCATAAGATCTCACCTCAAAAAAAAACGGCTGGAGCCACAGTGGCGCAGCCTAAACAGTTCTCGACGTCAATTAAGGGTGTCAAAGAAAGCAGGTTGGCCATCACCTTGCAAAAGGCCGATCAGAGGAACGAAGGAACAGTGTATACTGATAGAAGGTGACCTGACAGCAAACGCGTGTGGTTAGGAGGGAACAAAGAACACTGAGACACAGGAACTTCCGCACTGAGAAGGGGAAAGTGGGATTAATGATCGTAAACACCAAGGGATTGAGGGGAGTCAGACACTGATAGCGGCAAGGTAATGGGGGAAGAGAAGATCCAAATGGGCCTGGTTAGGTATAATACCAAGAACAAAGTGGGGGAAGGACTACCTAGGAAGGCCGGGCCGTAACACGCCCAGGGTGGGCTGCACAGGGCTCACAAGCGGGAAAACGTGCGTCTGGCAGGGGAGTCGGGACGAATAATGACTCTAGGAATCGGTCAAACATGTGACTGAGGACAAAGAAAGGCGGGGGGGAGAGCGATTCCTAAGACTTGAGGGACAAACCATTCGTATTCCATTATAAGGGAAACCGAGCAGGGGAAAAAAACGTTGTGGAGGATGCTGAACCTCACATGAATAGATGGTCAGGGGAATTCGCATGCGATATAATTACTGACAAGTGGCAGGTGGCGTCTCATTTCGAATGGAGAATCTTTTTTTTGCAGAAGGATGTGAAGAGGAGTACTAAGGCGTTTTCAAGGAAAAGGGGCAGCGCGGCACAGCTGGCTCATGGCCAGCACCCAAATGGTGTATGCGGGGAAGGGTTGGGTGCAGAAAAGAATCTAGTCCCCCGGCTGGAAACCGTCGCAAAGAACTCACGCCAGAAAGGAAACACTTTCTGAGCGCGGCACGGACGCGCCTATCAGCAAGAAAACTCAATATCGGGGAAGCAGGAGAAACATGACAACGCAGTCGTTAAGTTTGTCACCGAAGTTTGGGAGGCGAGTCAAGGATCGAAAATTTGGGGGCAGGAGCTATGAGGCTTCTCCCTCACACGCCGGCGAACGCGGGTGAAGCTTGAGTACTTACGCGTGGATCCGGGCCGCGGGTAGAAAGAGGAAGACGGGATGCCCTCAGAAGGGTTGGAGGGTGGGAGCCAATTTCTCAGAAAAAGGGCTGTGGCGGGAGTATTGCAGGAATACGAACGACAGAATTCTCGAATGGCAATGACATCAAGATATTACAGCACAGTGGGCAAAGGGTGAGTGAGTATCACTCGAAGCTGGGGGAGAGAAACGGCGCTCTCTGCCGGATCAAAAAGCACTCGCGAAAGAATAAGGCGAGGGGACGAGGGAACAGGGCGGATCCAGTAACGTCGTACCGTGCGGCCGAAAAAGGAGATTTGAGTCGAGGGGGAGGAAGCTTCCGGAAGCCAAAAGGTTCTGGGTGAGAGGTTGTTCATTCAATGGGTTCGACAGCGACGGGCTGACCCTGAAAGAGAGTCGGGGGGGGAGTGGGTGTGGAAAGGGTCCGGGGCGGGGCTGCGCCTTGGCCGGGTGTGAACATGGACGCAAAAAAATCATTGAAAGACAGGCACAGGGGTTGGATTGGGCAGAGGTACTCTGGAGCGCAAGCTGGAGTGAAGAAGGGTTGTGAGAAAAGTCTTAAAATTAAATTTAGGGAAACGGAGCGACCCTGCAGAGGGATCAAAGACGAGAAAAACTCCCTCGGCCTAGTCCATGGATGGAGCAAGACGCAAAGACCGAATACCAGGGCTAAGTGCGGAGAGGCGGGACTGTCCTTATAAAGGTGGGAACAATACAAGGGTCATGCCCGGCTAGAATTAAAGAAGGTAAAGCCACGCCAAAAGACGACATGCAGGTCAGAAGGCTGACGGAGGAGAAGCCGACGTTGAAGAGAACAGCCTAAGCCGGAGAAAATGTCCCCATGAATACCTTGCCACGTCTGACAAGAGAGAAAAGCAGAAAAAATCCTTTGTGTTAAGGGCAGTGAATCGAAGACACGAGCCGTTCGTGACGTCGAAAGCGCACTAGGGGGCGCAGAAAGGGAGGAATGAGGCATAGTAGAAGTTCTTCCCAGGGGTGGTTGGCCTTAATGAAAAAGGGAAGTACAGCGCCTGCTGGGGGGCTCTTGGCCAGGATTACGGGACCGGGACGAAACCGCTGTGAAAAAAACTTGCACCAAATCGGGGAAAATCGCGAAATACAACAACACAACGGATGAGAGACAAATATATGTGCAAAAATCGCCGGCCGAAAGAAGAGAATTCCTCCCTCTTTCAACGACGAAGCGGAAGAGCAATCCAAAAAGGGCTTGTAGTCACGGGCCATACCTGAAAATAGACATGTTCCTCCCTGATCCGATTGGGCAGAATCCAAAAAAAACAGGTGCCGCAAGAAGGAAGAGAACTGTTAACCGAGAACAAGGAGAGCATGACAGACCTTTAAAAAACGGACCCAGGATCTGGGGGTCGAGCGTTCTCAAGAGTTGGACCGCGTGATGGAAATATGAAATACCGGTATCCGGAGGGGGGGATCTTCTCTTCCCTCGGAAAAGCTGGGAGAATGAACAGGAACAAGAATGAAAGTACACGCGTGGCTATCGGTGGCGTTCGCACTCTTAAATAATTGAACAGTACTCCCGGCAGTCCCTTCCCTGGGTCCATAAGAGGGTGTCAAAGTAGAGCTTCAACAGGCACTGTTCCGCAGGGAGTGTGACGGGGGGTTCGTAAAAGACCAGAGGGGGAGTGGGTAACTAGGGGGGATTCCAAGAAGTGTTGGGGAATACGGCGATGTTAACAGAGAGGTGCAGATCCAAAACAGGAATTGTTGGAAGAGGTTCGTCAAACTAAAAATTAGACACAATAGTAAACAGCGCTCACGCGTCATCGGAAATCCCCCAAAGGTGTCCTTCAGCACGCCCTCGTAGGGAATTCAATCAAACGGGCAAGCGCGCGGATGAAAACCAGGACTTGCAACACCGCCCCTATCAGGTAAGTTTACACAACCTGAGGGGGGAGTAAGACGACCAAATACTCAGCTAATGCAAAAGGCAGAAAAACCGGAAGGAATGGGGCAGATCTGACCGTTCTTCCCACGAAGTCGCGCGGAAGATCCCTCGTACACCACGCCGCCGTAATCAGGGGGGGGGCCGTAACGACGAGCAGTCGAGGAGCCGGATCTCGAAACCTCGCTGAAAGAAGCGGAGACACGCATCGAGAAAACCATTCGTTCACGCTAGAGCGCGTCACCCAACGCGGACGGTCATGGACTATAGAATGCACTACAAGCCACCCAAACGTGCAAGGTGCAGATGCAAGAAGGGGGGGCGCCCCATCACACTTACGGGGGGATAGGCATCGCCGCCTCTTACCTATCACCAAGGGCGCTCAACATCTCCGGTAGGTGAAATATGTATAAGAAGATAGAGTCATCCACAACATTGAACCGATTATCGGAGCGACCTCACAACCAGAATGAGGAAAAAGCCCAGGGTATTATGAGCTTCAAAAGAGAGGAACGTCTGCATTATCCTCTCTTCGAAGAGGCAGCAAACGGTGGCTCCCCGTAATGCCTCATTCAGGGAACGGTTTCCAGCCGGGTTAGAGGAATAGAGGACGACAAAGTGGAACTAAGAACTCAAATTTACAGGGAAAGCTGCACAAATTCCATTAAGAGGAACGAAGATTGCCATTCTTGGGAACGACTAAAACTACTGCCGTAGAGAGATAGAAGAACAAAACGTAAAGTGATACCTGACGAAGAGGGAAAGGGAACAGGGTACTCAAGGTTCATTATCGCACCGGCAAGTCACATTCTAGAAGCTTTCGGGGGGGGAAGCGCTCAAAAGGTTAAAGCTCGGACTCCGGCGCAGGAGACACAAAAAGTAGGTGGTGGGGGCCAAGTTAATCGATTCACACCAAATTCTTTCGCGAGTGGAACGACGCAATAAGCTGGACAATTTCGACCTGTCTACAAATCGCAGATCACTACGAAAATTGGTGGCAACGCTTGTGAGAAAGGGAATCAAAATAGGAAGAAATTCCTCTTCAGTATAGACGATCATAAAGCACTCTCATCGGGCCAGGTACTGAACTCCCTGTACCACAGGCCCAGGAGGAGGGAGGGAGTAAAGATTAAACCCTTTCGCCAGATCCGGACGTTCCGGGAGAACGAAGGAAGAAAGGGGCGACGGTTAAGAAGAATTTCGGATACGCTCGCGGACATTACTTCAGCCAGTTGGAGGAGATACAGACCTCCAGAAAGCAACAAAGTCTTGTTCAGGGACAAGGTAAAAGTAGATCTACTACAACGCTTTCCGGCTGGAAAAGCCTTCAAAAAGGTTGAAGAAAAGGGGGCTGGGTTGGTGGGGACAGAAACCTCCTTTACGAAGGGGGCAGTCGACAGTGCTTCTTCACTAAAAGTGAGTTGAGGGCTTGAACATATGATGGGAAGGCAAAGGGATTGGGGTGGCGTTGAGTGTCCAAAAGAGAAGTCGAACGGAATATATCTTCGAAACGCCGGCAAATGGCGGAACTCACGGCATCAAACAAAAAGATTCCAGGAAAATAGATTTACTCATTACTCAAAAAACCGCACGTGGTAGTAGAGACATTATACACCTAAGACCAGCGATTTGATAAGCATTGAAACGGCACCACCCCGAGTGGAGAGCGTAAAGAGAGGTACACCAGCATTATGGATGTATATAGGAACAAAACCAAAAAAGGAGGGGAGAAAGAGAGGAGTCAGACCAATGGCAGGGTTTTCGCACAATCTGAAGAAAGGCCTTCGGACACTACGGGGTGTCCGTGGACGGGGAGGAGAAAACGCTTGGACGGTTTCTACTTGACGCAAAGGAAAAACAAGTGGCAGACGGTGTCCCCGGAGGTCCCAGAGTCGAACTGGAATTGTGAACCTTGGACGGCTCGCAAAATCACAAATGACTTTCTGCCGACAAAGATCTTAACAAAGTCGAAGGGGGAAAAAGCAAGCATTCCATAATCCTGATATAACCGATCAGCAGAAATACTTGAAAGGGTAGGGACTGGGAGAAGACGGGGTCTCGAAGGGGTAAACTGCGAATGCAGGGGGGAAAAAACTCAGCGGGGTGCACGGCAACCGGAAACGAGGGGCTCTCTTCAGAGGAAAACGTTTGTACGTGCTCGACCGGGGAAAAACTGGGAACGAACAAAAGAAGCCGCTGTTTTTTAGGGAGGTGCGAAAGATACACACGTGGAGAAACGTCATGGACTTCTCGAAGTGGGGGGTGAAGTTCTACTTACCCAAAGAAAGAAAAAATTGAGTTAGGCGGGGGACCGGCCTCTGCAGATCGTCAAGGGACTGTTATGCCGCAGGAAAAAAGGTAGTTGGGCATTCGTTATGAAAATCTCCACTAGGTGATGTAAAACTGATACGTCATATAACGGCAATCCTGGCAGAGGGGACCACCTGGAGTGGTAGAAAAACCTTTCTAAAAGGGCACACGTTTCTTTCTCTCGAATGAAGACAGACGGAGAGACTTACGCAGATGCAAGCGGATTGGGAGTACGCAATACTCGTGGAAGAGAAGTCCCGCTGGGCTGTCAAACAAATGACCGGATTACCACGTACGATAGGGTACCACCGGTCGGGGCGGAAAGAATCGCGAGAGACAATGCTTGCTGGGAGGACAGTCGATGGGGGCACTGAATCCGATAACCTGCGTACGAGCCGTCAGGGTATCAACGTCCGGTTTGGTATGCAGATACGCCAGAGGTCCGGCGCGGGACGCGAGTTCATCAACGGCATAGAGGGAAGGACGTCCCTTGCCACGGGGAAACTTAAAGCTGGGGAAGGATGAGTGGACGGTGGGTGCGTAAAGTCATCTCCCCGGATGGAACAACAGAATAAGCGTCATAGAAGACTCAAACCGGTTAGGGATCTCTAGGACGCCTGATCATGCAGAAAAAAAAGAATGGTGATTCGAAGGGCCGACCACCTAGCAAGTTTGGGACCTCCAAGGCTTGGGAGGTTCTCGACGATAAGAATTGAAGGGTGGGGCACCACGAAGAGGGGCTTCCTGGCAGAACGACGAAAACTAACAGGCGGGGGCGAGATCGGGACTCCGCTCGGGGATCCGGAGAAAAAGAGGTCAGAGTATCTCAAACCCTACAAGGAATGGTAATGGGAACCCTAAAAGTACGGGTTTCAAAACAATTAAAGGGGGGGCGGGGTTGCGCAGTCTTAAGGGAGAAACCCAAAAAGACGGGCGAAAATGACAGACCGGATAGGGATAAAAAGGAATGGGTGACTGGAGTGGGTATCAATCTGAGGGAGTCATACAGGTAGGAGAGGAAGAAAGCGGATCGACGACTCGACGCCTATATAAGGGCGGACGGAATCGGTAACTGGGTCCATCAATGAAGGGGAAGCGCGGAAAAAACCTTTTCAAGATTGGGGCACAGATCTCAAAGATGGGCAGATCGAGATCGGACGAGCTTAGTTGGTCTTGACGGTTTGGTAAAGACAGACGTGCTTGACTGAAAGAGAGAGGGCTTTGGGAAATTTTTTACGGGAATAGCGCAGCTGTGCAAAGTTGCAATGGAAAGGCTTCGCGGGGCACGTGTGGGGGGGGATGGCGGGACGCGTGGAGCACAGGAGAGGGGGAGAATGGTTGTGATCAATTTTAAAGGAAGGGTGGTAGACTTACTTCGAAAATAGCTCCTTATATAAGAAGAGTCGGGCTGCAAAAGAGACTTCGATCCAACGTCGATGGGAGATACGGAAGGAAGGACAGCGCTGCAACGAGTAGGCAGCTTAAACTGTATGGATCAGGGGTTGGGGGAACATGCCGCATGGCGGCTCACTGATCAAGGCGGTGACTGCGAACTACTCACGAGACAAGATCTTTCAATCATGCTGATTTCGGAGAGGAAAAGAGGGAAGCGAATTCAGCGAGCGAAAAAGCACGGGGGCAAAACGGCGTCATCCCCGGCAAGGCGAGAAACAGCAAAAGGCTCGAACAAGAGAATAAAGGCCGAAGAAAGCAAAGCTCCTTGAGTACGGGTCTAAACTGGGATGAGAGACCAGTGAAGAAGGGCGGCAATCAGAAGGAGGACACTTAAGGTTTTACTTAGGAAACTGGGAGAAGACTAAGTGGGCACTTTGCAACCGGGGTTCGGACCGAGGAAGAAGGGACGGAGCACCGTCGACCCCAAGGTAAAATCCTCCATCAAGGCGGAGTACTCAGAGATGTAAAGATTGGGTGAAGACGCGAAGGAATAAGGGCAGATCGTCCTCAGGTCCTCAACAGGGAAGCGGCAAATACGCCAAGCAGGCGCTTCCTGAATACGCAAAAACTAACGGGTTTCCTCACTGTCAAAGGGGGGGGTGCAGAAGGGCCTTTCAGAAAAGACGGAGAGGAGTTCGACCCGGGTCACTAAATAGAGGAGGTAGAGAAGGGAACAGGACCCCTTTTGAAAGGGATGTAGAGTGTTCAGCCCGGAAGAGGGCTGATGGGAAGACTAGTGCTTGGAGCTCTAGTAGACTTGCCGGAGGGGAACGAAAATGAAGGACCGGAATCGTATGCTTTGGCTTCGCGAAGTACCGCCGGTATCAGGGAAGACAGGAAGGAGATCCAAGACGTTATAAAGAAAAGGGGGAATCTTGAATTCGCATTTAAGCAAAGGACTTGGCGCTTTAAGCAGAAAATCGGATGTGGAAGCCGAGGTCGTGAAGCATATTGTGAAGAAGCGCCAGGGGGGCGGGAAGACAGTTTGATCTTTGGGGATCCAACAAACATTAAAAAAATACAAGAGAGGAACCAGGCAAAATAAGCGACAATAAACTCAACAGGCCTGAGACAAGCAGGCCTGTGAAACCGAAAAGGGCAAGCGCGGATTAAAGGGTAATTCAAAAAACACCGAACCCGACAGGGAAACAGGTTGAAAAAATTAGGTGAGTAAACGACAAAAGAGCCCGCAGACAAAAATAGAGCGAAGGCAGGGAAAGCAAATCTGAACAGGGTCATCACCGACTCTGCGGAATGGGGAGAAAGTACCCGAAGGGAAAGTCGCCAGCCGCAGATAGAGCTTCGAAGCCGCATCATCCAAGGCATACGAGGGGAGACTCAAGCGGGAAAAAACCGCATGGACTAAGGAGAATCGGGCGTCAAGCTCATGCACCAAGATTAGTGCTATGGCTTCCTGGAACAAACGCCTCCCAAACCCCAGAATCCCCGGAGAGAAAGTAAATTGTACTAATACCAACCGACCGTGTTCTCCCGTCCAATTACATGGGGTCGATCATCTACCCGCAAGCCTTATCCCCAAGGGGTGGGGAATACTCGAAAGAAAAAACGGACGTCCTCGTGTCTAAGAGGACCGATACACCCCAACTTCAACGAAATGGAGAGGAGCCACTCAAACCAAAAAAAGGAGGCAACACTTCACCTCTGTTTTGGAGGCTTTAGCCTTCAAACATCGCGGCGTGGGAGGGAATTTGAGCGGGGAGGAATCGCAGAGGCATCCCTGTAGCCCAGTTGCGCCGAGAGGAAGTCAACCGTTTGTTTGAAAGCGGTCTAGAAGACTCCATTCGCACCAAAAAGTTGAAACCACGAATATTTGGCCTTCGCAGAGAAACTGGCAAATGACTTCCCTGCGAGGGCAAAGGGTTTGACTTGGGCGCGCGCGACGCAAACGGACTAACGTACAACAAAAGGAAAGGGACTCCCTTGAAGGCTAACGAGAAGAGGATTCGCGCGACTAATACCGTACAAGAAAAATAGGGAGAGAAGGTGCCAAAATTTTACGAGCGCGAAGGTGTAAAGGAGGCTCCGGCGCCGGAAGGAACATCTTTTTGGCAACAGCACTACAGGCTTGAACATAAAGCCAGTGATTGCAACCCAGCAAACCGTGAAACGCATCCGCTTCCTTATCAAGAGGGCCGACAAGAAGCAAGCAAGAAGTACAACCGTGTTGGGGAAAGAGAACGTGGAAAACGTTGCATGCAAGCCTATGGGCGGACCGCAGGCCGGGAGAAGGAAATCTAAACTCCAGCGCGAGTAGAGGGTACGGAAAAACTCCGGGGCCACCAGGAAACAGGTCGATCTGGCGTCGAGCATCAACATGGGCACGCGCGAATGAAAAGCTTCGACACGTACAAGGAATAACCTTGCGAGGTGAGAGATTTCGCACGGAACGTCCGCAATCAGGGGAATGAAAAAAAAAGGGTTAGCAGGGGGGAAACAAACCGCCCCATACCCAAACTCTGGCGGTTGGCGAGTAAAATCAAACGTCCAGCAGTACTACACGCCATGGGACAGCTGGGAAGCTAGGGCGTGGAAAGGTTGAATCAACCATGGTTGTTGTCCAAAAAGAAGGGGAAACTCTGTGTCAAGATTCCATTAACGGACGGACGAACAGTTCCGCTCAAAAAGGAAAACCGGGGCAAGATGAAGGTTGATATCAGATGAGAAAAGGTGGGACTGCTTTTCCGAACTAAGTAGAAGGGAGTCCAAAAATGCGGATTCTGCAGAAGAACCGAAGTCAGGGTGCGCCCACGCCGTCCCACTAACAAAGGGCGCGCGCGGGAAAATTTACTAAAGGAAGGAGTTGGACTTACGAACACTATAAACTTCAACCAGAGGCTGGATAAAACGGTACCATTCAACACAAAGAGCCGGTGCCGCACTCTTCCGAATCGGGGGGAAAACACAGCAGTCGGGGATTTATTAGCAAGAAAAAACACAACCCAACAGGATTAAAGAGAGAGAGCAACTCCGGACTGCGTGTGAAAAACGCACCAAAGATCGAAACAAGGGGACAAGCCTAGGGGTTCCGGGGGGGAAGTGTCGTAGGCAACGCGGCGGGTGCCTTTTTCGGTACGGTAGCAGAAGGACAAAAGGCCGGAGGAAAGGAGGAAGCTATCAAATGTGGTGGTGTCGGGGGACTCGCAGTAATCAAGAAGAGCGGTTAGTGAGACGAGAGAAAAGAGGACAAAGGCTCGTTTCGAGGGGGTAGATCGACAAAGTGACCATCATCTGAGGACGAAGACCACATCCAGAACACCGACTTTAGCATACTGGGGAGACAGGCACGGGACATTCATAATAGTCAACGGCGGAAAAAAGGTGGTCGGAAAAAAATTCAGTCACCTTGCCGAATCCGCGGACGGAAAGTTGGAGGAACCTGACTCGACGGGAAGACCGGGGGCGCACAACGCCCGATGTGGGGCTGGGTGCGCCAAAGACTAGTACACCCGACCAAAACTCATGTCGGGGAGAAGAGGAATGGTATGAATGACGGAGGACAACGCAAACAGTAAAACATTCCGGGGGGAGTGGTCCGGACTAATTCAGGACGGGCTGACATGGGGAAGAGGGAGCGCCGAAGGCACCTTTGTGAATGTGAAATTCGTGGACCGTACACAAGCGCCGCGACATTTGATGGGGAACTGAAAAGCGTCTATGAACGGGGA
>Ga0179591_1268131_pt1 | contig 13101 bp, 12 predicted proteins | sample CZOMad2_1_08_16f_FD_182891 | JGI IMG/M metagenome (GOLD analysis project Ga0179591, IMG submission 182891) | Vadose zone soil fungal communities from Angelo Coast Range Reserve, California, USA - CZOMad2_1_08_16fungal (PacBio error correction) | ecosystem: Environmental > Terrestrial > Soil >...
TAGATACTCGCGGAAAACCCTGAACGACGAGAAGAGATCACTGATAAGCACTCCACACTCCAAAGAGAACAAAAGAGAAAGGATTTCTTGAGGTTTTCCGCTGGCCCGGTGCTAAAAAGCTCTTGCGTCCCTGGGAGGTTAGGGCCTGGCATGAAATTGAAAGGGTCGCTAGGTTGGTCGGACAGGCCCTTTTCAATATGAGGACAATGGTGGATGTGACTGTGGAGGTCCGACGGCTAGGACGGGGAGATCGTAAAGGACGGCTGTTAGCCGAGTTGAAAACTGCAGACCATCTCTATTGGGGGGATGTTAGGGTTCAAAAGTGGGGGGACGGCAACCTTGCCGGCAGGAGGTTTCGGGAAACGTTAAAAGGGGTGTGTTCGAAGAGTTTGGAATTTATACTGGGGGAAAAGCCAGCTGCGTAGGCGCCCAACCCTCCAATAAAAGCACCGAGGCGGGAAAAACTGAGGACAAGCTCGACGGGATGTTCTAATTCTCGTTCAACGAAACACTCTTAGGGGGGGGGTGCAGCGGGGGAGCATCTGGGGGGAGAATGGGATTCAACGGGGAAAGGGGACTGGTAGGGGAGCTGCGGGGCCGCCAGGCGTGAACATGTCGAGGCGAACTTGACCGCGGCGGAGGAATAAGCCGACCTGGGTTGTCGAAGTGGCGGGACAAAATTGAGAGTAGCCTAGGTGAAGGGAACGGCGCATGGCAAGGCTTCCGTCTGCTTGATCACGCGGATAGAGGGGGGTAAGGCTGCGAAGTGCTAAGGACGGTGCTGACGGTGGGTGGAAAATTGTCCCGAGAATCCACCTCGAGGGCAGCCGCCGGGGAAACGCTGGTAAAAAAGATATTGGCGAATCTTCAAGGGAATTGCGCACCGCCGGGGGTCGCCGGCCAAGCGACCGTAACTGCCTTCTGGGTCGGGGACAAGGAGCTTCTTTGGGGAATCGGACAGAATACCCTCTCTAACCAACTTTAGGGAAGGGGATGAGTCCCCATTTCTATTGGGCCTTGCCCTCTACTGCTGGGTACGACACAAAAGGGGTTTTCGCCGGGGGGGGATCAAGGGGCATAGAAGGGAGTTCTATGAGAGAGAGTAATACGACCAAACGCCCTCGCCGCTAGATCCTCTAGTCAGTTCGCATGTGACGATCCCCAAAACCGGGAAGAAGGGAAAAAATTCATAACCATACCTTCGTAGATCTTCCAAAGATTAACCATGGGGGAGGAAACCGACATCGAGGTAAATCCGCCGCCATGGGGAAAAGTCCCTTTTGTAGGGAGGGAGAGGGGGGACTGGGGTTCTATAAGTCGTCTCGGCCACTTCCCTCTGCTCGTCCGCCGCCTCCATTAGCGTCTTCCTTTGGGGAGCTGGGAGGAACAGGGCCAGTTCAATTCCGGAGCCACTATGAAAGTAGGGGCTTTTCCCAGGGGGGAGGGAATTACTTAGTCCACGTGGACGTTGTCCAAAACCTGTTCTGGGGTGTTGCCGCGGGGGGCGGGAAGAAGCGGGGGGTTCGCGAGGAAGGAACCAGATGCCGATCTGGTCCCCGACGACCGCGTCACTACCAAGACTTCGGGAGGGGACTCGGTTTCAAAGCGAATCCCGGAGTTTCGAGCGGAGGCGAACACAAGAAAAAAACTGGATACGAGCTTTAGGACCCTCTCCCAAACTTTGAGAGGCGAGCCGAGGGAGAATTTTGGCAGGGACGCCGAAGAGACTCACAGGAAAACTCTGTGTAAAAAGCTGACGACTAAAAAGGAGTCTAGCTTCCGAAAGTTGATTCATCGTCCTGGTACGCAAGAAGACGGAGAGGACTCGCTTTTGACCCGGAAACCCCCCGGCGTCCAAACAGATTGCAGAGGAGGAGTTGGAAGGAGAAAAAGACCTGTGCAGCAGGAATTGAGGTCCCAGGTTTTCATCACCATGGCAACTGAAGAACGGTCGACGGTCGGAAGATGAAAAGATGTCCAACAAAAAAACGCCCATATGACTCAGGCGAACAGGGGAAACGGGAAAAAGCCTTCGCAGATCGACGACTGAGGGGTGACGGCGCGGAAGCTCGAGGCGACGGGGACCAAGGAATACGCCGGGGAAAGAGATGAGTACGAAAAAACATCTCGTGCAAGAGGGTCTCAGGCGAGGCGCAAGTGCTCGCTTCAAAACTAGGAGTAAAAGAGAGAGAGAAGGGAATCGATTGATTCTCAGGGGACTCACCAGATTCGGGCGCAATATAGGTACTGGTAGATGAGCCAGGAAGATTGACCTCTATCCTCGAAGAGAGCCCCTGAATAGTGCTTGGAGGGAAGTAGGACGGAACCCCCCGGGAATATCGCCGGGGCGGGTTGACGTTGGGGGAACTTCGGAATTTGGAGAGGCGAGCTTCTCCGGGAGAGTTAGACAATTAAATAGGTGTGGGGTGAAGTTGTATTGTTTCCTTAGCTAGTTGGTAGGACAGAAAGGGGACATCGCGACGTTTCAACCAAAGTGTTGGGAAAGGTAAAAAAAAAAACGAATTGGCCTGTAGGCTAACGCTAGCCGGCCAAGGACGAAGATAAGAACGTCGGCAGTGGAAGGAAAGACAAAGAAGACAACCTGAGTTTTTGGGCGAGGAGGGGGCGGAAGAAAAGCAAATCCGCAAACTAAATCTCTCGCCCTCCCATTGGTTATCAGATCATCAAGGTAAGTCGGGGTGTTTCTCGCACTCCTCCTAAAAAAGACGCTATTCTCTTTACGTAACAGCGAATCGCTCCAAGGGGGGGGCGCCGAGACAGACGGAGCAAAAGTCGCGATGCAATTATCCGAGGGATCTCATCCTTAATCTACGACGCGAACCGGATCAGGGAGGAACTGACCGATGAGAGAATTGTGACAAAAGAGAATTCCTACTACCTCTTCAGACTCCCATCTTTTGGGGGGAACCAGAAAAAGCATCGGATCACCCATGAACGGTGGCAGGGGACTTCGCCATGGGGGAAGGCCCAGAGTACTGAACCATGGAGCGCAAGGGAGACATCGAATAAGGGAGCCCCCCACATGACATCAGAGAAAAGTCATGGATCCCGCATGGAGCAGAGCGTGTTGCCTTATTGGATCATAAGAAAAGGGGTTAACGAGAGACCGCCGCGCGCGGCCGGGAAGACGGTTGAGTAAGTTATATCGAAGAACGAGAGAGGGGGGGGTGTCAGAGCGCGCTTTCTTACTCATTAGAAAAGAGAGAACTCGCACAAGATAAATCCCGCACCCGGACCCACGCTTCCTTGACCACGTAGGACTGAACAGCACCCGCCGCCCAGAAGAAAAAAGTGGGGAACAGAAAGCAGGTGTTTGGGGACTCAGGGTCAAAGATGCCCTGCTCAAGCGCCGTCTAATGTCGCGAACGGAAGGATCCGAGTATCAGACAGCACGAAGTTCGGACTGGTTGCCTGGCACCAAAACAACAAAAACGAGACGACAGATGGACGGTACAATTCTCTTCGAGGTGGGCGATCTCGGGACATTCGGGCAGCTCGAAAGAAAGCTTAAGTAAAGGAATAGACAACCAGTGATCCAGCCAGGGGCAGCTTTCATGCAGGAGCAGAACTCGATGGATATCCAGGGGGGGAACGCGAACAGGGAAAAAGGTAGATATCCCTCCCAGAAAGCGGAGGATCGACCGGGTCGTCGCTGCTCAACAATCAGCAACCTCTTACACGAGGGAAAGGACGCCCATAGATGAGGAGATTTAACGAAAACGATATATTTGCTTATTTATACCAGCCACAGAAAGGGCGGAAAGGGCTCGTCCCGCTCATTTGTCGGGACGGGGGCGGGCCGCTTGACGGTCCGGAGACTTGGCAAAAAGTACCACAGGAAAAAATTCGAAAAAAAAGGGGGGAGGGAAAAAACTTTCACGAAAATCGAGACGTCAAGGTAGGAGGAAGAAAAAAGGCCCCCACGGACGGGCGATTGCGCGTGTGGGTCGTCCCCATAACTTCAAACGAAAAAAAAGGAAATCTCGAAAAGACGAAAGGCGCACAGACACCGTCAGTCAAAAGAAAAAAAGAGGCGAAAGTCTATCGCACTTGGACGGTCCACCAAAAGAGGAAACCGCGGCCCACGAGGTCAAGGAAACAAAAAAAGGGTGCAACAGAGGGGGGGGGGGGTCTTCACGAACCCGCAAGAAAGAATGCTGTCGGGGGGGGGGGAGAACTGGGAGATTGGCGGTTCCTGAATTAGAGGGGGGCGCAAGCTATGGTGAAAATCAGCGATGAGAAATCTCGACACCCAAAAAAGGGAAGAACCGCTAGAGGCGTTGCCGCAAGGAAACCATAGCGGCTTGACGACCCTCAATAGAAGAAAACGCCAAGACCAAGAGACCAGATGGGGAGGGTTTCAAACCAGAGGGAAAAACAAAAATTCTGGGGGGCGGGGGAACTTGGGGTCTCCTTCCGTCTGGCTTGGTCTCTGGAACCGGAGCCTAAGGTTTCCTCGGGGTGGGGGGAATTTGATGCGGATATGAGTACGAATTGTAAATGATTTCGTGCGCGTTGCCGAATGAAAAACAGAGGGCGCGACAGGGGGAGGCGGGGGTTCCTAAAATTTACGAAAGCTGCAAATAGATTTTGAGTGGCGTGGGGGGGGGGGGAGGCCGTTGGGTGAAGGGGAGGAAGGGGCATGAAGGTTGAGATGAAAAGAGGGCTTTGACTAACGTTTCTTTAGGAGCGGAAATCTTCGTGGACGAAACGCGGCCCGCCCCCTAGTCCCGAGAACGGAAAGGGAAAAGAAAGAAAAAGGGAATGACGACGACTAAATGCATACTTAATAAATAGAAAAATCAGATTTATTATTGGGCAACAAGGGAAGCCGGGCATCGGATTTAAGGAGCTCAAAACGGGGGGGGAGGGAGTACCTTGTTCGTTCTCGCTCTACTCTTACAACGAGCGCCTGCCTATGCGAGCAGGCCGACGACATGGAGTGGGGAAGGGGAAACGGAAAAAAAGGGGCTGTAGAGGGAAAAGAACCGAGTTGAGCCTCCTTCTCGGGAAGGCGGACCTCCGTCGGATGAACAAGCAGAGGGGAAGAGAAAGAATGGGAAAAGGACTTTCGTCAACTAAATTGGGGAGGTTCTGGAAAGTTGTCATGGTGCGATAACCGACACTTAAGAGCATAAAGGCTAAGTTAAACAAGAGGGGCAAGGAGGGAGTGTGCTTTTTCGACCCTTCTGGGGACTCCCTTCCGTCAGCTGCAGCGCTGCTCCCCAGCCTCCGGAACGAAAAGGGGACCCATTGGAAGACGAGCGGTAACTAGGGGGGGGGAAAGCGACTGCTCCCTGACCAAAAATGAGGGGATTGCGGAGATCCGTACATTGCGAGGTGGCCTGCCCTCTGCCGACGTGGGGCTCACCAGGCTCAGGTGGGCTTTCATAGAAGGGTGCAGGGGGAGAGCCGGAATCCGCGCCAGCGCTGCTCTCAGAGTTTAAAAAGGGAAAGTTTTAAAGCGGAAAGGCACAGAGGACCTCGAGCCCCTTCTATAGCGCGCGCGGAGGTCCGTAGTAGCAAAGGACGGAGCAGAGATCGCCTCGCATTAGGGAGAAAACATGACGGTTTCACAAAAAAGGTCGATGCGCCGAGTCCCGGGGGGCAAAATACAAGAAGAGGAAAAAAACCGTCTCTAAGGGGGCAGACGCCATGTATTCGGGGGAAAGGAAGATGCGACGGCTCACTGCAGGCCGGCAAGGGGTGCCATGAATCGAGCGACGGGAAAAAAGGGGAGAGCCGGCTGAGAAGAGGAACGTTTTACAAAACCCGAAAGCTCTCCAGGAGTGATGGTACCGGCCTCGAGGAATTTCAGAGGCTTAGAGAAAAGGATCGACAAAAGTTGCCGACTCGGCCATCGCCGACGGGGATACGAGAAAGGGACTCCAGAAAGCGCCTGGGGGGAGGACTTGTTTACACGGTCGCCGATCACGTCCTTGTCGGCCAGTCGAGGAAAACTCAAGGAACTGTTAGCGGAGGGAGGGAGGCATTCCAAGGACCCAATGGGGGGGAAGGGGAGGTAGACGTGATTGGTTGTCAAGTTGCGCCTAAGGCACCGAAAAGAATCGTGTAGTTCGTCACTAGACTCTAGGGAGAGGTCGGGCTGAAAAATCAGTCGCGCGAAGCCCACGGACAAGACCTGACACGAGATTGTGGTACAATGGGAAGGGGTTGCCCGTAAACACGATGGGCCATATTTCACCGTTACTATAACCGCTCGCAAACCAGGAACTAGGGAAGGTTGGGAAACAACCAGGGACATAATCTCAGAAAGGGGAAGGGGGAGCCGTCGACGAGCAAGCAAATTCGCCACCGAGGTTAAAAACAACAACGGCACACCGAGTCGCTGGCAGGTGGACAGTCCTTGATCCGCTAGGAAGGCTAGGGACCCAGGTTTACTTCTGCCGGGAAGCTCGGGGGAGAAGGGTCAAGCGCGGAGACCCGAAGAACGATCTATCGCGCCAGAAAAGAAAAATCGGGAGCTGAATCAGAGAGGACGTTTTCACTCTCGGGCTCACAAGCCAGGCTGAAAAATTAGTACCCCGGCGACGCATGTTAAGATCTCACCATATTTGGCTGGCAGCGGATCGAAGTAGCGGTGGAGGGGGGGAAGATTCCGGAAAGGGAACGAACGCCATCGGGGGCTCTACGAAAGAACACCTCTAATCTCTTCGCTGAAGAATGGGGGGACAAAAAAAGGAGGAAAGCGGCCCACGAGGTGCAGGGGGTGGGTCACATAGGTAACTTGCTAAAGTTGTCGCGACGGGCTAAAAGATCGTCCAATTGCATAGGATGAGGATGGGTAGCCCTTGGGGATTGCCCGTTTTCTAAAGTGGGAAAGAGGGACCGGACATTCGAGGGGCAATCGTGCGGGCAACCGTGTTTGGTGCACAGGGTGTGAAAAAAAAAACGCAAGGAGTTTCAAGGCGGGGATTAGGGGGGAATTTCGATGCCGGGGGTTGGGGAAAAACGAGGAAAGAACGGATTACAGGAAGGACGACAAAAGGAGTTTCTTTTTCGAACGGGATGAAAAAAATTCAAGACCATCTCCGAGAGAGGTCTCTTCAAGGCTGGGTAAAGCTGGGCGGGATAGCAGGTTTTTTTCTCTGGGGGACCAGGACCATGGAAGGAAGTGAAAGGCGCGGATCACCGAGAGCGACTCGACCGGGGCGGGCCGGAACTGAGGGGGCGGGGGTCTCAAATAGGGCTCATGATCAGGGGATCTTGTCCGCAAGGATGCAAGGCCGAGAGCATGGGAGGACAGAAAGTAAGAGTGGGATCAGGGGGGTGTTGGACAACGCAGAATACTTACATCTCCCACTTCTGTTGGCCGGCAAAGGTGATGAAACAGTGTCCTGTGCGGATTCTCACCATGGGAGGCCCCAAGAATGCCGAGAGAAAAAAAGGGCGCTTCTGAGTCCAACAGACATCGGCACAGCGCATCGAAAAAGCTGGTGAAAGAAGGAACATTAGGGTGAGAAAAGTGGTGGTCCTCAGATGTTGAAGGAGAAGGGGGCCCGACCCGCCGGGCGCAAAACACGTCTTTTATAGGAGTGCGGGTTGAAGGCTCGTAAGAGAGGGCCGTGCTTAAACGAAGGGGGTGAGATCGAGAGGAAAAAGGAGTAGTCCGTAGCTCTCGTCCGGGGGAGGAAAAAGTGAGCCCCAGCCGCTCCCACGTAGAGGTGAGACCAAGTCAACGGCAGGGGAATCTCAGGTAGAAGGTAGAAGAACAATGGGTTTGGGAGATCTTGGAAGGGGGCCCTTATGTCAAGCTCAGAAATGTTCTCGCCGAGGACGTCCGGTAGCTAAAAGGGGAAGGACTGAGCTGAGGAACAATTGGTGCGAAAGGGAGAGCAGCCCGGAAACCCAGCGCCTCTCTCTACCATATGTGGGGGGGAAAACCCGAAACCAGGCCGTGCTCCTAAGGGCAGGGGATATCGTGGAGCCGTCCTCAACACTTGAGAAATGCCTTTCCAGGAAGAACCGAGGGTCACTCCGTACAAGTGACTGAAGGGGAAAGGTTCAGAAACAGTCGCCGGAGCACTCGAGCTACATCCATTGGCCGCAAAAGAGGGGGAAAAGGTCAAGAATTGAGGGAGAGATAAGAGCAGTCCAGCCAGTTTAAGGGTCTTAGCTAACTATGGGGTGCCGAGGGCGAGAGGGCCTACGCAAGTCACGTACACTTTGAAGCGCCATTGCCCCAATCATGGAAAGGGAAGCGGGAAATGAAAGAAAGAGGATGCCGTATAGGTAATAAACGAGAAAGGCGAGGGAATAGGCAAAAAAGTCCTCAGGAAGGTTTTCAGGGGAGTCTATAGGGTCGGCGCAGTGGAAGCGCTTGCCGAGAGGCACCGGGAGAAAAAAAACAGATGAAATTCCTAGAGAAGATAAACATCGAAAAGGAAAAGGGGGTCAATCGGCCGCCAAAGAAAAGGCCACAGTAACGAGAGACCGGGGAGATCAAATTCATGACGGGAAAACCAACATCTCGAAGGGGGTCATCGTCCTCTCGTCGGCAAAGAAACACAAGGGGAAGTCGCGGACGTCATAAGCCATCAAGAAGGGTCCGACCCAAAACAAAAAGGGATTAGGAGGAGAACGGCAACAGAAGAGGGCCGAAGGGGGCCAAAGACCAGAAGAAAAATTGGGGAGATATGGCGCTTGGCTGTTCCGGACTTGATCGATGGAGAAACGCTATTGGGTGCCCGGCATCGCGATATCCGAAAGAGAGACAAAACCACTATGGAGGAAAAGAATACTGGAAACTCGTCGCTGTACGGTGAAACCAATATCCTCATGCAGAACGATCCATCGATAGAGGCAACTCAAAGTCAAAATCTATTGAGGAGGGGTGCTGCCATAACACCAAAATTTAGAGCTTTATCCTTGAGAAAAAGTGGGAAGGTTGGCGGTTAATAGAAGATCCCTTGGCAAGGGTGTCCTTGGCCTTGGGGGGGGGGTCGGAGAGGTGAAGTGGAAATCGAGGGGTACGGCCACTTGTGGTGGGCGTGGAAATTGGAAGTGACGCATTGCGCCAGATTCGTCGACGGCTGTTGGATGAGTTCGACCGTCCTAAGAGATTGGTGGTCAACGTTGGGACAGGGGGGAATGCAGGGGGGGGGGGTGGACGGCGACGAAAAAAGGGGCCGGCGGTTCGATCAAAAGGGGAAGGGTTTCTCCTCGTTGGAATTAGAGGGGATCTCAAGATTCGGGGAGGAAACGCAGAAAGGAAACCACTCCCGAGCACTGAGGGAACGAGCGACTGAGAGAACGTGCTGGGTCTAAGAAACGTTTGAAAGACCGAAAAACGAGATCTTTTATAAGCGAGGGGCGCTGGCCTCGGATTTACGAAGGGAGCTGGGCCCAAAAGTAGAGGCACCTTGGTCGTAGCGCGGGACCGGCCCCAGGGCGGAAGAGGGAGGTCGAGAGGGGGACCATGGGAGTTGGGAAGGCATCTCGGGAAAAGTCCCATTGAAAAATAGGGGTGCTGCGCCGGCCGGGAAAGCGGACCAGCCTCGCTTGATAAAGCCGAAGGAACTGGGGAAAGGCTTTGAGCTGTGGAATTTTCGAGAAGAGGGGGTTGTCTGGGGAGGATCCCATCCAGACCTCGAAAAGGGATGGACTCGGTACCAATTGGGGGGTACCAAGAGTGGGATGGAAGGGGGAACGGCGAAATTCTCACATTCTTCATCTGCGACCGGTGAAAAAGTCAGCCGAAGGGGGAATCTTGAGGTGGCAATTGGACTAAAAAAAGGCGAGCTTGGACAGGGACCTCGCGGGCAAACACCAAACGGCCGCACGGGGATAGAAAAGAGAGTGGTGGGCGGAGACGGTGAGAAGTAAGGGGGGGACCCAAAAAGACGTATGTTCGAGTTGTCTCAAAGACGCTCCTTGTCGGGAGAAGGACGGACTCCTCGGCCCGTCGGACGCAAGGCAAGTCAACAGCAGGGGAGGGTCAGATTCCGAAGAGAGGGGGGCTCTCCGCGAACAGCCCTGCTATACGAAGGAGGGGAACCATTTGAGGAAAAAAGAAGAGACCAAGTCGCGCATAGGAGAAAAGAATTTCAAAGCTGTCATGAGCGGAGGGGAAAAGTTGTACCTTAGAAGAGCCGAACCCGCCGACGAAGGGGGCTTCTTTGGGCAAAGCAATGGCTACGACTCCAAAGGCTTCTCATGGTGCAAAAAAGAAGGCGCAGGGAAAGGAGTAAAGAGGCTCTTGGTCAACCAGGAATCTCTCAAAGGGAAGTAAATCTGCGCAGAGTCGCTCGTACTTAGTCGGGCCGAATTTAACGGGAAAAAAGGAGGTCGCCAAGAGAAAATTGCGCTTCTCTTGAAGTCGCCGGAATCACCTCGCGAAGGACAGGGGAGGCAGGACCCAAAACACGAACGGGAGCGGGCGCCGCGAAGAAAAAAGAAGGGGAGAAGGAGAAGGGAAGAGGGGGTGTGGGAACGATTGCTTGCGCCAATACACCGAAAATAACTCGGTGGGGAGTCGCTAAAGCGGAAGCGGGAACGCGGAGGGAAGTACTTCAGAAAGAACGAAGGTCCAGCCCCTTCGAGAGGGGGGCCCCAGAGGACGAGCCGTCTGTGTCAACGACCCGCATGCAGCCGTCACCGTGGAGGTTACTAATAAACAAAGGAAGGGAAGGGGGGAAACAGCACTCGCCTTTTTTTCAAACCCAAAGAAAAAACGCTCCTCTCAAGGGCCCATCGAGCATGGGGGGTGTTAAACGCCCAAAAGAAAGAAGCCAAGTCGCCCTTGTGAGGCTGAGGCTCGACAGGGTAAAAGGGGGGCCGCGAGGTCGTACTAGCTCGTGGGAAGCGGAAGACGCCGAAAGTACGAGAAATTCGAGGCAGAGATGGGGGGAAGGAGTGAATCCATGAGAGGGAGCGCTTTTTCATCGAGAGAGAGAAAAACCTGAGGAGATAAGAAGTAAAGACCTCATGATTCACTCTTTCTCACAAAGTGGCTGGCGCGATCGAGTAAGCTAGGGGGAGGGTCTTCCAGCGGGCGACGGAATCGACTCAGCACAAGAGGGGAGAGTCAGGGAGAGGGATATATGGATACAAACCGTAGCTGACCCGGGAGTTGGAAGGGGTGGGAACATAGGTCGGGCTGAGTGGGCAGTCTCTATTCGAAAAGGACTGCGGCCAAGTGAAAGGGAGGTAGGATTTGTCGGGGAACGGAGGAGAGTAATCTGGTGGAAGGAGTAAAGATCCTTTTGGTCGAGAGGGGGGGGCGGGCGGGACCGCGGGGTGCCCTTCACAAAGAGCGCAGGCTTTAAGGCTTAGACTTCGAGGACGGGGAGCAGACTGTAGGACAGGGGAGAGAAGGACCTAAACAAAGGGTATTTCCTTGGAATCAGACAGTGCAAAATCGCCACACGATGTCTCGCATGCGCATGGTGTACCGGGGGCTAGTATACAGCCGCTGGTTGTGGTGAAAAAGAAATCCGAGTGGGGAATATAGGAAAAATTACTTGAAAAACGTCGCTGAAGCACGAGGAGCGGTAACTCGTCTCCTCGGCGAGACCTGCGCTAGAAGAAGGGAGGGATACGACTCGATCAAAGCACATCAAAGGGAGAACGAGGAGGGCCGAGGTTTTGTGAACAAGCGCGGCTTCCTCTTACCTACTGAAAAGGAAAGTCGGGGAACCACGTCGCGCGCATCGGGGTCCCGACCAATTGCCCTGTGAATTGTCTAAAGGGGGTAAATAAGGGGATAAAAGGTTCTGAGAGTTAGAAGAGGCGAAGTCTGAGAGGTTAAAACCCCCGAAACTCACAGATAGAAAGGGGAAGGGGTCCATGGGCTCCTCATGGGAGGCGAAGAAAGGGGGAAGTTCTAGAAGGGGGTAAACGGGAGCACTTATAGCCAGGGTTGGAAGAGGTCGCGTTGAAGTCTTCCGGCCTCGGAAATACGTATGCCGAGAAAGCGAGGGCAGGAAGACTATGAATGTACCAGTAGCGAAACAAGATCATTAAGGAGAAAAAAAACAGGAAAACCACGCTTCATAGGGATAGAAAGGTCTTCTCAAGCGCCGCGAGAAGACACGTAGAAGGGGGGGGACAAAAGAAGTGGGGTTGTGTGGGGGTGGTCCTAGGGGTATTCAAGGGCTGGAAGGCTAGCCTGAAATGGCTCTGCACGAAGGGGCGCTTCTTGCCATGAGAGGGACCTGAGCATCTAAATGTTTCTCGTTTTTCGCCGGCACCATCCATCGACCAACCCTAGTTCGAAATGGGGTCCAATAAGAAAGGGAGCACTGTAGGAAAAAAATTCGTTTGGAAGAGATATCGGGACCGAAATTCCGCACTAAGCCGGGGGGGGACGTTCCTGGTCCGAGCTATCCAAAGGGACAAAGAATAAGAGACTCTTTCGGGAAGGCGCGGAGAGACGAGCAAGATCCATTTTTGGGCCAAGAAATGCGGCGGCTCACATCAGAGAGGAAAGGAGAAGGGGCGCTAGACTTGGGAAGGTTCGTCAGAGAATAAGAAAGTGAGCACCTCATTCAAAGTGGAGCCACATCCAATCACGAGCCAGGAGCCAGCGGGCAATAGACTATATTCTGAGAAAGAGGACCCAAGGATCTTATGAGATCAGTCCCTCCTCGGGAAAGGCTATGCTATAAAAGGAGCAGGAAACGTACGAAAAGTGCACGCAACCTGAGAAAAACCCTATGAAACTTTCATAGAAAAGAAGCTGCCAAGGACGTCACGAAAGAGCAAAACCCACTGCAAAATGAGTAGGGTCTTCCGGGGAGGGAATCACAGGAAGACGGGTCAAACGATCAACAAGCTACTATCGGCCTCGCCGTCGGCAAAGGAACCTCATTCTATTAGGGCGGTCAGCGTTCGACGGGGAAGGAAAAAACCAGAGGGGGGAACAAGATTACCGAAAGTGATTACTCATAAAAAAAACTAAATAGAAAAAAAGTTCGAAAAAAATGTGGTTTTCTTAGAAAAAATAGTCTTTAGTCGGGTGGCGAGGGGCGTTGGCGAGGGAAAACTTGAGCGAGGGAAAACAAAAAAAAAAAAAACTCTTTCTCAAAAGTAGTGTTTCACTTCCGAAAAGGAAATAGG
>Ga0179591_1333119_pt1 | contig 13100 bp, 22 predicted proteins | sample CZOMad2_1_08_16f_FD_182891 | JGI IMG/M metagenome (GOLD analysis project Ga0179591, IMG submission 182891) | Vadose zone soil fungal communities from Angelo Coast Range Reserve, California, USA - CZOMad2_1_08_16fungal (PacBio error correction) | ecosystem: Environmental > Terrestrial > Soil >...
CCACCAAAAAAAAAGGGGGACGTTGTACCCTTTCCCTTTGGAAATCCGAAATGAAGGGGGTCGAAATGTTTTCCGGGGGCGTTGTTTGGTCCAAAGCCTTATCCTTCCGTACAAAAAGAGGGAGAAAAATACGGGAGGGGGACCGCGTCCCTCATGCAACGGAAATGAAGGGGGAAGGACAGGGAGATTGGAAAGGAAACAGTCTCACAAGTATCCCACGCCAAGGAGAGGTCAGCGGGCACTCGACAAAGGAAAAAGGGGAGACTTGAAGGCTTCTTGCCGAAGGTGTTTCTTTTGGGACGGGAAGGGAAAAAAACCGCCCCAATGGGGACCAATTCAAGTGTGGTAACGGATATGAAGAACCGAACGGGGAAAGAAAGGGGGGGAAACTGGTGCAAAAGAAAAAAACTACCGGTGGATCAAGCCGCTCAAACAAGAAACGAAAGATTACAGTCGATAAACCAGGAGACAAATTTCAAAAAAAAGAGAAAAAAAAAGCAACGCGGAATTCAGGTGGGATTGAAACCACTAAAAGAGAGGAAGGCAGAACATCATTCCCCGATCCGGAAGGAAGAAAAGTAACAGGGGGATGAAAAGAACCCGGTATCCAATACCAGAGGAACAAAGGTGGGGCGCTCAGTATCTTACGGTACAACCAACAGACGTACCAAGGAAAGGGGTTGTTAAACAAAAAAGGGGGTGCAAAAGCGTGGTCAAGAGGAAAAATCAAGAAGGTCTGCTAGAAAAGGAGCCGCTAGTCAAAAAAAAAAAAAAGCCGGGACCGGTGGAGAAAAAACACCCCCGGTGAGGAGAAGGTTCATGTGGCAGCAAAGGGGTAAGCAGGATGGTTAGAGATAGGAGATAAGGCATTCCCAAAAACAGAGTTGGGGGAAAAAGGAAGGGTTTTTCGGCTTTTTGGGGAAAGAAGGACATAGTCCAAGGGGGGAAAGGACAAAAAAAGGGGCGCCACTGTGGGGGAAGCAAAAAAAAGCCTACTAAGGGAAAAAAAAAGAAACCAACCTGAGCAGGGACAGCTGATGGGGTGGGGGGGAGAAAAAAAAAAAAAAAGGTCTCGCCAAACTTTTCAAAAGGAAGGATTGAATCCTACGGGGTCCTACTCACCACAAAAGGGGAAAAAATAGCAAGGAGGGGGGGGAATTTGACAAAAAGCACCGATAGGGAGGATCCGAAAAAAAAACCCAATTTTCCGCAAAAGAACATAACACGAGCGGGGAGGGAGGGGAAGACACGCAGAATTCCCTTTGTCCAAAGGGCCCGAGTGCCATCCAGAAAAACCAAAAAAAGAATATGCAGCGAAAGCCTTAAAAAAAAGGGGTTGCGGCGAAAGGGGAAAAAATCGAACCGGAGGAAAAAAAAAATCATCAACGTAAAAACGCCGGAAAAAAGTAAGGGGAATTCCAGGGAGAAAAAAAAAACCCCCCACCCGGAATAGAGAGCCAAAAAAAAAACTCCATAACTGAAACTAACAGCAAGAAAGGGGGGAGGCGGAGAAAGGGCGAGATTCTTGGGGAAAAAAAAAAAAAGAAAAGGGAGGCTGTAAAACTTGGTCTGAGGGAAGCCTCTCCCGACAAAGGAGGAGGACCATATAAACAGGGGGTGACAACAAGCACGCCGGCACGTGGGGGGAGTCATGAACGAAGAAAAAAAAAAAAAACATGCTCTCCGCCATAAAGGAAAGAAGCCAAGACAGGCCCAGGGGGGGGGACTGGAGGGCTGCTCTCAATAGAAAAAGGAGCAAACAAGGGATGAAAAACAAACGTCCTTCCTCTGAGCAACCGTTCCTCTCAAAAATGGGGGGACCCATCGCCGCAAGGGTAATCCTCCCAACGTTTTTTCAAAACACGTGGCGAATGGGGGGGGGGGGGGGGGAAAAAAAAAAAAAAAAAACAGACCCCACGAAGTTAAACAGGGGCTCTAGAAAACGGTGTTCTTCCCCCATCAGGGGAGAAGATATCAAAAAAACCTCAACGGTTGCCGCGACCGAAAACTCAAGAGCAAAAGAGGAGGGCCACGTCAAAAAAAGGGAACAAGCCTGTGCCAAAAAAAAAGAAGGGAAAAAACCCACGAAAACTTTTTGGACGCTCAAAACCCTCAAAAAAAGATTGGTGCTATTGGAGGTTTCGTGGGGCGCTCCACAAATCAAAAACCCGAGACTTACAGAGACGCTCGCGGGATCACAGTGACCATAAAAAACGCCCCCGCCCTAAGAAACCATTCGAAAACGGAAGAGAGAGGCCAATAAAAGTCGTTCAAAAAAAAGAACCACTGAAAGGAAAAAGGAAAAGAGTTCCTTCTTTGGCGAGAATATCCGGCTAAGGGAAAGGGAGAAGGTTGGAAAGAAAAAAGGGACAACTAGAGAGAGAGAAAGGTATCAGTCCGCACGAAAAAAAAAAAAAATCTCCGGAAAGCGAATCATACGGAGGAGTGTTTTTGCACGTCGGAAAGGAAACAGTGGGGGGGGGGACTGGTCGAAACGACAGAAATTTTGGGAAAAAGGAACGCAAACCGGGGGGGGGGGGTACTTTTATCTAGGAGACGAGAAGAAACGGGAAGGATATTACTACGGGGAAAAAAAAGGGACCAAGGTTTGAAAAAGAGAGGAAAGCAGGCGATAGAAAAAAAAGGGATATTACGGGGGGATCCTTTTCTATTGGGGGCAAAAAGGGGTCTTTAGAGCGCGAAGAAAAGAAATAATCTGAGGGCCAAAAAGGGGCGAGAATTCTGGATAATGGTAGACGAATCAGAGGTCCAAAAAAAATGGGGGGTCCCAAAAAAGGTATGCTAAAACGAGAGGCGGGAGGAAGCATAGACAATTTTAAAAAAAGGGGAAGATTTTGGTCGCAAAAAAGAATCGTCTTGTTTTTACGCAGCCTGGTACCCCTGGTTTTTCGGGGGGGAACTGTTGCAAGAAGGGGGGGGGTTTTCGCAGGGAAAGCAGCCTTTTTGGCAAGGAGGGAAAACAAAAATAGCACGGCGATGGTCGAGTGGAGGGGTCTGTGGAAAAAGTCGCCCTCAGAAAAAAGATTTAAAGGAAAAAGTGAAAAAAAAAAGGGTGATTAGTTTGTTGGGAAAATCGGGGGGGGGAAACGGCCGTTTTTGGGGGGGAAAAAAAACCGAGCGACACCGGCAAAAGGAAACGTTTTCGAGAAACCTGAAAAATGGGAAGGAAAAAAAAAAAATGGGGGGGAATGGTTGCACGTGAACATTCCTGAGGAGGGAGGGCAAAAGAGGCTTCCATTTCCAGGGAGTACTAACGCGCAAACTGTCATCAAAAAAAAAAAAAAGTTCCGCAAGGGGGGTCACAAAGGGAGGGGGTGTCATTGCTTGCTGGGTGAACTGCGAAAATTGACCGTTCAGGGGGGAACAAAAGCTTATCTATGCCAGGGTCCTGAAAAAAGCCGACACAAAAAGAGCCAGGAGCAACATAAGCATTTATCCCTTATCTGAAAAAGGAAGGGGGGATCTGAAAGACCCTACACATGACTTCATCAAAAGGGGGGCAAAAAAAGAACGGCAACGCGTTTGGGATAACGTCAGCATACAGGGAAGGGGAAAAACCGAGGTCCGCCCTCTGGCAACGCGAAAAAAAAAAGGGGGTTGTTGTCAAGTGGAAGGGGGGGGGAATATAGAAGAAAAGACGGTTGTTTATGAGTGTGATGTCCAATTGTGGTAGGTCAAGAAAAGTGGGAATCGCTCAAGGAAGGAGCTCCTTCCGAGCGACGGACAGCCCAGTGGGAAAAAACTGAAGAAAAAATGCTTTGCAATGTATGGGGAAAAAGTTGGGAAAGTGTACGAAACAGCGCGGCAGGTATAATACACGGGTGCGGGGGAAAAGGAAAGAAGAGTCATATCCGCCCTCTAAACACTGTTCCGAAAAGAACAAAGGTACGGAGTACAAACATACCACGAAGAAAGAAAGGAGGTAGTCGACAGGAGGAGAAGGAAACTATGGGGAAAGCAGCTACTGTGAAAAAGACAGGTCGCTAGTCCAGCACTCAGCATAAAAAAAAAAAAGTCATTTAAGGGGGAGGGTCCGCACATAACGTATTAAACGGGAAAAAGGATAGGAATTTGGGAAGAAAGGGGAAAATTTTGGAGAAAAAAAAAAAAACGGGAGTCCAAATAAAAGGTTACATCCAGGTCTGAAGGGTGCGGAGAAAAAACCAACAACGAGAGAGCTATCTTCACCCCCAGGAGGTCCTTTGTAAAAAGGGGGAAAAGAAACTCCCATGAAGGGGAAAAAGGGGACCGCAAATTGTTAAGGAGCTTTTTACACATCCGTGAAATTCCGTTACAAAAAAGACCAAAGAAAAAAAGTAATTGTGACGGCGATGGAAATGCGATTGAAGGGGGGAGGGAAGTTTAGACGCCAAATACAACAAGTAGCGCCACTCTCGAAAAAAAAATATTGAACGAAGAGTTTCCTTTCTACTACCTCAAAGTGCTCGTTGGGAGTTTTGGGAAGGACACCCTGCCAATGCAAAAACTCAGGGAGTTTGTAGAAAGGGGGAAGACTTGGGCCGGTGAACCTGTGGCACAGGACAAAACCCGTGTATTCAGAAAAAAAAGAACCGCGGAAGAAAAGAAAACGCTGAAAAAAAAACTTGCCTAACACCATGTCAATTAAGGGAAAGTACAAGAAGAAATTCCAGGGTGAATCCACCGTGGAAAGAGAGAGGGGGGAGAGTACGTTCGAAAAAAGAAAGATTTACGAACCCATACCCAGGATTCAACACTTGATAAAGAAAAAACGCCAAGGTTGCGGAATCGCAAGGAAAAACAACATTAAGAAAACCATTTTTGGTGGGGGGACGGGGGCAACTTGGGGGAGAGAGAAAGGTCCAAAAGAGGGTGTATGCTCTAGCAAAGTGCCGGGGGAAAAAAAGGGGCCCCAAACCACCGGGATACTGGAAGGAGGGGAAAAAAAAGAAGTCAGAATGTTCAGTAGAATCATTGTCGGAGAAAGGAGGGGAACCCCAGAAACCTGGTCGAGGGGGGGGGGGAGTTGGAACAGGGGGCTTTTGTCAGAAAGACTGGGACGAAGAGCCGGGGGGTATGGTAAAAAAAAGTCCCTGACCACACGGACACTGGGAAAGGAGGAAAAAACAAAAGTGCAACCGTGCCAGACGAGTAAAAACACTGATCCAAAAATGTAAAAGGATCCGCGCGCTCACAAGAAAAATCCAGCAAGTAGCAAAGGAAAGGACAGAAAGTTGTGCAAGAAAATAGGCATTGCCTTAAGACAGAATGAAAAAGCAAAGAAGCCATGGAAAAGAAGGAAAGGTATATAATCCACGAACAGTCTTGGACGAAACAAACGATAGAAAGCCACCCAAAAAAAAACGGTCCTGGGAAAAACGAGTCAAAAAAGCCCAACAAAAAAAGAAATCATCAAGAAGGGAAACTTAAAAAGGGAAAGAAACTGCATCGAACCACGGCAAAACGCCTCCATCCAGCCCCGTGCGCAAAAGAAAGGGGTTCAAGGGGAAAAAAGAGGGGGAGAAATTCTAAACAACACCGGCTCGAAACCGAGGTAAAAGGTAAACTTCCACAGGAATCTGGACCCCGCGGAACCAGAAGGGGGGGGTCTTTAGGATATCCCACATAGGTGGAATATACTGATTAGAAAAAAAAAAAGACTCTCGTTTAAAAAAAAGGGGGATGAACACAACAAGACGAAAGCGGCCCCTGGAGAAAAGACTTCGGGAGGAAAAGTCAAAAAAAGTATGTTCCCTCAAACGGAAGAAAGAAGGCTTAAGGGGGAGGACTAATCGCCGAGAAGAGCCACGGCAAAATCAAAAGAGAAGGATCTGGAGGCCAAAAAAGTAGGGGGGAAGAGGACCAATCAAATTCGCCTTTTGTTCATCAACAACCAAAACGTGGGGGCACTTTTTGCTATTTTCAAAGACATCCCCCGGAGAAGAGGAATAAAAGAGGGAAAGATCGGAAGGAGGATAAACCCAGGGAAAAAGAAAAAAAACGTTGGAAAAAAAATCAGATTCACCAAAAACCCGAAAAAAGGGAAAAGTTCGGAAAAAAACAAAAACTGTCCAAAGCTGGCCACAAGACGTCCCCCACGCGCGAGAGAGAAGAAAGCGTTTGGGACGAGGAAAAACCGCCAAAGACGACTGGAAATTGCTATGGGGCTCCTCCTCTTTCATTCCCTCTCGAAAAAAGTTGTCCCTTGAACTCACAGTACCATAGAAGAGCCACAAAAAAAAGCCCCAAAAAAAAAAACACAAACAAAAAAACGACGAGACGATATTACAACAGCGCCCCAGGGAGGGGAATCAGAGAAAAAAAAAGGAGGGGGGGGGGAAAAGGAAGATTTCTTCTTTGAGCTGCCCCTGTAAGAGGGGGGGGAAGGCGGCAAGGGTAATTTGTATCTGTGATGGAAAGACAAATCAGAAAAATATCAAAAGAAGAAGCGGGAAAAAAAAAAAAAAAAAAAAAAAGAGCAGGGAGACGGTCCCAAGAAAAAGAGAAAGTCGGTCCTAGTGGGCAACGTAGACCCAAGCTGGAATTTGAAAACGGGCACCGACCCGGAAAGGGGCGGGTGGGGGTGGGATCTGAAAAGGGCGCAAAACTTTTTGCAGGGTGGGAAGGAGCGAGGGGGAAAACTTTCCTACGGGCGAGTACTCCGGGGGGAAAAAAGGGGACAAATCAGTTTGGAAAAAGAAGAAACGAAAAGTGCCAAGAGGGAAATTACTGTGGCTAAATCATGTCGTTGCGGGGGGGGGGGACCGGGTAAAAAACCTTGTTTAGTCTGCGACGTACAATGCAGAAAAGAAAGACATTAAGCCTTGTACGGGGGGGGAGGGGGGGGACCAGAAGGGGGCGATCATGGCCATGATAATTTTAAAAGGGAGAAAAAAAATCTCCAAAAAGAGGTTTTGGCAAGAAAAAGTTTGTCTCAAAAAAAAAAATAGGAGGGGAGAGAGAAAGGAAAAGGGAAAGGGTACCGATGGAAGGAGCCCAAGCAATCATAGCACGACCAGGCGGGGGGGTTACAAAGGGATTCCGGAGTTACTGGAGGATATACGGGGCGATGTATAAGGGGGGGGGGGGGGGGGGGGGACATGGGGGAGAAAAGTTTTGCCAAATGGGATACAGGGGGGAAAACCAAAACGAGCGTGCAAGGAGGAGGCCGTTCGCCGAGAAAAAGAGTTTGTAAGGGGGGGGGGGGCACGAGTGGGGTGGGGCTCGGATGACCAAGGGTTTGACAGACAGGGTGGGGAAAAAGGAGGGGTTAGGAAGAAAAGGGAATAGTCAACGGAGGGTCGGGATAAGAAATGGCAGGGGGGGGGGGGGGGGGCACCCATTCACTGAAAAAAAGGCGTAGGGACAACGTAGGCCGACCTTCAATTGAAGGAGAAAAAAACGGGTGGAAAAAAAAAAAAAAAAGCGCCATTTTTCTGCTCATTTGAGGGTCTCGTCTGCACGTTGCAAGGGAGAAAAAAGGACGCAAGGGGCCCGTACAATACCAAAAGGCGGGAGAGTGCCAAAAGAAAAATGAAAAAAAAAAGGCCCCATTGGCTAAACCGTCCAAGAATCTTTATCTAAAAGAGGAGGGGACACCAGGAACAAAAAGTCTTAAGGGCTGAAGAAACTTCCATCACACGGGGTTGAACAATTCTCAACCTGCAAAAAGGGGGGGAAAGAGGGCTTATAAAGAAAGGGGTAAGTGCCTCGGAAGGGAGACCCAATCGAAAAGGGGGGAAAGTGGTAACAAGGGGACGTCTATAGAAAGCGCAAGGTGGATGGACGTTTGTTGAAGGAGGGGGATCAAAATCCAATCGGGTAATGGGATCAAACGTAAAAAAGGAGTGCAGAAAAGGAAACCTTCACGATTGGAACAAAGTTTGAACTCCCACCCTGAAATGCCCGAGTGATGGGGGGGAAGGTAAGGGGGAATGGTAGCGAGGCGGAATCCGAAAAGAAAAAGCCTGAAAGAGGGTGCGGAATGTGGGAAATGTCAATCCAGGAAAGGGAAAGGGAGCCAGAGAAAAAAAAAAAGAGGTGACATACCATGGGGGACCTGACAAGGAATTCGGGAAGAAAAGAAACACGAAAAGTAGTTCCGACAGTAAGCTGGACACACGGTTTCCCCGAAGAAAAAAGGTGCAGAAAAAAAAAAGACGGTCGGCGATTCACTACGAAACTATCAAACAGGAAAAAATTTACGTGCAAAAGGAACGTTCGCACATAAGGAGACAGAGAAAGGTAGTGAAGGATTTGGAAAGAAGGGAAAGGGGCGCAGCAAAAAAAAATAAAAGGGTTAACAACGCCTCTGACTGGGGGGCGGTAACACGCAAAAAAGGAGGAAGGGAAAAAAACCGACGCACCCCCTTCAGGCAAAAGTAACCCTTTCTTTGGAAAGAAAAAAGGGGAAAAAAAAAAAGGCGCAAGAATTCCAAAGTCCTTATCAACTTAAGAAAGGGAAAAGTACGAAAAAATTCACTTAAATGACGAGAAGATCTGCGATTGATAAGAGAGGAAGGGGAAAAAGAGAGGCCGGGGAAAGGCCCACGCCCGTCGGGACAGAAATCAGAAAAGGAAAAAAAAACGTTACAGGGGAAAAAAACCCCAGCTTCCAAAAATCTTTTCTTTTTTTAAAAAAAAAAAAGGTACACAAGGAAACCCCTGGGTATTGGAAGAAGTTAAAGGGTGAGAAAGGAGGGAAGGGGAAGGGGAAAAAAAAAAGAAACATTCCGCACGAAACCCGCGTGTAGTAAAAGGAAAGGAGGGAAATTAGAAAGCAAAGAAAGGGCTCATACAATGAAGGCCAAAAACAAAGCACGGAAAAGGGGGGTGGATTCCCACTGGGGACCGATATCGGAAGAGGGAAGGAAAAAAATGAAAACCGATTAACGAAATGACCATAAGAAACCGAAACAGTTAGGAAGGAACCCAAGTATACAAAAAAGGAAAATCCCTTTGCAAGGAGACCAAAAAAAAAAAAACAAAGTCGGATCCGTCCCCAAAAAAGAAAAGGGGGGGAATTTGTGGGTCGCGGGGGCCCGGGGAACCCTAAGAAACTGTCCAATTTGTATCCGAGACCGCTAGTCAAAACGCGTAAGGGGGAAGTTGGGAAAAAAAACCACCGGTGAATCGGATGGGGCAAGGGGGGAATGTGTGAGAAGAGGGGAAAGGATGGTTTAGAGATAGGAGAAAGTCGGGGGGGCGCGCCCAGAAAAAGGAATCGGGGTCCCTTGTGGGTGACGGCAAAAACCTATGAAAAGTTGTTATTGGTACCCAGAAGGGGGACCCTTGCGCAAAGGGGGGAAGAGGAAAACTACAAAAAGGGGGCAGACGAGACAATTGACCAAACCAACCCGAGCAAAGAAAAGTGCGCTGATGTCCAGGGGGGGGGGGGGGAACAACAAAAACGAAAACTTTAAAGGGACGGACGGGGTCCTAAAAAGGAGGTTGCTTATCAGGGATGGTGAAGAACCATAAAGAAAAACATTTTAGGAAAAAGAAAAGGGGGAACTCTGAAACCTGCAAGGCCCATGAAGAACAAAGGAACCACACCGCGCGTTTCCTGTTCCACAAGAGGAAAAAAAAAGAAAATACTCAAAAAAAAAAAAGGTCCTTACCACGAAGGGGTGGCGGGAAGGAAAGAAAAAAGGGGGGAAAAGGACTACCAAAAAAAAAAGGACGGGGCCGTAACGCACTCGGGTACCCAGGTGGGAGCGATCGGCAGTCCCTGCAAACCACCAACACGAGACAAAAGAAAAAGTCCTGAAAGAAGGAGAACAGGAAATAAGGATGAGAAGACAGCTTAATCGTGAGGGGAGGGAAAAAAATAGAAAAATAGGTAAAATTGGTTCTAGAAAGGCCCTCAAAAAAAAAAGGATATAAAAAGGGGATACCAACCAATACGCCAGGGAAACCGTGGAGGGCCCTCGGGGGGGAGGGAAAAGTGAGAAGAAGACATAGTTTACAATTGGGTCCCCCCGAAAAAAAATTTATTTCAGTGTTGGCCAACGTGAGGAAAAAGAAATATCCACCCGGGAGCAAAAAGCAAAAACGAGAGGATCCTTAGCCCCAAGTAAAATCTAATAGTGAAGCGGGGAAAACATCTCGCTTTGTCCATCGATCTTGGGTTGTTAAGAAGGGTCCGATTGGAAAAAAATTTCCTCAGACCTCAAAAAATAAAAACTCCACAAATAAAAATTCAGCCCTCCAGAAAACCTTCCAAGATGAAAAAACTCACCCCAGAAAAAAAAAATAATAATGACCCTACCCTTCCTTTTTTCAGGAGAAATCTCACCCCCACGAAAAGCTCAAAAATCCTGGGGGGAAACTTCAACTTTGGTCCAAGCGGACCCAACCTCAAACGGCCCCCACTGTACAGAAATAAGGGGTGGGGAGACCCGTCAACCTCCCTTACCTCTTAGGGGGGGGGGGGGAGGGGGCCTGGGGGGAAAGATTCAAAAAGGGTCTTCCAAGTCACTCCTCAACTCAAATAAAGGGGGGTACCGCTTGGGAAATAAAAGAGCCCCCCCCAAAAAAAAAAGGAGACCACATTGAAAAAAGACCGATCCCTTCAAAGGGTGCACAGACGACTTCAAAACAACCAACGAGGAACGTCGGGGAAGAAAGGGGAATGTTTTGCTAGCGGGCGGGGAGTATGTACTGGGGGAAAAGGAAAGGAAAGGAAGGGGAAAAAAAAAAAAAAAAAAAAAGGGAAATAGCCACAAAGAACTCAGGAAAAAGCGGAGAAAAAGGCTCATATCAATGGGGGCACTGCGAGGTGGGAAAAACTTGACAGTTTGGAATCGGGGACGAACCAGCGTCCGGTCGGGGTTTGGGTGAGCGGAAAAAAGTTTTGAAAGGGGCCTATTCGAAACGGGGACAGAGGTTTAGGAAGAGGTACGAAGGTGGGGGAGGTAAAAAGGTGAAATCTGCAAAAAAGGGGGGAAAAAAAACTAGTACAGGGGAGGATGGTCATTGTCAGAGAAATGGAACGGGTGGCTACAAGGAGGGGTCGAGGGGGAAGACCGGTGGCTCCAAAAATTTGGAGACGGCCCAAAAAAAGGCTTGCAGGAAAAAGTTGTGCGAGAATGGCGTAAGAAGAAAGAGGGTTCAGAGGGAAAAAGGGCGTCCTGTTTGTCATCACAAGGGGGGGTGGAAAGGGAGAATCAGAAAGAAAGGCCCCAAGATTGTGCTAATTTTTCTCAGCAAAGGAAAAGCCACGCCTAGCGTGCTAGAGGGGGGGGAAAAAAACCGGGGTGAAAGGTTACTGGAGGAGAATGCAATGGGGAAGTGGGACGGGGGACGCCATGAAGAAGGGCCACCTGTAGGACAGGACGCAAGGCCAAGGATTCAAAGAGGGGGGGGGGTCGAGGCAGGACGCACCCACACATATTTTGTGAGGAAAATTTGCAAAAAAAAGGGGAAGTATGAAGGGGGGGGACTCTTTTGTGGGGACAGAACGGGGGGGGTCTGCAAGGAAGAAAGGGTAGGTGGAAGGAGGGTTCGGGAATAAGAATGGCAGGGGTTATGTTGCCGTGGGGAGGAAGCTATTCAAGACCAACTTAGTGCTCCAGGACCCACCCTACCTTGTGTACAAGGGCCAAAAGAGAAAAAAAAATTTTATTGAGAAGGTTTGGGAGGGTCGAGCTGTGTAGGGGGGATTGAAAAAAACAGTGGGCAGAGAGTGCGGGCCAGGGGAAAAAAAAAAGGCCGAAAAAAATCCGAAAAAGGGTCCAACGAGGAGTAAGAAGAAACCAGCGTCGGGAAAAAAGAGCTTATCCCTACGAGAAGCAAACAGAATAAAGGGAAGGGAGCTGCCCAAAAAAAAAGAAAAAAGTAATCACCCCGGTGGTGTTGGAAGGTGGAAAAGAAAAGTTTACTAAAAAGAGTGTGACATCTTTTAAAGGTAAAAGTGGGCCCCAGCTGGGAACGGGGAAAGGGGGGTCATGGCAGGGTTTGTACGTATTGAGCGCCAAAGGGGGGACCGGGGGGGGTTGATGGAGGAAATAAGTCATGCGGGAGAGGTCCCGTAATCGGAGACAGGGACTAAAGAAAAAAAAAGACTCGCGGCCAATGGAAAACCAACAAACCGGGCCAGTGTCAAGGGGGGGGGACATGGTAGAGAGGTCAGAAAAGATCCTAAAGGAAAAAGAAATACCACGGTGCGTGCCCGTAATGGGCAAAGGGTCAAAGGGAGGGGTCTTCAGAAAAAAAGGAGAAAGGCCTTTAAATACCCTGGGGGACGGCAGGTGGTACTGTCTGTTTGTAGAAAAAAAAAAAAAAAAGGGAAGCACGGAGCTGTCGAGCCCGGGCCACAGTTAAGACAGAGATGGGCGGAGGGGGGGGGAAGGAAACGTCTGAGGGGAAAACTAATCCCCTCTGCAAGAGAGAAGTCATGGAACGTGCCATGGCAGACGCAGGGAAAGAGAAAAAAAGTATTCAAGGGAGAAAAAGGATTGGAAAGCCTCCGAAGTTTCAAAAAAACAAGGAAATACCAAAAAAGAGGGAGGATCTCCTCCTCACAAAAAGGAGGGGGAAGCAACCCCTCAGTCCAGAAGAGGGAAGGGGGGTAAAAGAAAAGACACTCATGAATGGAAATGTAAGGAAGATTGAAAAAAAGACCGACCGTACATCCGAAATAACGGTAAGGAAAAAAAAAAAAACGTCTAAAAAGAGGCAACGTTTAAAAATGACGTCAGAAGCTGAAGAAAATAGGAAGGAAAAAAACGTTCTCACGAAAAAACACCCGTCGGCGGAAAAAAAAATAGGGGGAACGGAGAAAAGAGGGGTACTGGGAGGAGACCCAAGGCTGCTTCGTGGTGGTAGTGAAAACAAGCACCGACCCATGGTATTGAGAAAAGTGTTTATAGGAAAGGGAGGGACGACGGGGCGAAAGGGCAACATCCCGCCAAACAAAAAAATTTATTGGTAAGGCCTGCGCGTAATTATATGGAGAATGGTACACTAAAGATTCCTGAAGGAAAAAGGAAACAATTCCCCAGAAAAGCACGCGGAATGAAACCAAAAAACAAAAAAAAAAGAAAGGTGGCAAAGGGGGAGTGCGCTTGAGGGAGATGACGATCAAAGAAAAGCAAGGA
>Ga0179591_1305772_pt1 | contig 13099 bp, 19 predicted proteins | sample CZOMad2_1_08_16f_FD_182891 | JGI IMG/M metagenome (GOLD analysis project Ga0179591, IMG submission 182891) | Vadose zone soil fungal communities from Angelo Coast Range Reserve, California, USA - CZOMad2_1_08_16fungal (PacBio error correction) | ecosystem: Environmental > Terrestrial > Soil >...
GTCGGCTTCGATGGGGTTGTTTTCCTTTGTTGAGACGTGTGCCTTGGCCAGGGGACTCATTCATCACTGGGGGAGGGGGGGGTGTGGTCTGTGACGTTGTTGCAACGGGAGGGGGAAAGGGGGGGAAAAGAAGTTTGGAAGCCAAAAATCTATGGAGGTACAGAACAATAAAAGGAGTGGGTTTTCGGTTCGCATTAACATAACAATAAAAGTCTCACGGGCCCATTCATTGGAAAGAGCTGCCGACTTTTGATCACGGGCATTGGGGAGAAAACCGGCGCGAAAAGGTTGGCACAATCAGGCAGAAAAAAGGGACTAGACCAGCAGGACAGAAAAGGGGGGGAGTCACGAACGTCAGAATCCACAGCTCAGCACAAGCGTCTGGGGAACAGGACCTGCACTGTGGTCCAAAATGAGGACCGGGACATGAACATCAGGAAGGGCGTTTTGGAGAATTGGGCGGTGCAAAAGTGAAATCCCCTACGACAATCAGGGGAAGGCTGGGAAGAAGGAAAGGGATAATCAGGGTCATGAGGGGGACAACAAGGACCCTTTACAACAAGTGCCCTCTCACGGGCAACGGTCAAAAACTGAACCATACTGTGAAAAGAATTGAAGCCTCCTCTCTGGGGGGTTCCGTCGTTGGAGAAGATTCCATGTGAAGGAAGAGGCCCTATCGGGGAGGAAACCTGCGTGGTGAGGTTGGCGTTAATCAACGAAAACAAAAACGTCGACCGGAAAATTGATTAAACAGGATTTTTAAGGCTGAGGAGGGGGGAGCAACTGGGTTTCACTTATCGTTTTTGTTGTTTTTGGGTACACACCAGAACAGCGTCAAGGGAAACAGGGTAACTTTCTGCTAAGGGGTCATGGCCAAGAAGCATAGAGGGGTAGAAAGGAGAGAAGAAACAAAGAAAACAAACCTGGAAGTGTATAATGAACTTTTCTCGGGGGAAAAAAAGAGGACGAATAAGAATAAACTAAAAAAAATAAATGGGGGAGGAAATATCAACGCCAAATAGACCGTAGTCACAATGAAAAAAGGGTGGAGGGCTGACATAAGAAAGTCGACCATCCCAGAGGCGTTGGAACTGGGGGGCAAAAGAGGATGTGGGGGGGGGTAAAATTCTCAAATAGACGCTAGAAGGGTTCAATGTGACCGAAGAGGTGGTCTTACCGCAAAAAAAAGACGCGCTCGCCAGCCCGGGCTGGTATTGACCCGGGGGAACCTTGATGATCCACACGAAATCAGCGGATTGGGGGGGGGAAGACAGCCAAAGACAAAAAAGAAACATGGCGGCCAGGGGGGGCATACGGGGAGGTTTGAGAGAAAAACCGCCATGACCGAAGTAATCAAAACTGAAAACGGGCAGCGGCAAACGTAAAAAGGTGGGAGTTAAGGGAGAAACGCAGAAGAACTAGAACAAAAGGGCCCGTCCAGAAAAGAATGTAAAGTCATGTTGGGTTCCAAAAACGTTCCACTATGGTAAGCCTGAGGGCTGGAAGAGGGGGAGGGGATGAATCTATCAACGGTCCAGGGGGGTCAATAAGGCTGAAAAGAAGCCAACCCCCCCAAACCCAAAAAAAACCCGTGGGATGAATAAGTTGCTTTCCGAAACCGGGTTGGTGCTCAGGCAGAACAGAAAGAGACAAAAGACAGACCGAAGCGGAGGAGACCAGTATAAAACACGTGAAAATGAAATTTGTAAGTAAAACTGAGCGATACACGGAAGTATGGCCGAGTTCAGAAGTGGGAGCTCGGAGGGAACAAACAACTTCTCCAGACAAGCTCTTTGAAACGTACACGACAGAACAAACCCAAAACATGAATTCATGGTTCCAAACAAAACATGTATCAAAACAAAAGAGTCCGGTTGACACTAATAAAACGTACTGTAAAAATGGTAGGTTTCGCTGGTGTCAGAAGTTGGTGTGTGTAGGGGCACGTGAGGGTACGAAAATGGAAAAAAGAATAAAAAAAAGGATTGAAGACAGGGGAGGTTAAAAGGGGTGAACAGGAACGGGGTGAAACTACCTGGTACCTCCAAAGATGTGGAGGTAAAAACCAAAATTTACAAAAGAAAAGGGAAGTGAAAGGCGAAAGAAGACTGTACGTCAGGGACAATGTAAAACTGCAGAACACAAAATTTGTACCAATAACTCTGACAGGGGGGGGGGCCGAAGGTGGTTGTCCGAAACGGGGGACCAAAGCGGATACAGGGGATTCGTCTGGGGGCGCTGGTGATTTTCTCAGAAAAATTCACAAAGCAAAATTTTTTACACGTCGTAAAAAAAGGAAACACGGGAAAAACAAAAGATGGGAGGGGGGGGAGGGCCAGCCAGAGACATGAAAAGTCAGGAGTTCAAAATCACCAGTCAACAATTGGGGGCACTTCGGGCAGCTGTTTAAAAGTCGCCCTGGAGCGGGAACGGAGGTTAGGACAGCGGGAATAAGGTTACGGAAATGAAAAACACTGTTAAACTAGCCGTCATTACAAAGGGGCAATCACGACATTCAAACGCACCATCACGGTGCCCGGCAAAAAAAGGGGGCAAGGAGGACGAAAATTGGTGTCTTCAAAATTGGGTAAAAATATAAGACGTCCGGGGAAATTGGCAAGGAATTCAAACACACTCAGAGGATAAACACCGCCTCGGCGAGCCTCGAAGGGGCACGAAGTCTGTATAATGGCCAAAAGCAAGGGGGGGATTAAAGGGGGGTGGGCCTACAGATCGAATGTGGGGTATTTTGGGTTTTGAAAATAACAACTGGGGAACCATTCGTGCCAACCTTTGGAGGAGGGGTAAGGTCGAAAATGGGGCACTGGGGGAAAATTTACCCTAAAAACCAAGAACGAAATCAATTAAAAAAAAAAGCGTTGGGGGGGGGGTTTCAACACACTTCCGAGAGGGTGGAAAGTGGAGTTGTTTAGGGGGAATTGACTTATTTCAAACGCTGTGAAAGAGGGAAACAAACGGGGGGAAAATTTGGGGAAAGGGATTGAAAAACAAGTCGTCAGTTTCTGGGGCAAAATACAATCCGCGGAACAAATCTGAGTCATTTTAAAAGGCAATAAGCAAGCTAGAGATCATCGCAAAAGCGAATCACAACCGGGGGGGGTCCGCCGATAACAGACTGGGAATTGTTGAGAAAATCTGTGTTGTTGCCGGGGGAAGGGAATGACCTCCTTTGACAAAATGTGTACCAGCAAAGGGCCGTAGAAATGTTCGGAAAAGCACATGAGGGAAAAAAAAAGTTAAAGGGACCAAAAAAAGTAGAAGTCGCGGGGGAGGGAGCTCGCAGGGGGCATAGGGGGGTTTCAAAAACGAGAGCAAACGGGGAGAAGGAAATGAAAACAAGAAAACAACGTCAATAAGGGCGGCAATCAGGGCAAAAGGGGATGAGTTTTCTGGACTTGTAAGGGAAAAGGGGGTATGGGCGGGTCCAGGGAAGGAGGTAGAAAACCCCTGGGAAAAAAAAGGGGGAGGAACAAAACGTAACAGCCGTCCAGGAACAGAACAATCTCAAACACAAAAAACACGATTGGTTGAAAAGGGTGAGCCAGCGTTGAAAATCAGGGAGAAACGGGGAGGTGGTTCAGGGCTAAAGTAGCCAACCGATGCAGGGGAAACAACGGAGTAATGTGGACAAAAGGGGGTCTATGTTAGCGGAGATTTGTGAAAGGCCAAAACAGTGAAAAAAAAAGGTGTGGGTTGGTTTCCCAGCACGAGAAAAAAGGGGGAGGGCAAAGCGGGGGTAAATCCCCTACAATTGTCAGAAACCAAAAAACAAACGACAAGAAAGAATCCGCTGGGTGGGGGGGAAAAAAAAACCGACAGGGGGGGGAGGGGGGGAAGGGCCGAAACGGATCTGACTAGGATGAAAGAAGGGGCATTTCAACGACAGGGACCGACTAAAGGCCCATTAAACAGAAAGACGGAAGGTAATTTGTGTGTGATGAAAAAAACCCCGGCGAGGGGGTCGCAGCAGTGATTGAGACTGGGGGGGAAAAAAAATGCTCCAAATCGGAAAAATCGGGATCACGGGGGGGGGACGCAATCACGAGGTCACCGCGGGGGGACGAAAGTGACGGCAACAAAAGGCTTTTCAAGGGATAGTGGGGAAAAATCGACAAAAAAAGACGGGCAAAGTTTCATAAGAGCAGGCCGGTGCTTGGGAACGTGACTTTGACAACGGGGGTTTCACGTGGGGGGAAAGGGGGGGATTAAAAAGTTTATCGGGGAAAAAAAACACTGAGGGGCCGGTTAAAAAAACACTCCAGAATAAAGAAAAAGAGCGGGGCATTTTTCAAAAATGGAAAAAAGCCCAAAAAGGATGACGGATTGAAAAAGGAAATGTTGGGGGTGAGGTCCGATGAGGGGTCAAAGACAAAGGGGAGAATTGGCCGGCTTAGCACGGTAGATGACGAAAAAAACACCGAAAAAAGGCACTTCGCAGGTCCTCGGGGAAACGAAAAAACCCCAAAAAAAACAAGGGCGACGGGAGAGTGGAGGGGGAATTCGTAAAGGGCTCAGTTTACGAACCACCTCCATAAATTCCTGGAAGGGGGGAATAATGGAAAAACAGAGGGCATTCCAGGTCAGCGAGGGGAACGAAGAAGTCTGCAAACGGGGGGGTAAGGCAATTCTGTTTAAGGGGAAAGTTCGTGAACAAAAAAGATCTATAGAAAAGACATCGGCCGAATGGTTGGGAAAAGCGCAAAGACGAATCCGTTGGGAAAGTCAACACTCCCGACCAAAAAAAAAAAAAAGAAGTCGAAAGTAAAGCTACCTGCAAAGAAACTTTCATACAGGGGGGGTAATGGAGGAAATGAAGTGAAGTTTTGTTTTTTTAAGTTGTGGGAAAAAAAAGGGGGTCATAAAAAAATGATCATGTGGGGAAAAAAAGTGGTTCGGGAAAAAGGGGAAACCTGGGGGGGGGAACCGCAGGGCGGGATGGACGACTCAAAGGTTACCTCAGAAAAAAAATGGGGAGGAAAGCTCGAGCAGGACGTTGTACCGGACTGGGGACATGCAGACAAGTTCATTGTCACGCCTTCCCAGGTGCAGGGGGGGGATGTCTGAAGGGGGAGCAAAAAAACACCCGTGCGAAGGTGGAAACCAGGGCAAATTATTTCAGTCCCAATGAGAGGGGAGAAACCGGTTGGGAACAGTTTGCTCTAAGCCTGGAAAAAAGCAACAAGGCCTCAAAGCCGAAGACACCCCAAAGGGTGACGCAAAAAAAAAAAAAAACCGTGTCCAAGGGCTGAAAGGGGGGAGGTGCACGGCTGGTTGGGGCGGAGGGGGGGACGTTGCAGGGAAGGGGACCCAAAAGACGCTACCTTTTCTGACCTCAACGGACATGAGCAGGGAAGGGAAACTGAAAATGTGACGGACAATGCAACGGTACTCCCAAAGGAGGGAATTAAAAAAAGGGGACAATCGCATGAGCGTCGGGGGTGAATTTGATCGAAAAATGAAGGGAAAAGCACTGAAGACCTGATCAAGTCAACCGGGGTAGTTTTTCAGTGTGAGGGAAGCCAAAAGGAACAACAATCGGGGGGGGTTTGAAAAATAAAACATTTCAGGAGGGGGAGTGGTAGAAAAGGTGGGGTCAAACCAAAAAAAATACCAGTCAGGCCCACCGGAATCTAAACTGTAAAGGGAAGGATTATCGGAAAAAAATACAATGGGCTGTCTCAGAGGTAGGAGAAAGAACAACGCGGCCAAATCCCACACCAACCAGTCAAGCAGGGGTATATTAATATCGGGTAAGGGCAGGGACCCGACGGGGGGATAAAGCCCCACCAGAAAGATTCCAGGCCCGTTGTGGGGTTTGCTGGTGACTAGGAAAGAATACCGTCTCCGAAAAAGACATGCCAGCGAAGGATTCGGGTGGGGGTGAAAAACTTTCCCAAATAAAGAGGGACAAGGGGAAAAATTTTTTTAATGGGGAGGGACGAAGCCCTGACCTTTGGATTTTAACAGCAAACTAAAGAACCCAGGGGGAGAAGCTTGACGTTTTATGGACTGAAGTTGACTAATCTTAGAGGACCCGGGGGGACAGAATTTTAAGTTAGTCCAGGGTTGGGTCTAACGAGGAGGAATTACTGCACTTGTAGGGTGGACATAGGTTTACAGCATCAGAATGGCTCACACCACAAACGTCAATGCAAGCATTCAGGGGTCGAGAACCGTATCCGGGTTCGTCGGGGGGGGAAAAAAGGGTTATAAATAAACGTCACACAAAGGACTTCTCCCAAAAAGGAAGGAAAGCAGTCAGGTAAAAATGTTGTTGGCCGTTCAGGGTTCCAGACCGCCGTGGGGATTGTAAATAAAAAAAAAGCGTTCCGTGCGGCTAGAAAATGCGGTTGGACAATAAGGGCAGTTGCACGCTCGGTCCATGGATTTGCCAGGGGGAAAAGACCGAGGCCGGGGGGGCTCCAATCAAGAAAAAAGCAAAAGGGGCAGTGGAAAGGAATGAACACGAATAATTGGGGTATTGAAGGGAAAAAAAAAAAATGAACTCAACAAACCACCGATATCTTTCCTGGATTGGAGGAGGACTGTCAAAATGCTCCTCACAAAGAGAATTTGCAACGGTCCAAGCAACACGGAAATAAAACTATCTTTGCAAGGCATCAACAAGGAAGGGGGGAGGTTCCGGACAAGAAAGAAACTGACCGTTTATGCACGCTGGGTTTGGGGACTCTACGCCACTTATGGGTGGGGTGACTGGAGGGGGGGAAAAACGTGTGTGAACGATAAGAGACGCAGCAAATTTCCGCATATAGGTTTTAGGGAGAGAAAGGGTGGACGACGGGGGGGGACACAAAACGGGATTCCTTAAAAACACAGGTGTGGACAAAGTTTTGAAACAGAGAAGAAAGGAAGCCGACAGGTGGGAGTCATCCGCCACTAAAAGTTTTGGGGGTCAAGAGCGGAAAACAGTGAACTTTGGAAAAAGCCGGAGCGCCATGAGGGACAGGGAGACTGGGTCCCGCCGGAAAGGGAAACAGAAAAGGCGGGTTTTCCATAATAACATCCGCTGGCCCAACCGGACGGGGGGGGGGGGCCCGGCAAGCGTCCAACATCAAACAGATAAGGCCCAAGGTGAAAATCCAAGGCTGACAATTGTCTTGGGCAGATTTGGAAAATATCGGGAAAGGGGGTCGTTCGCACGGTATTCGTGAGGGGGAAGAAAGGGGGTCAAAAAAGACCATCCAGTGGGTTAATTTGGGGGCGTCACGCGGGAAAATCCAAAAAATGAACAAGAAAGCAACCAGTCAGGTCACGGCCAACCTTCCGCCCCAGGGGGGGAAAAAACTCGATCAGGGGGCTCTTATTTGGGTCAAAATAGAAAGAAAAAAAGATTCATGGGGGGGGGGTGGCACACGGACTTTTAAATTCCAAAACATCAAACGAACTGCGGCAGACATTCTAGAGATCCTAAAGACCGGCACTCCAGCGGGGGGGACGGGGGGGAACTTTTCAGGTGTCACGGAATAAAAAAAAGAGCCTGGGTGATGGGGGGTTGAATCAAACAAAAATGAAACTTTCTTCGTGGGAGATGTGGAAAGGGGGGGGAAAAAACAGCCTGATTGATGACCCTCCCACCGGAGAAAAATCAGTTATGGGACAAGCGGGTTCAAAAACCCAAGGGGAGTTTTTGGGCGTTTTTGGGTGATGAAGGAAGGGGGGAGTGAGTTTGGACCTCATTTGGCAAAGACACCTGTGGTGATTGTTGAGAAAGGGAAAAACTCGGGAGTAAAATCAAGCAGCGAATAGCTGGAAAAGGGGAAAGTCCAAACTCCGAGCCTCGAAAGAAATAGAAAGAAAGCATTCAGCAAACCGTGTACAGAGAACCAACCGCTTTCAGGGGTAAGAATCGTGTGGGGTTGGGGGGGGGGGGGGAGGGGATGTTCAACTGAAGGAGCAATCAGGTGACATTTGTAGGAAACATGGGGGGAAAAAAGGGAAAGCCCAAAAAAAGATGGGGGAAAGCAGGAAAAGAAACGGACTTCCAAAGGAAGAAAAACCCGGGAACGGGGGACGAACAGATGAAAGTTGGGTCGTGGTTTTGACCAAAAAAAATCGAAAAATAACACAACAACAACGGGGGGGGAGGAGAAAGGGGGAAGGATTTAAAACCCGGAAAAAAACACAACGGAGGGTCCAACGTTCGCGGCAAATAAACCGAAAAAGGAGTGGAAAAGTTTGTGTCCTCTGTTGGAAAACGGGGAGTCGTATTGGCGTTGGGAACAGGTAATCAGGGTCAGGCAGCCCTGGACAATGATCAAATGGACCACAAGGGGGGAGACCCTCATCCATAAAACAGATCAACACTAAGGGTTAGATCAAAAAGGGGACCTGGTGTTTTTTTCTAAGCGAAAAAACGTGGGGGGGGGGGGGGGGGGGGGGCGATGAATATTTCAGATGGGAGGGGGCTTTGAAGGGGGAAATCGGTGCAAACCAGTCCTGGGGGTGTATTTGTTGCAACTGACGTTGTCAAATGACAATCAAAACAACGGTTTGGGGGAAGGGAAAAGAGTGGTTGAGAAATACCCGAAGAGACGAAGCAAAAAACAAAAAAAAAAAAAACCTCCCAACGCCAATCAGGATTTGGTAACTCGGATGACAAACTAACAAAAGGGGAGAAAAAAAGAAGGGAGGTAGGCCTTTATAAATCAGAAAGAGAAAAAGGGGCAAGTCAAACATCCCAGAAAACTTACGAATTTGCACATTGGGGCGTTGGGTTTATTGTTATGTAACAAAACACCTAAAAAGGCGCTTTTACAGCAGGCACATTAAAAAAAAAAAAAAAATTTCTGGAAAAGGCCTGACCCAGAACCGGGGGGGGTGAAAGGGAGGGCCAAGAGACCTCCCCGAACTGACGACCCCTAATTGATGAAATGGGAAGGGAGTTAAGAACAAAAGTGGAAGGGGGTCAATTTTGGGGGGGAAAGAGAAAAAACGCCGCCTAAGGCGTTTGTGTAAAAAAAAAAAAACTATTATCTGAGAACGGAAAATGGCTTGGGACAAAAGAAAATTGGGACCGTTTGTGCGGTGAGACATTTTTATTAACGCATACAGGGTGATACGGAAAAATTCCACTGGGTGAGGGACCTGCGACTTCAGAAAAAGACCGGAAACGGGGGGCAAGAAATGCAACTATTTGGTAAAAGCCAAATGGGAAACGGAAGGAAAGCGAAACTGGCAAAAAGGCGCTCCGTTTGGAAAGGGCCGATGCCGGGCGAAAAGTCGAAAAACGGGGGAAGAAAAATCCTTTGGGATTTACCGGGGGGAACGGGGCAGCGTATAGTAATGGGCGAGAAGAAGAACACACCTCAACTCTCAAGGGGGGGATAATTCAGGGTTGGCAAGTTGTCGGAAAAAATGTGCTCTCCGCACAATTACTGGTAAACTTCACCGTGGGGGTTTCATGAGATTGAACCGAACAAGGGGGGGGGGGCGTCCATTGATCATTCAATCCCGGCGGAAAACATGGAGGGGAAAGGAAGCAAGGGTAGGTTGTGGCCATTCGTTCAAAAAGCCGCCTGAAAATGAAGGGGGGGACAACCTGAGGGGGGTAAATTGTGGTCCAACGCTGGGGTGCAAAAAAGAAAGAGTTTCGTGCAAACGCCACGGACAAAAGAGAGCTGTAAAGCTCCCAGGCAGTCAGCTGGAAGGGGACTGAGGTGAAAAGCTCACCCAGCCGAAAGCGTGTGTGTCTGGCCGTTTTTCAGACCTGACGCATAGGGGGGGGGGCTTTTTGGTCCGGATGGAAAAGGTGTTTCGAGGCTCTTTGGAGAGCAGTGGCAGGCATAGAAGAAATGGATGCCCAAGAACAGAGTTCGCTGATCCACAAGTACCCAACGGTGTCCGGACATGGAATCGCTTTAAAGAAACATGCAGACCACGGTCATTACAACAAATTTTACTCGGACTCTGGGGTTCTCCGTCGTGGGGGGAAAACACCGGAAGCGGAAGGGTGCTTGAAAGCAAGGTCAGGCCACCAAGATCTTTCAAACACGGAGGGGACCTCCAACAGTTTGCTCAATTTCGAAAGCCAACACAAAAAACATCCCTCACAACACATCCCTGGAATCTTACAACGTTGGGGACAAAAATGAAAATACCTTCTTTAAATAGGGCCGGAAGGGGGGGGGGTCTATGGGGTGTTGTCAAATGTGTGACAGGGGAAGGGACTTCAACCGGAACGAAAGACCCAAACATTTGGTTTGGAGGGGGAGGGGCCCGAGCTTCCATAAGGCACGGGGATGTAGCACTGGTTCTGCAACTGAACAGTGCGTCAAAGCCGTAAAAAAAAGCCAATGGAATTGGGGATGGGAGGCGGGGAGTTTCAATGATGGACATCCGCATAGATGGCGTGGAAAGGGTCAGATCTGGCAAAAGGGCGCATCCACAAAAGACGCACAAAAAACAGGGCGTGTGAGTTTTGGAGGAAGCAAAAAACGTACAACAAAGCCGGCGAACTCAGTGTCAAACAGGGGGGAAAAAATTTTTCTACGGCCACGGATCTTGTTGGGAGGCCGTTTTGGTGGGGGGTTCCAAACCAACCCCACATCCAAGGGCAACCGGCCAATCGTCTGTCTAACGGTCTCACGGGAACAAAGCGGGAAAAATCACAATCTGGGGGGATGGGAATCTTAAGTCGAAATCAAAAAACCTCGAGTGACAACCGGACACGCATTTTATGAAGTCTTGGGTCAAATGCTTTCGGAAAAGGGAATGGCCACGCCCCAGATTCAACTGTTTGCTGGACGGGGAAGGGCAAAATACCTCCCATACCTATGCACGGGGCCTTTGGAAAGGGGGGTACCGGGGGGGGTTTGGTTGGAAAAAAAAAGGCAAAAGCAAGAAGCGAAAAAGGGTTGTACAGGATTTTCTGGCATCCCGGTGGTCCTGGGTGGGGGAAGGGACCATAAACTCAACAGGTTTCTCCAATGACTGATGAACGATGTTAATAGGGACTTCAACGGACAGAGCCGGAGGGGGGAAACAGTGCAATCGAAAGAAGGGGCATGGAAAGGCAACTGGAAGGGCAAGTGAAGACCTATCCATAACTAGGGGTCCCCAGGCCGTGCGAGGAGTAGGGGGGAAAGAATGTTTGCAAAACGCCACGAGGAACTCCCAAAAAAGAAGGAAAAAGAGGCATGTCCAGGGAATGGTGGCCAAGAAAGGGAAAGTCCCCGCAGCAGTTGTACAGGGTGATCTTTCGTAAAAGGAGGGAAAGATCAAAACTTGGCAGGGGGTTCATGCCAGGGAGACCCCTCTACGGAGGGGACGGTAAACGAATTGATGGGTCCTAAAAGATCTCGGGGGGGGGGGATGAAGGAAGAAAGAACCCAAAGAGAAGAAAAGGTGTAACCCGAAAAAAACTTTTAGAGCAAATTTGGTTTGAAAAGGCACATTTTACCCGCTCGAGCAAATGTCCTATGGTTACTAAACCAAAAAGGTCGCTACTGGGAAGCAAAACTGCTAGCTCAAAAGCCGCCCGTTATACAAAAATACTGAAACCTCAACATGAACATGGGGTCCGAACGAAGGCAAAAAACTATGGGGCAGTTGTACACTCCAAGCACTTTAACCTTTCTGCAATCGCGGGGGGGGGGTTGAAAGCAAACTCTCTTTGTGGGGTTAGTGCCGTGCGGGTTTAAAAAGATTTTCAACGCGAAACCCAGGGGGGGGAACCACCGAATTGGTTGGTCAGGTTTACAGGGGGAATAGACGTGGTGAAAAAAGGGGGCCTCCAGACACTGGCGTGAAAAATAGGAAAACCAAGTGGTTTTGGTGGGACAAAGTCCGTTGGACTCTCGGGAAAGGGGAAGGAAATTGTCGTAAAGCAGATCCCGGAATTTTTCAAAAACGGAACGGAAGGGCAGGGACTAACGGGTGCAAAGGGACGTAACAACCTGATCATGGTGAATTACCGGACGCAAAAAGGCAAGCCCACCAAAAAGGTGTTCAAACGTAAGGACTCAACCCTGGAGAGAAAAAGGGTTCCGCCAGGGGCCATCGGAACAAATCAAAGCGGAAGCTGGGAGAAAAACAGTCAAAGGATGGAAGTTCGGTTATCGTTTTTGTGTGAAACATAGCTCCAGGGAGGCGTGAACAACGGCCAGGGGATAGGGCAGCATGGTGGCACCATTCCAGATGGGCCCAACTAACTTGGACTAGCCATAAACAACCCAATTCAGGAATCCCAGAAAGGCCCGTCAAAAGACCAACCTTTCACTACATGTCACTCGAGAATTGGGGAGGTCTGGTTCCGATTTGAAAAAAAAGATCATAAACACTCCTTGGACCGAGTAATTTCCTCTTAGGAGGGGACCACAGCAACGCCGGAACAAGCTTAAACCAGACCCAGCCTTGCTCTATCGGCAAAGAAGAAAAGGAGAGGATGAAAAGGCGTTATGCGGAGTAGAAGTTATTTACCTCTGGGGGGAGATGCAAAACACAGGACAAAAAAAAGAAACTTATGGTTCCTTGGGGTTGGAATGTGGTCGGAGGGGGGGGAAAGGGCATGGTCGCTGCAGGGATGTGTCCAAAGACCCACATCGCAAGGGAATGCAGGATCAAGCGGTTGCCAAGGGGAAAAAACAACCACGAACCTAGAAAAATGCAAAGTTTGAGTTTGGGAGAGTGATGGGGGAGGGGGGGTTTCGACAAAGCGGAAAGAAAAAAAAAACTGGGTGATGTGAGGGAAAAACACCGACGGAAGTGTTTTCAGCAACACAAGGCAAAGACATAAGGTCCCTTGAAAAGGGGGAAATAAAAAAAAAACCAGGAGGCCAAAAGACGGCCGGAAACCACCAAAGGGGGGGTCACCCCGAGGCGAAAAACCGTTGCGCCCATTGAGAAAATATGTGTTGCGTTCTGAAAAAAAAAGGAACGGGACTACGATTGGTTTTAGCCAGGGGGGGGGCAAAGGGCAAGGAAATGAAGGGAAAAGGTAAATCAAGAAAACCCCATGGGAGGAAAAAAAACGTTCAACGGACAAAAGGAAAAACGTCCATCAAAAACGGATCGATGGCCTAACAAGATGACAGGAAACCGTGGTTCCGTGGGGGGTCTC
>Ga0179591_1293515_pt1 | contig 13098 bp, 11 predicted proteins | sample CZOMad2_1_08_16f_FD_182891 | JGI IMG/M metagenome (GOLD analysis project Ga0179591, IMG submission 182891) | Vadose zone soil fungal communities from Angelo Coast Range Reserve, California, USA - CZOMad2_1_08_16fungal (PacBio error correction) | ecosystem: Environmental > Terrestrial > Soil >...
CAAAACCCTCATTAAGTCCAACTAAAAGAAAGAAAAGGAAGAAAGGAGATAAATAGGTGACGAGGAGATCAGAACGTCGCAAGATGATCGGGTCTCTTTACACAGAGATAAGTTCGCCGATATCATTTTGGACTCTCTGAGGGCGTGGAATACCGGTGAGGGGGGAGATTGCACTAGTGGCGGGTTGAGCGAACGAGTCAAGGAGCGAACGGCGGAATGAGTTTCGAAAGAGGGTATGTGAGAAAATGACTTTGATTTAGAGACAGGCCAGTATGTCCATCACTCAGATAAAGGGGGAAGGGGGAAGAGCAAAGGGGGAAGTATCGCGGGGGAAAGAAGGGCTGAAAAAAGGGGAGATGTTCTCTGCTGTTGTTCATTGAGGCTCAGAGCGAAGGGAGGGGGTCCAATTTTTAAAAAAATGGGATTTATCCTTGCTCACACGTTCGATCAGTCATGTCCGCGAAGGAATCAGCAAGAGACACGAGGAAGGGAGAGCGCTTCTATTCGCATCTTATGGGGCCGGAGAAGGCATGAAATCTACACTATGAGTCAACGCAAATCGGGGGAGGGGGGAGAACTGTGCTCATGGACAGGGGCTCGAAGACACTGCAAAACGGGCCTGGGGTTCTCCTTCCAGGCGTGAACTACGAGGTCTACGCTACGGACCTCGAGAAGTCAAGACCCGGACACGTCGAAGGCGGCCACACCCGAATTTAATCCCAGTGGAATTGATCCAAACCATTTTTTGTACTTAACTATCCACGTCTAGCGGCGCAAGTGGGCAGCAAGTTAGGGAAGGAACTCCACCGATCGAATTAGGGTCGTTTGACAGTGAGTGACGAAAGGAAAAGAGTCCGTAGAGATCTTTAACACTGGGGATTGGGATGACTGTAAAACGCCCACTAGCTACTGGTACCCGCTCTAAGAGAGAATGCGCGCGATTTTCTTTTCAAGGATAAAGGGGGGAAAAATGGAAGGGGGCGAATAACATTTCTAATAAACAAGGAATAGGGAGGGGGGCGATTTTCTTACTAGCAGAGCGACATCACCGGCAAGGGTCCGGAAATAGGGGGAAATTGGCAGTGTGGTGGCAACGCAAGAACGGGGACAGTTCTTTAGGGGCGGGGAAAACGTTTTCACCAGCTCGCCACCCATAACAATGTCCTCGAGAAGGAGGGGGAATGACGCTTGTCGATTTCGCGGATCAGGAAGCTTGGAGACGGGCAATTTTTTCGGAATATACAGAATCTGACTAACCGTTCAGTCATCTTCGTTCCTACAATTGGCGATTGGGTTGGGGGAAAAAAAAAGAGTCTCGACGATAAAAGAAGGGTTCTTAACTGAGCTAACTATTGAAAGAGGAAGAATCTTTCTAGGACACCTGACGTTCGATGGAAGATCCTTAGCGAAAAGCAGTCTTTTTTTCTTTGGGGTGGTTAACCCCAAAGAGGGAGGGCGATGAAGGGGCCAACCGTGACGCAGATCAATCAATCGACGGTTCTCGAGAGAAGAACGTCAATCAAGAGTTCTGCACAGGTGGGACCCAGAAACATTGTTCCTTACCTTCGGCGATTGTAAACGGACTGCAAAGACTGACCATGAAAAGTGGGGGCGGGAAGACTGAACTACAACATTGACTGAGGTGAGTGACGGGAGGGATTTCGGAGAAGAACGGGCGGCGCGACTCGGTGAGTCGAAATACGGACAGCCAAGGGTCTGGGCCTGCAGAAGCTCACAGAAGGGACATGCATAAAGGGAACTTGGTGTTTCGCACGGGAGGGCAAATGTTGCGTTGGATATCTAGGAATATACGCGAAAAAATACTCAACGACCAAAAAAACTGTGGCTCTCCGCGGCGGAGAACAAGGGGGGACACGATGGAAACAATTTCTATTAGAAGCAAGGCGAAAACAAGACCGTTGCTTCGTTAACGGAGTCATGTTTCCAGTTCAATCAACGAGGATTGAAGACTCGTGACGAGAGTACATTTACCGGCCGCCACGCGGCGTAACCGGTGGAGCCGAAATGTCCGGATTGGGCTATCCATCCCGCTACGTGGGACGGGTTGAAGAAAGTGGACCGCCCACGTTGCTTTGGGACGCGAAATGCTTTAGGAAAATTTCGCCGCGTAGTATGGGAAAACAAAGACGGAAATAGAATTTGAAGAAAGCTAGGAACGCAAGGCAAGATTGTTCTTTGCGGGCACCACTGGAAGAGAAGGCCTCAGGGGCAAGAAGTAACGTCCGTCGTGATGCCCCTCCAACTGTGCAAAGGGAATCTTTTTGGAGAAAGTGAAAATGAGTAGGAGAAAAATGCCCGTATCCATGGGGGGTTCATCTGGGGGCCTTATCCAAAACATGTGCTAAACCCATCCGAGTTTGTAACTCGGCATTGGGCAAAACTCAGACGAAATAAAAGGGCCTAACCCGAAAGGGCCAAAAAAAAAAAACACAATGATGGGAGGGAAGCTCAAGCCATCTTGCACCCGAAACGCTGTCGTCTTAAGAGGGGGAAGTCGGTTCAGACGTGGGGGGGACGAAGGAACGAGTGCAATCGCGACATCCAAACTGGAAAAGGGGGTTCCTGATCTTCCTTCTACGTAGTGGGGAAGGGGGTGCATGACTGTGGAGGACCGCGGGGTGTGCTGCAGCGGTCCGGAGGGGGGAAATATGGACCAAAGTGGGCGGAGAAGTTTCTCCATACTTACAAAAAAGCTGTCTTAACTCAAAGGAGGGAAAACACCTTAGCAAGGGGCGATCTCTTCGGGAGATTAGATCGATCAACACAAAAACGTTATGATTGCGTACACAAGACCTCGATAGATTAAGCGAATTATTTGTTGACAATAATGTAGAAAGGGAGGGGCGGACTAGTGGGGTTGTCCTCGTGGGCCAAATTCACAAACATAAAGTTTCGGGAGCTGTAGCAACTTATCACCCTTGCAAAACAAAACAAAGCAGGACCAGGGGGAAATCAAAAAGGCAAGCCGAGATATATTACTCTAAATTAACAAGGGGAACGCGTTAATAAAGTCAACTCGCGGGGAACTTGGATCCCCCTTCTCCGAATTCAAAAGGAAGAAGGTCGTTTCGAAATTTCTGAAAAAAGGGGGAAGCAAACCGAATTTTTTTTGGGCTTGAAGGGGAAATTTATGGAACTGCCTGTGCTGTTCTATCTCGCCAAGACCGAAGGCACAAAAGGGTAAGCACTGTTCTTAAGCTCCAAATCGGGGAATGGCTATATCGGGAAAGAGCCGACGTGAGTACCGAACCAAAGATTCCCTGGGGAGCTAAGGGAAAGAAACAGGAAAGCGGAATATGCATGACCAAGGGAAAAGAAGGTTACCTATCTGGGGATGGGGGGGGACAACCTCAAAGGCATATGAGTTCCCTTCGGTTCTCTCATGGGGATAACCTGTGGAAGGAGTCACTGGGTGAGCGCCCTGCGAGCATCAGCAGTGCGCGCGTCCTCAGGGATTTATAATTGGTCTTTCGCGTGACCAAATTCCCTAAACCCATTGGAGGTGGAGGGGGCAGAGTAAGCCCGCGTTTAAGGAGGGCCGCTGGTTACGGAAAGTTTTCAGGAGGGTCGCTCTAATAGATTCTAGTCTGGTGAGGCCTGTCAAAAGGAGAAACCTTCATAGTCAGTGCGTTGGTGGGGGAGGGAAAGAGCCTACGGGCGGGGGATGTAAAAGAAACACGTCGCAAGTTCAGGGGAGCTTTCCTTAGCTGATCTCAATACTCAGGTCGCAAAGCAAGGTGCCGGCGTTTGGGAACCCGGCATGACACAAACGCCCCTCAAGGTCCTGTATCTTTGAGGGCTGAGAGCTGGGTGGGTCTAGGGACCCTTGGTCTGAGATCGTAAGACACGATCGCCGCGACGCCATTGATCTAAGCAAACATTGACTCGAAGATCGAAAGAGGGGAGGTCAGTGCTTGCCACGGACCCCTCAGGGGACAAGGGGGGGAAGCCCCGGGTAAGGGGTTTTCGTCGCTCTTTAAAAAAGTCTGAGGGGGGGGAAAAGGGAGCTCTGGGTTAGTAGGGTGTTGCGCACTCTGACAGGCGCACGAGGTTATTGACGAGGTGCGTGCGGAATGTTGTAAAGTGACCCCTCAGACGTAGAAAACTTCCGGGAGAAAAAATCACGAGAACGCGTTCTCCGGGCACTGATTTCATAACTTCATCGTAAATGGAGAAGACTCAAATGAAAAGAATCCGGGGCTCCTCTACCCCGACAAATCGTCGTAGATTCTAAAGAAAAAGTCACGTGGTCGGCGACAATCCCGAATTCAAGGAGGGAGTTATCCGACAACACGGCATTGAACATGATATCTAAAACTAGAAGTACGCCATTACATCGTCTCGGACTTTCTGGTTTCTACGAAATTGGAAAAGGAAGGAACGGGTAAAGCCAATCGGAACCAGAAAGGGTGACAGCTCGGAAAACAGAAGCAGAGTACCCAGACTAAACATCGTAAGTTAGGAATGATAAAGGAGGAGCCGTCAGAGAGGTAGCGTCGGGTGAAGTTAGCGTACCGACCGAAATCAGTGGGGGAGGTCGATTGGGGAAGAGAAAGACATAGTCAGTTTTTTAAGTCGCGGACCGGGATGAGAAAAGAAATAACTTCAATTCACGTTGGGGGGGAAAACGTAATCTCTCCTCATGGAGCAGAAAAAAAAAGGGGGGATCTTCTTAAAGAAAGGGAGGGGGGTAAGGCAGCGCTGCACCGTTAACCTCCTCCACTCAAAAGGTTCAAAAATCAGGGCTTGTCTCTGAGGGGAAAACAGATCTTTTTGAGGTCCCCATCACTGAAAGAAGAAAGCACCATCTTCTTAAAAAAGGAGCGGGATGTGCGACACACGAACGGAGTGGGCCAGGCGAAAAAAAGGGTTGGTAGAGGGGGAACACATGAGTCTCATGTGGGGTCCGAAGAGAGGAGAAGGGGGAGGGCGTCCGGGGTTCTCGATGAAAGGACCTGTCAACCGCAGGAAGGCATTCACGCCTTTCTTAGAAAAAAGGAAGCGCATGAGCAAACGGGTAGAGCTGCGGACATCTAGGCTCGGCACGTCAGCCCGAGTGAAAAAATCAGAGAGAAGCCATCAATAGTCGAGAATAGCCCGAAATGAACCCTCAAAAAAAAGGTTGCTCGTGATGACGCGTTTGGGGCCCTGGATGGGGCTCAATGCCTAGGAAAAAAAAAGGTTTCACTTATGAAGGAGATGTGATCATTTGCGAGAGAAGGCACTGAAAGGAGATATCACTGAAACCCGAAAGAAGGTGCACCAAGAGAATTGGCTTCCTTCCATCCTCTCCACTAGCTAAGCGTGGCAGGAGAGGGAACAAAGCAACCCGGATCGGGCTATAGGTGTCGTAAGAGCCTGCGATTCAACGCTAACTCCACCAGAGTCAAGAAAGGTGGAAAGAGAGGGATATTAGGGCGGCAAGACCGTTAGCGCAACACAGCCCCTATCAACCGGGAGAAAAAATCAAAGATAGGTCACAAAGGAGAGGGATGCAATATCGATTGCACAGCCACCGATCAGGCTGAAAACTTCTATCTACTGCAAGAGCCGCTATGGGTCTGGATTGAGTTGGATTTTCTTGCTTTCGTTTATTCCTTTATGTTTTTGTCTCGAAAAAACAAAAGGGGGAGCTGAGAAATGATTAATGCAAAAAAGCAAGAGTCACTAGATACCATTTACCACATCAAGAAAAAAATGAGGGAGAAAGTTGACGAACTCGGTGAAGCCGGAGCTCGGTGGCTTACACTCGATAAGGGGTCAGAAGGAGGGGGGGGGTTATCTCTTTCAGGGTTGCTACCGGTGCGTCTTTGCCCGATTGGACAGGGGGTGCGATAACCTAGGGCCAAAAACGGCCTTCAATTGTAGCCGCGGGGACTCCATGGAGGCCTAACGATGCGACGTTGAATTTTCTAAGCAGGCCAAGAGGACAATCAGGCAAAAAAGAGAACGGGTCCTTCCTATCACTCTAAAAACTACGGGGCGGTAAGAGGGAGGGGCTAGCGATGTTGAAGAGGCTCGAATTTTGGTCATTGGATAGAGCATCGGGAAAGGGGAGAAAGTATTCCAAGGGACAAAAAAATACCGATTTATCAGGGGCTCACCACCGTTCTGCATTCATTCATGCAAGAAAAAAAAACCGGATCAAAATCCCGACTTGACAGAAAGAAAGAATAGGATAGAACTACTTGCGCCTGGGGTGCCATATCAAAAAAAAAGCATTCGCAGGTTGGGGTCGCGCAAGAGGAAGGAACGGCAGATCGATACACTTTTCTCAGGTAGAGTTAAAAAAGAAGAAGGTGGTGCCGTCGCCGTCACTGGCGTTGCCCGGGGAAGGGAGAACAGAACGACATCTGCTCATTGAAAAAAGAAGGAAGGCCGGTCAATTCTGGACACCCTCTAGGGCCTAGCCCATTTGCACTCCACCACTGGTAACGCAGGCAAGAAGGAGAAAGCTCCGGATCAAAAGCTACATCCGTCCAAGAGGAAGACGTTGTCCTTCTTGGGGATGAGTTGACAGAGTGAAAAGACGGCTCTACCTGAGAGTGAACCGGGGGGCGTGGCTTAGTTAACTTTGCCATCCGCAAAAGAGAGCGTACCCCCGATTCCAATTTCAGGGGAAAACTGGAAGAAGAGGGTTTCTGGTCACCACGCTACTGCCAGATTATCCTGGCTCAAGAAAAGAAGAGGAAAAAATGCGATGGAGGAGATTCAGTCTGTAGGCGAGAGCGGGCTGGGCAAAAACAGAAGGCGAGTTATCGGTGAAAATGAAGGGAGGGTTTTGAAAAAATACTTCACATATTCATGGGTGGGTCGGGGGGGGCAGTGTAATTTCGAATAAAACCCACATGCGACACCGAATACAGGACGCCGTATTTACAAGGATCAGGTCCTATCAGCAGGGTTAGGAACGGCCGGTGGGGATAAAAGAAAGTCTTTGGAGGTTACGAAGAGGAGGACGCCTCCTTTTGTGGGGGGATTTGTCTCTACTATACTATTAAGGGACGAGGTTCTGGGTAGAGGCGCCCGAGTCTATTAAAGCAGTGACTTGAGCGTGCAGAGGAAACGTCGCGATAGGAGCAACGCGCGGGAGATTTGCTGGGTCCGTCCCCCAAGAGTGACGAGGAGGGGAAAGACGAGGAGCAAGTGTCCAAAAGAGCAGACGGCAATAGACGCTCAATCGGGGAGCTCCAGAATAAGAGTAAAACTTCCAGCATCATTTTTTCAAAAAAATGAAACGTAGGAGAGAGGCAAAAGCCACCGGAATTAAACAAAAAAAGAAATGAAAATGTGGATGCCGGACTACTAACAAGAGGGGGAGATCTCGGTACTTCTTCTCGAAAGGTGCGATTCAGCATTGGTCTTCAAAGCGGGGGGAGGAAAAGATATCAAAAAATGGTGGTTAGGAACAACAAGCTCTAAAGTAAAACAAGGAAAGGTTCAACCTGTGGTTGAATGCAGGGCACGGGACCGTTTCAAAAAGGGTGGAGGGGGGTAGAAAATAGCATATCAGCCTCTCCCTGTCAACCCCATGACGGGCGGCTCTATTAGACTGACATCCAAGGACGTGAGTTAGCTAAGGCAACCCCAAACCGTAAGAGGGAGGGTGAAATCGGGGGAGAAAGGATGCGTGGGCACATTCCCACTACTAGCGCTCGAGGAAAAACTAACACATGTTAAAAAACGAAAATAAGTAACAAAGCGTTTAGGGGATAGAAAGAGAGTCTGAGGGCTATCCATCCAAAGAGTACTTGGTTTCGGCGATTTTCACGCGAACAGTTCCGCCCACGTTGAAGAAAAGACCTGAATTTAAAGGAAGAAAAGAGGGGAAGGGGGCAGGACAGAACCAAACTACGGGGAAATTCCATTCTTCACGCCGGGAAAGAAGAAAAAAGGTCAATGGAGGGGGCTTGTCAACATTAATATCAAGTGCCTGGATGGTCAGAGGAAGAAGTTCCTCGGGTATTGGGCCTCGCCGCAACGTTTAATCTTTTTGACTCGGAAGTAACGTAGGAAAATTCAGCGGAGGATGAAAAAAAATGGGACAGCCATCCATTTATCAACTCAAAAGTATGTTTTAAATAGGGGAAATAAAGAGCTATCTCAAGTCCTGAAAAGGAAGAAGAAGGGTGGAGAGACCTCACGGGAAAAAAAGACGGGTCTTGAAAAGGGGTGCAGGTTCAAGAACGTACTGCTGTCCTTCAATCAGTTTTTTGAAAGATTCGACGGGGGGCCGACAAGTTCTCTATTAATTTCGCATCTGAGGGACATCCGTCTCTAACGTTCCTGCAGCGGACAGGACGCTTTACGTTCTGAGTGGTATCTGCTTGGTTGGTTGTCAGTTGCGGTCAGGGAGGGGCCCAGATGTCTACTCCACGTGGGGAGGATACTTTTCGGAGCCATCAATTCCCAACAGAGCGTAACAAAAAAGCTCCGTCTCAACCACCAGGAGCGCTTCACGATTGGGCCTGGTCTATTTTATCATCTCTCAGAAACGCACTGAGAGGGGGAGAGGGGAGCTCTCGCACCTCGAAGGGAGACGGGGTGTTGAGAACCTAAAAGGCCGCTTATTGGTGGAGATGATGGAGAAATGAAAGTAGAAAAAATGGGCGAAAGACATCATTTTTAAGCCCCGAGGAGAGGACACTTCCGAAAAAAAATCCAGACCCTCTCATCCCCTCAAGCCTCAGGAGATGCTAACATTAACAGAGGTTCCCTCGGAGACTAAGCTGCTATCTGGAAACTTTGGTAGGGGGAAACCGGTAAAGACGTTCAACACAATAAGGAACTTTTTCTGACAGTGAGAAAGAGAAAATGACTAAAAGTCCGATGTGGGTTTGTTCGTAAAGGAATGTACTTTTCCTGGAAAAAGGGTTTGAGGAGGGCTTAACTTCCGCTGTGCCAAAACTTTTGCACGGGCAGGAGAAGACGTCCAGCTGGTGAAACAGTAAAGAAAGCGCTGGTGTCGTCTCACGCGTTCAAAGGAACACCCAAGAGGCATTGCCGACTTTTCCACAAAAAAATAAATAGAGGAGGCCTACAAGGGGAAAGGTCTTTGGGGGGACCAAAGGGTAAAAATAGGATTTCAAGCTGCGGGACTACTCATGAAGAAAAAATTGCAATGCATGATGGGGCGAAGTAGGCCTAAACGTTAGGCGAGATTAAGAGGGCCTTGGAATTAGTGAAGGTTAGATTAATAAACCTACACCAAGGAGGGTTGAGGAGAGCTTTAGGCAAGCAGGGCGCAGGCATGAGCTTTTTCAGTAGATATGGGGACGGTCACTTTAAGGAGGAGATTCACTCGCTTTGAGGCAAAAAACTTGGGGGGGGGGGGGGAAAAATAAAAGGCTCTCATCACAACACAAGGGGGAGGGTGGGTTACTCTTCTCGTTTAAAGGGGATGTCCTTATCCGTCCGAGAGGACGAAGGAACGTCGTCTGTCCTATAGAGAAGGGCCTGGACATAGTAAAAAAAGAGGCACCAACTTGGCAGGACGGTTGTCCCTAATTCTCACAAAAAGAGAATACCGTTTGACCAGGTCAAATGTCGTAGGGAGGGCTGGGGTGTACCTTTAATATAGTGTACAAACTTCACCGTGAAAAAGATCTTAATCGAGAGAAGACCAGATACGTACTCCGAAAAAGAAGGAGAAAAAAGATGTGTATTCAGTAAAGAAAGAACCACTTTCATTTGAAAAGGGGGGACGGCTTGGGTGTACTCGATCGGGGAAGTTAATGAAAAGCTGGATTTTGCAGAGAATATGTGAAGTTTCTTTCGCTCTGATATCAGAGAAAAGTGTAGCATTACTTCTGCTAACTTTGGACCCTCTCACCAGAGATGAGTTCCGTGGACGTAAAAAAGGAGAAAGATCACGCGGAGGAATCGCGAGTTCAATCGAAAGTACAGCCTCGCCGAACGTAGGCACAACTAGGAAAGAGGTCCCTCTGAAACAAATGCAGGGAATCGGGAAAGAAGAGGATCAAGCCGTTAAGACTCTACAAGTCCGCGGTCTGAGTCCGACCCACCGGCAATAGAAAGCTATAGGGCGAAATAGCATGAGCAGTAGCTGACCGATCAGACATTTATCGGGGGGGTTTGAAAATGCTGGGCTGGAACTTACCTCAAAAAAAACTCATATTTGGAAAAGCTGATCTTAAAAACGCGAAATGAAAAAGTAGAAGAAACCCCCGCGCTGGTTTTCGCAGCTCAGAAGGGAGAACATATAACCTATCGACACAGAGTCATTTTTTCAGTAAGACTGGGGGGGTGCAGGCTAATCTCCAGAAGAAAACGTGGACACTAACCGAGAGCCTCAATAGGAAGAAAGAGAAATAAACAAAAAAAAAAGGAAAAAAGAGAAAAAAAATCCAGAAGTCTCTTTACCGAAAGAGGGGGGGGGGGCTGCTCTACACCGTCAAGGGTCCGCCACGCAAAACATCGATTCTCTGTTAGAATCCGATCTGGACGGGTCCTGGACACTGACAACTGTAAGAAGAAAAGGGGAGGTTTAGGTATCTCATGGCAGTGAACCAGAGAGATGAGAACTTATTCGTAGGAGGGGACAAACAGGTTTGGAATGTTCCACCTTTCTTAAACATGTAAGGGGTGGGGGGCCTCTTCCCAAGAAAAGGTGAAGACTAGGACTATTTCGTACAGTCGCTCTTCTTCACGCAGATAGAAGGCACTCTGCGCTGTTCGTAGATACGTGTACTTAATTTGAGATCTAGGTCACCTGCGAAGGACAAGCTATCAAACTAGAGGACCAGAGTCTCGCAGAGATAATCAAACCTCGTAAGAAGGAGACAGGGGCAGAGTTTTTTCCACAGGTTTTGCAGTGCCGTCCTTCGAAAGGGGGGGGGGGAACGGGAATCCAGTGGGCTAGTTGCTTTTACCATTGTCTCCCAACACTATCTGAGCATACTGAAAAACTCAGCTATGACCCGCAATGGGTTCTTCAGAAAGAAGAACCAACATCAACAAAACCCTCCCTGGAAGATGACCGCTCTCTCTTGAGGGCGAGGGAAAAAAGGACCAGAGGGCGATTGATTGACTGACAGATACTGTTCTGCTAGAAATTCAAGCTCTCTGTAGTAAAAGAGGGGATCAAAGCTATAAATTTACGTCCTTGAAGCCCTTTCAAGCGGGAAGGGAAAAAAAACATCCTCTTTAATCCCATGGCTCAGAAAGAACCTGAGGGGAGTGGCGCGAAGATCGAGTTCAGCACTCTTCAAAAAAGGCTTCAAAAGGTAGAAAGAGAGGTCACAATACTTCTTAAGGGGAAAGCTTGATTTGGGACAATTTTCTTTCGTTTGATGTAGGTTGTTTTGGATATAGAGAAAAACAAAAAATGAATAGGAAAGATATATATCAAACCCGGCACTTGGGACGAAAGAGAAAAAAATGGACCTCAAGAACCTATTCGGCGAATGTGATGAAAGAGAGATAGAAAGAGTTAATTAAGAAACTGGAACTAAAATCAGTTGCAAGATCAGTTGGGGGAAAAGAGGCCTTCTTGGGGGGGAACTGGGCAGATTGCACCGAGGTGGATGGTTGCTCTAACTTTGGGCAAGAGATTACCAACGCATGTAGCTCGGGTGGTCGAAAGGGGGCAAACGGCGCGTTGATGACCTCGAGGCAGTCCAGCGGAGAAACGCCCTATAAAACTGGGGAGTGCCTATCAAAAAAAAAACGCGAGAGAGGGAAAGGAGGACTCGGGGAGGAGACCAAAGGAAATTGGAAGCTCGTGTCAAAGTTGGAGTTCTAAATCTTCAGTGATAGGGCTCCAATTTTGAATAACACGAAATGGAGGTATCCTGGAACGGCACCAACGGTTCATGTCCAATTCATTTCGCACAGCCGGGAAAGAATGCCACCTATCTACTTGAGACGAGTTCTAACTCATCTACTTGCTCGCTACGTGCTCTGATTGGTGCGAGGGAGTTTCCTGGGGGCATTCCGAGGACCGTAGTAAAAGGACACGAATCTTATTTGACAATGTTCTTTCTAGAAGAGACGCCCTTCGCCTCCTGAGACTAACCTTCGGGCCGAAGGAGGGACGACCTGTATGCCTCTAAGTCGCTTCAATCGATGTAGGTCCGTTCAAACTACGGGAGAGTGGAGTTCCACCAACCCCGATGTTACAAGTCGCAGGCTTGTTGGACTCTCCAAAAATTTGGGCGAGGCAAACCGCGATCTTCTATCGGAACAGCCAGGTGAGGGAGCCCCTCTCAGGCCGGGCCGCGACTAGCATCGGGAGGTAACTTGAGTGTTTATGTACCGCTCCCCTGACTCAATCTAGAACCGCGACCACGATCGCCCCTTTTCGATCAAATTAGAGAGTTTATTCTCAAGACCCAACGCTCCGTCGGTTACGAGCGGCCCCTTCTGGATAATCTCCGACTAAAGGTTTCGGTGCAACTTCACGGTAGGTACTTCCATATTAGCACCTTGGAACAAGACACAAAGCGAAAGTATGTCGGAGGAGATTATGTTGGAGGGTTAGAGGGGTCATCGATTGATGGACAGTTCCAAGATCTTAGCTGGGAAGAAGGGGAAAAGGATGAAGTAGATCAGAAGCACATCGTTATGTTTAAATATGTTCTGAGGTGTATAGACAGCAAAGCAGTCCACCTATAATATGTCCCTCTTCTTCGGGGGGGTCTTACTGAGGGGCAAGGGAAAAGCTATATACCTGTTGCCTTGCGTTAGGCCGAGCCGGTGGTTAGGAATCAGACCCTTACTTCCCTTTCGGGAAAAAACAGCGGGGGACTCATGGAAAAAGGTACCGTTTTCTTTTCCGGGCTTAAAAAACGGTTCCTCTCTTCTTTCTGTTTTGGTCTATTGTTCCCCGAGGTTTTAAGTTAAATGATTTTCGGCTAGGAGCGGAAAAGGTTAATGTGGGGAGTGCGGAAGCGACAGAAGGAGCGGGGTTAGTTTGGTTATCCCCAAAGGATTATGAGAGGTGTGGGGTGTACACCCTTAGGAAGGCAGGCTGTACACTTCACTCGCTTCCACAGTAGGCGTCTACCATAAAAAGTCTCAGATCGTGAACTCCCAGCAGCTGTTCCTGAAACTTCG
>Ga0179591_1344931_pt1 | contig 13098 bp, 8 predicted proteins | sample CZOMad2_1_08_16f_FD_182891 | JGI IMG/M metagenome (GOLD analysis project Ga0179591, IMG submission 182891) | Vadose zone soil fungal communities from Angelo Coast Range Reserve, California, USA - CZOMad2_1_08_16fungal (PacBio error correction) | ecosystem: Environmental > Terrestrial > Soil >...
CCTTGAAAAAGAACTGGAATCCCGCCCCAAGGCAGCACCAGCCCGGGAAGCCAGAAATTGGTCTAGAGGGAGATCCATCACGCGTGGGGGTCACCTACGTCATCCTCTGGAGAGCCATGGGTAAGGCTGACCAAGGGACCCGAAAGCGTCTGGGTGGCGCTTTTCCGACTCGCGCCTAGGAAAAGAGGCTCTGGGAAAGGAGGACTCCTATTTGCAAAACCCATAGGTTCCCCACAGTGCCTGCAGGAAGAAATACCCTGTTCGAGCGGGCGAGTGGTTCAGGAGGGAGAATTGCAGGAGGCCGGGGCCCGGGCCTGAAGATTGGCCTGCACAAAAGTTCACGAGGAGGGCACCCGGTATGGGGAAAAAAAGAGAAGGTTCCGTAAGGGAAGCGTGATCCGGAGTGAGCCGCGTTCAAGCCGGGCACCCTGCCAATGGCGCGCACCGAAGGGGAGAAAAAGTTCTCAAGGAAGCTTAGGCAGAGAGGTGCCGCGAAGGGAACGTCTGCCAGAACGGTGGGGGTACCCGTAAGCCTCCAAGGAAAAGAAAGACAAGGGAAATGTCGAACGGGTTTCATGAAGGGACCATCCCCCCCCCAAAACGCGTAGACCTGCCGGATAGAGAGCCCCTCGGCTTCAGGTGATCGATAACGACAGACCCGTAAAAAAAAGTTCAGAGAAAATGTTAGAAGACACCGCCTTGATAGCCAAGGAAAAGAGAGATCCGTACGGGATCTCATTAAAAAGAAAAAGGCCTCCAAAGGAGGACATACTCCAGCCAGTATCTTGGTCCATCCGACTCGCGGTTATTCGGAATAGTATGGTTGGGGGTGGGGGCGGCCCGGGAGTAGGGGGAGGAAGGTTTGTGGAAGTGGAGGTGGTTCTTTACACAAAAATTAGCTTTTCCCCCGTCTGGAGGGAACGCTAATCCTTTAAGCGCGGAAGGAACGGAGAAGAGGGGGTATTTCCCGGGAAGCTGAAGTTAATTAGAAAAGAGTGGAAAAAAGGAATAGCCAGTTTGGAGAAGGCCGTCGAGCAGTGGAACATGGAAAACCGGGCGTCTTGCGGAAGGGCCCCTGGAGTCGCAGGGGAAAAGAAAAACCCCTTCCGGAACCTCCTGGCTGACGAGGGGTTCACCTCCAGGATCGCCGGAAGAGCAAGGCCAGCCCGAGCGTCCAAAAAAAGAAAGACCATTGGGGAAGTTGAATAGAAGCCGCGTTCTGGAGACGCAGCCATGATTCGGACCTCCTTGCACCGCGTAAAGAAAAAAAAAAAAAAAAAAAGACACAAGAACCAACAACAAAAAACAAAAAAACAAAAAAAGGAGAAAAAAAAAGAAAGAAAAAAAAAAAAAAAAAGAAAAAAACAAAAAAACCCCCAAAAAGAGAAAGAAAAAACAAAAGAAAAAAAAAGAAAAAAACACAAAAGGGGGGGGGGGAGGGGAAATCCCCCCTTTAAGAAGAACCACCCCCCCCTCCAGGGCGGGTTCCCGAGGGAATGAAAGAATAACTCGTGATGGGTAAATTTCAGAAGAATTTCTTTGTAGGGGCGGAGGACGTAGGGACCAGATTTTCTTCTGCGTTGAAAACGCTCGAGCTGCGAGCGCCTGAGAGCAGAGAGATGCGCAATAAAAAGGGGGCTGAGGCTGCGCAGAAACTCAAAGAAAAGCCCCGTCAGAGACCTGGTCGGGGCCGAAGGCCAAAAGGTCAACATCAGCCCTCTCCAAAAAAAGAGAAAATATCCAGGATGGTGTTCCAGAGGCGGAACTTGGGAGACGCCGGGAGAGCCAGACAAAGAAAATCTCCGTTTCATCGAAAAAAAAGTCACTACGCCCAGGACACGCAGAAGGACGGAGCAAGTCAACGCAGAAAGGTGAAGGCAAAAACACATCAGCAAGAGAGTTGCCGCCGAATTCAAAATGAAGGGGGGATCGCGTGCTCTCGAGGTTGACCCTCGACTCGGTTCGTTAAAAAAAAGGCAGCAGCCAACCGGAAGCTGGAAGGGATGCGAGACGTGGCCGTTCGACGAAGAAAATGATGATCTCCAAAGACTCTCACCCAGAGTCAAGCCAGCGACGCCCTCTCCGACCAGGTCGGAGGGGGGCGAAGGGCGGCGTTCACAAAAGAAAAAAGAAAAACTCGAGCCTGGTTTCACCCATCGAAAGGGGGGGGAAAACTTGAAAAAAAAGCCTGCAGAGAAGACCTCTCCGCACCTTGCGAAACGCGTCGAGACGTAGAAGAAGCGGAATCCAAAAAGAGACTGAACGTAACCCAAAAGAGACAAAAAAAGGCGCCAAAAAGGAATTACCAGTGAACGAAAGGCGAGAGATCAGTCCTCGCCGGGATGATCTCTCTCAAAGAGAGAAAGAGAGAGATAGGAAGAAGGCACTACGAAGAAAAAGGGAGCCAAAAAGAGGGCACGTCACGAGAGTCGGTACACGGGAGGGGGGCACTTGGCCGTAGGGGCCAGATGGCCTGGCCGAGAGAAGCGACCGAAGAAACAGAATCGAAAAAAGGCTAAATCCAAATGAAGACTCTCACTCACAAGGAAAAGGGAGCTGCGCGAGCTTGGTGAAAAAAAAGGAGAAGCTGGGGTGGTGCACGCCGACGAAAGGGCGAGGGCGGTCGGGGAAACGAACGTCGGGGCGCGGCAACCTGGGGCGTTCCGGACTCTCCTGGCACAAAGAGTCTTACCGTCCTGTTCTGTAGGAAGGGGACAAGAGGCTCGGGGCGCACAGATCAGCGCCGTGAGAGGCCGAGTTCGAGACGCGGGGGGGGGAAGCAAGATTGGTTCTGGAGTGATCCAAGCTAAAGGCCGCGTTCCGGGACAAAACGCCCATGGTTCGGGGAATGGGGGAGGTTCTCCTGGGGAGTAACGTGGCTGTCTGGAAAGGGAGGCGTTATCGAAAAAATTAAAGAGGCCAAATGCTAGAAACTGCTTTGCTAGGCGACGAAGAAAGCGTTCTTTCCTGAGCTATCCCCCCAGAGAAAACTGGGGAAGTAGTGCAGGCGGCTTGAAAAAAGCCTACTCCCGGGAGAACCGATCCGATCTGGGGCCAAAAAGGCCGCGCGATGCGGGTTCAAGCTGCCAGATGGTCCGCCGAGAAGGGGCCCCACTTCAAAAGAGACAGGACCCAGTAGAAAATGGTGGGAGACCATTTGAGAAAAAACTTTTGATGGTGGGGGGGATGAATTCACTTTGGGAGGCGGCAGCGCGCAGGGTCACTGAATTTCGGAAGGCGGGAACAAAATTTTCCTAGGAATGACGAACTCATGGCTGGAGGTGATGCAGCGGGCCGCTTCTAGCGCACGGGTCAAGGGGGAACCAAAAAGGGGACTTGAGGAAAAGGATCATCAGGACAAGGGGGGAAGTAAGGACGACCGTATCAATTTACTATGAGCGGCGATAAAGAAGAGTGGCCTTACGGAACAAGGGGCCCTCAAGAAAAGAGCGTTGGAAAAAATGAAAGAAGAAACTGCTTCCAACTAGGAGGATTCTTGGGGAGGTCATTCTGATCCTCGAGACCGACGGAACCACACTGGGCACCGGGAGAAAAAGCTCTAACATTATGCGCTCACGAGGAGGTTTACCGAAGGTCCAAATCGGGGGAGGAAGAATCCTTCGCGGCCCTTTGGGACGTTGCCTTCGCCGGGAAGCAAGACATCGAGCGACGACTCTTCCGAGGAAGTTTTTCTCTAACAGCCGGGCTGAGAACGGGCTCGGCGGGGCCGTCAGAGGCCGGCCAGCCGGGAACTTCCCGGGAAACCGAATATTCCAACTTAGAGGAGCCTGAGGAAAGTTTGTCGAAAAAGCCCTGTGTCTTGAAAAGAACACCTCCAATAACGACAACCAAAACGTTGATAGCGGAAGCGATGCGGGTGCTGCGGGAAAAAGGTCCGGGGAGGGGGGGGACCGAGGGACGGCCTTACTTCTTAGAGACCTCGGTAAAGGAAAAGAACCTTTCGGCCCAGAGACTCCGGGGGGGATCTTGGGTCAAAGAGGGGGGATGACTTTCCTTCCATCCCTGAGGAGGCCGTTTCTAAAGAGATGACGAAATGAGGGAACCAAGCTCTTTAGGGGGAGCAGTAAATTGGACCGAAAAATGGAAGTTCCTGCACCCTTAATCTGTTCTATTTATAGCCTGGAAAACTACAGAAAGACGTTTCAGAAAACCCCAAAAAAAACGAGTTCCCCTGAGATTTCAGAGGAGAAGCTTTTTCTCAGGGGGAAAAGACCTAGTACTAGCACTTTCGGGAGCTTGCGGTAGCCCATATGGAGCGAACAAAAAATTCTTCAAAGGGAACGTGTTCTTTTGCACGGATTTTGGCTTTCCCCAGGGCAAACACGAACGAATGGATAAAGCACCACAGGAGAACGGGCAATCTTACCGACACGCCCTCACTCTCGACCGGAGGGAGAAACTTTCAGGGGGGGGATCTCAACGATCTATCAGACAACAACTTCGTATGAGGAGAGATCGGTCCCGCGATTCCTGGAGGAGACGAAAGGCTTGGGGAGGGGGCCTTTCATCGGGACTCTATCTCCATGGGGTAATCCATCACCGATGGCCCGGGGGGACGGGGGAAATCCAAAATCCGTGCGAAGTCAACCAGAAAAAAAGAACTCGTTCCATGGTCGCGAGATTGCGAACGCGTTCCAAGAGAAACTCGTCAAACAGAGCGGCACAAGAAAGGCCCTGCGGGAAACCAGTTAAAGCTCATTAGCGTCCGGCGCCCGAGGGGGGAGAGTCGTAGAATGTGATGAAATTAGGAGGGAAGGATACCCAAAGGAGGGTCCTCACCGGGACCGGCAGTAAACGTTTGCCGGGTGAAACGACCTATGGGAGCGCGGGCGAGGAAAAGTAAACTTCATAGGGCTTCCATAGGGAAAAAAAAAACCTCTCCAGGGAGGTCCGCTAGACGGAAGAAAAGCACCCCTGGGATGTGGCACGAACAGGTCAGGGGAGTTCCGCCGCAAGAATTCCCCAGGACGGCTTTGCGAGAGCCTCGGGAGAAAAGAAGATTCATCAAAAATTCGGCCTGACCTATTGGTAGCGGTGCCGTCGGAAAAAAAAAAAAAACGCCAGGAAACCGGGAAGCCGAAAAGAAGAGGGCGTAAGGGAGAACGTTGGGAAAGAAAGAGTTTCCCGTTCCGAGAAAAGTCCGGCATTGCCTGGCTGCGCCGCAGAACCCGCCTATCCTAGCCACTAAAACCGAAAATAGAAGGTAGACTTCTCGGGGAGGGACATCACGAGGAAGCCTACAAAGATTCTTCCATACTAGGTGGCCGTATAGGGGCTGGAGATGGCTGGGCTTGCGCACTCTAAATGTAATCGAATAGGGGAACTTTTTTCGTCAGTTATGGAGGGAAAGAGGGTTCCGGCTTCCCTCTAGAAGGCCGCCCCACGAAAGTCGAGGCAGGGGGGTCCACCAATCGTCGAGACGAATTGAACGGAAAGAGGAGACTCGTCCTCGTCAATCGCACCGACGTCCTTGCTCAAGGCCCCTGATGAGGGGCAAACTCCAGTGAACCTCGCCACCCGAGAGAAGAAACACGCCCTCTTCATCATCAGGAGGGGTCTGTAGAAAGAGACATCGTCCACGGGCGACCTGACGATGCGGATGCGGACAGCAGTGGGGTGCCGCGGAAGAGGAGAAAACGGTGACTTAAGAAAAACATCACCCGTGTTGCGGGAAAAAGAAAGGCGAATGCGGGATCGGGAGAGGATTCCAAGAACGGGGAAATGGGTTATGTCCGGGGCTGCAAGAGAGAGGCTTTGGAAAAAAGGGTAAAAGAGAACGCGTCCGAGCTCAGGGAAAAAGAAAAACAAGAAGTCGGCGGTCTCTATTCCTCAGAGGAGACCGGAGATTCAAAGGGGCCTTCCAGCTAACGTCAAAAGCGCTGGTCGTGATAGAAAAAAACAGCTTCCCTCCCTCTGCAACGTCGCCCTCGGAAACCTCGAGCGTTTTAGAGGTCGGACTGGTGGCGAGAAAATGGGGCCTCGCTTTGGAGCAGAAAAAGTACTCTCCGTTGAGGCGCACCGTCCGCGACAAAGCGTTGAGCGACGATATAACAAGAAACAGCGGGAGGGAACTCAGAACAAGATAGCTCGAACAGAGAATGCCTCGAATTTCCCCCGATGATCCCGTGCGCGCTAGGGAGGCAAGGATCTCGGAGGCTCAAAGAAAACGAACTGTGCCCGGAGGCGGTACAAGGACCTTCTCGAAAAACACAGACTGGGCCCACACCAGGAGGCTCTGTCTACGGCCATGCTAAGAAGAAATCTAACGTCGGGAGGGGAGGGCACCACCCGCTGAGAAGGAAGGCACCCATCCTCTCAGCGAAGAACTTGGCATGGAGAGCAGATCATGTGGGACCAAAAGAAATTCGAGCGTGCAGAGACGGTACGTAGAAATGTTCGATCCCGGTCCATTACCCGTCGACGGCCACTTTTCCCAGCAACCGAGACCGACTCGTCGGGACCGGGTTGGACCGCAACAAGGGGCTGCGGGCTTCCGGAAAAAGGTCCTCGCCTGGAAAGGAAGACAACACAACGGAGGGGAAGACAGGCGAGACTGCCCTGTCAGAGAAAAACAGAGAAGACTGCGTGACTGTTGAATGCGGAGGCACGTTCCAGGTCGAGTTGATGCGTGTAAAGATGGGAAAGATACCTCCTGAACTGACGAGAAAACGTCCCGCGCGTTCCTCTACGAAGAGCGAGTCAAGGTGGCGCTATGGGCCGGAGAAGAAAACCAGCCATTTCCACACCAATAGGAGATGGACGTGATCGGGAGGAAGGGACGAAGAATCCGGAACGAGTTCTACGGGAGAGCCAGGGAAAAAAGACTCTTTTTCGAGAGTGGGCGATCACCAATTTTTAGGGGAGGGGAAGTCCCGGAAAGGGGAGACTGATCTTTGAGGGCTGCGGCGAGATTGCGGGTGGGAAAAATAGAGGGGCGATCAGCTCCGCTTAAAGGAGGACACCGGCTGATTTTCTATACGAGACATATGGTGATGCAGGTCCATATACTTACGGAGCCCGTAGTGGTGTTCGAGGAGGGTGCCCAAGAAGTTCCTTTTCGGAGGGAAGTGAGGAAGCCCGTCTCTGTACTTGGGAGTACAAGAAGGAGACCGGCGTGGAGATCAAAGTCAGTCACGGAAACCCTAAAAGTTCGAGGTTCTTACCTGAGGGGTGAGGTTCCGCTCTCCTGAGATGATCTATCCCGAGGAGCGTCGAGTAAGGGGGGGACGATTGGCACTTCGTTTGGAAAAAATCTTCCCTGCAGAAGAAAAGAAGGGGATTCGCAGAGAAAGAAGCCGAAGCCCGATCTTTCTCAAGAGTCCGCGGAGAGATGGTGGACCTGAATCCATGCCTTACGCCCAGGAATAACCATAGAAGGGGCGTTTAGAGGGGGCAGTATTCACGCGGTAGGAAGAAAATAACCCTCCTTTCTTTGCCTGGAAGAAAAACGGGTTGAAGTCGGAAGGGGTGTAGGCGATCGGGAGGGTCGGGAACCGTAAATTTCACGGAAGAGCTCATCATGGCGCTAATAAGAAACCGTGACAGACAGAGAAGTCGCCTGAGGAAGAAAGAATTGCAACGGATTTCTCGTGCATACCATTGGAAGGCGGCGTCGAATAAACGCCAACGGGATCCAAAAGGAGTCGCCTTACTACCGGGCAAGGGGCGTTTCTCTTTCGAGGGCGCGAACGAGTGCCGAGAGAGGGAAGACTCTCGCCGAATACACCCGTTTCCGACAATAGCGCCAAGGAAAAGGGAACTATCTATCTTTTCCGAAAGAACATGCGTGCTCCATAACGAGGACAAAGCGGGCACCGGGAAATCAAAGGAGAAGGGCGATTCCAGGCTGCTAGCGTCGAAAACTCGTTACGCCATAAGGGCGATGACCCTTACGGCCAAGAATGCCGCCTTCGCGAAGTAGAGGCAACGCGGGGGGCGAACTCCAAGCTAACTGCCTGCAGGAAGGGGGTTTCTCCAGGAAATTTAGGGGGAGAGAGAGAACGCGTCCCTGCGCTTCTACAGGGCCATTCCCGGACCGGTACAGCCCGGAACCTAGGGGAAACGTCTACGTACAGGCCCTGACCTAAGATTGTCGTCGGAAAAAACGTTGGCGGGGAGAAAGAGGACCTGCAAAGAAATCCTCTACACCTAAGCCGGTTTGAAAAGGGGTCGACGAAAAGAACAAAGTGGAGAGCCGAAGGAAAAAAATTGCCTTAATTGGACAGGAGGCTTAACTCAACGCTTAAAGGGCCAGCCCTCGTTCAAGGAGAAGCGTCTCACGCCAGGGGGGTGCTCGGAAAGCTCTGAGAGACATCCAGGGAGGAGGGTCATCCCCTGAAAATAACCCAGGGCAGTAACACTCATAAAACTAAGCAGGGGAAAAATTCCTAATTCCTTTCACCCGGGGACAACTCTAGGGAGCAGGACAGATGCGGCAGCCGCAGGTAGTCACAGAGATTGGCGGCGAGGTCGCATTAAACGAGCTAAAAAACAAATGAGGGGCCGGGAAGGAATGGCTCATCCGAGGGGGTTTCTCGCGCAGAAATTTTTGACGCGAGGAAGCGTTTGAATCCATCTTCTAGAAGGGTAAGAGGGGTTGTAAGGGCCTTATGGGCTCGAAAAATCAAAGTTCACCCAAAGAAAGCAACGGGAAGACCACTGTATCTCTCTAGAGAAAGTCCTTCACAGGAGCGGTTAAAGAAGACGCTCTGGTCCGTGAAAAGATCTTTATCGGGATAAGCGATAAAACAACAACTGATTATGATGGAGAGAAGTCGGATCCCAAGAGCGGAAAAAACATTCGTCCCGGGGGAGAAGGGCTTGAAGGAGATTTCCCTCAGAGAGGGTGTTCTCACCCGGGAACAGATGGGCCCCTCATGAAAGCAGAAAACAAATCTAAAAGAAACCACCCTGGCTCCCTGATCCCGGTGATATGAGACAACAAAAAAACTTACAGCAGAAAACTAGAATATCTCGGGCAAAAAACGGTTATCTTAGCCAAAACAATCTCGAAAAAAACGGTAAAGATCATCTTAGAGAGGTTAAATCGAAGTCCTCTGTCAGAGTCCCTTCTTCAGAGGCGCTCGACACACGGTCCCACCTGGGGAGTCGGAAAGGGGGACTCCCGAACAACGCGGCTATTTTGTAACCGGCAAAGTTCAAAGGCCGTGGATTAAAAAAAAAGGACTCATAGATAGGGCCAGCTGCTATTAGAGGAAGGCGAGGGAAAAAGGCTGCACAAGGGAATGATAAGGAGTTCCGATCCGGGCAAACGCACTTTCGTCTTCGGGTGAAAGAAGAGGAGACGTCCTCCGGGAAGAAAAGAAAAGGAGTCTGAAAAAAGGGTTTCTAGTAAAGAGTCTGACTCCCTCCACAGAACTACACCTAAGGATAATACATTCTTCATTCTGAGGTACGAGAACGGGGTGAACTCCTCTTTTAGGGGGGAGGAGAGCCCCGGAAATGAAGCTGCAAAAAGAAAGTCCCCGAGCCGCCCCCTCAGCTGATTAAAAGAATGAGAGAGAAGGACGTCTATCTGATTTCTCTTCAGCGATGAGAGCACCGCTTCCTAAAAGGAAAAGGAGAAAAGACGCCAAGAGTGTCATCAAAACGGAATAGTGTCCCCGCGTGAAGAGGAAGGAGCTAATCATCAGGCCTTTTTGGTCGCGTTATTGGAAAGGGGTTCCTGTCGGCCGCTAGAAAAGAAAAGCGAAGGGGGGGCGAAAAGAAAACGAGAAGGCAAAAGTGTGTCTCAAAAACACAAGGGAAGGAAGGATTCCGGGAAAGTCTCCGCTGAAAGAAGCCAAAACCTTCCTTTCTAAAAAATACCATGAAATCCTTCGAAAAATTTTTCCACCCAAGAGGGAGAGACAAGAAAAGGGCCAGCAAAAAGTAAAACTCAAGTCAAGCTCTTCAGAAAGTCCAATGGGGATGTATCCCGCTTCACTGGAGTAAGCTTTTTCTGGGGGAAGACCATGGAAATTTACAGGAGTAGCCGGCGCTGCGCTAGAGAGTCCGAACACAACATAAAAGTGTTGCGTTGCCCTTCACATAAAGAGAGAGTCGTGCTTCTTTGAGGAGAGAAGGGGGAGGGTGGTAGAAAACGGGGAATTGAAGGGGGGGGGGAAGCCGGGGCGTAGACCAGATGGCTTCGGAACTCTCCCGAGGGAAGAGGAAGAGCGGCTTCGGCTTCTCGATGACTAGCATAGAAGACCTGACGATGCAAAAACGGAGAGAACACGCCGCCATATTCCAGACCCGGGAGAGCAGCAGGAAAAAGAGGAGGGCCGTCGCATAGAAAGCCGGTCCATGTCCTCTAGCAGGAAGGGGAGGAAGCGTAAAGGACACGCCACGGGAAAGGGATTAGACTCCCACTTCTAGAAATCGCCCAGAAGAGGCTTGTGCAACAGAGGCCAGCGAATCGAAAAAGGAAGCGGGACGCTCTTGTAGAAAAAAAACATGCGAGGAAAAAAAAGACGCAGGAAGCCTGAAGTTGTATCTGCCAGAGAAGTTCCCTCGGACTCTTTAGGGTCTAGTTTCGTCCCATCATTAACAAAGAAAAGGAGGGGGCCCGGAAAGGGCCGTATCCCCCGAACCCTGTGCCAGTGACGCCAAACACCCTCAGTGGGAGGCCATTGCGAAGCCAAAGCCTACGCAGTTCTAACGAAAGGGAGGAACTCGGACTCCGGGCAGTTAAAAAGGAAGCAGCTCAGTTGGTGAAATTGGCGGATATCATGTGGAAAAGCTGGTCTCGTTCATAGAGTAGGGTCTTCAGGAACTTCCGTTCGCGTAAAAAAGGTAATGAGGATCAAACGGCAAAGAAAAATTTGCAAAAAAAAAAAGACTCTGCCATTTTAACTTGCCGGAAAGTTCACGAAGAGGGGAGGAGTAGATGGCGTCCCTCGCCTGTGGATTATCTCAAAAAAAAAAAACTTAGTAGGATTGAAGAAGGAGAAGGAAGAAAGGAAGCTACGCCGAAAGGACTGGTAAGAAAAAGAGGGGCGGACTGTTTGGTATGGTACTCCGATCGGAGGAGTGCCTTCGACGGGCCAGGGAAAGGATACGCAGGAACTTCAACGAAAAAAAGAAGAAACAAAGTCAAAAAGAAGCGCAAATGGCGATATGTCCCCATGTAACACGCAATGGAACAATTAGCTTCTCTAGCTGGGGAATGTAACTTCCTTCGAAAGGGTGAAAAAGAACGCGAAAAAGGGATACCGGGAAGATTCTTCATTCTCTCAAACTTGGGCCAACCATTGGGGGGCCCATGGAAAAAGGTCCTATCCTTCCACATGGAAAAGGAAAAAAAGTCTGAAAAGGAAAGGCTGCTTCAAAAAGGTACCCTAGTCGATTTGAAAAAGAAAAAGCAGCCAGAAGGAAATTGGGCTTCACCGTCGAGTAGAGTCTTACTCTCAGGGACAGGTAACCAGAAGAGTCAAAGAGCGGTTCAGGTCGTGAGAGGCCACCGTTTCCTGGAGAGGGGAGATGTCCCGGGGGACGTGGCGTTCTTTCGGAAAGAGAGGAACGACCGACTTTATCGTCACGCACGTGATGAACTAAAACAGTATGAATAGAACCTTCTATTGAGAAGTGAGAGCAGCTGTCTTCCTTCTGAAAAATCAGCTTGAGGACTCTACTTTAAAGAAGTTCCGGGAGCGACAGGACGAGTCCTTTCCTCCATACGCCGTAGGATGCGCATCTATAAAAGATCGGGCCAAAGGGGGCGAGCTGGGTCGCGCGCTCAAAAAAGCCATCTTGAGAATGACCCTCAATTCAACAGGCGTAGGACATTTACCCCAAGCTATTAAGCGGGAACACGATCACGAATTCGCTCATTTCTGTGAAGGAAAAACGGGGGGAGGAAGTCAAAAAGGAGAGGTCGAAGCAGCGCTCGGAAATCCTGTCTCATGAGGGGCTTCTAATAAAAAGCCACCGTGAATTACATACCAAAAAATGGCCATTAAGCGGCGCTGAAGGGATCGTCTTGGGGCAAGGTTCACAGAAAGGCAGCGATCCTTGATTGTGAAAAAGGGGCGCTCAACCGCCGAAGGAAAAGATGATTACGGGAGTCGGGAGGGGACTATGTTCCGGGGGCACTTCGACTAAAGAAGAAAGAGCGGTGGTTGACGGGTTTAAAGAAAGTAGCAAGTAGCCTTTACTGGGCGGGCGAGCTAGCTTGCCGCAAGAGAACATCACTTGCGCAAAAAAACGGGGGAAAAGTGGAACCGATTCGAAAGAGGGGAAGGGAATTCATGTTGTTCGCTCACGCGGGAAAAGGACCGGCGATGGGAGGGGGCCAAATCGTAGGGAAGTCTCACTTCACTCAGGGAGGCTTATCGCAAAACAGCCGCTACGAAGGTTCCTGATGTCTCTCTCTACCAGCCTTTCTGCGTGCTCGGATCTTCTTTTGAAAGGAGAGGGAACATCCGGCAAAGAAAATTCCTATCGAAGGCCTACAACTTTGAGTCACCAATTTAGATCTATCCTGAGTTCATCATCGCCTTTTGTCGGGCAATCTCCTGCACCGCACAACAAAAGAAAGGTTATGCTAAAAACCGACGTAGGTTCTGCAGTCCAATAAGGAGGACCTCTTCTGAATCTCCGAAAGATCAAAGAAATGACAAGATCTCACATCCAGAGAGAGCTTTAGGAGCTGAGGAGAAGCCTGGCAAAACAGCTCTTCCTGTCGAGAAAAATAATACTCCCTTAAGAGGGAATTGGAAAAGAAAGGAAGCCGCCGTAAGAGTAGAAATATTCCATTCGAACTTGCCCCGGGGGACAACTCTTTTTTTTTGTTTTCAGGAAGATTCCCGCAAGGAACGAGGAGACGACAGGGAAAGCGCCGAAAGGCCTCACCCAACTTTAGGAAGCGCGAGACGATCTTTTGATAGGAGCAGAATTACTATTCGGAGTGATGGGGGAGCCTCTTAGGGCGGCCAAAGGAAGGTCAAAGTGTCGTTTGGGCTGGGCGCCGGAGGGGGCGGCCTTCCTATGAGCCGAGGGCGGGAGAACCCCTGGAGCTCTCTGGCATGAAAGGTCCGTCACGACAGAGATCGGAACGGTTAAGGGCCTAGCTAG
>Ga0179591_1366877_pt1 | contig 13098 bp, 16 predicted proteins | sample CZOMad2_1_08_16f_FD_182891 | JGI IMG/M metagenome (GOLD analysis project Ga0179591, IMG submission 182891) | Vadose zone soil fungal communities from Angelo Coast Range Reserve, California, USA - CZOMad2_1_08_16fungal (PacBio error correction) | ecosystem: Environmental > Terrestrial > Soil >...
CGTGAGGGGAGGGAAGGGGTCGTGCGAAGGGAAAAAAAAGCTGGTAAGATCAAAAATCGTCTGTCGTCCTGCAGCAAGAATCCAAAAAAGAACCCAAGAACTAACTCGCATCAGCATGCAGGACGTAGGAGAAGGTAGATCCAAGAGAAAAAAGGGTCACCGGCGTCCGAAAAAGTAGGGGATCAGCAGGCAAGCCGGCGCCTGAGGAGCCTCATGAGGAAAAGGCTAAAAAGGGTTAAAAGAGACGATTTTCAGGGGTCTACAACAAACCGCATCCTCGAAGGAAGGGGAGAACTCACGAGAAAAAAAGGCTGGTCCGGAAAAAACCAAGCTGGCTTTTTCCAATACGCGGCTCACGTTACAAGAAGAAACTCAAACACCGATCTCGAGAAAAATCCCGAAACAAAGCGAGACTGGAGAAAAAGTACGGACAGAAATATTATGCAGGGAAGAAGAAACCGTCCTCATTTAAAGAAATGAACGGAATCGTCGAGAGGATCAGGTCGCAGGGTAAGAACTAGGGACTATCATCTGTTTCTGCGTCGGAGGAGAAGGAGAGTCGGAAGAGAAGAAATGGAAGGTGCCAGCTAATGATGCTCAAGATTCAGCCTTGAAGGAGCTACATAGCAGTAGGAAAATCGACAATCGGGGAAGAAATCAGGACCTGCGCCATTTTTCGCTGCCTTGTCAGCGCTAAGGCATCTAAGGAAAAATGCAGAGAGGGAACATCTGACGATGTGGTGGCCGCAGTCACGCGAGGTCGTAAAAGGAAGAAATATGGTCAAAAAACAAACAGATAGATCAAGAAGATCAGACATGCCTCACCCCAACGACATCCGCGAAAATGTCCTCCAGGGTCTGAAAAGAAAAGACTGTGCTGTATTACGAGACCATGACGATCACCGGCGGCCTCTAGGGTAAAAGGAGGCCCGAGGGAGCGGCGCAGAGGAATTAAGGTTCCGCGAAAGAAAGTGAATTGATCTCAACTACGTCTCAACGAAGAAAGGATCAAGAGGGGTAAGCAGGGCGAACTCGCAGAGGACGCCAGAAAAAGGGCTCTCAAAAAAAAAAGGCAAAAAGAGGGAGAATTTTCGTTCAAAGAGAAGAAGGGGAAGGTGTAAGGAAGAAGAGTCGCGATACACCCCTGGCTGAAGTTTCTATGTACAAGGGAGGAATTCTCACAAAGCCAATCCAGACTCCCCTCCAAACCCTAAACCGAAAAAGACAAAAGTGGAGATAGAAAGGCTCGGAAGGGTAGGCACGCAGGCGCTATATTATCAAGGGGTCAAAGTAAAAAAAAAAGGGGGGAAAATCAGGAAAAGCAGGGGAAAGCTGAAGTTCTTTCTATCCTAAGACATCAAAAACAAGGTTTCAAGTCTCGAAGAAGGACAGAGGGGGGGCCGCCGGCCTATGGATCAAGCTCAACTAAACAACGAAGAAATCGATAAGCGAAAAAAAAACATCATCGGTCCACCTGTCTCTACTCTCGCGAACGCTCCGAGACTTTGGAAAAGAAACCGAAAAGAAAAAAAACATATAAACCTGAAGGCGTGATCAATGGGAACGGGATCTCTCCTCACAAAACAACTTATTGGGGGGGGGAGAATTGCCAGAAAAAAACGTCCTTTTACTGTAATAAGGGGCTCCTATCCATTCGGTTAACAACGTGAGGGGGATTCGCAAAAATCAGCCGAGGGAGGAATGTTGAGCTCAGTCGGTGGTGATCTGAGGAGGATGCCGAAAGGAGGGGGTAAGAGCCGAAAAAGTTGGTTGACTTCCTTCTCGACCACGACGGACCTCAGGGCCCCTGCGCGGGGAGGAAGAGGCTCCAAAGGGAAAGCGGGGAGGAAGCACTTCCTCTATCAGGAACGTTAAGAGAAAGATTCGAGGAAAAAAAAGCAGGGACAGTGGATGAGAAGCGTCTGTTGGTGTAGCTCGGGGAGAAAGAAGAGGGTGTTGAAAAAAAAGGGAAGAGCCGGCGATGATCGACGCATCAAGGTGGAAAGATAAGAAGGCGTCAGCCCTCTCCTGAGGGAACCTACATGAGAAAAGAGGAAAAAACTGAGGAGTCGGAGCGGTTCGGATCTTGCGCGCCCTCGTCGGGGAAAAGAAAGGAGCAGGGGGGGGAGTGAGACTATTATGCCTTCCCGGCCATTCTGTGAAGCTTTAACGGTAAAAAAGAAAAAAGCCGCCATATGGAAGGAGTCGGCGGTAGAGCCGCCGTGTGACTGCCGTTTCGTTCTCGTAATACGAGGAGGGAAAAGGGCTCCTTCAAACGGGGGGTAAGCCGGTGGGCGTGGTTAAATTTTCCATTAATGGGATTGAGGAGAAAAAGTTACGGCGGCAATTCCGATGGTTGCGTGAAACATCGGGAGGAGGAGCCCCTTGAAGCGGAATAGGGACCAGATCACCATGATAAAGGTGCGGTTTGTTTTCAATTACCGAAGAGTTACAATAAAAACTCGGATTGGCGCCGTGAAATCGTAATTATCTTAACGGACGACCCTTGGAGAGTCGGGTTCACACGTTGAGGTAAGGAGACGATCATTATTAATATGGGAAGAGAGTTAGGGGGACTATTAAGAAGTAAATTTGGAATCAGGGGGGACGGCATCGGAGTTAAAAAGACTCAACTCAATCTCAGTGGAAACCGGTAAGGGAACGCATCATCTATACTAATTTGAAGAGATGGAGGAAAGCGCATGGTCATCGCCGAAAGAAGAGGAGCGGGGGAAGACGTTCGATTATCTCGGAAAAGGGGGTGGCGGAAAGGAATCGAATTTTGAGAAAGAAAGTGGGATCAGTCTTCAACCGGGGGAGAAGGCTAAGGGCAGGTGGTTTCTTTTCCAGCCGGAAACAAAGGATCGGGGGGAAATTATATTCTGGAAAGAACATCCTTCTCGGGTTGATGATGGGGTAGAATATGAGAGGACGGACCCTCGGCTCTTTTGTGTCTAAAAGAGAGCGACCGATACGAACTGCCGGCTTTTCCTTCTTACAACATCTTTTCGCAGTACTCTGGGGAAACTGAAGTATCAGAAAGTAGGCATTCATGAAGCGCTCGACGTGAATGCCTAGAGGGTAAAGGAGGGGGAGTCCTCTCCTGACATTGAGAAAACTAGGAAAGCCAGAACAAAAGAGAAAAAAAAGTAAGGAGGGATGAATGCAGTTTGGAGAAACCCCACAGAAATCATAATCGGGGTCTCGTCAAAAAAAAACAGGAAAGAAGAACATATAAGATCGTGAGGGGGGGGGGAATGGTGCCTGGGGGCGATGAACCTGCATTGTCAAGCCAAGGCAGGAAGATCTGCGTAGTCACTGAAGAGATTCTCTATCCTTAAACACACACAACTCAAGACGGAGAAAAGCAGGGAATTAATCATACTGAACCAAGGAAAAAAAATAACCGGAAATCCTGTTTCTCCAAGGGATGATCGAAGGGGGCCAAAGAGGAACAGGGAGCACGCATGAGGGACGCTGCTGCGGCCTAAACGGGGGGGGAAGGCACGGGGGGGGGACAGGACGGGGGACAACAACCGCATCAACCTCCTCCGTATTTGGAGGAAAAAAAAGCCGGAAGCAAGGATGTTACGGATGGCCCCAGAAAAACAATCTGCTTGAAAAAGAACAAAGATCAAGAAAAACTGAGTGCAACTAGGAGACAGAAAGAAAAGTAGAAAATCCGAAAAAAAAGGGGTAAAGAGAAAGAACTTGAGAGGAAAACGCCGCAAAGTGCTGGAGGGGAGTATTAACAGAAGCGGTGTCATCCGCAAGTCGGCAAGGAGAGTACAGATTAAGGAAAAAAAAGGGTTGAAAAAAAAGACGATAGGGTTGAGGGATTAAGGCTCAGTATAAGGGAACGCGGGCGGCAATACTAGGAAAAGGAAAAAATAAGAGCGCAAGATTTCATACTGAGAAAGAGAGGGATCGACAAGAAAGCGGGACACAGATCAAAAGAGGACGGAAGATCTTCGTGGCCGTCTCCAAAGGGGGAAGGCCGAGGAAAAAAAAAGGCGAGAAGACGCGCCGCAAGCTGATCGCCAGGGAGGAAAGAGCACAAAGGAAAGGAAGGGAAACGGTGGGCAAAGAGTTTTGGGAGGGCAAAGAATAAAGGAAGCCTTGTTTGCATCCACGAGCGATGAAGCAGAAGGAAATGAAAGAAAAAACTGCGAACGACGTCGGCCCCTGCGTTTATGGGAACGGCTGAAGGCGCAGCTGTGAACTCAGGAGAAGAATGCGGAGAAAAAAAAGAGGAAACAGGCACCGGAGGCGGAATGCTAATCCGTTCGCTCCCTACAAGAATTGAAAGAAAAGTAGCCGAAAAAAAGAGAAAGAAGAAAAACGTCAGAACGGATATTGCTCCCAGTCTAGGCTTGCAGAAAAAGAAAGAAAAGACTTCTCACGACACAAATAACAATGTCTGCGACTAGGCTCGGGAGGGGAGGTAAGGGGGAAACTAGGATCGCACCGCTGCTTTCGGAATAACCGTCGTAAGAAAAAAACGGCGAAGCTTAGGGCGACCAAGATCTACACACCACGACTTCCTCTCGCAAAAGAATCTCAGGAAACTCTACGAAGAGGACGGCGCGCCACGCTAAGACTTCGAAGGGGATTGAAAAGGGGGAGTGGAAATGGGGCAGACGCAAGAGGAAGGGGATGGAGGCAGTTCGTGTTCAACGAATTCAAAAAAAAAAGTGGGGAGAAGCTATTTCGAAAAACTTCCTTTTGAGCAGATCACCACCGCATATAACGAAAAAGAAAAACCTAGAGTATTCGGCAGAACAGAAAAGAGACGGTTGGGGTCCAAAAGACCTTCTCGGCGCCAGATTCAAAAAACCGACCCGGCCAGGGGGAAGGGATAGGTCAATCAAAAAAAGAGGATGAGGCTCAGTGCCCGCTTGAGCCTTCAGGTCGGGGCGTGAGTTCTCCGATAAAGGAAAAAAGGGCCAAAAGGGAAGCCAGGGCTAAACTGGGACGAGGAGATTTGGGGGATGATTTCTAGATCGCTGGGTATTCAGGTATACAACTAGTCAGGAGGTCGAAAAGGAGCGCGAGATCCCTTTTGTAGCGATTCGCAACGGTTGAACTTCCACTAAAGAAAAGGAAGGGAAAGCTTGGAAAACAAGTCAAAAGCGCTCTCTCCACCACTTCGGGGCACCCGCTGGAAGGTGCCATCAAAGAAGAAAAAAATCCGAGAGGAGCCCCGTCCCGAGAGGCGCGCGGCTCGTAAAAGCTATATGATAGAAAAGAGCTGGGAGAACGGGGGAGAAAGGGGCTCGAGCCGATTGCTCAGCCTTCTATTAGAGACAGCAGGGGTGACTAGGGGGGATCTTCAGCGAGGGTCACGCCTCTCTCCTCTGGAGAAAGCCGAGGGGAGAGAAGAAGGAGGTTTGCCCGGATAGAGGTCTAAAAGGGAAGTTTGATATTTCTCTCCATCAAGATGACCGGGAAGAGGGCCAAGAAACGCAGGGCGTGAAAAAAAAACCTTCTCCTCCATTCTTTTGAGGGGGATTCGCCAGGGAAAAAGGAGTATGGTCAAGATTGGATAGAGGACTGTTACTCCCCCAGGACTTAATACAAGAGGTCTCACAGAGGAAAAAAGGGAAAGGGGGCAGGAGACCGACGCAGCGGAGAGGCGGTGTTATAAAGAAGGTCAGAAAGAGGAACGGATTGAAGCGGAAAAGGGGACTCATGTTGGTGCTTGGGAAAATCCGCTACTTCGGAATACCTTTAAAGAGGGGGGGGATATTTGACAAAAAACCGGAGAAGGGACTGGTGTGGGCTTCAAGGGGGGAATCCGAGCGCTTAAAAAGCGAATTTTTAAGGATAAATTCAATCAGAGGGGGGTAAGGCAGCCCTCAACGGTGATTGCACCTAGGGGGAGAACTGATGAAGAAAGAAAAAACAGGTCGCTGGCAACGTGGAAATAGTCATTTACGTCAGGAGGGATCTCAGGAGGGGGAAAGGGAGAAATCCACAGGAGTAGAAAAAGTATTTATTATCCATTTTTAACTGCAATCATAGGAGGAATGAGGTCAGAGAAGGGGCCATAAAATCCGGTAGTTCCAACTCCTAAGCAAGGTACTAGTAAGATACTGGTCCTGAAAAAGTTTTTCTTCTGGGGGGGGATAGAAAGAAAAAGGGGTTTGAGTGTGCGAGAGGAAGGAAACCGTGCAGGAAGGGTGAGAAAGTGGTGGTAGGTGACATCCTGAACCTCTATCAGGGAGAATCTTAGAGAGGGAAATCGGCTAGAGGGTTTATGCGGTGGGTTTTCTGAGAGGAAAAGAGGGGGGGGTCTGCAAAAAACGTCAATGTTGGGAGGGACTGAGGAGCCCAGCAAGAATTCTTAGCGCCGGAAAAGGGGGGGGAGGGGGCCTTCTTGATAGCGGATCGGGAAGATCTCAGGAGGATATCATGGAAGAAGGATTAATCTGAACGGAGAAAATGCCATTGTTGATTAGAAGGGTAGAAACAGAAGAAAAAAAGTAGAAGGCGAGGGTCTAACTACAGCAATCTGCAGATGAAGGGAGAGATGAAGAAAGACAGGCAATAGGGGAACAAAAAAGAATATAATATAGCTATCAGATCAAAAAAACTGAGAGAGGGATTACAAAAGATAGCAATAGAGTTTCAACTGGGTAGACGTAAAAAAAATGCCTGTCACTCCCCGCCTTAAATTAGGTCTTAGGGAGGGAGGAAAAGTTAAGCAGAAAAGCTAGAGAGACTTGCACCCTCATAAACCGTCATGCATAAGTCGGGAGAGATTCCACTAAGGAAAAGGGCTTCGGGGCGATGGGGGCTCAGAGGAGACATCGTTAATCAGCCCAATCCGGCTCCTGGAAAATATGAAAAAGAAAGCAAACGCATGATGCCGGCGCTGCTGACCAAAAAAAAGATGTTCGGAATCAGATTACAAAGAAAATCTAACCGATCCGCGGTCTGAAATCAGCTATCAGGGCAAAAGGGAGATAAGTTGGCAAACAGGTCGGGAAAAGAAGGAAGAAAGGCATGTTTGGGAGACGAAGAGATAATCATCAACAGACTGGCTCGAAAAGAAAAAAAAGTTTGAGGCCTGACGTACAACGCCTTACATCTGTCTTGAGTAGGTGAAAAAGAAAACCCGGGAAAGTTAATCAAGATGAGAGTCGACGGGATTATTAAAAAAAAACCATTTGAAAGCAGAAGAAAGGTTGTAAGGGGTGGAATTCCCTTCAGTCGACGCGCGCAATGGAGGGGTCCAGCGACCGGGAGAATATCCGAGCGCTCTTTATCTACAGTTCGCTGGGGAAAGAACATCTCAAGAGCATGAGAAAGGGAGCGGCGGCTTGTGATCTTCAGAAAGGAAAAACGCACGCAAAGAAGGAAGGGGGAGAGATGATCGAAAGGAAATAAGGGGTCGACATTCGCGCGATGGGCTTCCGGAAAAAGAGAATGTAAAAGTGGAAAAGAAGATACGGTCGACAAAAAACCGCCGAAGACTCTTCTGGGGGAAAGGAACTCGAACGGCTGGAAAAAGGAATAAAAGCTCTAAGAGGCTTCTCGCCTATGAAAAAAGGCAAAACATCTAGGGGGAGAAGGGGAAGAGGTTCCGTTAAAGGTCAACAGAAACGCCTACGCCTACCGACTATCCGGAGGTATTCGGGGAGAAGAGGCGCTAGAGAAACGAGTAAGAAAACGAAGCAGGAATGAGAAAGCGAGGACCGCCTTTCAAGCGGTCGGGAAGGATCTTCAGAAAAAGGGAAAAATTACCAGGAGATACGGAAACCCTGGCTGCGGGGAATCATAGAAGGGGAAGGAAGCGGCCGCGCAACAGAGAGAAATTCAACAAACAAAATGGGAGATCTCGAAACCTTTCGAGAGGAGGGGGGAGAGAAGGGACCGAAGAAGGCGAATCGGAGTAAAAAAAGGAAATTGAGGGGGAAAAAGGGCGCTCACAAGGCGGAAAACTCTCGAGAGGGTCGATCCTGAATTCAAAGAAACAACAACACATGGTCTTAAAGGAGACAAGGGAAAAGGGGAAGAGCCTCGGGCCTCTTGTATCAGGCGACCAAGCGATCAGAGTAGCTCAAAATCAAGAGGAAAGAAAGGAGGAACTGGGCGAATAGGAAAAATACGAGGAAATGCATCGTCGCAAAAGCCCGAACCGGCAGCCTGTAGAGGGCAAGGAAAAGAGATACAAAGGGTATGAAAAGAATCAGTGGTCCTCGGGATAAAAGGACGGCCTTGTAGGGCAGGGAGATGGGGAAGAGAGGGACTTGGGAAAAATAGAGGGCTTAGGAACAAAAAAGAAAAGGCTGACGGAATGAGATGTGCCGATCGAGGGGTGAAAGAGGAGAAAAAGCGTGTGTACAAAGTTTCGTTCTATCCCTGATACCGAGGCTCCGGGCTATCCGAAAAGGGATTGAGAGACCACGAGGGGGAACGGGCAATCTTTTCCCCTGCCGAGAGGACTCTTCAGAAAAAAGGAGGGACGAAATTTTAATTCACATCTAATAGTCATCCTGCTATGTAGAAGGGAGACCCTCGGAAGAGAGAGGTATTACCAGAAGATCTCCACTTTTGGGAGCTAGGGTTGGTTTATATGGGGATGACTGGAACTATGAAAGTCTAAAGGAAACTAAAAGCATCCAGTTGGGAGATAGCAGGAAAGAGGGAAACGACGGAGGAGTCGCTCGCGAAAGAATCCTACATGATCTCCTAACTTCCTACGGGAAGGGTCAGTTTGAGATACGATAACCTTTATCATTACGCAGGTATAGGGGACCTGGAGAAGAAAAAATGAAAGTCTATCTGCGGAATGGGTATTAATTAAGGCTAAGAAGAGGGAATCCGGGGCTCTTAAAAACCGGGGGAAGAAGCCGGTTGTATAGTATACATCTTTGGGAAACAGACATTCTCTTCCTGAGGGGGGAGGAGACTGGGGGGGGAAGCGGATGTAGTGCGGGGTAATGGTCATTAATTGTCAGAAATGACCTTCTAGGTCGCTATTTATCATGAGCTCTAGGGGGGGGAGCGAAGGGGAAGCGTCAGTTGTTTACTAGAGAATAAAGGTTTAGGGGGCTAGATAAAAGAAGATCGAGGAACACAGTTCAGAAGCAAAGAATGAAGCGTATAGAATTAGTCAGGCCTCCCTTGGCTGAGGAGGTGAACAGGCACGGTAGAGGAGAGATTAGGATCTTTCTCAGGAAGATTTCGAATGGAAACGAACTGAAATCCTCGTGACTATAGAAGGAAAGAAATAGAGATCGAAAACCTAGTGTGAATACACTTTTTTTAACTTACAGAGATAAAAGAAGACCGGACGCGATGACATTCCGAGAACGGAGGGGGGGGCTCAAAACATAACGCGTTCTTAGGTGTGTAAGAGGAGGAGGGTAGGATTGTTGGGCTTTGTTATTTTTTTTTGAGGAAGTCTGTTTTGTTTATCAAAGAGAGTCAGTTCTAATTTCTTCCGTGGTGGGGAAACGAAATTGGGGGGAGGGACTTAAAGATAAAGGTTGGCGGATCGGGAAAAAAGAAGTGAAACCTACCTGAGAGTGATTGTTTTCTAATCGTCGTAACGGCACCCACCCAGATTGTGTTCTTAAGGAGAAGAGAATACAGAATCAGCCGACAGGGCTTGGAAGGGGATCACCTCAAGTGGGATAAACATGGGGATGAGGGGAAGCGCACGAAAGGGCTGTAGAAGAAATATGGAGCAGGGAATCAAAGGTCAAAGGACAGCTGCTATTGTTTAACGTATGAGATTCGCGATGAAAGGTCGAACGAAAAAAGAGAGGGAAATCGGGACAATGCAGTTTGCAAGAGCCCTCTACCACATTAAAGGAGCGCATAGGATAGAGAAAAGAAAAAACAACTGAATAAAAGAAGAGAGTAGCTGCGAGGATTTCCTGTGTGAGAGGAAACATTCGCTAGAAGGAAAACGTAGAGAGACGTCGGTCTACGGAGAGCTGAGTCTCGAATCCTGAGGAGGACTACCCGAAGGAACCTGAACAGGACTGAGGAATCAGCTTAAGGAAGCAAATAGAGATGGGAGGGAAACGTCCGAAACCTTGCTTAGGTGAAAAGCGTAGGGCAGAAGCCAACGGCTCCGTCCAGGAGAAGAAAAGGGAGGGACGGAGGGGGGGGGCTAAAAACAAGTCGGAGGGGAGGGGGTGGAAGGGGTCATCGAAGATTGTCATCTGGAGACCACAAAGAAGAAAAAAAGCTCACGGGAGGGGTCGGGTAAAGCACGATGAAGGGGGAGACTGGGATCAGGTGGGTCTGGAGACATCTGGTTACCACCAAGAAACTTAAAGATGGAGGAATCGGGGATACAACAACAATACGTCTCTAAAGTCCCAAGAAAAAAGAAAGGGGGATTTTAGTCCACTGACGGAACAATCGCCGATCGTGGCGTAGGAAGAACGAAGAGGCTGTAGAAGGACCTTCAGTTACAATATACTCTCGAAGGTAGGGAGTCAAAAAATGCAAGGGAAAAGAGCATGGGTTGTCTGGAGTCGGATGATCTGAACGAGGCAGCAATGTACTAGTTTAACCTTTTACACTACAAGGAAGAGGAGAAGCAGACGTTGATCTACTCACACGTGCTGCTGCACAGAAAGCGGGTGAAAGGGGAAGGGAAGGGATCATTAAGGAGGGGAGAGCTTGGGGGTGGAGATCGTCTTAAAGAGCAACAAACACGGGGGGGAGGGGACTGGAGGTAACTAGGAATGGCCAACGGTGAAGGCGCGCTATTTGTCGTACAAAATACCAGAATAATGGAGGGAAGTGAAAAAAGGCGGAATAAGGAAACGATCAACTTCCACCGAAGAAGAAGGAGAACTGAGTAAAAACGTAGGGCAGGAGAGGACGCGCTGTTGAAGCTGTATTACGAGACGAACCTTACTGCTGTTAGAGTCACTTCCCAAGAGAGATTGAGAAGGATTCCGTTCCCTCCTTAAGAATTTCCGGAAGAAGGGAGAGCAAAACGAAAAGTATCCACGGCACAAGCGTAATTGTCTCAATTTCTGGATCGCAAAAGAAAAAAGAAAGATGGCTAAGGAAGAATAGGTCGAAGATAGACTCCGAGATCTTAGAATTACCTATAGGAGAGGGGAAGCGCTGATAGAGGGAGGAGATTCGAAAGCCGGTAAAGACTTCTCAGGCCTTCTCCAACAAAAAACCAGATGAGAAAAAAAAACCTGGAACTTCGAAATCGACGGGAATAAGAGAACGAGACTATTTACTTGGAAAAAACTCTAGAGAGTCATGGTATCGAGGGGTGAAAATTGAGACAATTGTGGCGATCAAGCAGCAGTGGCAATCTTTCCGGGTGCCCTGAAGGCAACCGGGTTGGAAGGGATAATAGAGAAAAGGTCATCTACCTACCCGTCCGGGTAAGCATCTCACCAAACTAAAGAAGAGAAGAGAAACTAAGAAGAGAATTCTAGAAGAGCCTACCTCTGGACGACTTCACCTACCTGGACGCAAACAGATACACAGAAAGAAAAGGCGGAATGAGAAAAGGAGACAAAAGTATTGACATTCCCTCTTTTATAGACTTCCTTGTAGGGGAGGGAGAAGGTGGAAGGATTTCAGGAAACTGAGCGGGCGCGTTCTCAAGGAGCGAAGTTGAAGAAGGCATGGTTAAAAGGGAGATATCGCAGGGGGGATATTCAGGTCAGTGCTGAAGGAGACCTCAGAAAAGGTGTAATCTATCCTACCAAGGGTTTTGAAGTCAAAAGAAAAGAAATTAAACTGCCGGAGGGGCGCGCTTTCGCCACAAAAGGAATTTGACGAAAAGAGCCTCGAGGGGAGAGAAAACCTCGTCCAGTAGTATTTCCCGCGAGAAGAGTCCAAGGGGAAGGTAAGTCGGGGGGTAGATAGGGAGGAGGCGAAGGGGAGGAGCATGGAGAAACGGTCTATGAAAAGGGGGAGTCGTAGACTTTCACGCAAGCGCAGTACATGGGGGGAGAGTCACGGCGCGACGAGAGGGCGGGGAGGATGGGGGGCTGATCTCAGGCTCGGACCTGGGGGGGAGACGCCGGATGTAGACTTAGGGGAAAACTGTGAGGAAGACGAATTTACGCCTTCTCCGATCTATGAGAAAAAAAAACCGTAGGGAGAAGCCGCCGAGGGAGAAGGAGGGTTCGGCTCGAAAGGAGGGAAGCAAGCTGGAAGAGGAAGGGCAAGAAGAAAGTTCAGAACAGCGGTCGCCGGTGGTTTAGAGGGTAAGTAGATTCAAGAGATTGCACAAAGGCGCGAAGGAAACTCTATGGGGGGAAGGAAGCCCGGAAGGGTGCTCAAAAGAGCGTGGCATCGTAAGATGTTCCTCAGGAAAGGGAAAGGCAGTGATGACGAGGAAAAAAAGAATCCTGTAAAAACCAGGGGTCTCTGGAGAGAAAAAAGAGAATTATGCAGAAAACGGGATTTCGGGGCAAGCAAGAGGGGGAGTTATATACAGGGAGTGCCTGGATGGGAAGAGATTAGCATCAGGAAAATAATTTCGGATAGGGAGGACAGAAGAAGAAGCACGGCAACAATACGTACACAAAATTTAAATACATTTGAAGAAAAGAAAGACGAAAGTAGGGGAATATGCGCGGGGGAGGGGGCCAACTTTTTCGTTTCAGGGAAAAGCCCGGTTGAGGGGAAGGAAGGAGCTCCATAAAATTGTTTGCTTCGTAGGGATTTGGGGAGCAAAAGGTTGGGAGGGTAATGGTGTCAGCGCGTCACAAGGGAAAAGGGGGGTCCGCAGGATTTGATGGAAAGCCGGGGGAAAAGGTGTGACCGGATCGAGGTTGAAGACATAAGGGAGAGAGAGGAGTGCAAGTGAACGTAGGGATGCAAGAAAAACCGCCGGCGGGCCAATCATCAGAATCCTCAGAGAAGGGCGAGAACTTCAGCAAGCCATCGGGGGCTGAGAAAGAGGGAAGAGCGGTGAAAGAAGGTTGGATCATTAATGGGGTGCTGAAGGAGAGTCTAGAGGGAAAGGGACGCCACCTGTTTTGGGAAAAGAGATTTTTGAGAAGAAGGTCTCGACGGTCATGCTAAACAGGATCGGGATTGAACTAGGGGGGACTGAATCAATGTTGAAGCGAATAAGACCACAATTAA
>Ga0179591_1244672_pt1 | contig 13097 bp, 25 predicted proteins | sample CZOMad2_1_08_16f_FD_182891 | JGI IMG/M metagenome (GOLD analysis project Ga0179591, IMG submission 182891) | Vadose zone soil fungal communities from Angelo Coast Range Reserve, California, USA - CZOMad2_1_08_16fungal (PacBio error correction) | ecosystem: Environmental > Terrestrial > Soil >...
TGTGCAACGACTCAAAACTTGAAAATGCTAAGGAACTAACAGTCAGGGCAGATGCACGGGGTAATTCAAAAACTCACAGTGAACACGGATTGGAACAAACGCGGGAAAGCACCATTTGCAGCGCTGTAGCCACTAAAGGTGCGGGGACGACGACCCGAATTAAAGGGTCAGGATGCAAGGCTGGAAAAAGCTTTGTGCAGAAAAAAATCCCGAAAAAAAAGCATGGGGCAGCGAAAGAACCGGGGCCAAAAGCTAGGGGGTGGTCCACCACGCAGGTAAAGAATTAAGTCAGCGCCGGCAAAGAGGAAACGCGGGTGCCGACGAAGTCATTGCGACACTTCGGGAACAAAACAAGAAAATGCAGGGGGGAAATGGCGGGAGAGGAAGCAAAAAACCCTCGGGTAGGAACGAAGGGAAATTGCTGATCTCAGATCACTACCCCACAGTCGACGTCAAGATAGAAGCGGGGGGAAGAGGTTCAGTACAGGGGGATTGTAAGACGCCCCGGGATTTGTCAAAACACATGGTGACTGGCGAAAGCCCTTACCACGTAACCTGGAAAGGGGGGATTGGGGAAAAAAAAAGGGGCAGGATTTAAAAAGGAACTGGGATCAAACCAAGAACAAGAAAAAATCGAAAGCCAAAGAATGGACCTGGGCCAAGGAATCTAGATGAAGGGGGCCAGGACCAGACTGATTCGTGGGTGAACTTTCACTCAGCAGGCCAGAACACATCGGCTGCGAAACGCATGGGCGGAAGGAGTTTAGGGCGAACCCGACGGAGGCTCACTCACGTTCCCAACTAGGCAGGCCAAGACAAATCAACACGGGAACGACGCCGGGGGGGAGTAATACTCAATCGAAGATGTTTGGATGGTGAGGAGTCAAACGTTCGAAGAGGTGTAGGGAAGGCCAGGGCAAAAAAAATGGCGAAATCAAATTCCGACAAGTTGAAAATTAATGCTCCACGGCTCTAAGGGGGGTTTCAGTCCATGAGCAAGGATTCTCATCAAAAAACCAGCTCAGCCTGTGGGGGAATGCGAACGACAAAAAAGAAGGTGAGGAACACGGAATTTAAACTTTTCCGTTTGGAAAAAAAAATCAGGGGGGCCAAGTGCAAAAGAGAAAAGAGGAAAGGGAGGAATGAATGGTGACCGCGAGGAAAACTAGGGGGGGGAGGGAAAAAAAACATGAGGGGAAGACTGGAGGGAGGTGTTCTACACACGAGACAACGAAGCCACGCAAGCGCCACGCAACAGCACCCGAAATCCGGGTCCCAAGTGTCCAATATTGAAATGGGGCAAGAGGGAGTTTAAAGTCAGTTCCAATGACCCAGAGGGGGAATGTGTGGCAGACTGCAAAAAAACCTCAGGGCCCCAACATGGGGGAATTTTCCCGAATTCTTCGAGGCCCCAACCACCCGTTAACATCAGAGACAAGGAAGCGGGGACATAAGAAAGTACACCTTGGGGGGGGCAGGCCGGGGAGGAAAGATCAAAACAAACTGGAAGGACTGCACGCAGCGAAACCAATGAACTTGAAGAAAAAAAGGAAATGGAAGTTAACCAATCCTTGGTGACACCGGAATCGTTAACACGGATGGACGGGGGTGTGATTGCCCAACGTGTGAAAGAAAGGAAACCCACCAAAAAATCGACGGAGCTCCAAACGTGGTACGAAGCGCCCCCAAGGCCCCAGGCGCATCCAGCGAATTGAAGTAACAACAAATTGGTCCGTGGGAGAATGAGGGGGAGGCCACTACCTTTAGTTGAGAAAAAAGGGGGGAAACCTGGAACCCCGGGGGTTTGGCACATCAACGCCGGAGGGGGGAAGGGGGTTGGGGGAGGTTGTTCATGGGGGTGGAAATGTTATGGGAGTCCCCGGCAAGCGGGAAAGAAAAAGAGAGTTTGGACTACCAGCAAAAAACACAGCCCGGGAAAAGTGTGGGGTTCAATCAGGGGCAAGCCAAAATGAGGTTGAAAAAAGCATCGCCTCCTTCATGAGACGAGCATGATGGGGAGGGAGTGCGCAAACGTGTAACACCAGAGCCATGCCCTGGGGAGAGGGAGAAAATTCAGGGGAAAGAAAAAAATCAGGGAACCGCGGTCCAGGCACGGAGCTGTCTTGGACATCCAAACCACAAAACGGCAAAAAAGGAAACTTGGAGTGGAAGGATCAGGGTCTCAACATTCTGGGTTAAAGAAGATGGGGGGGAATCGCTGGGGGATCGGACACCATAAAAAGTCAGTTGGGGCCCATAGGGGGGAAGAGCAACGGAAAAAAGATTCCACACTGCTCTGTATAGTCAGCATCCGAAAGTGCCAGAGGGTCAGCACAAAAAAACAAGGGGAAGACGGATTAAATAATAAAAAGGAAGAATATTCGAACAGTGGGGAAAAGAAAACTGAGAAAAGGATAACAAAAAGCAATGGGTGGGATATTGGAAGTTTGATATCGTCACATGGGGCGCGGGGGCCTAAGAAAGTACTGTGGGGGTAAACGATACAAGCGGAAATTGTGACGCATGTCTTTTGTAAAAAGGGGGGAGGGAAAAGGAAAGATAAGCCAAGTCCGTGGAAAAAAAAATTTTGCCACCAGTTTGGGGGGGAGGGGAGGAGTTAAAAGACAAGCAACAGATGGGTACGAGGGACGATCGTCAAGGATGTGCCCTCTACACGGGGGGGGGGGGGGGCAAAAAAATTTTTTGGTGGCGCAGGGGAAACAAACGACCTTCAAAAACCAGGGAGGAGGTTAGATTGGGCAATCAGGCGGAAAGATGGGTTGTCCAAAAAACCGAACAGGTTGGGTGGAAAGGGAAAACAACACGCCCAAGGGAGCCCCGTGGTGGCCTGGCATGAGACTCGTCTGGAAGGAGTCGGTCAAGGGATTGCGAAAAATTACCACAAAACAGCCCCAAGAACTTACCCAAACGGCCATTTACGGGGTGTTCCTTTAGGTATTCCAAAAGGCAGGCTCTGCATAAAAACGACTGACTGGGGGGAGCGCGAAAGCCACAACCTACATTCCCTTGTGTTATGTGGACGGCCAAGTTGCGGGGACGGGTGGGGACACGATTGAGCCGGACCCGAGTAGATACGAGAAAAGTAAAGATGTGGGCGGGGGGTACAGCAAACAGTCAACATGAGCACGGGGGGGACACGGAAAAGAAGTCGGGGGGGGGGGGTGCAGTTAAGCCCTGGAGAAGACTACCGGGATTGTTGGGTTGGGGGGGGGCCTACAGGAGGGAAGAATTCCCAGAGGAAGTAAAAGCAAAGCAGACATCGCTCTAGTAGGGAAGGGTAGGAAACCGAGAAGTATTTATAAATTGGTGAAAGGTTGTGGGCAAGTGGGTCACCTGGGAATGTCACATAACTGCACCAGGTCCTTCTAATGAAAGGGCAGGATAAAAACAGCCTTCGATGGTGGCAACAAGGTCCAAGCCAAGGGAGAAAAAAAGTAAAGGAAAAGGAGGGGGCATATACCTATTTTGTGACCGAAACGAGAGGGAGCCTTTGCGTTGCAAGGGTAAGAGCTTGAACAGGGGCTTTTTGGAAATAAGCTAAGGAGGAAATTCAAGGGGCTCCAGACTGACCACCGAGACGCTCTCTGGGAACATGTACATTAGTTTACTCCAAGCATGGGGGTGTGTTGAATTGGGCCCCCGGTACACGGGGACTTGTAAAGAAAAAAGCAAAAAGGGTAAATTCCTTTTCTGTTACCCCCTGAGTGGTTTGTTTGTGCTCTACAGTCGTACCACCATTTTCTGGGTTGAAAATGGCACGCAGAAACATTGCCCAGTCAGAAACACCAAGAGGGGCCCGCTGGCGGGACCAGTGCACGTCAAAGAGTTTGGAAAAAACTGTGGAGGACCATCTTCCTTGCGGACAGGCGTCGACCGGGGGGTTTCAAGGAAAGGGGAGCGAATCAACCAACCCGATTCAAAAGGAAAATTGAATCAAAAAAAGGAGCCACTGCGTGGGTCTGACCTGCGCACGCTCGCAAGCAACCCACGGGGGGGGCGTGAATTGAAGCCCCACGGAAAGAAAAAGGGTGGTACATGAAAAAGCGACTACTTCCTGAGTGACCATCGGCATTGGATCTCTTTTCAAGAGGCGAGGGAGAGGCGAGGGCTTTGGAAAAGGAAATGAACATTCTCAGCGTGGTGGCGGGTAAGGGGGGGGGGAACAGTTAAGCCGCTAAGAAGTTCCCTGGGCCCAAATGCTAGGGAATCTGGGGGGAGGGTGGGGGGGCTAGGGATGGGATGAACTTCGTTTCGGGGGATTCCAGCAAGGGCAAAATGGCTGAGGGGGGAACGGTCAAGCCCATCACGTTTGTCCTTGTTGAATGGCGAAAAGAAGAAAAGGTAACCACAGTTCGTCTTGAAGACCATTAAGTTGAAATCAAACGCAAGGTAAATGATCACGTTCCCGGGGGTTTGTGAAAAGGAGAGGGGTCTAAGGACTCAACAGAAAAGGGAACTTCGAGGGGGCGATGCTCACGCACCACGCAAGAGGGTTCCAAAAAGGGGGATGGGAACTTTCCCAATTGCTCAGTAGGGCCCACAAGCGGGGTTGGAAATGATGGGGAGGGTCCGGAGCAAGAAGAAACTAATTTCTTGTAAATTCCCGGGGGGGGTCACCAACCGCAAAAGAATTGGTCGTGTCAAAAACGTTTGCCACGCGGGAAGGAAATCAGGAAAGTCACTGAAGGGAGACCGGGTTGAAGGACAGGATGAGACCAACGGGTGGTCTTGGGTTCTGAAGTTGTCGAGCTCGGGCCGAGCGGGGGAGGGAAGCAAGCGAGAAAAAAACAGGGGAAGCCAGGGGCGTGTCGGCGTAATATACCCGAATGGAAAAGCTGTATGAACAACTGTTCACGGGCTAGGCCTCTTAGATCTGGTTGGGTCTGGAAAAGACTTGGGGTATGTGGTCTTGTTGGGTTTGAACCGACGTGTGGACAAATTGAAAGGAATTAACATTGGCAGGGGTTAAGTGGTCGAGGCACTGGTCAACCTCGTTTTCAAACGTTGGAGAAAAACACACATGTTCATGAAAGGGGGGGGCATTCAGTGTCTGAACAAGACCATGAAACCAGGTTGAAAAGATAGGACGAACCGCGAGGGGTGCACGGGGCAGAAACAGGGTGCAACAACTATCAAAAAACTGTGGGAACCTGCTTGGGCCAAAGGTTTCCATTAGCTTAAACGGGTGATGGGGTGGTACATTGGGGCGAGGAATAAGTTCAATAGCGCAATGGGGGGGGGGGAAACATCATTCCAAATGTTATTCGTATGGGAAGCCCATCGCTGTTGTCTTTTCTTCGACTTGAAAAAAGGGGGAGGAAAGGGGTGAGGGCTTGTTTGCCCAAAAAACAAAGTCAAAGCAGGGAGGGACAATAAGAAAAAAAGGAACTCAAAAAAAAAAAAAAGGCACTACAAAAGGTTCAGGTAGGGACAAGGAAAAGATGAGAGAGAACTTGGGGGAAGTTGTTCCACAGGAACTGTAAAATGCAGGAAAAGACAATCAACTTTCATTTCAAAAGCGATACTGAATCTGTATTAAGACAAAGGTATAAAATCATCTGTGCGGGGGTCAACTGGATTCGCAAAAATATCCAAAAATTGGGCAAGGTCGTAAGTGGGCCGGGGGGGTGGAAAAAAAAAAAGCCTGTTCCAGGTCTATGCAAACGAGAGGACTAAAATGATTACCACGAAAAAAGGTAACTTAAAGGCGGAAATGGGCAAAGAAAAGACGCGCCTGAATGGGATCAGGGAAAAAGATGTTCCGATCAGATCATGGCGGACCGCTGGGGGGGAACCAGAAGAAAAGGAAATAAGAGAATAAAAAAAAACAGAAACGCGAATAAAAAAAGAAAAAAAGGAAAAATAACCACCCAACTGTGGGCATGCACGAAAGCGGCACACAGATTAACAGGGAAATGAACCCCTAAACGTGGGGGTCAAGAACCAGTTGCTTTGGTACCCTGGGCGGCGTAATGCGTTTTGTGGTAGAATTTTCTCAAATGGAAAAAAGGTACGGTGAGTCCGCCTCACTGTCTAGGACTGACTGCAGGGGGGTGGAAAAGGGAAACGGGGGGGAAAAACGTACCTTCTTTGGCGATGTTCTTCCGTGCTACAAAGTCTTTGGGGGCAGAAACGAAGAAGGGGGCAAAAAACAGACATAGCTGTCTGGGGGGAAGATGAGGGAAGCTAGGTGCCGGGGCCTGAGACACGAAACCAGGCGACTTCCGCGCGCCAGCCCCTATTGGGGGCGGGACAGACTTGCAGACTCTGGGGGGGGTGAGGGGGCAAAAAATCATGGCAAATGTCCAGTTCGTAAAAAGAGAAGAAGGGGTGTGGGACTACAATCTATCGGGGACAAAAAGTGAAAAAATACGGGTCGAGGTGGGGGACAGATAAGAGGGTTCACACTTATGAAAAAAAGCGTGGGGGGGAAAACAGGTGGGGGGGAGGAAAACCAAAGGAATGGTGGTGGGAGGACAACCGTAAAAAAAATTATGGACGAAATCAAAAGCGGAATAAACAAACATGACAGAAATAGAAAATAAAAATATTTTCCAGGGAAAAAAGGGAGTCGAGTGATTTGGGCAAGGAAATCGGAAAATGGGGACGTGGATGAAATTGGACAGCTGGGGAATGATAGGAAGCGAGGATTCAGTCGAGGAACCGAAGCAATTCCCTCGGTCTTGGAAATGGGGGCGAAATAGACGAACGCGCCAAATCTGGAAAAATTCTGGAGAAGGAGGGGGCTATGACCAAAGTCAATGGGGGGAAAACAGAAAAGGGAATGGTGGTTACAAAAGGGGCATGTTTCAGAAAAAAGTGCTTGCAGGGTCAGCTTGGGACACTGGAAAAAAAGGGTTGACGTGAAAAAAGTGGGCTAGGGAGTGCATGACCTAGGGCCAGAAAAAAAAAAAAAAAACGTAAAAGTTCTCAAGCTCCACTCAATTTAAGACAGGGGAAAAGGACGCAGAGGGGAATTGTGAACTAAAAGGGGGAGAAAGAGGTCGGCTCCATGGAAAAAAATTAGGCCTGTGACTTGGGGGGGCACAACACGAACGGGGGTCCCAAAGTAGTAAAGACGGAACAGGGAGGGAGGTATTTTCAAAAAAATCAAGAAAAATATGCACATTAGGCTTTAGGAAAATAGAGGAGTTCGGTCTTTAGGGGGGAAAAGCAGAAATAAAGTAAGCAATTCAATAGCAAAAGGTTGGAAAGGGATCAGGACTAAAAAAGAAAGAGCCCCTAGTAGTGGTTTAAAGTGCCAAGGGGCTGAGCACAGTTCCGGCATAGTTTCATGGTCCGTTCCGGGGGGGTAAAGAAGCACCCCGGTGAAAAAAGAAAACTGCACTCGTTTGTACGGGGAAGAAAGGATGATAGCAAAAAAGTTGGGATAAAAGGAAGGAAAAACAGAAAACGCAATACGTGCTGGGGGGACTGAAAGTGAGAGCTAAAATCCAAAGGAAAACGGTCACGAAACTGTTTGAAAAAAAAGTCTTGATTGGTTCCTCTACACCAGAACGCTCCAAAAAAACATTAAGTTAAAAACGGGGTGGCCCTTTGAGCACAGTGGCACAGGCGTCGACCCGGGGAAAAAAATAAAGAAATAGGAGGGGGTGGGGCATCGCAAATCCTTGCAAGTGGCCGAATTGGTGCCGCCACTCGTCGTGTGAAAAAATTTGGGTTGACGACCGTAGGGGGGGGGGAGGATTCGGGGGGCTCAAAAGAACAAAAAACAAAAAAGTCGGCTAACGGAAAGGGGCGGGACATAAAAAACATGTCATCAAAAAATGCGAGGAAAAAAAGTGCAAAAAAATACGTCGGCGTGTGCCGTGGTGGTCGGATTTAGTTCATGCTGGCGGGGAAAGCATTGCACGACATGGGGGGGGGGGGGGGAAACAAATAAAGGAAGGAGGGGGTAAGACAGAAAAAAAATGGAGAGTCAGGAATGGATACGGCGAACTAAAAGCGACCGTATACCCAGCCGGATGTCACGGCACAGGGATCCTGCGCGGTGCAGGAATGAGGTCGCTAGGCTGGAAAGGGGGGGCAGGCAAAAAAAAGGAATGAAACTGACCGGTGTTCAAAAAACAGGGGAGGCTATAAAGGGCGGAAAAAACCCAAGAAAACAAAATGGACACCGATTAGTAAGAAAAATTCATTAGGTATGGAAAACCCAGTCATGGTCATGGCCTGGGGTGGGTGCCGGAGGGACTAGTTGAGTTAAAAACGAAATCCGTGGGGGGGGGAACCTACCCAGACGTCGGAGGAAGCAAACAGGGTCCAGGAAAAAAAACCAGACAGCGCTTGACTCAAAAATCTTTCGTTCTTCTTCCGAGTCGCACGGGCACTAGTGTTTAAGTAAAAAAAAGATTGAAGATATGAAAAAAGGTCTTCAATTACTCGACGAAAAACACCTTCTGGAATTCGTGTGTGGGTCATATGGAACCGTATCTGGAAGGGTAGCAAGTTGGGGGGGTTGCAACTATGAAAAAGCTTCGCAGAGGGGGGGGTCAGTTGTTTTAAGGGGAAAAGTTTCGAAAGCGTATTGTAGAAAAAAAACTCCCGAACGCCAAAAAAAAAAAAAAGAACCCGCAACGGGCGCAAAAAGAAAATCTTTTACAGAAAAACCTCAATCAGGGGGCACTAAAGGGGCCGTGGGGTCAGGGGAAAAAACGATGACAGAACCACGAGGGTGACAAGAAGCGGGGCAAGACAGGGATATAAAAATGACTTGTGGCGGTGTTTTGGGCTGTGGAAAAGACAAAAAAGTAACTACCCCGATAAAGCCAAAAGAAATCAAAGGTTGACGAAATCATTGAAGGGTCTTCTAGGAAGATGACTTTTTCAAACTGGGGTCGGAGTCAGGGTGGCTGAGGGACAGCTTCTAATCTCAAAGGACTCGGCTTGCGAGGGGGGTGTAAGGGGGGGGGGGGGGGGCAATGTCGATCGTGGTGAAAAAGAGGAAAAAGCGCTGGTTTGCGGAAAACGATGGTTGGGACACACGGGCTGCATGACATGTAAACAAGGCGAGAAAAAGTAGGGAAGAGAGCTAACTAAGAACAGGAAGTGCTGATAACTTACTTTCTCGGGGTTACGGCAAAGAAAAAGCACGTGCAGACGAAAGGGGTCTTCTACTTCTAAAACAAAACAAACGTAAAAAAAAAAAAGGGGGGAGGGTGAAGGAATGAGAAAGGGGGAGGGGAGAAACTGGTTAGTTATTGCCCGGGATCAAAGTCCTGGAGAAGAAGGAAAAAAAATGAAAGCAAGTGTTGTGAGGTGTAAGGTGGGCTGGAGTCCTCCGAGGGACTCGCGTCAGGATTTCTCGGAAACGTTGGGAGTGGGGGGGGGGGTGGGAAAAAAAAACCGATAGGGGCTAAGCAATTAAAACGGGTGAGAACTGAAGAAAGAAGCCAAGTGGGGGTCACCAATGGATTGGGTGAACGTGTTCCTGGGGAAAGGCGAAGGAGGAAAAAAGTGACAGGATAAAAACGACTGGGAACACAGGATGAGCACTGCGGGATTCAAAACAAAGGACGGTTGGGGGGAAGAAAGGGGGAACAAGAGGAGGCCGGTCAATATAAAAAGCATTCGTCAAGGGGAGAAGCACGGCGGAACAGAATCAGCAGTTGTCAAGGAAAAAGTGGGGGAGGGAACAGCTTGACGGAAACTTCAAAAAAAAAAAAAAAAAAAAAAAAAAAAAAAAAAAAAAAAAAAGAACTTCGAGGTGGGGCAAAAGAGTTGTGGGCAAAGTACGGGGAGTCTGAGGGGCGTTGCAAGAGGGGGGCGGGGGTTTTCGGGGGAAGCCTAAAAAGGAACTCAGCAAAGACCATCGATCACAAATGGTCACCAGTCGGGAGTGGTCAAGGGCGTCTGTCCATGGCAAACCAAAGGGTCAGGAAAAACAACTCGGAAACGAAAATAGTTCCCGGATCGGGGGCACCAGGAAAAAAAACCTAAAACGAAAAAGGACGGGTTTGTGAGTGACAGGAAAAAGTTCAAGACAGGTAAAGGTATGTGGGAAGTAAGGAGCGGGGGCCGTGGGGGCGGAGAAAGGGGCGGGGCACTAAAAACTGGCTTGGGGGGGGACATCAAAGGGACAAAAAGGACAACAAGATGAAAAGGGGGCCGAATGTTTTGTGCTGTAAGACCTGGCAGGAAGTAAGGGGGGATGGGTGGGGGGGAGAAGCGAATGGTCGGGTAAAAGATCTAAAAAAAACACGAAAAGGTCAACTACATGTCAGAAAGGGGCAGTAACTGGGTATTGAGGGAAAATCAGGGAACGTATTGAGTGATCTGGGGGGCGATCCGGGGGTGGTGGGTAAAAGTCTTCGAAGAGGGGGTCCAGCCCTTAATAAAGGGTAAAAAGGGCGGCCGGCCATGGGGATGTTACGATTAAAAACTAATGAGGGAGGGGGGGGGGGGGGCAATGGAAATGCCAAGATTCAGGGGGGGGGAAAGAAACGAGGTCGGGGTTTGAACATCTGGCTGAGGCGGGGCGGGGTGGGAGGTGCAGGGGATCACTCGGCCATGTGGAGAACATGAAGCAAGCAGGAAGAAAGCCAAGGGCTCAGAACGGAAGGGGACAGGGAGACAAGGAAATGCAGCAACCCAAAAAGAGGTGGGGACGAATGGTTATTGAAGGTTCATAATGGTTAATTTTTTCCGATACGGACAGGGCCAACGTCAAAAAGTACATGGGGAAAAAAAAAGTGATGGGGGACAGGGTGTAGTGGGGGGGTATTGTTCTAAGGCAAAGGTGGGGGCAACATAGGGATAAAAAAAACGGGGTTTACTTAAAGGACGAAAGTGGGCTTCTCAGGCTCAAAAAGCCGTTGGACGAAAAAGCTTATTACCCGAATGATGTATAAAAATTCAGTGAAAGTACAGATGAAAAGGGCGGTCCCTTGTGGGGGTCAGAGTAGGTGGGGGGCAAAAAGAGGTGTCGAAAAGGATAAAAAAACCGGTGGTGGGGGGGTCGCAGGCTTGGGAAAGGTAGCCACAACAAGCAGGCACAACCAGTAACGATTATTATTCAAAATAAAAAGTTGGGGGGCATCTGGACAGCGGATATAGGGACTTACCAAATATTCACAGAGAAAAACTTGCAGGGAGGGGGGTTAGTATGATAGTTACAAGGAATGACTCGATTGTTTCTCAACTGGTTGAAACTACTGAAAGCGCGGAAAGGTTTAGTCGTTTCACGGGGGAGAAGGGGGTTCAGAAGAGGAGGGGTTCTTTAGGCAACCCAGGAACCGGGGGGGAAAATTTTAAAACAAAAATAGGACAAGGCAATGCAAGCTGGGGGCAAAACAAGTGAAATACGTGCAAGCGTAAGGATGGCCCAAGTTGGGAAAAAATCGTGGCTGATGGGGGCAGGGATGGGGCGGGGGAACGGTGGACGGGGGGGGATTCGTTCAACAGCTTATTTCGCTTGACAACTCTAAGAAAAAAAAATTGTCGGAATTATGATGTCCAAGGGTCCGGGGGAAAAAAACCGTGGAACAGGATGGGGACGGGGGGATTATTGTTCAAAGAAAAGAGTGGTCACGTATATGGGGAAGAAAATCCCTAGTGGAAAGGTGATCAAACGGAAAAGGTAAGTAGGAAGTGCCGAAAATGGTTGTTATGGGATGGACCTCGTCAGAACGAAAGTGGTCGTCGCAGGGGGCAAGAAAAATGGGAGCATACAACGTCAGAGAGACAGGAAGGGCAATTGAAATTCAATGGGGATCTTGAAACTTGTCAAAAGGGGGGTCAAAGAATGCAGTAGGCACCACCGCGGAAAGGAGGCAAACGGGTCTTCGTAAGTCAAAAAAGTCCGGTTGGACAAAAAATACGGGGGGGAAAGAAAGAAACATAATAAGGGACACGCATTAGGTGGGATAAGTTTGGGGGAAAAAAAGCGGGGCGGGATTAAAGCGAGGGAATTTCTGGCAAGTGGTGCCACGAGGGAAGCAAGGGGGGGAAGTGTTGCAGAAATCCGCAACCAACGGGGGGGCGGGTTGGTCCACGGTGGGGGCACGGGGTTACCTTAAAATTCATTGTCAAAGAAAGGTGAAAAAAGGGGGAAGGACGTTGGCCTTAAAAAAGACGTGCGGGGTACAAGGGGGAAACCGTTCAAACGGGCTTTTAAAGGGGATGGGTGAACACAAGGGGAAGAGTCGAAGATCGGCACAACCCTAAAATTCCCGTCGTAAACTGGTGTAAACAGAGCAGGGTTGCTGGGGGGTTAAAAAGTGGCATGGAGGTGTGGACAAAATGAGTAAAATGCTGTACAGGGGGGGACTAAGCTGTCAAAACTGTGCAAAAAAGATATAAAATTGTAAAATAAAGTAAAAAAGGGGGGAGGGGGGGGTTTCGACCCGTGGGGGGGGGGGGCGTAAAAAGTAATGGGGAAATAAAGGGGGTGCTACCGGGGGGGTAACGGGGGGCAGGCAAATATTGGTTCACATGGGGGTACAAGAAAAAATGTCTTGGAGGGGAACAATGGGGTTCACAAAAAAGAGTGGTGCGTGCCTGAGAAAAAAAAAGAGGGAAAAAAGGCTCGCAAAAGAGGGGGACGGTATGGGGTGAAAAACCACAAAAAAAAAAAAATCCCGTTTGGTCGCGTAAGGGTCGGTTGGGGCAAACAAAAAAGCTAGAGAAGTTAGTACACACGATCAGGATGGGAGGGGTGTGGGGGGAAAAATCGGGAAGACGAAAAAGGGACGAGATCACCCACCAGGGGCAAGTGGGGTGAAAAGGAAATGACAGGGGTCCAAGAAAAAACGTAGTGCAGGCACGTAGTGTAAAAATAATTAATACTCTTGTCATTAAAAAAAGGGGGGATTATAACTGGTGGTCAGTGGGTAAAAGTGATGTCACGTGGGAGGATGGTAGGGGTTGCCACCTCTTTCCAACCTAAAAAGAGGGACTTAGTAAAGGGACGCGCCACTTGTCAGAAAAAAAAAAAAAACCCATTCAAGAACGGAGGGGACTGCAGTAAGAGAGATGTTGATTTGCAGGAGGGTGGGGGGGCAACCATGCTGGGGGCACAAAAGTCAGAACTCAGAAAAAAAGAAAAGTGGCGTCAAGGG
>Ga0179591_1262913_pt1 | contig 13097 bp, 13 predicted proteins | sample CZOMad2_1_08_16f_FD_182891 | JGI IMG/M metagenome (GOLD analysis project Ga0179591, IMG submission 182891) | Vadose zone soil fungal communities from Angelo Coast Range Reserve, California, USA - CZOMad2_1_08_16fungal (PacBio error correction) | ecosystem: Environmental > Terrestrial > Soil >...
CTCAGAGGACCACACGGAACCCTCAGGAAAGTCAGTTTCTCCAGCACCAGGACCGGGAAAGGCGCATTACGCGCAGGCGAAGGCACTGGCTCGCGAGACAATGCAGGCGGTCCCAGATCTCCTGTCGTGGGCCGACAAAACGTATGCCGGGAGCCGGGTGATAGGAGACGAGAAGTAGCTGGAAAGGAAAGATGTTAGGATTACCGCAAGGTGGGCGCGGAAATCGGAGTGCGTCGTGCGGTCAGACAAAACGTCTAAAGAGGGCAGCTCGAAGAATTGGGAGAAGTCCTCTAGTTAAGAGAGCCGCAACCGACAATGAAACTCAAAGGCCGAAAGGCGGTGCCACTTACTGAACTTGATTTCCAATTATGTAGTCGCGTGGGAAAAAAAAGTACCGGAAGGGGAAAGTCCGAAAGGAGATCAAACAACCTGCTCAAACCTACCCCGCTGGTCATTGCAAAAAGTTGAAAAGGATTGCGTCACAGGCCAATCGGAAGGCCGGACGGCAACTGCGCCGGGGGCAGGCGCGCACAGAGGGCTCCGGGCGCAAGTCGGAACGGATACTGGCGGACTTTACAGGCACCGAGGATGAGCAGAAGGGGTTAAGTACGCCGACGCGTCACGGACGTGTGAGCGAAAGGCCAAAAACAAGTGGCGACTCCAAGAGGGAAAAGGCAAGCCTACGTAGGTTCCGAACATGAGGCACCCAGTAAGTGTTGACAAAGAAAGAGGCTTGAAAATGATGGGATATCAATAAAGAAGTTGGTTAGAAGACCGTGCACTCTTCCCCTTAAAAAGTTACTGGGGAGCTGGACTGTGCGAGAGCCTTGAACTCAAAGGAGATCGTCCACGACGCTCTGAATACACCACCGAAGAAAACCGGATGTCTTGGTGCAAACACTTTTCATAGATCTGTGGTCGGGTGCGGGGGGCCTGCGGGGTGGTGAACGTTCCGACCTGGCAAGAGCAAAATTTCGAAAAAAGGAGGAGCGAGACACACGTCTCAAATTGATCAAAAAAAGACAGAGGGAGAACAGCCGGGGGGCCGGAGGCAGATTCGTAAGGAGGGCCTCTCTTGGGCGGATTACCAGTGGAGAGCACGGAAGGGGGATGCAACGATTAGATCAGGGCCGAGCAGAGGCTAGAACCCTGAGTGGGAACAATCAAATCCTGGAAGGAATCATGGGCACTTAGAAAAGGAGCAAAATGAGAACCACTATCACTGAACGGAGCAGGGACAGAAGGCATAAAAAGTGTCAAAGGGATGAAAAAAAACCTTGTATCCGAAACTCAAACTGGAGAGACTAATTCGGGGGGAAATGGACTCAACAAAAAACGTGATTCACTAACTTTATTAGAATAGGGCGGAGTGAGGCGGCTATCTGAAAGAGGGGAATCGCATTTCAAGGTTATAAAAAACGATGCGGAAGGGAAAATGGGAAGTCAAGTAGCGTACCATACTGAAAGGGGAATCTAGAAAGAGGACGAATAAGAAATTCACGAGGTTATAACTGTCCCCAGGACGCTTTTGTAGTAAAGGGCACTTAATGAGGAATACCCACCTCAAAGGTTGATGGGAAAGTACTCCCGAGGCGACAGAAAAATCTGGGTACAGGTCCTGTAAGATCTGCGTCGGCGGATAGGTTCGGCAGGACATGAAAGGGGGGATTCTTGGATTGGGGGGCTTGACTGCGGTCCCTGCTCTAGGGGACGGGTAGGAGATAAAAGGAGTTAGGGATGGGTGACTTAATGTCAGTGCTAAAGACCGGATGAAAGCAGGCGTTGCGAAGGAAGGAAACATCCTTGAGGGCGCCATGGAAATAAACTTTATCAGATAGAGGGATCGCAGCTCTGCGCAAACTCTTCTGACTGGGGCGGCGCACTCGCCTACGCAGCCACGGGGCGTCCAAGGGAAGCCCCTGTTAAAAGCGTCAATTTACGATGACCACGGGATCACGAACGACTTGTCAAGACAGCAACGAGTTCGGCCCCGGGCAGAGGAAGGCCACACTCGCCGTGAAATCTCCAAAGCAAAACGCTGAAAAATCCATGGCCCCTAAAAGAAAGTCCGAACTTGAAAAGGGGAACTCCTCGAGCTCCAATTAACGGAAGGGAGGACCGGGTCGTTATCTGGGAGTCGACCGCTCGCTGTGGACAACCCATCAGAAAGAATTTAAAGCCCTCAGCCGGGCCCAGTGCCGCAATTGTTGTCGAATAGGCCAAGAAAGGGATTCAGAGACAGCAGGGGTCAGGAAGCAGGTAAGGCGAGCACAGCGTCGCTCGACAAGTCTTCTGAAGGCGCCGGTGGGCCTCAGCCTTAAAGAGAAAGGGAACCCAGAAGGGGGGCTGCGGCGCGAGAAGGAATGCTGTAAAGTCACGGGGTTCTACTGGAAGTAATACGCTGCAATGAATGAAAGTAGGGCCTTTCTTGGAAGGAGGAACATCTCGCTAAAAAACTGGGAGGTAAAAGCTCCACAAGAGCGAAACTGTTCTTCCCCAGGAAAACTGCAATCTTGGGAGGCAGTCCATAGCCAGGAGGGGATCAAGCAGGAACCCTTTAGAAGGAGCAGAACCAAGGGGAGGCACGTTGTTTCAAGGCAAAACGGGAAAGGCTGGCAAACAGGACTCCAGTAAAATACGACGTTGAACTCGACAGATGGGAGCGCAGCGAGTGAAACGGCGTTGAAACTTAAGATTCTCGGAAACCGAGCGGAAACGATTAAAGATACTACAAGTTGGCTTCAGGCCAGCGGGACGGCGAGGGAGGGGAATTTTCAAAGAAAGGCCTTAATAAGAAGGGTCCACCACCCGCCAAGGCCAAAGGGTTGGAGGGGCCTGAGTAAAAAGAGCTGTTAACTCCCTCCAACCTTGCGTCCCGAAAAATGGCAGGCCATAGTGCGGGGGGGGGGAAGACTTCTAAGATGCCTCTGGAAACTGGTCAAAAGGGACAAGGGGGAAACTTTTCGAAATAGCTGCGGAAAGGCAAGCACCTGTCGCAAGGGCCGACTAAAAATATCTCCTGCCTATGCAAAGCGCTGGGGGGGGGGGAGGCATGGTCCGGATTCCAATCTGTTTCACATTTCAAGCGGGGGTGACAAAAGAGTAAGCTTTCAAAGGCTGATAACACGGGTACTGTTTTTCTGCCAACCTGGTCCACATGCGACAGTGGAATAAAATCTCCTCGACACAACCCCTTATTGAAGCCCTGGGACTCCTATAAAAAAGATAGAAGCACATAAGCGGCCCAACTTCACCCTGACCCTCCCCGACCCGAAACAGCACCTAGTCCATCCGGTCCCAATATAAGAATAACAGCCCGAGCCTGCCTGAAGTCTGAAGAATACTAGACGGAGATGGCCCGAGGGGATGGAGGCAGATAGTAAGGCACGACCTGATGAAAGGGTATTCCCTGGAGGGGAAAGTCCGAAAGTCCGGCCATAAAAGGGACTTGTCTCTCTAACGCCTCGGATTGAGTCCTCTTGTGAGGGGGGAGACGGGGACCCTGGTAAAAGTTTCCCTGAATAACCGATTTGGATCCCAGGGAAAAACTCCTACGAGAAGCGTTTTAGGTTCTAACAACCCCATATCTAACCGATCCGAGGAACACGAACGATCGAGGGCCCATCAGAATCCTTATAAAGGGAGTTAATCAAAGGGGTTCGTAATTTATTGTATGGAACGTTTGCAGAAGACAGATCAAGGGAATAAGGAAACGGGGTTGCAGGTTTTCCGAGTGAAACGAGCCTGCCAGGACAAAAGCTTGCTACAGTGGAGAAATGCTCAGTAGCAGGCATCTAGAAAGAGGACACCGAAGGAAGCGGCAAAGGCCTGAGAAGGAGGGCACGCTGCTTCTGAGGTAAAGGACCAAGAAACAGGGGGACTCAAAAAGTACGTTAAGATGAATGGGTTCCAGAACTACCAAAAAGGAGGGAATCATAGCAATTTCTCCTCGCCTCCTCAGAAACAAGTCCCTCGCGAAACTGATCAGAGGGTGCGCAACGTTAAGGGCCTGGCTCGAAACGGAAAAAAAAGACGGGCTCGTTTGCACTCAAAAGGGCGGCTGAGGGACAAGACAGGGAACGTCTCCTCAGGGAACCTACGAAAGAAAAGATCGACTGTTAAAGGGGAAAACAATAATTACTTCCGGTGGGTGGGTTACAACTCGTGTACGCGGGAGGGGGGTTGGATCAGAAGGATAACGATTCCACAGAAGGTTCATATCTCGAGTTTTCACGGGATTATGGCAAGGGGACTTGGGAAACCTTCTCGGGGACGGAAGAAATTTCACGGCCAGTGTGCAGAGACAACTACACTAAGGGGGGGTGCACGCAGCCTTCCTGTCGGCGAGGGACAGCTCCATCAGAGTGGTCTTGAAGGGAAGTGTCACAAAGGCATTGATCAACCAGGGAGCTTAGGATGGGCGAAGCTCTTGTAGATCAGGTATCCGGGAAACCTACTGAGCCACTACAGAAAGTGCGCCGTCGAAGCTTAAACGACAAAGAAGTTGGATTACAGTTTGAAAACATCTTAACGTGGAAGGACCATTCAAGCCTTTAAATCTTTGATAGGGAAAATCGGGTAGGTTTATAAGCACAATGAGGAATCATAGGTAAAATTTTAAAAGTCCATCTGGCACCTGGGAAGACAGGTCAATTTACACCTACGGGAACAGAGGAAGACGTGCCGTCAAGTACGCGAGGACGTGAGGCCGAATCCAGGTCATACGCCCACTTTGTGACTTCGGAGGGAAAAGGGCCAATACGGGGAGCGGCACAAAAGGGATGGAAAAAATATCCCAGGCCGAAAAAAGGGGCTGAAAGAAGATGCCGAAAAAAGCCGATCAAACAAGGAGCAGCAATAGGGGGAGGTTCAATGAGGTAGGGAGGCACGCCTACATCAGAAGATCCTGCGGGATGTCTCAAAAAAGAAAAAAAATAAGAGCCGCGCCACGTCAGTTCTTCTGGGGCGTACCATTAAAGTGGGGCAAATTTTCCTTTTTGGTAAAAAATTCAAAATTCGCTCCGTGGAAAGGGGCACTTTCCCTACTAAAAAAAGAATTGATGTCCGGATGGAAAAATTTTCCTTAACTGAAGTGGGGAGTTTACAGAATTACTGTGTTTTCCGATCAGTATAGATCAAAAAACAACTTAGGGAGTAAATATGATAGCAAAGAACCGGTAGGGAAAACCTAAGTCGTGCACGGACCTCGTTCCCACTCCTGTGGGGCGAAAAAAAGGATCCCATCGTCTCGCATCGCGACATCGAATTCTAGACGACCGAAAACAAGGACCGCCCTACGACGCTTTCGGTCCCAACAGCAAGGAGGGAAAGTGCGAAGTAGGGAAGACGACTCGCTAAGTACAGTCGGTCATTATCGGGTCTATGTAGGGCGAGAAAGTACAGAAAAAGAGGGTGCAGGGGGGAAAACAAAAAAAAGGGAAGTTCAGTAAAGTTCTCAGGTTAGCACGGAAGAGAGAAGCTGGTCAAAAACTGACCTTGTCTAAGGCATCGAGAAGGGCACAATCTCGTAAAAAAGAGAACCGGATACTTAAAGCCGGAAGAGCGGTGCAAATAAGTTAGTCTGCTTTGCAGGGTGGGACATTGAATGGGGGTGACCCAGGGGAAACGCTCGCCCAGGGGAAAGGCTATCAGGTCGAAAGACCCGTTGGGTAACCGTTGCAAGATACAGCAGTGGAAACAATGGCCCAGTTCAGGAAGAGGGGGGGCGAGGGACTCAAAACCTTCCAAACAGGTGGTGGAAGGGGCGACCGGGGGGCGAAAGGCCCTAAGAAAAACAGTCATGAGGCTACTTCCTTAAAACTGTCCTATACCAGAAGGGAATATATCGGTGGATTTAAAGAGGAAGTGGCTCAGACATGAAAACCCTCCCAGTGTCTCTCTGCTGAATCGTCAGGCCAAAGAAGACGGAAATTGTCATGAAGGGTAGTTGGTGAGCAAGTTGCGGAAAAAGGAGGACCAAGGGGGGAGAGCAGCAGTCTCCTGGTTGACAATCCCCATTAAGTTACCACAAGGTCCCAAGTCAAAGAATCTCTACTGGAGGGACTTGACTAAAGAAAAAAGCAGATCATTACCATAGCTCGAGTGACAGAAAAAGTAACCGGTAGGTGAAACACCACTTTTGAGTTAGACTTCTGAAAAGGGGAGAAGGTTGGAAAAGACGGGACCGGCTGGGTTTGTTCCTACTTATGACAAAGGAAAGCGGGGGAGTTCCTTCTGGGGCTCAGCCCACTATTTTCTAAAGAAATAGCAGTTCAAGAAACTAGGGGGGGAGCGGAAAGAGAAGGAAGTTAATAGAGCCAAAAATTGGAAAAATAATGGCCCGTGATCTGCTTTATGGAGGGAAACCTACGTTCAGTCTGTGGGGCGGGGTCATACTCTTGGGAGGAGGGAGAATGACGTCTGCAAGTCGTTGTCCGGGTTTCGTGTGGGGCGGGATGCGTTCTTGGCAGATGGACCGGGGGCTCTTAGCAACTGTGGAAATCAAGTATAAAAGGGGGGACACTGAAAGGAAAGCTCACTTCTCATCTGAAAAAGGTCAAACGTTACAACTGATGGTAATTTACAGCGAAGTTGAGAAGGAGGGGGGAAGAAACTACGAATGTTGTTCTACTAACTTGTGGAAACTAACTTTGAAGGACGAGTAAATATGGGGCAGTTCTTGGGAAAACCGCGAGGCGTGGCATTCGGTTATCAAAAAACGATGAGAAGGTTAAGGAAGAGTCAGTGTTAAGAAAGTAAGTTTAACCGCTAAATGCACAAACAGAAATACATTTGAATTGGTATTCGCCCCGGGTAGGAAAAAGTTGGAAGACTGATGTCATTTACATAGGCAGTAAAAGAATGTACTAAAGTTTGGTAAGAGCCGAGAGGAAGAAGCTAAAAGGAAAGAGGAAAAAGAAAAAGATTCTCTGTTCCGTCCTGAGGAAAGTATTTACCGTAACGTTTCCTTCTGGGGGCCTGGATTTGGAGCTGGGGGGAGGGGGACGTTGGGATTATTACATTTCGGCTTAAAGTATGTGCAAGCTTATGGGTAGGCGGGCTAAGGAGCAGACCGCCACGTCGGAACCGGGAGGGGTGATTCGGTCATGGAGGAAGAAGACTGAATGATGTCCAAAAAGCTGTGCCACAAGCAGGAAGCAGAAACTGGAACAGCTTCGACTCGTCTCTGAAACCAGATTTTCCTGACGGAAATATCAGACCGGGGCCTTTGGAGCCCCAAGGAGTCTAGTCTCTTCACCCCGCTGTTCTTCTTAGAGGGCCTTCATTTAGAAGACCTGCCAGTTCCTGTGTGCCATCAACCGAGGCCTACAAGGGAATTTTTCCCTGGTCCATAATCCGTCATCTAGAAGGTAGCAGAAAGGAACAAGAAGGTGCTTTACCGTGGGGAAAAGCAGACATGACCTTCACTTGGAGGGCGGACGGGTAGGTTAAATGGGGAAACAGGAACTGAATCATTGAGGGAAGGGGTATCGGATCTGAACTCTCCATAACGGGCATCTGTGCCCTAATAGGGGAAAACTCAGGAAGTCCCATTACCTCATGGGGGATCTATCTACATGAAAGAGCTAGTTAGGAAAGGGAAGGTACTAATAAGAAATGCGCTTCCGAGGAGGAGGACCCAGCAGGTTCGTCTCTCTGCAAGGAAAAAAAGGGGGGGGGTGAAAAAAATCATAACTTCACGCTTGAGAGAACAACTAACGGATCGGGAACCGGGGGTGGGGACTTCGAACCGGAGGGAAGAAAGGGCTGCGCCGGCACGTTTCCTGCCTAGGGGAAGGAATAGGGGAATTGCTGGGAAGACGGGAACTCTCTGCCGAAAAAATTGGGAGTAAAAAAAGGGGGGGGGTTCGGCCAAAGAAGCAGCCCCCCGTTGATGCATACATGGGGTCTCAGTCAGGAGAAGACGGGCCATGCCTCAATCCCTTCTCTCAGCAAGGCCAAGGACTACAAGGGTTTTACACTTGCTTAACTTCTCGGAAAAAAGGAGGACCTTCCGGATATTCAGGGGGAAAGGAGGGGGGCGTCAGACATAACGGCCTCTCCTTGGAATCGTTGAGCACGAATCTGAGAATCCTCTCTTTCTGAGGGACTAAAAAGACTGGGACTTCCTGGCGTGAGAGATGATGGAAAGTTAAAAGGTCCCCAGGTCCTCAGATTCGCGGTCCGCGAGCCCCTCCTTAACGTTTGAAGGGGGCCGGATCGCCTTTCCACGAAACGCAAACCGTGACCGAGGGACTGGCTTGGGAACTTGGGAAGGGAGGAGTCTGGCCGGGGTGTTCGTCCGACTGATACGTCAGAGGGGTGGCCGTCCAAGAGGGGAAAAAGGGGGGACAATTAAACCTTTCTACTATTTTCTTGAGGAAAACCGGGGAAAAGAGGGATACGCAAAAAGGGGGACCCAATCGCAGGCCGAGCCTACCAAAGGTTGGGGAGGGGGCAGCCGCGTTTTTCTAACGGAAATGGTCGGAGAGTAGCAGCCATGTCAAAAAAAATGGAAGCATGAGGTCTCTCACTTTGGGTTCAAGAAGTCTCACGCTGGCGCCATCCTTTGCGAAGGAGTGATCCTCCAACTAAAACCTCGATTGGAACCTAAAGGTTCTTTATCAAAAGCTACTTTTCCACCTCCCAGACGGCAAGCCCGGACCGACAGGACCCTTCCCACACATGCCCCCGACAAGCACATTCCCTAAGAAAGCACCCCATGACGGCCCTAGGGCGAAAAATCGCGCGAATCAGAGCCTTTACTCTATGTAAGGGGGCTAATAGCGGCTGCACATAACCAGCCAATTTGGTCGGTCACTCAGTTGAAGATTAAACGATAAGTGCCTTCACCTAAGGGGAGACAGTTCTCTCGAAACGAATCAGTAAGGTCGCAGGGAGAAAGACTTCAACGTCCTCTGAAATAACCAGACGTGACGCCCCCGGAAAAAGAATCTCCTCGTTTTCGGCTAACCAACAAGCAGGAACTCAGAGGGAAAGGGAAAGAAAAGCAGCCCCAAAAAAACTAAACGAAGCCAAATCAGCAGGGTTTCAATGGGGGAAGTTTGGTTTAATCAAGTTCGTGATCCTGAGATCAAGGAACGTTCAGGGATATCGGGGGGTGTGCCACTTGGGGAGGTGGGTTCCCAGATGAGCCGGTCCTGCTCACAGTGCAAGTGCGGGGAGAAATTCTCGTGCATTGCTAGAGCTTCGGAACAGAGCAGGAAAAGGGGAAACTGAGGGGACAGAAGAAAAAAGCAAGGGGCTGCCTCATGCGGAGGACAGCCAGTTTCTAAAAACCATAAAGGGAGGGAGGCCATACCTTCAGAGGAGTTAAAAGTTACTTCATAAGCCGAGGGCAGCCCCGGCTTCCCTACGCGGAAGGGCCCTGGGGAGAATGTCTGGGATCTGTGCTTCTTACGAATACAGCCGTGCAAAGCCTCTTTCTCTTTTTGGTTCCAGGTCGGACTCGAATAGGGAAACGAAAGAGCGCCCGAAAAAAACGACTAAGTCGAGCTTAAAAGGGGGGGGGAGGGGGTGCACACGCCCTTTTTTTAAGTGGAGGAAGAGCCGTCAGGGAGGGAAGAAAAGGGGTTAGATTCCAATCATACTTCCAACCTAAGAGGGAAGTTAGAACGAGGGATCTGCCGGGGAAGTGGAGGAAGACACGGGGGACTTGCTGAAACCGGAAAGCGTGGCCGGAGGGGGGGAGGTATCAGGGCCCTCGCGTGGAAAACAAGACGCAAAGAATCCCCTGGGGGAAAGCAACGATCAGTGCCGTCTGCTGACAGGAAGGAAGGCAGATCAGATTGGGGGGGACAGACTGGGTACCTCACCTTTGAACTCAAAGGGAAGGAAGTCAAAGGAAAAGGGCCGACTGCATGTGGTAAAGAAGTCCATACAGAAAGAGGACGGGGACCATTTTGGGGAGCCTTCAAGAGGCGTATAAGTCCCACCTTGGAAACAGCCCCTTCTGAGCCCCGATTCGTCCATTTGAAAAAAAAGAGGGGAATCGTTCCACCTAAAACGGTTTATTTATACAAAACTGCGGGAGTTGTAAAAGGGTCTCTCTTGACCAAGGGAAATCCAGTTAAATTAAAGAAACAACCGAGAAAGTGTACAGAACACGCCGGCATTGCAAAGAAGGACGGCCGTAGATCCTTCCGCAAGGGTCTGCAGGTTTTACTGTTCAACACTAAGGGGGAGACGAAATTGCTTCTATCGCCAAGATTCGAGATCGGGTCGAGAACTGAACCTTTCGAGAAAAAAGCCGGTTAACTGAAAGAGGGGGGCTGTATTTCGCAACCTACCATCTACCCTATAATGAAGGTCCGCAGTACTTCGTAAGCCGGGCCTGCTCCCGGAGAAGGTGCAAGGGACGTAGAATAGTAGGGCAAAGGAGCGTTGTGTCAGTCAGGGCATCCGGGAAAAATCTGGGGGGGACAGAGATACTCATCGACGTATCCTGGGGATGGAGAAACTGGTGACCAAACGAGTTCCGGTTAACGACTTCGGGTTAATCGAGAAGGACAGAGAGACTCACAACAACAAGTCTTAAAGAGGTAGAGGGGATGCAGTATGTAAAAAAAGAAGAGAAAAAAAAAGGGGCCTCCATCACAAATGAATCCTTAAAATATGCGCATCGCTGGCACGACAAAGCTGCTAGCAGGACAGGAAAGCAACAAACGTCGACCGCCCGCCGTCTTTCTTCCAAGAAACCGGGACTCGGTGGCTAGAGCTGACGGGAAGGGATCGGGACGTTTCTGTCAGTGGTCTAAAAGAAAAGATGCAAAAAAGGGGCCGGGAAAGGGCAGGGGACAGAGACGTCTTTCACATATCTCGCGCTGGAAAGAACTTGGCGATGTCCGCTTTTCAGACGAACGGAAAAAAAGAAAGACCCGCGAAAGTATAGCCCTACGTCCTCAGGAGGGGGGCAAAGAGGAACCGTTATGCCTCAGGTTTTGGAGGGGAGTGATTAGGGGCAAAAGAAAAGTTCAAACATGCTCCCGGGTGTCTCCTCCACCGAGGGGGGGGTCCATGGGGAAGGCATGTTTTCCAAAGGAAAAATGGTAAGGCAATGAACCGGAGGGAAAGGAAGAACTGTGTGAACTGCTCGAACGCTGAGGACCTCCGAAAAAGGCCGTCTGCGGCTGGACGGGGCTCCAGCATAAGGGGCAGGGTGACAAGACTAGGAAGGGGAAAAAATTTGATCGCAACAATGCAGGAACGACCACAAGTGTATCGCGGGTGCCTAAGACCGCAAGGACTGCTGACGAGAAAGATGGAAAAGTAATGGTCTTTGACGCAGGGATAAAGAGGTCCAGGCCATTATTACATAAAGGCGACCCAGAAAGTCAGCAAGAAAGGCATGGACCATCACTTTCCAACAGCTCTAGGCTACCGGGCGCTGAAGGGGGAAGAGATCAGATTAAATCTCACGAGGCAGTAACTAGGGGGATTGCAGAAAAACAAAAGTATAACCGGGAGAGTGCCCTCCAGGTGGGGGCCTAGATGTAGGCACTCGTCACCTGTAATGCTTAGGTCTTTCCGACGGGGGGGTACGGACAGGAGGAAAAAAGAAAAACGCTGCTGCCCGGGGTGGAGCGCAAGCTCAACGGGGAGCCCTCGGAAAAAAAAACCAGTTTGGTCCTCAAGACTCCGGGTAGGAAAAGGAGGTAAAAATCACTCATGAGGGGGAAAAAGTCAATACTGGCTGGAACCGGAAGAATCCCTCAAGGAAAGCTGAAGGGGCTGCATCGCCCCGTGCTCAAATAAGACTGAGATGCCGGATCTTGAGGCAAGGAGGACAATGGAAAGGAGGGCAAGGGAAACACTTGAGCCAGGCTCAGAAGGCCATCGGTTAACTAATAAAATTCATGGGGGAGGTACAAAACCTTGCATACGAGTTTGATCTTCAGTTTGAAGAGAGTGAGAACCAGGTTGGTAAGGGGTGGAGGCTGATCTTTTCCGTGGGAAACGCTCTTTTCTTATCGAAAGGCCTATGAAGAGGGGCAGAGAAAAAGGTTGTAAGGTGGGATCCTCTGCTTATTGTGAAAGGGGAGTAAATTCTTAATCAAAAGGGGGCAATTTACTCGTGTGAAACAGGGCTAAATAGTAATTTCGGGTAGGGGGAAGGGTCCTCTGGAAGTCCCTTGGCACTAAGGATCCTGCAGGACAAAAGTTTCTCGATGAAACTGAAAAGAGGAGTCTCACTAAATACGGTACAGCGAAAAAAGATGTATCATTTAGGGAAAAGGGGGAGTTCGAACGAGTGCAGCAACTATTGTGGGAGGGGCCTTATGGGGCGTATGTCTTAGGGAAAACATTTGCTGGAGGAGCCTTGCTTCTAGGAGGGACAGGGATATATATAGGAAAGGGGAATCCAGACGTGGAGTCCACCTCTGGGGGGGAAGGGAGGGCGTGAGGCGAAGAGGTGGAAGCTGTCCTAAAAAATGCAAGAAAGGAAGAAAGCCTAAAACCAAGTTCTCCTTTCCGCCGCGAAGGAAGGAGAACTAAAAACATCTCAATAGGCCTTCCACCCTCTTTAACAGTAGATGGACGAGAGTGAAAAGAAGGTCATGAGGGGGAGTTTGACTACAGCCTATCACTAATGGACCCTTGGTGACAGGTTTCCATCTCAGAAAGATCCTTATAAATGCTTCCAACCAGGCAAGGTACTATGACCGGAAAATATCACTGGCACATTTGGCAGGGATGTTTAACGTTCTGGGCCGTGAAGGACAGGACCTGTGTGGTTTGTGGGGGAAGGAGGAGGGGGAACAGATTTCAAAACTCTTAGCCCTGCCATTGGAAATTAAAAGACTAGGGAGAACAAGAAATATTTCCATGGGAAGTAGATTTCTAAGAGGTAAGCGATGAGGTTCCTATAAAGAAATAGAAAGGAAAAGAGAAATTCGGAAGGGAATCCATTTATTCCCGGAAGGAGGTCCCCTTTTGGGGTCACATGTAACAAGAGGGGAATCAGGGGCAACTTTACTTCCCCTTGGGGATCTCAGGACATTGCCTGCCGCCAGAGCACTCTTGCTAGAATTCCTTATATCCGCTGGTAATTGTTACCCCCGGAAAGTTTCGTGTTG
>Ga0179591_1367687_pt1 | contig 13097 bp, 16 predicted proteins | sample CZOMad2_1_08_16f_FD_182891 | JGI IMG/M metagenome (GOLD analysis project Ga0179591, IMG submission 182891) | Vadose zone soil fungal communities from Angelo Coast Range Reserve, California, USA - CZOMad2_1_08_16fungal (PacBio error correction) | ecosystem: Environmental > Terrestrial > Soil >...
GGGCTTTTCTAATAGCAGGAATCAGGTTTCGAAAGCCTGAGGTGCGTGGTCAAACAGTGAAAAATCCTTTGTATGAAAAGAGTCTGGGGGACAAAAACATTATCTTAAGAATTGGCGTAAAAAAGGAAGTTGGACAAGTCAAGAATACGATAGTCAGGCGGTAAAGGAGTGAGGTAGAACCATGCCAGGACAGAACAAGTGAAAAAAAACTTACATGATAAATAGTCGAGCAGGGGGAAAGTAACACTATCCAAAAGTGTGAATAGGGGGGAGGGGTGGTGGATCATGTACTCAATCAGTCGGGGGGGAAAGACACCGAAGAAAAAAAGAGGTCTTCGCTGGCCAATCCCGGGCACACCAGAGGACAACCAAGCGAATTCGTTGGATCAACGCGCGAAGCCCATTGGCCGGCCGTCAGTCGGCCCTCCCCTGAAAGACATTGAAGGGGGCCAATAGGGCGTCACTGGACATCAAGTATCAGTCAAAACCGTGAGCCTTTGGAGTAGAGGAACATATACTCCAAATACGGACGCACGGGTTCTTTTTTGTAACGAACAGAAAAAAAAGAAAAAAGAAAAAGCTCAGAAACCGGGGTTTATCTTCGGTAGAAAGGAGACCATCGCGCGCTTGAAGGAGGAGTGTCCATGCATAGGTTGAAGGCGAAGGAGAAAAAGAATGAAGGTGCCAGGATGGGGGGGGGGAACGGAAAATTATGGGAGAGAATGGTTCCCAGGGCGATTTGCGGGGAGAACGGGGGAAAATGGGGCTATCCTTTTTAGTCTGGTGGGTGTCATACTGGTAATTGGGAGAGGTTGGCCAAAAGGGGCAGTTTGGGAATTGGGTCTCCATGGGGGGGCTTCTTGAGGAAAAAAAAAGGGGTTTATCAGCGACAGGAGCTGGATCGTCCAGAAGTAAGCGCTTGGCTGTCCACGACAGGTAGAGGGGAAAAGTATTCGGAGGAACATTTTTGTCTTTGCCTCAAGATATGAGCGTTGAAAAAAAAGCCCTGTCCGCCTCCACGCCTCATCATAGACGATCAGCAAATTTGGGGGGGGGAAGGGAGCCAGGGACCAGAAATGGTTGGTGTCTGGATGGAGAGGGTGGATTGACATCTTCCCCGGACCAAAATATGATCCAAGCGCGAGCAGGCTGATTGCATCATTCTTTGGGTTGAGAGAAAAATAAGGGGAATATCCGAAACATTCCCTGTAATTGATCAACCGCCGTATAACATCGGGAGGTCATACACAAGTTTCATTCGTGTTGGCGGACGCGACTAAAAAGGTTTCGGTAAGCAAAAATCCGCATAGTTTGGGGGAAATTGTGGGGGGACCTCAGAAGGGGGGAAGTGAGATGTAAGTAATTTGAACCATCCGGGTTTTATTTTCTTCAAAATTTCCTGTGCTCGTAGCTTGTGGTTAAAAGGTGCTTTCGATTGGTGGGAAAATTGAAGGGAAAAAAGTTCAAAATGCAAGCTGGTCATCTTGACAATTGGGTAGATCGTAGTCGGGGGCGGCTTTTGGGTGCGCCTTTTGAGGGTCAGTTGAAGGAAAGGAAGCCGATGCAAGAAGAAAAACGGTCCTTTTTTCTAACAACGAGGTGGAAAAGGTCTACGGTATTGGTGTAATTGGAGGACGCAGCAAAATAGAGCCATATGGGTTGTGGGCAAAAAGAGGACCTGCTGTTGGGCAATGGGATTAGATAGAAAACAAAAGTATGAAGTAGGACATAGAAGAATATAAAAAAGATTTTCAACCATTGAAATAAATTTGGTCCCTCTGGGCACCCAAAATAGAGGGCAAAAGGTAGATCGCATGGGACACCAAACGTGCAAGCCCAATCGGAAAAGTATAAGAAAAAATTTTTCAGCTAATAGTTTAGGTTGTGGAATAGGCATGCGAGGGTATACAATTAGTGGGGGAATGGACAAGGGGGGGGGGACTATTACAAGAATTTTTGGTGATGCAATATGATTTATGAATAAATCGTCTGTGTTACAAAAAAAACATTAGAGCACCCAACGCAAAACCCATAAAACAAGAGGGAAAAGAATTAAATGCCGCCATAAATACTAAGGTAAAACAGGGGGAAGGGTATTGGGATCGGTGGGTGAAAATAGGATAAGGCCACCATAACACCACAAGGAAAAAGGGGAAGTGGGGGGGATCGTTCACCAACAAGGAAGACTGAAACAGGGCGAACCATCAATAAGCAAGCATCAGGCAAAATGTAGCTCTTGTACTAGCGAAAAGAAATTGAGGAGAGGTCCCTTTCATTCCAGGGTGATATTGAAACGAAGAGATAAGAACGGGGGGCATTAAGAAGGAAGGGGAAGAGAAATCCACATTGAAAAAGAGGAAAACACTTTCGACCTAAAATCATTTTATTACTGGACTCACGGGAAGAAACACAATGAAGAAGGGAGGGAAATAGGGGGGGAAGAAGTTTTGGAGTGAGTCCGTCAGGGCAGGGGGAATTGGTGGAGCAGGGTTTATCCATATGAGACGTTGACGAAGAGAGGACCATCGTGGGGGAGAGAAGAGAATGGGTAGAGAGGGAGAAAGCCGGGGCTAATCTACTAGGCATAAGCACCTGTCCGAAGGGGAAGATTTGGGAGGAACTTTTTCCATAGAAGGGGGGACACAAGAGCTTAATTTGGAAAAAAAGCAGATAATGAAAAGATTGAAAAAATCGGGGGAAGGTTTGTCGCCGTCGGGGGAAAGGATTGGGGGCCTGGGGTTAACTTCAAAAAAGTGACAGCTGGGAGGGGGGAGGGTTGATTGATCCAATCGAGGGTAAAACCTAGTTGGGGCACCCTACGGGTGGTACCGTAGGCATATTCGGATTGGTCATTTATGCGGGAAAGGGTAGAACATGGTGGAGGGGTTCAGGTCATGTGTGGGTGGGGGGAAGGGGTTGGGAGGACTTTTTTTCAAAAAGGACAGAAAGATTGTTGAAAGAACGAAAAAAAGAACGCAGCAAAAACCGGTCTAGGTAATTGATCGATAAGAAGGAGGGAGGTCATCTTTGGGGAATCTTAAAGAAGGGGTGAATCGCATTGGTTGCCTATCAAAAAAAAAAAAAGGAATGAAAAGTTCACGGTTCTCTGTACTGTTTGGGAAAGGGAGGACTTCTCGATCTGGCTCAACAGCTTGGGGCTGAGTTGGTGACGGGTTGGGAGAGGCCAAACTATTTTTTTGGAGTGAGGAAAAAGGGAGGGAAATTGGAGGGAGTCCAATTTATAGGGTCTAAGAGGGGGAGAGGAATAACGCCAGGGAGAGAGGCATCTGTCAAAGAAACAATTGCACAAAGTAGAATAAGTATAAAAGATAATTAAAAGAATTGGGATATGGGGGGAACCAGACTAAAAAAACTAAGGAACCAATACCGGGAAGGAGCGAGAACATGCGTGTTCGGTGATGATAAAAAGGAGTGGAATGCGAAAAATTCTGTTGGCTCGGTACGTTACTAAAAACTAATTTAATAAAAAAAGACTATCCCAGAGAAATATCAGGAAAAGGACTTATGAGTATTTTGTGGAAGTGCTCAAGAAAAGAACATCCAATAGAAAAGGGAAAGAACAAAAAAGCAGCCACCACGAGTCAATTAAATGGAATATGGAAAGAAAAAAAAATAACGAAAAAACAGGGGAAGGACGGACATGACGTAGGAAAAGGCAAATGGAAAAACCACCATTTTCAACTATGTACGGTACGAAATCAAGGAGAGGACTAGGGGCTCTCAGTGCAAAACACAGGAACTTTGGGGGTAAAGATCGTCTGGGAAGACCAGGGAGAGGGGATGATAAGTACACAATTGCACTTATTAATGATCTGGTAACGAGAAAAAAAAGAATTATGCAAAGCAGCATGCTCGAGAAAGGGGGGGACAAGAATTGGGGTAGGAAGTGGTAGAATGGGAAGGAGGATCGACCAAAAGGGTAAGGTGGCCGACGGCAACACAAAACTGTAGTAGAGGAGAAATCGTTTCTACGCGACCATGCAAAGGAGATCTTTAAGGAGAATGGACGATCGGGTGGGCTTAAAAAGAAACAGGGGGGGGAAAACTCCGAATCAAATTCTGGCGAGTCGAGAAATAGAAGAAAAGGGGGAAAGACCACGCAGTAAATTTTGATGGGGAAAAGAAAAAGTGGAAAAAGAGAAACTTGACTATTATAAAAAGAGGGGGAATTACGCATGGAAACACGGGGAAAAAATGCAATAGCAGAGGAAAGTAAAAAAGGTGCTGACACTGTATGGAGACCCTTCAAAAGGAAAAGGGATGAAAATACGTAATATGCAAGAAGACATGGGAAAGAGAGGGTTGAGCAACACATAACTTAATATACGTACGGCATCAAAGAAGAGGTGAAGGAGTCAACTCAGCTAAATTGGAGGGGAAGTGGTTTAGAAGAGGATAGAAAAGAAAACAAATGCGCCGCAGATGGTGTGGGCGGGGGGGGCTATTTACAAAACTAACAAATGTGAATGGGGGGTCGGGAAAAGGGGAGTTGGTCATAATCTACGGAAGGGATAACGGGAAAAAAGACACCGTTTGGAGCTAGGGAAAGTCGGCGTCGGGAGGCGCCGCATTTATCGTTTCGGGGCGGAAAGGTTGGAAGAAAGCAATCTACTTTAAAAAAACTGGCTATTGAAAGGGGGGAAAAGGTTGAAAGAAGAAAAGATCCGGAAGTGGGGGGGCTCCGGGGGGGGGGGAGGTTCGTACTTGAGGGGCAATTGTGCTACGCCCGCTAGAGGGACTTTCCCTGAAAAGTTTCCTGGATTGGGAAAATTAGAAAAACAGACACCCAAGATTTTAAATGAACCTTTGCGGAGAGAAATCTCCCACCACGCTTGCAAAGGTGAAAGGGGACCTCTGAGGTATCTACCAAAGGACAACTTTCAAATGCCGTGAGGCGCAGCGAAAGGGAAGGGACATGGGAGATGGTGGTGGGGTGCCCCTACCAAGAATTGGGTGCGAAACCGCATTTTGGAGTACCAAAGAAAAGGGGAGGGGGGAAATTTTTGAAACGCACCTGAAGGAAGGTGCACATTCCGCCGGGTAAGTGCTCTTTTGGAGTAGACCACAGAAAAAGAGAGAGAAAACAAAAAAAAAACGAGAGGGGAAAAAGAGAAGAATTTGATGGAAACAGACGGAACAGGGAAATATTCTGACTCCGTCCTGGGAGGGAAACTCCAAAAAAAAAAAAAAAAAAAAAAAAAAAAAAAAAAAAAAAAAAAAAAAAAAAAAAAAAACAAAAAAAACAAAAAAAAAAAAAAAAAAAAACCCACCACAGGATTTTTCTTCTTCCGGACAAATGGGTTTTTAGAAAGGGAAAGAGACCTGGAGGGCTTGAAAAGAACAAGGTAGACCAAGGGTCGAAAATAGAACAAATTCATGAAATTGTATTGGGAAAACAACATACATATAAATTTACCTGGAAAAAAGATGAAAAAAAAAAGGGAGGGAGCTGAAAATAGGGCTACATATCCGAAATGGGGAAAAGGTAATAGGGTTGGTATAGGCCCAATCAAGGAGAGTAAATCCTCACCGGAAGAAAAAATGACAGAAATTAGCGAACCATGGAGTCAAAAAAAAGGGTCCGTTTTTCAGGGGGGGAAAAATAGGAATTTCAGATTTTGGCAGCTACTTGGGAGCTCAAATATCGAAAACTCTAATTGGGAAGGGCGACCAAAAGATCTGCCGGAAAAGGAGGGGGAGAGGATCCGAAAATCTAAACCGTTTAACCTTAGCAGAATTAGAACTCTAAAAAAAAAATGGGGAAGCCACCACTTATGCGTTTATGAAAAACCCCAGGTACCAAAAGAAAAAGCTCAGAAAGGGGGGGAGGGTGGCTCGTGTAATAAACATCGACTACAGGGGGGGGAGGTCGTACTTGAGGTCCCATGCCATAAGGATTTGAACACCTGAAAAAACTGGATGTTTGGGGGGGGGGGCTGTTCAAAGACTGCAGAAAGAAAGGGGCTGAGAATTTCGTAGAATGGGAGTCAATGAGTGAAAGTGATACTCATTGTTTTCCAGCCCTACGTTAAAGTTAATAAAGGAAAACTGTTCTGTGTTACAAAGGAGGGATGACAGGGGGGGGGCAGGGGTAGGAAAAATAATTTTTATAGGGCTGAACAGGATTGCAACGTAAGCTCTTGTGCGTTGCCAGATCCCGGGGTGATCCGTAAAGATTCTTCGGAGGGAAACGGGAAAGGGTCCAAATCCGCCAAAAACGATATTAATAGCTGTAAAGGCGATGAAAACCGACCTCATCATGTTGACGGCGATCAAAGTTGGGTTTCTACTGTCAATGGAAACAGAAAAAGGGGGGGAGGACACGGGGGGAAAATGGACAATTCTTTGTTTGATTACCTGACGAAAATAAGGGATGAGTCACAAAGGCGGCGAGGCTTGGGAGAGGGGATGTGGTTGATTCCGAAGGTCAGCGCGGTGAGGAATGGTCATAGGCATTAACTGTACGGAATCAAAAGAAATGTATCGCGTGGCTGTCCATAAAGCACAAAAAAGTAAGGGGGTAATCCTACGGATGCGGGGCGAAGAGATTTGAGGGGAAAAGAGGAAGGTACATGGGGGGGTGAAAACACTTGGTGGTTTTTCCATTGGCACTTTACAAAATATGTATTAGCCAGTAGGGGAGGGGGGCAGGAAAGAAACCCTTTTTCTTCAGAAATTTACAGGCTTGGGTCAGGGGTTAAGTTTGCTGTCGATTGGGTGGGGAGGAGGGGGAGCAAAGAAAGGGAACTGGTCAGTCTGGAGGCACTGAGTTCTTGGGATATTGTTGGCGCCGGATAAAAGAGGCGAGTCAAAAGGCATTTTCCAACGATTGCACCTCTCATTAAATACGTGGAGGAAATCACCCAAAAAGCCGGTGGATTCGCGGATACGTTGGTCTGGAAGGGGAAACAAAGAGAGCCATTCTTTTCAAAAAATAGGGTGGGTTGCAAGCGTCTTATCAACAAACTGACTTTGGGGGGGGGCAGTGAGGGAGGGGGAAGGGGAAGAGCAGAGTGATTCAGAGAGAAAGGCACGTAATGGGGGAACCAAGAAACTTTTCGTAAAACTCCAAAAATAGATGAGGCGATGGACCATCCCGGGTCGCCATTATTGGTTGGCAGATAGTTCACCAAGGCTGCAAGAGTGAGAAGAATAACATTATAAAAAAAGGTGGGGGTTTTCATCGGCAAAATGGGCGGGTGGGTGGGACCATGCCGATTTATACAAGGAGTAAGTAAAAATAATGACTAAACGAGAATTACAGAGAAGGTTTTTTTGCTGGGGGGGGAAAAAGGAGGTTCGGAAATAAATCGGCCTGGTCATGCTGGGGTAAAACAGACAGGTCAAAGGGCCACAAAAGGGGGGACGAGAACCAAGACAAAAATGCTAAAAGGCATGACCACTCGAATAGGAAGTACAACGCGTAGGGGGGTTGTGAGGAGAAAAAAGAGGGGAATTCGCATTGTGCAAGCAAAAGAAAACAGAAGTTTTAAGTTCAAACAAAAAGAAGAGGGTCAGCAGACGGCGAAATAAATAAAAACATCATTAGCGAAAAGGGAACGAGGGGAAGAAGGAGAAAAAGACAAGAAAGAAAATATTACCTTTCGTATAAAATGGAGCATGAACCACGCTACGAATAATCACCGGGCTTACGTTCAACCACGATTACGCATATTACTGAAATGCAGACTGAAAAATATTACTTTGCCAAAATCACATCACAAAGGAGCGATCGAAAAACAAGAGGTAAAAAAGGCATGGTTTGATGGGTCAAAGGAGGGGGGGGAAAATTTGAGTCAGGGGTTTCGGTATGAGTAGGTTCAATAATATTTCCATCCGGTGAGATACGCTAATTCTGTGGGTGCTGTGAGGAAGATAGGACCAGGGCAGGGGAGGGGAGAAGAATGGAGGAATACGAAGGTACTATTGACATGAAATATGTACAATCGAGAAAGGGTTTAAGGAATTGGAGGATTTTATTCTTAGGGCTTTTTATGAGGTTTCGTCGCAGGCGGCGGACAATTAGTTGGGGGAGGGTAAACGAAAACTACACTGCCCGCGGAAAGGGGTGGCGTGTCGGGGGGGGTACTGAGTGGGGTAAAACCGATTTTGAATGAATCCTCACACCTTGGGTGCCGGAATTAGTGTCATGATGCGGGAAGAAATTGGGAAAGGGGGGTCGATGGTTGCTGGGTCGTCAATGGGGGGTGGGCACTGGCCTTAGGTTTTGAGAGGACCGCCTGAAGATTGAACGAAAAAAGACATACAGCAGCAAAAACAAATCTGGAAGGGAGAGAGAGAAATCCTTTTATTTCAGTTGAGATTAAACGAAGTGGTGCGAGAACCTGATTTTGGGGGGGGGAAGATGAAAAAAAAAGGCAGTGCTTCGTAAGGTAAAAATGGGCTCAACCTCTTTGGGAAGATCTGTTGGAGAAAAGAAAAAGTGTAATAGGGGGATGGGGAAATCACCGTCATCGTTTTGGAGTGAAGAGGAAACCAATGGGAGGAAATAAAATGGGAATGGAATATAATTCTATTTCTCGAGAATCATATCAGACGAAGAATTCCTAAATCATGGCACCCACAGTCAAGGGGAAGAGTGGAACCACAAAAGAGAAATAAGGGAGTTTTTTTGCTGGGCGTCTTACGCTAACACGCAAAGGTAGAGAATCAACCCCGGCTGGAAAGGGGTGATGAGAAAAAGTAGAGTAAAAAGGAAAGTATGATATTGGCTCAGGGAAAATTACGGGTTTGGAAAAGCGCAAACAAAAAAGAGCACAAAACTACCGGAGAAAAGGAAGGGGCTAAGACTGCTTGGTGGCAAAAGGCACGCCACCAATAAAATCAAAAGGAAAAAAAAGGAAAAGAGCAAAGTAATTATATTGAAAAAAGTGTGGGAAGAAAAAGAAAAGTGTCATGAATTATATCGTACTTAGTAGGGTCAAAGGGAAAAAACAATTGGGGCCCAAACGTTCTTTAAAAACATCTCTCAGCGGACTTTTAAGAAGGGAAGGGTGATCCAGCGCAAAGCCCGTATACTGGCAATTACCAGAAAGGGGGGGGCAGGAAAGGAAAGTATAAAAAATGACAACTGAACTAAAGAAAGAAATTGATGCAACAATTCTCTGCTCAGGGGGAGAAATCATTATTTGGGGGGAACAGATTTGTCATTAGCTAGCAAGACAACAAAGAAAGTTTGGAGTTGTCCCTGAAGACAAAAATGAAGTTGATCTATCTGCAAAAGGATGGCGGAGGGAGAAGGAGCGGCTTCTTTAAAATTAATATAGGGTCCAGAACAACTGGGAAAAGAAATCACTGAAATTCTCACCTAGACCAGGGAAACTCGTGGAGCTCTTACGTCATAACTACTTGCAGCAAACTCAACGGAAAAGAAAGGAGGGTTGGGTCATCCTGAAAAGGAAAAAACCAGATGGGTCACAAATCGCCGGAGGCCCGAGAAAATGACCTGAAAGAGTCATCTTTTCAAACCAGATTAAAGTGAGAGCCAGTAACTACTGAAGAGGAAAAGAAGAACTGGGAACTATATCTTCAGAAGAATGAAAACCATACAGAACGAATGCAGGTACGGCCAAAATCAACTTGAAGAATCCTAAGTAAACAGAATTCAAAGAAAGGAGAACGATGGGGGTCTACACAGGGGATATAAACCGGGAACAGCTGATGGGGAAGGGGAGGGGAGAATTAAAAAGGCAATTGGGGTTTTCGGTAGTAGAGGGTGAACATAATAGAGGGAATAGGGGCCTCCCGGGGGTTAGGGAAAGGGAGGCTAAAGAGGTTGTCGTCACGGACAATCGTTCGGGCGAACGATGAAGGACCAATTCTCCGGGTCAAAATGGGCTATAGAGAAGGGTGCGGAGGGACCAAGAAATCGGATTTGGGGGTTGTCAGGGGGCAAAGCAGGAAAGGAAATGGGCCATGTTACTAAGAGCGTGTTTTTAGGCCGTGCGAAGTTACGAAAAAGTTACTTTGACAATTCTAACCACCAAACGCACAAGGAACGGGGCCGGATTGTGCCTATGTGAATAGCTCAGCTGGATAATGCAGAAGGGAGGAATTTTGATACGGGACAGGCAGGAAGAAAAACGTACAGTTCACGCACTGGCAAAGCAGGATTGAATTGGAAAAGATTGCCGACCCTCTGGAAGACTAGTTTTGTAGACCAGCCGGGACAATAAAACAGGATTTTGAACTGGAGCCTAGTAAGGAGCGGGTCACGGATGCAAGTCTATGGTGTGGGCGCACAGAAGAAACTCTCACCACCACAAAGAAAATAGATATGGGGGGAGGGAAAGAAACACGCAAAGAAGGAAAATGAAATCAGAAAGCTGGCTTACCAGGGGGCGTGTCAAAGGTATTGCGTCGTCCACTGCTGGGGTAAGGAAAAAACGACGGGAAGGGTCAAGACTCCCAATTATCTTTGGATAATGCGCACGCATCATTTAAAGGGGGGGGGATCTGGGGCCATGCGGAAAGATGAAAAAGTGGGAACAACATAGGCAGGATAAAGAAGAGCGATTGGGCAAACGCATGTTCATTTTAAATTTGGCTGGTAGGTGGGGGTTATAATGGCCCATCGAAAGGGCGTAAGAGAACATGCAGCAACAGAGGGATAGACATGCCGCAATGATTAAGCCACCAGAGCAAAAAGAAAGGAATAGGACTTTGGATCTAGGAATTCATTTCAACGTCTACTGGGCACAAAGAGGTCCCGCCATGAAACGACGGGCACAATCTCTGCCGTAGAAAAGCCGGTTCTGTGTCCCAGGAGGAAAGTATTAAGCGACAGGTATCGGAACCACAAAAGAAGGAATCAAAGTATGTGCGTTGGATAGCCAGCAAAAAACTGCCCATTTGGTTGTGCCGGTTTATACGACGTGTGAAGAGGCGGCCATGCGCGTTTAAATGGCCTGGCAAATATAAGGGACATTAGTGGGGGCAGGCGGGCCAAGGAATTAAGGGGTGGAGATAGTTCCTATAGGGGCCCAGGGGGGGGGGGAAAAGGGTAGCGAATGCTCTCCATTGTCAATCTGAGATCATGTGTTGACACATACCTTGTATGTTCTGAGCCTCTTGGCAGTTTGTACCATGGGGGGGGGGAGAAGGAACTTCTTGGTAAGGATGAGTGACATGCGTGAAGATTGCCTGCACTGTATTTGCGCCTTTCCACGGTATATCTACCGTGATGGTACATAAAAAGGGGAAGTGGAAGTGTTTTATGTCAGCTGAACCGATTTAATGCTTGGGTTGCAGGGCAACGCCGATCCAGGGACGGGCAGACAGTTTTTGGGTTGCAAGTCAAAAAAAAAGGAAAAAAGGGGGGGGTGGAAAAGTGCTAGCGAATAAATCGGTCAAGGTCCAGTAAGTGGGAGCAAACTTGCGCGAGGATTTAATGTTAGAAGGGTTCGAACGGTAAGAAAAGGGGGAGTGAGGACAATTCCGGGGACAACCTGCAGGCGCGCCTGGGTCATACACCAAAAAGTAAAGGAGGTGTTTGCTGAGAAGAATTTTAGTACGCGAAGATTAGTCCGGTCCGTTAATTGGAACCAGGGGGTGACCAGGGGACATGGGGGGGACTAGGGGAAAAAGATAGGTGTTTTCCCATCCGGGAGTTGGAGGTTCCTGGGCTTCAGAATTTCCGTTGAAAAGGGGGGGTATCTGCTGGGGGGGGGGGGGGGTTCGCTTGGTGGCGTTTTGCTTGATGTCAAATAAGCAAGCTCTGGTCATCTGCAAGTGGGGAACTCGTATTCCTTGGGAGAGGCTTTTGGAGGGGGAGGGGAAATACAGTTGAAGACAATAGAGAGATTGCCGTATTCATACTACGTTGTTCTCAAAAATCACCAGAAGAAGGGGGGGATAACTACAGGTATTTGTGAGGGTGCGTGTGGTTTGGGGGATGAATCCACAAAAAAATAATCAGGGTTGAAGAATTTTGGTGTGGGTGAAGCTCACCTGGGGGGCAATTGAAGTACAGATGCCCGTTACTAAAACTTTAAGGGGAGAAGGGGAGGAATCACTTGGAAAATTTAAAGGATTCGCAATTAAGTTGCAGCCCACCAAAAAGGAGGAGTCTCAATTGAGATCACGCATTTTGAGAAAGGAGGGAAAGCAGGTTCGGAGACGTAATTAACCGTACGAAGAATGAAGGGGGGACATCGGCAACAATGGGGGGGGGGTGGAATAGCACAAAATTTCTACAATTAGAAGAAATAAAAGAAGCAGGGCCTCAATGCTATCACTGACGGAAGGGGGGGAAGGGGTAAGTAGTTTTCTTTCAATAAAGGCTGTCAGGAAGACTAGAACTAAAGGAAAATTTTTGGGGTGGGGTGTATGGGGGAGAAGGGGGGGGGGGGGGGTGGGGGGATGGGGGGGGGGGGGTTCGGTTGTATTTGAGATGCAAGTTTTAATGTTAGGGGGGTCGATTTGGGAGGATGTGTTTGAGGGGGGGCTGAAAGGTGAGGAGGTTGGTTTCGGTGCAGAGGTTGGTTAGTGGGGGGAGGGGACAGGGGAATAGTGGTGAGTGAAGGAGGTTGTGAATAAGGATGGTGGTAAACGGGGATGAATTAGTGGGGGGACTAGTTGGTGAGTATGGTGATAGAGGGGAGTGTCTGTTTTTGGGTGATTAGGGGGGCGATGGGGGTGATTTAATCGTTCCCGACCAAAACCATGCCAAAAAAAAAATGATCGACCCATAAAATAAATTAATGACCAATACGGGGCCTCCAACAAAGGGGAAGGAAAGAAAAACGGTTGAAGTCGCCCATGGTAGAAGGAAAAAAGAACGGCCAATGTGTGGGGGGGTTCACGGGAACCCATGAAAAAGGTAAGAAGACGGCGAAACATTCAGAAAAAAAGGGCGAAGAGAACATCAGCTTAAAAATGGTCTCTTGTAACTATATACTTCTCGGCAAAAAAAGGAAAGTCGGAAGCCAGTATGTCCATAGTTGCGAGGGGGGGTCTACCACAGACCGATAAGAATGAAGAAAACGAAACAAAAATTTACTGACAGTATCAACCGAGAAACCTGGGACGTAGTTTACTCACGGAACACAGGAATG
>Ga0179591_1266295_pt1 | contig 13096 bp, 14 predicted proteins | sample CZOMad2_1_08_16f_FD_182891 | JGI IMG/M metagenome (GOLD analysis project Ga0179591, IMG submission 182891) | Vadose zone soil fungal communities from Angelo Coast Range Reserve, California, USA - CZOMad2_1_08_16fungal (PacBio error correction) | ecosystem: Environmental > Terrestrial > Soil >...
GGCGAAAGGAACGGGAGGGAGCAGTATGCACTTGACCGTATATCAGGGAGAAATCAGGAAGTAAGGATACCGACCTCGGTTTAATGGATGGTCCTATGGGGGCCGAATGGGATCAGTGGTCCGCAATTGTATTGGCAAGTTGGGGTGGGATCTTCGTAAGTGAGACAGTAAGGTAATTTCTAACGCAAAAGGTGACTGCAAGGATAGACGAAGGAAAGGGGAAAAGGTAGACCTTTCAGGGGGCGTTGGGTAATGGTCCGTACTAAGGGGGGCAAAGCAACTCAGGGTGAAGAGGGATGGAGAGGGGGGATAGGAATGGGATAGGGGAAAAGGGCAGAAGAAGGGTGACTTTTTCAAAAGGGCAAAATCTGAGATGGAAGGGGGGGCTTCAGTGTCTTATAGACGGGGGGTCCAATCAATGGGGGCCTGGGGGAGGAGAAAAGAAGGGGCTACGGCAACCGGGAAAAACTCAGTTATGAGCAATAGAGGGGGACGTCTAGAAAAAGGGAAAACGATGTAGGAACTTTTAACATCGAGAACAAAAGGGCAGAGAAAGAGAAAAATCAGGTGAAGGAAAGTTGATGACGCGAGTCTCTTCAATAGGGATTTATATTTCGCGAGTGAGAAACAAATGCTACTCGATCCAGAAAACATCTGTCATTAAGGGGGAAACCGCGAACATGGGAGAGGGGGAAGAAAGACGCACAAGCCAGGAAGAAAAAACTTAAAGGCCATACAGAAGAGTCTTGAACTTTAACCAGGGACACAAAGTGGGGGGAAGGAAGGGATCTTGTCGGCGTGTAGAGGGGGTCCTCAATTGTGCTCACGATAAGAAGGATCATGAAAAGAGAGGGAGCTTAAAAAGAGATAGGTAAAGGAATCGAGGGTTAATAACTGCCAGCCAGGGAAAGGTAAAATTTTATTGGGAAGGGGAGGGAAACTCTCTTAGGCAAGGGGGACTTCGCGTAGGGGGAGATCAAACATCAAGTTTCGCCTTGGGAACTTGGCTTCTTGATCTGGGGAAGGAATCATCCGGAGCTCCCCAAGGTTTTGAAAAAAATACGTGACAAAGAAATTCTCAAGGGGAAAGCGGGAAAAAAGGGTCCGTTGTTTCTCTAAAGGACGCACGATTTTTGCGGACTAATAACAGGAACGAGAAAAAGGAGGGGAGGGGCCCTCGCATCGAGGGGTTCCAGGGGAAGTCCTGATGGAAATTCTTGAATTCAAACCGAGGAAGAATCCGAATTTCTCCTCTGGGGAAGGAGTAAGGAAGGACAGGAAAACCTAGAACGGACAGGATTGCCTCGAATTGCTTAAGGGCCAATCACCTTCAGCATGCGATAGAAGAGGAGGTCAAGAATGCAGGGGAAGGAGAAAGAAGGCCGAACGCTTAAAAACCCTAGGATGGAAAATTTCTGGCACCAGAGGAGGGTCGCTAACACGAATATATCATAAAGGGGGTAAACAGGAAAGTGTCTTGCATTAGAAGTTGCCTAACGCCCGGCAATACTAGTCTATCCTCAAGGCCCTGAGTAAAGTCAGTAATGGAGAGAATAGTGACATGGAAAATTAAAAAATGGAGGTTTAATTGAGATCTCCATACACAACAACAAATGGGTATTATTATTAACGAGAAGATCTCCGAAAAGTTCAACAATACCCTTCTCAAACTTAGGAAGCGCCATAAGGAGGAAAAGTGGCTTCGTATGAGCCTCAATGCTCTGCCCAGGGTACTTATGGCCCCTTTTCTTCGTAAGCAACCGAATAAGACCTGATCTTATAAAGCGAGATCACGCCGGTGACGGTAGAGGAGCCAAGACCTTTGATCTAGGGGCAGGATGTTCGTAACTGGATCATCCAGTTCACTCATACTCGACTATTTTGCAGAGCCTCAGTGTAGGAACGTAAGAACAAGTAAGGAGAAATCCGGTCTTTTTATATTGACAGTTAAAGGCCGGAAGCCAGACGAGATTTGGATTTTCCAAGGGGATAGAGAAGAGGGGATCTAAAACCAAGATTTTACCTCATCACAGGAGTGGGGAACCGGGGATCAGGGAGAGGACGAGGCCCTGAAAAAGTGGCAGAGAAGGAATTGAGAGAAAGAGGTTTCAGTAGGGGCCGTCAACTGAAGACGGGAAGGCCGCTCTCTTGGAAGGAATTGTGGATGTTACCCAAAATAAGAGAAAAAAAAGGAGAAAGTTGAGGATCCGAGGGATTCCTGCTCGGTCATTCCCTTTCGAAGGAGTAGGGAAAATTCAAATGCAGCTTCTTACCAATATCTACGAGAAAAGAAAATGGGGGCGCAAAATATGATGAAACATCTGACTACAATTTCGGAAAAGCGTTGAGACCCGAAGTTCGGGAGAATTTAGGTCAACGAGGCGAAGGACAAGCGGTGAGGACGAAAGGTCGGGCCTTTGGCTGAAATGATTTTGGCAATAGGAAGACCCGGAGACAAGAGCAACGAGCTACTTGTGGGGGGGGGCAATACAATTGGAAATCACAAGAACCGACGAAGCTGAGAAGTAGTGCTGAGTAAAGTCTTTTGTTCCCCAAGAGGAGGAAAAAATCGCGGTGATCAAGAGTTCCTGACACTGAAGGTCGAGGACAATCGGAGGGAGGGGTGGAACTCGAAGGAAATAGAAAACCGATGAAGAGATAGGAAGACACTAGGGAAAAGTCTGCTTGTGAGAAAGAGAGTGGCATAAGAAAGGGTCGCTAATGTAACTACGTCTCCAGAGGAAATGCAGCGCGAAACCGATTACTGAGAAGAGAAAAGAGAGACTCTGGGGGTAGCGGGGGAAGAGAAAAGGATTGGAGCACCTTAGGATAAAAACACCAAATTTCTGTCTCGCGGCAAGAAAAATCATCGGGAAAGTATAAATCGACCTTAGGGGAAACCTTTTGAAAGTCACAGGGAAAATCAGTTTACGTAACATTAGACCGTTTTGGGCCTAAAAGATCTCCCTAAAGATCACACGGTAAAAGCTTAGGTGTGCGAGCAAAAGAGAGGCGGCGAAGCATGCGGCTCCATGAAAGGTATTACCGCAGGACGATTCGAATTGGACAGACCTTGCAACCACTTGATCAAAAATAAGGGCAAAATTGGAAAAGGAAAAACAGGACGCGCTCATGGGGAAGGGGCTCTCCGAAAAAAGGCGTACAAAATTGAGGGTCAATACCTTGACAGGTACATGCCCAGGTTATCCTGAAAAACCGGGTTGAATAGAAGATGGGGGCTTGCAAAACAAAGGGAAGATCTTGAAAAGAAAGAACATTTTGGGCTCGTGGGAATAAAAAGAAAAATGCCGCTCATCGTATTAGCATACGGGGGGTACAGTCATTGGAAAGAAGGGGAAAAAGAGGAGTAGGAATGCAATGAGGGCAGGAAAGACTTGCGCCTCGAGTGGCGGGGAGTTCTCTGAGAGCAAAGATCAGATGCAGCGAAGAGACCGGATCTAGACACCATAAAAGGAGAAAGAGGAAGAAAGGGAGAGGAGGCTAATCTTAGAGGGGGGGAGGAAGAGAAGAGCCCCCCACTGGAATACTACCAATACGTTCTCAGATTGAGATAAAGGAAGGGGGGAACATAGGTGCGGGGGGGAAAAAAAAGAAAAAGGTAGAGGCAGCAAGAGGAAAGGAAAGGGAAGGCGGCTGGTTAAACTTGCCTACAGAGTCTAGGGAACCTTAGGGGATGAAGGAAATTGGAGCAGAGGAGAATAATATAGGAAAAAAGGATGGCGATAGAGGATACGAGCGTCTAGTCCGAAGTGAAAGCTGGGGGCGTTGAGAAAGGACCGAGCGCTAGGGAGATCACGGAAGGAGATAAACGTGCCTCTGGGGGCATCTTGACGATTTTCAAAATTTATCAAAGGGGTCGCAGGGTCACATTGGATAGGGCGAGAGACGGGCGACCGTGGGAAGGGAGCAGAATTCCCTTCAAAAAAAACCGGAAAAGGCTCCTGATCAAACCTGAAGAGGAAAAGGGGGCAGATGCTGGTTAAAAGGACGTCTGAGAAAAAGAGTTGGGTCCAAGCAATCGACTGGCCAAAATGTCACTTGGTAAACAGCTGCGAGGCCGTGAGAAGGTGTGAAGGAGTGAAAAATGCCTAATATTGAAGTAGATTCCTAAAACCGCAGAAAAGGGGGGTTTCACTCATGAGAGCAGATCCTAAGAGGAAAAAAAGCGGGGGGTGGAAGATACTGGGAGAAGTCATGGGTTTCCGCACGGGGGAAAGGTTACGGGTCGGGAACGTGTATGTAAACTGGGTTGGAAACACGCGAAAGGAGTCGTCCAAAGGAACAGCATAAGTGGAAGGGAAAGGTAGCGCGGAAGAGGAGGCTAATCTTGAATGGAGTGTGGCAGATATTCTCAAAAAAAAAAAAAAAGAAAAAAAGCAGAAGTCTCACTCAAATAGGACAGCCACATTAGAAAGAGACGAGGGGTGGGAAGCACGAAGCTACCATGGTCTCCATCTGCTGAAACATCCCTTCAGGACGCCAGCGGGAAGTGCCTATGCTTTAGGAACGCATTGATAACAGGGGAAAGGGACGAATGGAATTCTTTTCCTCGGGGGAGAATTGGCCCCCAAGGAGCTTTTGAAGGGGGGGGAAGAGAAAGGAAGTAAAGCGTGAGTGAGAGGGGCGCATCATGATAGGGTATGACCCGTCAAGAAATTTTGTTGAAAAAACGGAGCGAAAGCAAAGGCTGGGGTAGAAGATTATCATTGGGGGGCGTGGGCATCATCGGCCAAAGGGTGGGAAAAAGGGAAACGGCGGCGAGGGAAGAGAAAAAAAAACTTCCTGTAACGTGCCAAATTCCGTCGGAATCTTGGAGAAGAAGGAAAAAAGGTCGAGCAGCAGAAGGAAACCTTTCGCAGAACAAGGACAGTACAAAGGAAGAAGTTTTGAGCGACTGAAGTACGGGTTGTGTCCTAAAATGGACACCATGAAGACATCGGTGTATTGGGGACGGTGGGGGTGCCAAGAGGCCCATGCGGTTAAAGGGGATAGGAGCAGTTGAAAATGGGAGGAATGGAAAGCGGTCTAAGAAAAGGTAGGCATATCCTTCATGAGACAATAGAAAAAATGGGAGGGGTTGTAGTGAAAAAAACCAGTTCTGACTCGAACAGCATGCTGTGCGAGAAAGTAGGAAGGAATTGAGACAGAATTCGAGGGGAAAATCTTACGGGGAGGGACATCTTGGGCATTCCCATGCAGACCAGATTCACCCACAGAGAGAGGGACGATCAAGGAGGAGCAGCGCATGAGGAGAGCGCCTCCTCTCAGAGGGATCAGGCTTTTTAAATTATTTGATGAAAAATGTTCCGCCCGGGGAGGAAGAACTGCTAAGATGTAATCTGGCCTGCCAGGACGTCATACGGCGGCCATAGGGGTCAAAAACAGTGCTTTTGAATCGAGATATCCAACATGGGAAAAATAGAAAAATGAAAACATCCATTTAGAGGAGAAGGCACTCTTCTCCATGCTCGTAAGGTGCCAGTCTTCTACTGGCTTAGTAAAAATGAAGAGAGGAAATGGGATATTGGAAAATGGGCCGAAAGTCAACTAATGGACACTTGGGGAGAGGAGGATCTCGCCGAAGCGATTATCGTATCTCGGCTGGGACACTGAGGCAGGATCGGAGTTTTACTCTTGGCATGAGATGTCCGAATGCACCAGAAAGCCGACAGGGGAAGGGCTCCGCGCGGTGAGCTCATAAAACAAGTTCACCGTGGCCACAAAGACGGGGGGAGAGGAGCTGGCAAAAGACGGGAAGCCACCGCCAGCGAGTGCCTTTCGTTTTAACGGGGGGGGGGGGAGGCTCAACAAGGGGGTCCATATGGTTCACGAGAGGAAAGACAGGAACTCGGGCCGGCAGTGAGGGGAGAAGATGTTGCGGGTTTAACTCCAACCCTGAAAATGGCAAAGAAAAGAATCGATGAAAGGAGGAAGGGACTGTACGCAAATCGGAACAAGGGAGAGTGATGAAAGGGAAGGGATGTTGAGTGTTGGCATGGGGAAAGAGAAGACGTAACAGGGGAGCAATAGCCAACCCTCGTGGGATCTGGACCAGAGGAAGAAGAAAAATTTGGAGAAGAGGTTTGTACATTCAGAAAGTGGATAAGTGGAGAAGAGACCAGGTGAAGCTTATTGCGCCGCATTGGGGGGTAAATAGAGGGCATACCAGATATTGAGACGATTGGGTAAAAAGAGCTGTCAATGAAGAAAGGAGGCCTTGAAGTTAACAATTAGCCGAACAAAGTGAAGAGAGGGAAAAGTTGGAGAACAGTCGGAAATGTAAGAAAAAAGAGAAGGAGATAGGCCTTGTTCTGGGAATCGGAAGTTGCTTTTTCATGAAGCAATCTTCTCCATTAAAGGTGCTCACGAAAGGTGGGGGTGCCTAAAGGCAGTGAGGCGTTAGCTTGTGGAAAAAAAGGAAAAGAAGGAGAAAGCAACAGATGGAGAGAGAGGGGAAAAGAGTCACGTCAAAATTTAGAGGTCGGGGGGAGCTTGGTGAGGGAGATCTTGTGTGGACACGTAAATGGATACTCTTCATGAAATGGCGGGGAACCCTGGGAGAATGGAAGAGAGACTAAGGAATACTCTTTTTTGGAAAAGGGGGGAAGATCCGATGAGAATTATCAGATCAAATTACATTTCATGGGGATTCGGTTGGGGGGGGAGGAGGAGAAAAAAATCAGTTTAACAGAGGAATAGAAACGAGTGGAAAAAGGGATGGGGTTAAAGAAGTTGAACATTTATCGTAACCGTCATGGGAAGGTTGCTACAAGAACCATCGGAATAAAAACTACTCGTAAAAAAGGTAGAACATGGCAGTCTTACCATTAGAAGCAAAATTGGGCTCAGGTCGGCTAAAATTTAACGATTCGTGAAAGAAAGGGGCGCATTACCAATTTTATGAGTCACAAAAGTGATCAGGGAAGAAATCGACCCCAAAAAAAAGAGGGTTATCGGCTGTGGGGGAACGAGAGAACGCAGTCGCGAGGGGAGAACTGCTCAAGCCGGTTTTTTCCATTTCGCACTTTAAGTGATCTGGGGGCGAGATAGGAATTGTCAGAATGGTAGGAAAAAAAAGGGCAGGGAGGAAGAGATGTTGCACGTACAAGACAACACGGTTCACTAGAAGCTTATAAGAACCTTCAAACAAGGCAACCTGAGGAATCAAAAGTCGGTGAGAAAGGGGGTGCCGAGCTTAAAAGAAAAATGTTGAGTGAGGGGGGGAAAAAACGTAGCAAGATGGGAGATGGGAGGGAACTGTGGCGAGGGTCTTGCCTGACATATTCACCGGAAGGAACTGGATAAGTCTAAAAAAACACAAGGAGGGAGGACTAAAAAGAGAGTGAGCTACATCTGACGAGAAAAAAAGAACCTACAGAGAAAAGGAAAAAAAAAGGGGAGGAGGGAAAAGGATTTCATCCCATAGTGCACTGCAACGATTCGGCACTATGGTACAAAGGGGGTTACTAAAAAAAAAAGACTAGGAAAGAAGGAATTGGTGTTAGACGTTTCGGCACTGGATAGGGAACACGGTGAAAGTGGCTTAGGGAAGAGGGAGCACAGTATCAATGAACTGGTCGGCAAAACAAATACTCCTGGATTCTCGAATCCGAGAAAAAGAAAAAACAATGAGGAGGGGGAAATTGAGAACAGGGAGGAGATCTCGGAAGTATCCGACAATGGATGACAAGGAGGGGGGGGGGGAAGGGACTGTTCCAGCAATCCAAGGTGTCGCAAGTTAGGAAAAAGTGGTTATAACTTCGCAGAGAGGTCAAAAAAGGGGCGAGAATCATCAATTTAGGGGGTGGTCAAACAATGCCATTAGGTTGAGAAAAGAAGAAAACTAAGAGCCGTTAAGAGCAGGTTTTTACCTTGGAAAGGGGTGGGGGGGGGGGGCATGAGGACACACTGGGCATCTCCAAATTCACGTGCGAAAATTTTGAACTAGGGGTTAATGAAGGGGAAAACATCCCTTCTAGGGGGGGACGGCTTACAAATGGTACTCTGATGAATGGTGGCGGAGGGGGACCGGGGGAGGAAGGCAATGTGAAAAGGGAAAAATGGGTAATTAAAACCATTCATGAAACGCGGAAAAAAGCGTAGAGAAGGGAAAAGTAGAGGGTACTAGAAGGGTGCTATTTAAAAGAGTTGATGGAGGTTCAAAAACTATCTCGCATATGGAAACCAAAAGGAGAATATCCAGAAAGAGGAGAAGTTTCAAGGTTAAGAGGTCCGCATCTTGCGGGGGGATTGGGGAAGCGGTTCAGACCCCACCTCTTGCAACGCCATAGGAGGAACCTCAAACTGACTCTCTAGGAAAGGCCATCGGAGCAGATTATACATCACAAGACAACATAAACTTTAAAATCGGGAGAGCGAGCTGGGGTTCACCGAAAGACTTAAACAAAGTTATCAAATAGATGTGAATTCGTGGGAAAAAATGAAAACATAAAGAGGGGGGGGATCAGAAGGCAATCATACACGTTGCGACATCGTTAAAAAGAGGGAGGAAAAAAAAATAGAGGGGAATAAGTGAGGGAGAAAAGCGAAAAGGCGGTGACTCCATAGGATGACTTTTCTTGCTTGGGACCATTGGGAAAAAGAAGACGCGCCGAAAGGGGGAGGGTCTATTGCGCTGACATAAAAGGCTTTGGGGGAAGGAGAAGGGGGAGAAGGTAATAGGTATTTCAGAAGGGAAGGCAATCATCTTCGGGGATCAACTCAACATTGAAATTGGAGGAAAATGTCACCCCAGTGCGAGGGGAGGAGAAAGGGTTTTCCGGGGTGGGGGTGGCCAGGTACGCATGAAGCATAAGGTTATGAAGTGACGAACTACAGTGATAAAGGAAACGAAGGACAGGAGGTCTGAAAGAGGGGGGGAAGAGGGTCCACCCAGCCTGCTGATGGTCGGGGGGTCTGGGGAAAAAGACCTCAGGATGAAAGAATCTAGTTAGAGTGTCCAGAAAAGGGGAAATGACATCACGCAGGAACAGCAGTACTTTGTCAGACCAACTTTCAGTGAATGGCTCAACCTCTCAGGTAACCTCATTAGACGGGGGGGGAATGCAGCCCCCGAACAATCAAAGCGATAGAGGGAATAAGGGGCGGAAGCCGGAGAAGATGAGATCTTGCTTCTGCGCCCTAATCGATAATAAGTGTGTGCCTTTCTTGCCGCACGTAGGGGACTGAGAGCAAGTGGGAATCGCGAGTAAAAATGACTAAACCGCGGCAGAAGTACGTTCGTCTCGCAGGAGAAGCTTACTTAAAGCGAATGGGGGTTTTTTAGAGACCGGGGAGAGGAGAAAAGGGAGAAAAAGATCGACAAGAACCATTTTGAGACTCTGGGATCTCAAAAGAAAACGACGGGGAAGGGTCCAGATTTTCAGACTTCTCCAGAGCAAAAAGGGCGGAAAGCGGGCCCTGTGCAGGGACTACAGCACCGAGGGAAGCTGGGAAAAAGCGCCCGAAGAAAAATCATATCATACTTATCGGAGGAGGGGGGAAAAGGGGTAGGCAGTCCTGGAATGGAAGGGGGTAAATCTCTACTAGTTCCTCTAATTCATATTGAAAGAAATTCGAAAGGAATTCTTTCGTGAGAAAAAACAGAAGAGTCATATTGGCTCAATGAAAGGTAGAGGTTGCTCGGGTTTTACTCAGCATTTCAAAGTAATGGATTCCCCTTTAGGCATAGATTAGGGGAAAACGAGATAAAAAGGGCATAAAGGGAGGGGAACTGGTGAACACAGTCATGGGACCGTCTTTCACACTCCAGAAAAGAATAGCTGAAAATGGAAAAGGGGCGGCTTCTGAGCAAATAATATAGAGGGAGAGGTAACTCTATAGAGCCGATGGGGGCCGGGACCGTCTCATAAAGGTAACCTTTAAGGAAAGGAGCGGCAAAAAGACCAAAAATGAGGCGGGACATCGAAAGAAGAGAAAAATTTGGGGGCGACACTCGTTAATGTGCTAAAATAAAGACAGGAAATTTCTCGCTACCCAAAGGGTGTAAAATAAGAATACAAAGGGGGAATAGTTGGAGGAAAAACCGCTTCAGGACGCTTCGGACGTTTTGGCCTAAAAATTAGGGGAAAAAGCGGATACAAGAAAAGCACCGGATAAGTTGGGGGCTAAACGAAGAGTCAGAGACCTTGAAGTGGAGGAGTGAATTTGGGGGCTGTCATCTCGAAAAACAAGAGAGGCTCATGTGTCTCGGTTATCACACACCACTAATTGAAGCCAGGAGGAGGCCATGTGGGTCAGGGGCTGTGGAACCAGGGGGTGGGGGGGGGGGTGGGGGGGGGGGGGGGGGGGGGGGGGTGGGGGTGGGGGGGTGGAGGGGGGAAAATACATCAAGGTATTAATCAACACTTCCAATTAAGGAAATGAGGACTCTTCGCTTGCGAGATTGGAAAATGTCGCTCTGGGGGGGAAAAGTCAAAACACCTGAAACAGTATTCACTGGGGGGGGAAGCGGCTGAACACTACTTGAAGAAATCGGTGAAAAGTGGGAAGGAGACGCATGTAAGAGGAGCGTCCAAGGGGACCAGCCGGAAGAGAGGGGGAGAGGAAACCATCATCGGGCATTTAATCCACACGGATGGAAGGAAGGGGGGAAAATGCACATGGGAGGTCACTGCGAAGGGGATAGGATCTATGCCAAAGATACTGCACCGGATCAATTGAAAACGACTCGGGCAAAAATCTGGAAGTTGACAGGAGAACTAGGTCATCATGGAGGAGAATGAGGTAGGGGAAAATACAGTCGCATCGGAAAAATGTCAAGACCCTTGTGTCGCAACAGGCTTTGGAAAAAGTCGAATACGAAACATCGGCAGTGTGCCGATATACTAGAAGGAAAAGGGAGTCCCTGGGAAAAGAAGGTCATGAATTCTCCTTGGGATAGGGAAGTTGCAGAGAAGGACTGAAGGGAGTTATATGGAAAAAGGGGACAGACCAAAATTGAGCCTTGACCCCGAAAGGAAACCGGAAAGTGAAAGGAATCCAGGCAAGAAAAATGCCAAAAAGACCGTCTTTACGGATCGTACATGGGGTTGAAGGGGAAGATAGTGGCCACGCAAAGGGACCTTGTGGGGCAATTGTCTCCGAGGATGGAGGGAAGAGGGGGAGAGGGGGAGATAACAGTATTCATCCTCAGAAGAAGGAGATACTGCAAACACCAACACACGGGGTATGGACCGTCTAATGGGCGGGAGGATTATCTCCAGGATGATCTGAGAGAAAGTCACTCAGACCATAAAGAGAGGAAAGAAGGGAAAGCCAGCGATTTCAAAATAAAGGTGGTCGGTCGATTTTCCAAAAGAAAAGTAATATTCCACAATAGAGAGGGGGGGGAAGGGCGGAAGGGGGTAAAAGAAGTCAACATAAGGGATGCTGAACGTTCAAGGATCTTCGACTTCACTTTCAACCCAGATATCAGAAGGAGAGAGGAAATGAAGGAGAAGGCAACAATGAAATTTGAGACAGTGCTCAAGTCACGCTCTCGTCGGAATCCGTTCAGTTTAAAAGCTCGTGGAATTGAGGGGAAGAAAGTGTTCAGAAGGGGGGGAGGGGTGACACGCAGGGAGTGCCACATTTTTTATAAATCTTCAAGGAAGTATGACAAGACGGGAATTAACGCAATAGGGGGGAAAAGAGGCACGTCTCGGTCGTTGGACTTATTATTTTCAGTTAAAAGAGGGGGGGAAGGGGGAATCGGGAGAAAAACGGGGGGACTAGAAAAAAAGAAGTGAGAAAGGTCGAAAGCTGTTAAAGGTAAACTTTGGCAGAAAAGACTTTTGGGTCGGGGGGTGCCGAGTACTGCGTGCAGGCGCGAGAAAGATCTGTGGGTTGGACGGGGAATAGATAAAGGCAGCTCCTGCAACGCTTAAAAAGACTTATCTTAAAGCAAAAAGAATCGGGGGTTTTCCTCTAGGAAGTGACGAAGTAGCGGGGTTACGATCGAAGTTCAGAGTGCAAAAGCGAGAGAACAAGATAAGGCCTTACGTGTGGGAGGGGGGGACCGCTATCTCACTTCATTCGGGAGGGTATTGTGCTACACAATCCCGAAGGGAAGCCGGCATCGGCAGCATTCCCCATAAAAAACGGGGGGGTGAAGAACAGGGAGGCAAAAAAGGGCGTGAGAAGGGGGGGGGGATAAGGCAAAAACCTTTCCGACCCTCCTGTGGAAGAGGGGATGTAGAAGCCCGAATTGAATCACAGGGAACTTCTCGTCAGGTAGAAACCCCAAAGGGAGAAATTGGTGCTAGAAAGGAAGAAAAAGAAAGGTCTTATCACGATTGGGCTTGAGAAAGCTATCATCCTTGAGGCCCTCGGAGGGGAATGCGACAGAAGACGTCGTTTCTTAGCATCTTTCAAGTCAGAAGAAGAGTAGGAAGGTTGAGGGAGTGAGGACTGTGAAAAGCTGAAGAAGAACCGGGTTCGTTCGAAGGTCTTCCAAAGAGTACTGGCGAGAGAAAAGCGGGCATCGGTTATCGAAAAAAGTTAGAAGATGTGAGTAAGAGACATCAGCTTTGGGAAAGACAAGGGAAAATTTAGCACCCTGTTGTGTCCTTGCCCCAGGCAGAGGGATCGCTGTGGTGATCCAGGGGGTGTTTGGGGGGGCGAGAAGAGAGGGCATAGAAACGGAGTTGTACAAAGGGGCACTTCTTATGGCAATGAAATTTCTAGGAACTGAACCTAAAAATCGATCCTCTTCGAAAGATTCAAAAGCTGCCTGGACGACCGGAGAAGAGGGAAGGGCTGGGGGGAAGGGAACTTACTGAAGTGCGGCTCCCCTATAATCTTAAATCCAGGGAAAGCGACTATGGTAAAGGGCTCAGGCCAATCAAAGAGGCAAACAAGGAAGACAGTGGAAAATGTGCAAAAGAGGACCTCCCAAAAGGAGGGAGCAACTCTCTGGAGGACGATAAAAAAGATATCTCCCAATAATGTGGGGAAGAGAGAACAAAGGGACACTCACTTGGGGATCTCGAGGCCTCAGACTAAAGACGCAAAAAAGAAAGATCTGCCAACGTGCGACCGGAAGAAGGGGGGGGAAATAACTGATGAAGTGTCT
>Ga0179591_1160014_pt1 | contig 13095 bp, 11 predicted proteins | sample CZOMad2_1_08_16f_FD_182891 | JGI IMG/M metagenome (GOLD analysis project Ga0179591, IMG submission 182891) | Vadose zone soil fungal communities from Angelo Coast Range Reserve, California, USA - CZOMad2_1_08_16fungal (PacBio error correction) | ecosystem: Environmental > Terrestrial > Soil >...
AAGGCAGCTATGTAATTAAGCCATTTTATGTCCACAGAACGATACTCGCCTTCTCGAACGCAGAAGACCCATGGGAAGGAGAAAGCCTTGTGGGGGAACGAAACGTCCTCACTCTTAGGTCTCGGGGAAGGGTGCGTCTGGCAAAATGTCGTTCTGCGCGTACAATCAAGAAAAAGTGAGGCCGGAGGGGGGGTGAAAAAAAAATGTTGGTACTAAGAGGGGGGTGCGAAGTGATCGGGGTGATGATGGATCTTTCACAGATGAGGGAGGAGAAGGGAAGAAAAGGGGTCAACAACCCAAAAATCTGAAATCAAGGCTAAAGCTCAGGCCGGTCCGCAAAGCGGGGGGGCAAACAAAGGTGACGTGGAGCGTCAAGGAGGACTCTTGAGGGGGCGCGGTTAAACAAACGACACAGGCAAATTAACCTAGACAGAACGGTGGGGTTGTTTTGTGGGTTTTTTCGGAGGCTTTGAAAGGGGGGGTATAGAAAGCTGGTTTGGGGTCACTGAGCTGCTCCTAGAATCCCTACTCAAAAATGAGCTTGACTGAACGAGCATTACCTAGGAGACGGGGGAAGATCGAAAAAACTAGTAATAGAATCAGGGGGTTATTGGACGGTCCAATCTGAATGGTAACTATTGAATTTTGGCATTATGACAACAGCCGGAGAAGAAAAAACTCAAGAGAAGCTTTTTTGAGGTAACTCTAGCTTGTTGGAGGATGTAGGGATGTTGGAATGGGGAAAGCAAACTTGAGAGGTCAAGAGTCCTATCTATACGACACTGAGGAGAGTCGGTGACTTGAAAGAGGGGGGAAAGCTAAGAAATTGAGCCCAATTAATTGGGGGGTCCAGAACTATACGATGGGGCGGATTTATCAGCCATCCTAATTAACTGGTCGAAAGGTGCATTGGGAGGATAACTCCAGGTGGCGGCATCGGGATCAAACGGAAACTTGGACACCTTGGGTAAGAATTCTCCAACTACCGGGTAAAAGTTTTGCGCTGTTACAATTGAAGAAAGGTTGGGAGGGAAACGAGGGTGGCACACAGGAAGTAACCCTTCTTAACATGCGGTGGGGAGGGGGTGAATGGAGCCTGGCCGGGAGGAAACATCAAGGTTACCTCATGGAAAAACGGCACCCTACCAGTGGTGCAACACGGGAAGACACAGCAGCAGGGTGAGTTGGGGCAACTGGGGGTGATTCTTTTTTCGGATTTGGGTGGGGGGATTTTACAATGCCGTTAAACTGGTGATAACACATGGAACCAAAAACCCGCCCCAAAACCAACACAAAAAAAAAAAAAAACCACAAAACACAACTGCCAACGGGAAGATGAGTACCAGGAACTCGCAGTCTTGCTTACGGAAGGCGGGCAAGGTGGAGAAAACTGTATATGGGGGGTCTGCAACTAATACCAAGCGATCCGGGGTGGGTTGGGGCCTCGAGACAACTTTTTTCTGGCGGAGGGTACTGAAAAAATGTGCGACACGCGGGACATGATTTTCCTTAAACACTTGAGCCGTAGTTCACACAAAATGAACGGCTACAGGTGCCGGGTATGGAAAAAGTAGGGAAGATTGACGGGCGTCTGTGGTTTAACGAATTGTGTGATCGCCTCTCAACGAAAAGGCGGTTCTCAGCCAAGTTGCACGTAAGGGAGGGAAGAACAAAAATGTTTCAAGGAAAAAGGATTGTGCGGAGGGTGATGGGAAACGGAGGGGGGCGGGAGTTTGGAGGGGGGTAGGAGGGTGGAGGGGAAGGGGTTACTCGCAGGGACGGATACTGGCAATGATAAGTAATGGAGAATTGGTTTGGGGGGAAGGCAAAAGTCGAAGGAGACTGGCGGTGGAGGTGTCAAGGATGGGGACGGAATCATGAAAGACAGGAAATACAAGTACCTCGAAGTCTCTAGAACAAAGTCAGGGGAGAAGGGGGGACAGGCAGCGATGGCGCGGTTTCCTGACCACCTTTGGGGTGAACCTTAAACTTTCCCGGGGTGGTACGTCACAGACTTTGGCACCAGCACTGGGGTTGTCACGGAGGGGCCTCGAAAAAAACAGAACGGGAAATACGCTCATCCCCGTCCGGCGCTCGCTTCCTTAAGATATAAAGAAACTGAGCAAAGGTGACAGAAGCAGAGAAGGGGAAAGTGCTGGTGAGTGTACTTCATACAAAACGACGGCGAACTGTGACGCTAGCAAACAATGGTACAGAATGGGCATCGGGGATAAAGCAATCCGAGACTCGGGTACGTTTGACATCCTGCTCAAGAGTAGTGATTAACCTGGGTCTCATACGGGGGGTGAGCCATCTCTGTTAGAGGGAATCAAGAAGCCCGAGGGTGGTAGGGGAGCGAGTGGGGGATGTCCCGAGTTATCTGGCAAGAAAAAGATAGTCAGGGGGGAAAAAAAAACCGTCGGGGCGTGGGGAGGAAAACTCTTCAGCATCATAAGAGAAAGAGTGAAAGATCCGTCACAAAGCGGATTGATGCATGTCGGGGAAAATGGGGTGGGGGGCCATGAGTCGTCATTAATCTAGGGAGGGTCGTCAGGGTTGAAAGTGAGCCGGAATGGTTGAAAAGGGGATCAGGGCCGAGGAACCCGACGAAGCTTGGGGGTTATGAGTGATCGATGGACTAGGAGAGAGGGTGGAGACGTGGGGAAGGAAAGATGAGGACTTCACCGCGACTCACGCTTCGACTAAACCATTAAAAAGAGGAAGTGGGAGCGGGGCGGGGAAAAGGACTGAAGAGCGTACTAAGTGTGCTATGTTCCTTAACAGCAAATGAGACAAACTTATGGAAGGGGGGGAGATCTGGTTGAGGTAAAGTTCGATGGGGGTGGGTCCACGGATGTAGTCTCAGCGAGGAGAGGGAAAAAGCAGGAGATTATTAAAGGGGAAGAGGGGCTAAAAAGAAGAGGTGGACACGATTTAAAAACCCCGACTCCTTTAAATCTTAAACACGGGTTGAGTTGGCAATGGGGAAGGACTGAGATGAAGGAAAAAAAGTGGGCGTGGGGGGTTTCCCGGGTAAGATTATTCGGGAAAAACCGCCCAAATATAAGAGGTTGTAACGCCTATTTTTGGAAAAAGCACAGAAAACGTGACAACATACGGACGTCGGAGTCGCGCTGGTTGAAACACGGAACCTTCGCAAGCACCAGGCCAAAAAAACAATTCATTGGAAGGGGGGGAGGAAGGACTTGAACGGAGGGGTGATGGCCTGAACAAGTAAGAAGGGGTGAAACCGGGCGAGACGTGCTGTGGAAAATCTATCCTTTTCCCAGGTGAAGGGCGTCGTTGTGGGAGGAAGGGGGAATCCGGAAACTAGGCAGGAGAGTAAAGTAATATTGGGCAGGGTCAAAGTGCCAAACTGTGGGGGGGGGACGGGTGGACTCTGGCGGGTGTGAAGTTACAATCTCCGGGGAGGGGAAGCAGTGAAAAAGAACTATTCGGGGGGACAAGTCGGTTCTCCCTGAAAGAGCACCTAGGTGGTAATCTTCAAAGTAGGTGTGTTGGGCAGGGGGTGATTAAGGGACGACTAAATGGAACAGAACGGAAAATCGCCTTTCTAAGGAACCGTTGAAGAGGCAAAGAAAAACGGCAGTTTGAGTTTGGGGGGAAGCACAAACCAGACAGTGGGAGGACTTCCATTAATTAGAGGAGGATGGAGCGAATGAAAGAGAAGGAACTAGTGGTACAAGGGGATGGGTAATCAGCTCTGAAAAAAAAAACCGTATGAGGATTAACTAAGATGAAACGCCCTGGGACATGTCCTATGCAGGGAGAAATGGGAGCTCCACTGAAAATAGGGAGAGGGCAAGAAATCACCTGCACTGGCTGGAGGCAAATAAAAAATTCCGGCGAGTTTGCCGATCAAATGGCCAGAGAGTTTCGCCGGCGATGCGCAGTTGCGGGACGACTTTAAAGTGGGTAGGCAACCCAACTTTAGTAAAAAAGAAAACACATACGTTGAATAAACAAGTAGGGAGAAAGAAGCAAAATAGGTTAGGGGGAAACACTCACAGAAGAAAAGAAGGGGCTGAATTTCAAGTCCTGAAGGTTGGTTCTTTTGAGGACCAGAAAAACTAGACGCCTAAGTTCTCCAAGGACAAAACAATTTGGCCATCATCGCCCGTAGACTTGTAAAAAAAAAGCTGGAATATGTTGGAAGGAGGAAGGCATCAAAAAAGGCCGACACATACGGCGTCCTGAGAATTACCCCAAAAAGAGGAAAGGACGAGGAGGTAGCAAATCACCAAAAAGGCGAGGAAAGTGGGGAGGAGACAACCACAAAGATTTTCCCGGGGGTAGGGAATAGGTTTAAGTTGTGGGGGGGAACCGTCTTCTAGAAAGGGTCAGTGAGTTCTCTCACTTAGGTGGGGTTAATCAAGAGGGGACTTGAAGAAATAAAAGAAAAGGGGCGGAAAGCGTGGACATTCACTTCCAACAGCTGGAGGAAAAAATGATCAAAAACACGAACATAAGTTGTCTGCCGTGTAGATCCAGCAAACATGAAAGAGCAGAAGCAGTGGAGAGCCGCGGGGTGTGTTAAAAGGAGTAAAAGGGACTTAGGGTCTCTCTTTTAATAAGATACATCCAGGAGGTGGCAAAAATCTCATGAGGGGCTGCGCTCTATTAAAAACTGGGCCAGTCGCCCTTGACAGGAGACCTGACGCGTCCATCAGGGTTTGAAAGGAAAAAAGGGTGACTGAACAAAAGAGGAGGAGGAAAATAACGGGCCTTTAAGGAAACGAAAAATACTGACGCCAATTCTGTAAAGTGGGTGATTAGAACGGCTAGGGAGTCCCAGCGGGTTTTCCGGGAGCAGAAAAGGCATCGCCCAACTGCGCACTTCATTAAGAATCGATCAACATTAAAGAAACGCGGAAAAAAAAGGGCCTGGAAGCGGTCTCTGAGGGAACCACACGGCTCATAAACGCATCAATCCCTCATATATCGCGCAATTCCGCTGCCAAAAACGGAGCATACGACACAGGCCGGGATAGGGGGAAAAAGGGGAGAAAGCTGTCCAGCTTGGGCTGAAAAGGACTAAATTTCAAAAAAATGAGTGAAAGACGGGTGGGTGTAACAACCGAATTCCCTCGGACGAAACGACAGCGGGCGGGCAGTTTCACGTGACGGACAATGACACGAGGATTCTGGGAACTCTAAAAACGAGAGAGTGGAAAAGAATAACGAAAAGGGGAAAGTACCCGACTACGGCTTGACATACGTCAATCACAATAAGGAGAGGGGCAGATTCATGAGAGCAGTCTCATGGTCACGCTATCACGCTTCGCCGGCTGGGTCGGCTCAAACAAATAAACTAATCTGCGGCGTGCTTCCAAGGTGGAAGAAATAAGTGTAATATCGAAGGAAGCGAAATATCTAGTAGTTCTTGATGGGAAGACAAAGGCGAGAACGACCTAAAAAAGTAGGGGGGGAAAGGGAGGAAAGAAAAACCGCAGTGCAAGAGTTTCCAAAACATTTAAACAGAATTAATACACTCATCGATTAAAGGGTGAAAAGAAAGACAGACGGGCGAAAGATAAAGAGACTGCAGATGATGTCATGCGCGTTCATGCCCTAACAAACTCCAAAAAGGAACGAAAGGAGACGGAGTAGCGGCACAACACCGCTAAGGATTGGGGCTGAAACCACAAGGAGATCAGCAGAAGAAAAGAGGCCAACCGGCAAAAATATCCACATCATAAGACTAACGAACCCAAACCCCCCAGGGTGTAAAAGGAATCCACTCACGAAAAAAAAAAGGAAGTGAATCGTCGCCTGCAGTGAACGCATACAACAGGGGGTAAGAGAGAAAAAAAAGCAGTAATGAATGCGGAAGAAAAATCGTCGCAAACATGCAGGACTTGGGATAGGCAGAGGCAACGTCGACACCACATTGACTGACTTAAATGCGTACCAAAGAAGGTGAAGAAAAAAAATGCCAGTGCGCCAGGGGCAAGATTTCATCCCTTCTCAAGGGACATTGAGGCATTGTCCCTCCGATGGGAACAAATAGGTTGTAGACACTGGTTGGACGATCCTCTGGGGAGGCAAAAATTTGTTGATCTTATTACACCAAACCAACAAAATAGGTGTCTCTCCGTTTTCAGACATTTACGGTATCGCTCGTCCAAATGTGACCATAGTTCTTCAACCATCTTTGATTAAGGCAGCGTAATTTTTCCGAATAGACGGACTTACCGTCGGGCCCGGGGTCTCACCGACGCCTTACGCCTTTTTCACAATGACCAAGCCCATCGCACCTCCAAAGCTGAAACTTACAGTCTTTGTGAATTTCATGCTCCAAAGTTCAAAATTTGAGTCTCGATCTGTGATATTCCCCTTCTTCCAATATTTCCAATACGAAATCCTGAGGTGGAGTCTCAGGTCCAAGTGACCTATAGGTCGGACGAGGGTTTTGTTAACGGGCCCTGCACGATCTTTCCATAGGCAGACAACTCCTCTTTCTCCATCTAAAAAAAGGGTGCCTTTAGTACGAATTACGGGATAACTTCAAAGGGTTTATCCAAACTCAAAACGCCTCCCTCAAGGGGAAACCAAACAAACGGATGGTGGTAAGGGTACCAAGAATGTATCGGGAATATTTGAGGGGCGGGCAAGAAAAACTCAAACAACAGACCACATAAACTGTTTCCTCTAATTTCTCCCAATATGAGTCAAACTTTTAGGCGGCGCCGCGCAAGTCACGAGGAAATTCCGAAGAATCTCTGGGCTCTGGGCACCGTAAGGGGGGGGAGCACTAAGTCCTCTAATCTGTGCGGGGGTTGGACCTCATTCTGGATGGTGTTTATGTCCCACACTCCAAGCGCAGCCCTCGAGGGCCCGAACGGATAGTCCGAACTACGCTAGATCTTGAGCGGGGTTGATCACGGGTGCTTTCAGAATACCACCAGAGTCTTCAAGAGCCAAAGAGAGTTGACCCGTAACCTCACTGCGAAAATCGCGCCTTAGGCTTCAGGATTGACCAAGTATCAAGGCGGATCAGGAGCGTACAGGTACCCGAACACCGAGAGGATTCGCGCGGAAAAGCGAGCCAAACCACATCAGAACTTTGAGAAACCCCTTAAAAGTAAAAAGGAGAAACAAACCGGTCAGGCTGAGAAGGTTTCCTTGACAGGACCCTTTTCGATCAATAACCAAGAGGCAAGCCAGTCTACCCTGCGCACGATCCATAAAGGGGGGTGTTTCCCCACTTTTGGGAACGTCCTCTGGCATAAATACCTTTCCCGTATGACATAGTGGGGTGTGTTTAGTTTCCAGGACGGGCTTCAAGAGAGTCCCCATAAAGGGTGCAAATTCTCCAGCCGGTTCCCACACACAAGGGAAAAAACTGGGAAAGCGTCTCCCCTCTTCGCAAAAACAACCCTGGGTTAAAACACATGCACGGGGCAACGAACATTATACACCTTTGTGGTCGGGGGACGAAATAAAGCCTGCGGTCTATAAACTTGAGGAAAAAAAAAAAGACATCTAAAAACGGCAGAGAGAAAAGGCGGTGAACACATCTACTAATGGGGCGAGGGGGGGGAGAACGGAGGACGCAAAGTTGATTTGGACCAAAAGCTCATCAAAGTGCCTCATAAGGAGCGATAAAAAAAAGAATAGAAGTAGAAAACGATCAACCGCAACGAACAGTTGGGAAGGGGTGGAAGAGGGCCTCGGGCCAAACTTCCTCTTGCCTTACCCCAAAAATATAGAGGGAAAAAATCATCATTGGAAAATCTCCCCTTGCGCAGTCCAAAGGGGAAAAACTAATACACACCACGAGGGTGGTCTGCGCAGACTTTTGGGGTGCCTCATGTACAAAAAGCGATCTCATGGGGCGGGGGCCCATCGATACGGATATAACAATGAACTCCCGAGAAAAGTGCCAACGAATGTGGAACGCCATGCGTTGCCGAAGTATCATCTGGGATCATGCTCCGGCCAATAACATAACAAGAAGGTCCATTACATTCCGCACTTGACTCCCCATCCGGGTTGGAGGAACGCGAGGCCCAGGTTCCTTTTCCCCCCGACGGTCGTCTCCAGGTATGAGCGGCGCCCCCATCACACCAAGAGGCAACCACCTTGCCCTCCCTTCCCTTCCCTCAACGTTAATCTAAACTGTCGAGGGGAGTAAGAGGGAGTCCACAGCCTCTCCCTACGACACACTGGTGTGTCCAGACGTCCCTTATTTCTTCTTCTCGTGAATTGTCGACCTCGGGAGTCTGCGTATCTTCTCGGTGTAAGATCGACTCGTTTAGAGTCTACGATGTTTGAACTGTCTCTCGGGTCGTTCTCGGTGGAGCAGTAGAGTGATGGTGAACAGGCCAGTAACAAGGTGAGGGAAAGTTGTTAGATAGACAAGGTCGTGTTTTTCCTTGACGGCTGGTAAGGGGGATGGGGGGTGGTTAACAGTTCGTGGAGTCGGTGTCGCAGGAGTACTTCCGAGTGCTGGGGAAGGGGTCTGTCCAGAAGAAGTAGAGATACCGTCCGGGAGACGAAGAGAAAATGTGGAGGGCGATTGAGGAGCGCGAATATCATCTCGTCTACCTCAGGATAAGGGGCAGGAAAAAAAGTGGGGGGGGAATTTGTTTCAATTACAGCGTGAGGGGCTACCTACTCGCGTGGATTGGGGGAGGGGGAAAAAATATGAGGGAGTTTAAACACTACGATGGGTAATTTGGAAGTACCCGAGAAGGGGGGAACGGGTGGGGGGCCAAATCCCCGGTTTCCGAAGAAAACAACAAAAGGGAGTCTGACTGTCGAGAAAGAATGGCGTTTTGAATTAGCAGTCTCTGGGATACAGGGCGGGATAAAAGGCGCAGTTTAGTTCGGGACGAAAAGAAAAAAATCTGGGGGGAAAAGTCTACGAACTGCCTTCTAGGGTTCCAAAAAAAATGGAAAACCTTCCTGAAATATTCTTGAAATCAGCAAAAGTTGTCCGGGAGCGGGAGGAATGGAGTCGATCTTAAAAGGGAGGGGGAATTAAGGGAGAAATGAAGCAAACGCAACACATAGCCGGTGTAAACAGCTATTGGTCAAACGAGGCGAGAAGAGAGACTTTCTAAGAGGAAAAAAAAGCGAGAGAAGGCGACGAATGGAAACAGCAAATAACTCGTGGTAGGGAAAAGGAGTTGGTTAATAAAAGACACTACATTTTTATTATGCAGGTTTCAAGGCACAGGGGGTTCCTGGATGGGGTGGGGAGGTCCGAGACGGGACAGGAAGAAGAGGGGGGCAAAACATGGGGCTTGGTGAGAATGAGAAGGGGGTTTTCTAAAAGCTGGGCATGAGATAAGAAGTATGTTTTTTCAACCCAATGAGGAACGGAATATAAATAGCTCTGATGGGAGGGGGGGGAGAAGTAAGAATCAGAGGGGACGAGGAAGAAGGGTGGGGAAAGGGACGAGGAAGGTTTGGGCAGGCTTCTGCAAAAGAAGGGGTCGTTGTCTGTTTGGGGAGCAAGGGGCAGGGATGTCTGGCGCTGCTAACTGGGGTAAAAGGGGAAGGGGGGATAAGGAAAAAAAAAAGGGCAAAAAAAGAAAGATCGCTCGCAGTCACCAGGAAAGTCAATGGAATCATCTGTTCACGAATAGTACAAAGTCCTGTGTGTGGGGAAGAAAGCAGGGGCCGTGGCGGGGAAGGCGCAGGAACAATTAGGAAGAGGGAAGTTCAAGGGGGAACAAGGTTGGTGAAAAAAACGTCGCTTAGGAAATGGGGCAATATGGGGATCACTTCAAAAGGGAGGGGGGGAACGCGTTAAATAATTGGGGGGGAAAAACCAAAAACCGATGCGAACCAAAGGACTCTTACGGCGAGCCAAGGGTCAACAAATTTCTGGAGAAGTCTGGGATCCGGGGGAAAAAGGGTGGGCGCATGGAACAAGGAAAAAAGTCAAGGGGGGAACAAAGGAAATCGTACAATTACTGCCGGGAACGGTGGGGAGATCAATCAACTGGGTTGAAAAAACTTCAGAATAGAATCCAGAGGAGGAGAAAAAAAGGAAAAGGAAGAGCGGAGAGATTGAGCCGGGGTAAGAGTAATCTAGCCGATGAGGAGGGGGGGTCGGGGAGTTTACGGTTCAATAGAGGAGAAAGGGGGAAGAAAGGAAGGTTTGGGGAAGAAAGGAAAGGGACGTCAAATCTCCCTAAGGCAATCTGGGTCGGGGGTGGTTAGGTTGAAGACAAGATTGTTTGGGAACTCCAAGGATAAGGTTCACTGACAGGAAAGAGAAAGGAGTAGGCAGAGGTGATAGATAGTGGGGGACGTTGAGCGGGTTCCGCGGGAAAAATGGATAATTTCCGCAATACTTGGAGGGTGTGATTTTATCATAAGAAGGGGGGAGGAAAAGTCAGAAAGGGAGGGGGGGGGGGGCGCAAAATCAATGCCGGGGGGATCGGAAATTTATGTCACGTGCCCGTCGGAACGGGAAAAAGGCAAAAGTACGCTTCAGTGTATTGTTTAAGACGCTTGCAGAAGGGGGAAAAACAAGAGGAGGAAGAGGGGGTCGGGTATCGTGCTGCACTTAGGGAATAATTTTGACTCAGGACACTGCCGAAAAATTTGAAAAAGACAAACGCAGGGAGGGGTCAAAAGGGGGGGGGGAGATGTATTGGGTTGGGGGGGGGGGGGGGGGGGGGGGGGAAAGAAGGCGGAGGGGGGGAAGAAAGGGAGCGTAAGTGGAGGACCTGCCACGCTGCTGGATTCCGGAACTCGCATGGGCGAAATTATATGTCTGGACAACGGCTGATAAATAGTCAGTTTTGGGGTTGGAGAGACCAATTTTTGCAGGCGGAGGCTGGAACAAAGGGGGAAAAAGAGTGGAAAAAGGGGGGGGGAAAGGAGGAAAGTGGGGACATGGATGGGGCACAATCCCTCCGATGTAAAAAAAGTTGTAGCTTGGACTGTTAGTCAGTTTGTTGGGGAAACTGAAGGTTGAGAAGTCCGAGAAAGAGGCGGGGTAGCTCATTTCAACTTATTCTGTGAGACGAAACTTTGGGACTTAACGCAACGTGAGAAGCGGTTGGGGGGGAGAGGGGATGGGTTTGGCTCTTGAAAGAGGGGGTTTTTAAAAGAGGCTATGTTGAATTGTGTCGGATTTGGAGCGTGCTTAGGTGATCAAGGGTTCTGGGGGATAAGTGAAATGTAGAGGGTGTGGGTGGGCCATAACATAGTAACGAGTCGATTGGACGGTTAAAGGGATGGTAAGAAATAAATAAAGAAAGGAAAAACGACAAGCGACAAATTCCGGGCGGGGGCAGTCAAAGCACGATTGGGCTCTTTGACTGACGGACGGGAAGGTTTTGCACCTTTCTGTAAAAATTTAAGGGAGTGAGGGAAGGCAAATTAAAACAGGGGGTTGGACAGAATTAGGAAGAGGAAAACACAGCGGGGCTGGAAGCTCTATCCACTCCGCGTCCTGAGCTTAATCGAGCAAATGGGGGACAGGACGCAGGGACAGGGGACGCGGTCTTTAATTCATCACCAAGGAAGACGAGTGTTTCACTCAAACACTAAGCTAGCAGAAGAGCACTAGAAAGGGGTGAAGGGGAAACAAAGGCAAAGCAGCGTTAGGGTAACTTTGTCGGGGAGAGAAGGCCGAATAATGAAAAATAAGAAGCGAGTGGGGGGAAAAAAAAAAAGAAAGTTGGAGAGAAGTTGGCAACTTCCAACAGAAGAAAAACTTCCTTGATGCCTGTGTAACACTTCTCCGGGCATGTGAGGAAACCTCTTGACAAAAAAGAAATAAAAAAAAGGGGGGGAAAGATTGAGAAGCAGCGATCAAAGGGTTATTCCAACAAAACCCAAACACAAAGGGCGTTGCAGGTGGTGGAAGTTTGGAGGAGGAAGGAGAAACGAGCAGGGGATGGGGCAACAATTCAGTTGTGGATAAAGGGACCGATCGCCGAACAGAATCCGCGGGGGTTTGGAATGAAGGAGCGATTATGCAAGGAAGGGAAGGGGGGGGATTACCTAAGTGGGAGGCACCTCTGCTGCCGAGAGCGTCGTAAAAAACACAAGACGGGTGAGAGGCGTTTCGGGGAAAAGGAGTCTGACGAAGGGGATAATTGACAAACAAAACATCTACAAACCGGGGCTTGGAATGGTGTCAAAGGGGGATATTTTGGGACCAGAGGAGGTGGGAAAGATAAAAAGAAGAAAGATGGAGGGGAAAGGACGGGATTGTAACTAGGGAGAACGAAGAGCTTGGGAACGTTTCAAACTCCAATATCTCTTTCTTGGACCATCAGAGGGAGGAGAGGGGGCAAAGGGGGACAAGGGAGGAGTACACAGGAAGAAGATTTACTTTTGGGGGGGAAAGACGTTTATAATGAAGGGGCGTGATAAATCGCCAACGGCTATTTGCCGGTCCAGGCGGTTTTCAGGCCAGCAGCACGGGAGAACGGCAGCCATAAATTCTCTGGCTCTGGTTTCAACACTGCACAACGGCGAAATAAAAAGGAAAGGTCTGGGGCAGAGTGGGGGTTCGTCTTAACACTGGAAGGCGCTATTGGGGAGTGCTGGGATTACCGTAATCGGGGAGAATCTTGAAAAAAAAAAAAAAAAAAAAAAAAAAGAAGGGGGACTTTCAGATAAAAAGATCAAACTTCGGTGTGGGAGAAGGAGGGTGGGATAAACCTTAACCCAACTATCGATCGTCAAAGAGGTAAAAGTGGGAATATGCGCTGTGAATCACAGGGGGTTTGGACGGGGGGTCGAAGAGGAAGGAGGGAGGTGGTGCAGGGGAAATAATCTGCCTATGAAAGAAGTGAAACTAAGTCTGGGAAAAATCGTGGTGATGGTAGCAGGGCAAGAAAAAGGGGAGACTGGGGGGGAAGGTTTGGGGATGGCAAAGGGGTTGGGTTGAAATTATTAGTCGTAAGGGAACCCGAAATTATCAAAGGAAACGGGAGAGAGCCTTTAAAATCTGAATGGGGAAGAGGCAAAAGCCAGAGTGGTTGAAAGACGGGGGTTGCCGAAACAGAATGGGGGAGGAAAAAAAAGGGACGGTAGGATGCGGCGAGCACTAAATTATCTGAATGGATCCGAAGATGGTTAAAAACGGGGGGGGGC
>Ga0179591_1252844_pt1 | contig 13095 bp, 18 predicted proteins | sample CZOMad2_1_08_16f_FD_182891 | JGI IMG/M metagenome (GOLD analysis project Ga0179591, IMG submission 182891) | Vadose zone soil fungal communities from Angelo Coast Range Reserve, California, USA - CZOMad2_1_08_16fungal (PacBio error correction) | ecosystem: Environmental > Terrestrial > Soil >...
ACATCCATTGCTGATTTAGGCACGGGCAAAGTGAGTCTGTCACGAGGGTCAAGCAAAGGGGTGACGTCAGGCGACTAAACTGCCTCGAAAGAAAAAAGGATAACCCAAATGGATCCATTAAGGGGGAAACGTGCAGCGTATACGGAACCATCATGTTTCAAAGGAAGAAAGAGTCAATTGAGCGGAGTAAAGGAAATGGGAAGTAGGCCCGTCAAGGGTTGGATTAAAAAAAGTAAGCGGGGATGCAAAACGAAGGCGGCCCAGGCGGTTGCAACAGTGTTTGTAAGGGGGGGGGGTCGTGAAGCGTGCTCGGTTAAAGGTTAAGTGATACTGCGCGTCCCTAGCTTGAGGGAACCGTCTGTCGAGGCCCGGGAAGCGGACGCGAAATACCGAAGAAGACGGAAAGGGGGGCAATGGATCGTGGTGCAGGGTAAAAAAAATACTCCTTAGGAAGGTAGTAGGAGAAAACCAGTAAACTCCAGGGAAGAAGGGGTCAAGGGATGAGGGAAGCCGCCCGGGGAACATGGGTGACCGGAGGCAGGGAAAGATAAGAATTTCAAGCCTGTTTTGTGTTGCGCATGGGACAGGGAAAAGGCAGACGAACTCATCTTGAGGTGAGGCAAGCCCTTAGGACGGCCAGGATAAGGAGGAAAAAAAGGGGGGGTAACCACAAGAAATCTCAACCGTCTAGACCTAACATATGGACTCAGACCGAAAGGAGAAGAAACGGAGAGGTAGCCCGCGGTTTTGTTGACCGAATGTCTTGCAGGAGCGGCCCGGCTCTCTTCATGTTGGTATTGCTTTTATCAGGTGGTTCTGTTGGAGGTGGAAAAGACGGAAGCAGGTAGGAACCATTGACGAGGAAGGCGAAAACCCTTGACAAAGGGCAGGCCAAAATTTTCGCTTTTCTGGCAAATCCCCAGGGACGGCCAGTTTGTAGAAAGGAAGACGTCTTAACCCCACTAAAACTAAAGCCCCAAATAGGTGCAAATAGGAGAAGATAAATCGTAAGTATGCCGGTGGAGGTGCAGGAATGCAACTGGGGAGGGAAAACGAAGTTCGGAGAAGTCAACAGCTCATAGTACGCAGGTAAAACACTCAAAGAACCCATGGTAAGAGGTGGCTCCGATCGACCGCCAGAGCAGGATTCGGGGGGTCGGCCCCGTTCTGTGGGGAAAGGGGAGAAGGAATCACCAGTATATAGATGAGAGGGGGTTTGGGTAAAAAAAAGTAAAAAAGGAGGGCGAGGAGGCGGGCCGCAGGACTAGGAAGACGAACGCGGACCCGAGGATCTTTGTGTGATTAAACAGCACGGTAGAGGGGAATACAAAAACAAACGAAAACAAACGCTGGTCTGTTTTGAAAGATGGAAAAAAAAAAACCTTCGTGAAAACTAACCGAGACAGAAAAAAACGGAGGGGAAGGATGGGGAGGAGCAGAAAGTCTGGTGAGGGCGAAGGGAAATCGGGTAAAGTGGCCGGGGGGTAAAGAAAAAAGGGGAAAAGGCCCGGCAGCTCAGGAAACTATGGGGGAAGGCCGTGGTCATCAGTCTGTAAACCTTGAAACTGAAAAACATAGAACTAAAATCGTGACGCACAAAGCCCGGGGAAGAAAGTACGAAAACGGGGAAAATGGCGCCTGACCGTTGGGGGCCCAAAAGGGGGGGGTCCCGATTCCTTTCCCAAGACGACAGAAAAATCTTCGAAAAAAATGCCAGGGGAACCCGTTCTAAGCGAGCAATTCAAATCCCGCAGAAATGGGCGCCAAGCGGAAGGTTGAAAAGAAGAGAGAAACAACACAAACGAAACGAGATAGCTGGCACCACACTAAAACTTGCCGCACGGAGCGTGGAAGGATAATCGGCGGTCCGAAGGAACGGGGGACTGGCTGTAACAAATTAAATGTCGAAGTGTACTCCACCGGCGGTCGTCTACGTGGAAAAAGAGGACAACACGATGGGGGAAACAATTACTGTCAAGGACCACAGTTGAAGCCTAGCTTTGGATCAAAACTTCATCGACTATATAGGGGAATTAATGGGGAAAAAAAGGACGGAAACGGGAAAAGGAGGGAGGGACTTGCCCTGGAATGGAAAACAGACGGGGAAATGGCCCTGAGATCCAACTTCTACCTACAACCCTCTCGCAACAGCATCCGACAAGCACAAGATGTAACGACTGGTGCAGCATATGAGTAAGACCTTGGGGGGGCAGAGGACCAAAAAACCCGCTTCACAACAGACCACGTAGTGTCCCGCGCTGGGGCGTAGAAAAGGGGAGCGGCGAGCCTGCCGTAAACAGAAACCACGAGATCCCAGCGGGGCATACCCGCCGATTCATTCATTGAGAACTCCACGCAGGGGTAAAAAGAAGAACGGTCTTGAAGCAAAGGAACGAAACTAGGGAAAAACAAGGAAAAACACACATCTCTAAGAAGGGAAGATTGGAAAAAGTCCCAAAGATAGGTCCCGATCTGGCGGTCGAGCCGAGACCCTACAAAAAAAAAAAAAAAGATGTATTCATTTAACGAACTCTTTTTTAAGGAGGGGGCCACGAATCGAAAGGGGGCAACGCCGAGTGCACGTAAGGGCAGACCGCAGACTAGGAGCATTCGTCCATGAAAAAGATGGGCTCTGAGAGCTGGAAAATCTCTGACTCCCTACGCAAAAACTAAAGGCGACAGCCAAACTCGGCCCCACACGTCGTTGGGCACCGATGCATATTTTCGCCTAGTACCTGCCGCGGAACGGGAACAGAAAGCCTTCGCAGAAATGTTGAAACACCGCGACGTGGGCCAAAAAAAAAAAATAAAAACAGGGAGCCCACCGGGGGACGACGAGAAGAAGGAGAGAGGGAAACGACGCTGGAGGTATGCTCTCAAAACGTCAAGAAAAAACAGATCAATCTGAATCGATAAGTCGTGTTGGGAATCGGTTGAGCACCACGATTTTCAAGAGAAGGGTCCTCGTGACGAAACGAAGGAAAACAGGGGGGCAGTCGACCTAAGCTGGGCTGCCGCAACCGACTCGAAACGTTCAAATCCAGAAAGGCAAACAAAACCCCAACAGGCAAAGACTGAGTCTCGGGCTTACAAGGAAAAGGAACAGTAACTTCTCCAGGGAAGACCCCCTACGGCGTCTTTCTACTGTGCGACCGGGAGAAAGAACGCCAAAGGCGTGGGAGTACCTCGGCAAATACGCACCACGATAATTGAAAAAAAAAAGAGAGAATCAGCGGGCAAAAAACAGCCTAAAAAGACATTAGATAAGGGCACTGTAACCGGGCAAAGGCAATTTGACACACAGAGGCCCAGAAGGAGAACAAGGTTCAAACTAAACATATAGAGAAAAAGACCGGGAACCGGGCAGTCGAGAGGAAGCAAAACCAGGGAAAAATGTCTAATAAAAAGCCCTACCCCGCAACCCTGCACAGCCGTGAGCAAAATTCTTTTTCTGCTGGGGGGACAGCCTCTAAAGGGAAGGCAAGCCGCTCTCAAGAAAATTTCCAACTGGTTCGCCAGACACAGCCGGGAAAAACCAAACGGCGGAGGAGGCGCTGGGAGATAAAAGGCGGCCCAAAACTGTACTTCATTGACTCAGGTCCCAGGGAAACGGATCTCTCTAACACCGATTAAATAGGAACTAGAAAATTCAAAGGGGGGAATGACACGAAAAAGGGGATTCGGCTGGGAAAGCACAAGCGCCTTACGAGTAAAAGGGACGGTGATCGGAGAAAAAATGGGGTGAAAAGATGACTTGGACAATCATCTGGGTACTTCAACCGAAATGGGTCCACACCAAGACTTTGAATTCTCTTCGGGGGCGGTTGGGAAGTCAGGGGGGAGGGGGAGACGACGTGGACTAGCTTCGCGCACGGAAAGGCAGAAGGGGGACTTGGGATAATCTTTTTTTTAAATGGGCTCGTTGATGTAAAGGGTTTGATTACTTGGGCACTGGCTCCAGGGGGAGGGAAAGATGGAAAGGGGCCGGAAAAAGGAGGACAATAGAGAAAACGCCAGGGAGGAGAAAGGGGCAATGCGTGTTCTCTTTAACATACTCCACGCAGGCCTGGAGTATTCGACACACCGAAACGGAGGGGGTCAAGGCGAGGAAGCGCAATGCCAGGAAAAACCGGTGAAAAGAAAAGGGCGAGGGTGGTCAAAAAGTTTAAGTTAGGTTATAAAGGCAAAAGGATTTCAGAGGGCGAAGAGCGGCGAAGGGAACAGAAAGTGTGAACGGACGTATGCACCAAGCAGGAAAGATCTTGGAAATATCAAAGGGGGTAAGAGGAAAAAACCGTCGCGTTACTACTCGACCTACTCCGGCTCGACTGGTGTGTTATCAATCCCAGGGACGGACAAGAGAGACAGAATCAGGAGAAGGGGCGAAAGGGTAGCGGGTTTGTGTGGGAACCTGGTACTTTTTGGGAAAAGGTGGGAGGAATATCGTCCCGGTTGAGCCGGAACGCCTACGCGGGCAAAGGAAATGTGGAGCTGTTCGGAAACACCTGGACGTCAGGTTGAGTTATCAGGGCGTCCAAAGACGAGAACGAATCAGAACAAAGGGGGAAAAAATGGAAGCAGAGCTCCTCTTATTATGGGTTCAAGCAAGAGTTCTTGCGTGCAACAAACTGAGGAGCAGCAGGAAAAGGGCCGTGGGAAAGAGAAGACAATGCAAAAAAAAGTAATAACGGTGTATGGCTCTCTGGGTGCAAAGTTTTCCCCCAGCGGTAGGGGTGAGAGAAGGACAGCAAAGCTGGATTGAAAGTGGCCCTGTTGGTTCGGTTAGGAATAGGGGAGACCTGAGTCAGGGCCAGGATATCTCTTCGGAGGAAACTGACGCCGCGATGGAAAAAAAAAAGAGGTAGAGTTTTTAAACAACTGATCTAAGAAAAAGTACGCCAACGCGGGGCAAAACGCGGGTAAGGTTTGAAGGTTCGGGGAAAGGGGGGGAGAAGCCGGAGAAAGGATCGAGGGGGACCCGAAACAGCTCCTCATTTCGACATGGGTAGAAAAATAGAAATTTCTTGGTCGCGAAAGTGGGAAGGGAAAAAGTGAAAAAGAAAGGGGGACAGAGAGTGAAAACTTTTAAATCAGGAGGGGGGGAACAGCGGCGCTAAGAAGGAGACTAGTCTGGACCTGTTGGGCGTAGCAAAAAGCCCGTGGGAAGTGAGGGGGATCATAAGAAAAAGGGGTGGCAAAAGATATTTGTCCAGCAATGCCAGATAAACAGCAGGGGAAATTCGAACATACGGGACCGACCCCCTCTCAAACATAAACTGGGAAACGACTTTGTGGGTTCAGACTGGAGGGCAGTCGAGAGTTTAAAGATCTAGAAAAACCCCGGAGGAGAGGAAAAGATAGAGGGGGAAAAGCATAAATCAGAATTGCCGGTGTCAAGGAACTCCCTCAAAGGCGATTCTGCCAAGTGATTGACGTTCTCAGTGACGGAGAGGGCCAGGGCCGACCAGACTGTGGGCAACATTTTGAGACCACTAGAACAAGGGGGCATTCTCGGACCTGCGCGAAGGACTTCGCTCTAAAATTGAAGACTGTGAAGAAACGGGAGATGAAAAAAAAACGGCCCTGGAAGGTCCGACTTTGAGCCAAGTCGCCCCGTCGAACTACAATTGAAAAGACAAGAGAGACCTCTGGCTGAGCTGTCGACGTGGCCGGAGCTATGATCGACACAAAAAAAAACGAATTCAAAGAAAAAAAAACCCTCGGGGGAATGGGCGTCCACTTGGGAACGGGCAGGCCTGGGGTACAACAAGAGATCTAGGAAGGTCAGCTTCAAAAGTAAACATCAGATCTCAGACGAAGACGCCTCCTGCCAGCGAATACCAAAAGGACCCGCAGCTTACGAAGAGAGGGAAGGGATGAATAGAGGAAAACAAAAAACGGGGGGTGAGACCGCGAATGTGATCGAGCGAGCAGACAAGAAATAAGTGTTTAAAAAAAAATGGGGGAATTCGAAAAAACCAACTTGTTATTTCTATGTCTTAAAGGAAACACTAGAGCATTGAAAGGGAAAAAGCAAAGATTGAAAAGCAAAGAAAGAAAGGCATACTGAAGGACTTGCGGGCAAGGAAGGAAACATCTGGAGAAGAGGAGGAGGAGAAAAAAGATGGATGTTGCATCGTCTGTATGGGTAAGGAGAAAGCCGGGAACAGGGCTACATGCAACGAGAAACGGAGACCGGTGCATTGGAGGGGACGTCGCGAAAGTCGGGGAAGCTTTCTCCTCCTGTTACCGCACAAGTTGCCCCCGCCGCAACCTCGATCCAAAACACTCTCAGCCCGCGAGATACGATTGCTGAGGGAAATCCAGCGCCAAACTAATCACCTCATTAGAAAAACTCGAGGTGGGGGGTGAGGGTTTTGTTCTGTGACTAGTCGGGAACAGACGGGAGGCAGTTTGCAGGAAAGGGGCTCAGTTCAAACGGAAAGACGTCGAAAAAAAAGGGGCGCCGCGGGGGCTTGACAAGAAACAGCCGACTACCGATACGTCGTAAGATCCCGTCAACACTCAACAAAGAAAATGCAAATACCACGCGGGAAAAGCGGGAAGGGAACAGGCGAGGAAAAGGCCAGAAGGAACACATCTCGTGCGGAGGCCTACGTGGAAATCGAAAAAACAACTGTCCGTTGGATTACTGAATTCAACTCTCACAGATATTTCACTCGTCAACCAGAGAGGAGGGGGAAAACGCGAAGAGTCCTTCAAACGACATGACTTTAACAAGGGTACAGGGAAAAAAACGAAGGATCAACCCGCGTAACCGGGCCACGGGGATCAAAGCTTTCACTACCCCCTCAACACCAGAAGGGGCGAAAGATCATAGTTCAAAAAGACAAGCACAGAAGACTACTCAACATTCCAGACGGAAGAAGGGGATAAGGTGTGAGGGACTCTTACCACGTATGAAACAAGCTTCTTCCTGTTCCCCTGGGAACCGTAAATCTCGTAAGAGTGCAAGGGGGAGGAAAAAGAAAGAAAGAAGGGGGACGGCAAGGCCAGCATCGCGGGACGGGACCTAAAAAAAACTGAGAGTAAGAGGAGATCAAAAAATTGAAGCATAAAGCGTCGTCTATCTCCGCAAGCTGAAGGTGTACGGGGGGTCGAGACCAGGGGGGATCCAATGAAAGGAAAGAGAAGAAAAAGTCCAGGACAAAGGTAGGAAAGATTAAACGCAAAAGAAAACAAAAATGCCCTGTAAAAAGGTGGCACTGGGTCAGGGGCGGGAATACGACTTGGAAACGGGATTCGCGCGAAACCAGGCCCTGCGTTTGACGGGGGATGGTAGGGGTGGTAATCAGTTCTCTTTGGAAAGGTCATCTGTGTGTAAGCGCAAAGCACGCCGGCTGGAACTGTGTTCTATGGAAAAAACGGAACAAAAAGGACAGAAGGAGAATGCGCCTATGTCCAATAAGTGTGCGCTTTAAAGGTAAAGGACATGTATTGTACGGGGAAAAGGGAAAAGAAGCCGGAAAGAGGGTCCTGGGGTACGGCCGTGTCCATGGGTACCGTGATGAAAAAAGCCATAGGATGGCCTCAGTTGAAACATTTGTTGCGACATTGAATGGGTTCGTTAGTCAGAGGAAAAAACGAGACCGACGCACATAGATCACGGGAAACTGAACTGGGAGGAGGGGTCAAGCGATGGGTTCTTCTATCCGAAACCGGGGGGGTGGGGGAGGGGGGGGTGGGGGAGGGGGGGGGGGGGGTTGGGGGTGGGGGGAGGGGGGGGGGGGAGAACACACACCTCCGAGAAGAGAAGACGAAGGAAAGGGAAAAAAGCGGGTTGAGTTCATACCGCATAGCCAGTCGGGAAAAAAGGGGAGGGGAACGCCAATTCTCTCTTCGACCTTGGTAGACTCAGGGGAAAGGGTGGGTTAAAATGTGCGTGGAAACAAGGGAGAAAGGGATCAGGCCCAGGTTGAAGAGGCCGGAGACGCCCTGGGAAAAAGGGCAACCTCGGCAAACTGGTCCGCTTGCCTGCAGTCCAAAAGGGACAGGAGAAAGGTTAAGTAGGCGGGGCTTTCCTAGAAAAAAAAAGAAAGACTCGAAAAACATTTCAATCAGACCAAATATCTCCTCGTCTTTGCGGAATTCTGTTTTCGGGGAGAGAGGAGAAAAAGAAGCAAGACATAGCAAGGACAGAGGCGTGGTAACAAAGAGGAAGAGGAAAAGTGTAAATCTTCTGGGTAGTTCTAAGAAACTCCATACGTAAAAATTGAACACTGTGGGGGAAGTGAAAGAAAATAAGGACGCCAGGGATCTGAGTATCTTGGGAAGGGTTACAGGGCTTTCCCTTGGACCGAAAGCATCGGCTTCGGAAAAGTCAGGACAAAGGGACAAGAGACCAATGGATCTCGGGGTTCTGTTAAAAACAAAAAAAAACCGGGAAGATGACAAAGTGCGCGCAACGAACGAACGGGCATGTTGATGTTAAAAGTGCACGGAAGAAAAAGGCGGAACGAATAAATTCTCCACTAGTCTACACCCATAAAATTTCACCTTACTAAATTTTGAGTATGGCAGTTCGTAGACGAAAAGTCATCAACAAGGAGAGGAAATCCAGAATCAGGCGACGTGGGGGGGACAGCAGTCGGAAAAGCAAACGCAATGGCTACAAGGACCATTGGGTCCGTACAAGCAAAATCTCAAGCCAGGGACGACAGGAAAGTAGGTGCCCAACAAAAGAGGGGGGAAAGCCCAGAAAAAGAGAAAAGTTAGAGCGAAAAAAGACGTTGCAGCCTCCAAAGGAGGGCGGCTCCTGCGTGAAGATGGGGGTGTTTACAAAAAGCCTGGGGGAGGCAAAGCAAGGGGGAAGGGTGCAATCGAGCCACAAAAAAAGGAGATTAGGAAAGGAAGAGGCACAACTCTAGCTTTCCGGGGGGCATGTAAAACGGCACAACGTCCATAAAACAAAACGACAGGGAATTTGATAAGGACGTGGTAGAAAGATGGAGTCGGTACAAGTGGCCAGGCTGCAACCATAGCTTGGGGAAAAAAGGAACGAAAAGGACAAGAAAGTTGCGACTATTACATTGTATACGAAAAATTAAGAAGCTCTCCGGGGAAGAGGGGGGAGGATGAAGAAGTAGGGAAAAAAAAACGGGACACTTGTGCACGTTTTAAGTGAACTGAGCCGTGGCCCGGGGGGAGAAACGGTGGACAAAAATACCCGTCAATTCAACACCCTTGGGCAAAAAACATAAGATGAGAAAAGGAGGGGAGATAGAATGAGGGAGACGAAGAGAGAATACAGGAGAAGCCTATTAAAGGGGAAAAAGAAAAAACGCTTGTGCAGCGGGGCGTCTCCCGGTCCTCAAAAAGAGCATGCTTTTAATCCACTATATACTCGCAAAGCGTCAAGAGAAGACGCGCGAACATGGAGACGCAGACGTCTTCGGGCCTAGACGAAAATACAAACAGGAAACCAAGCTCACAAAAACTACGAGACGCTGTAAAGGGGGGTTTCATCTTCAAAAACTAGCCTAGAGTGATGAAAAGAATCGAAGTATGGGGTCATCTGGGAAAGATTCGTGGGTGACCAAAAGAGGGGAGGGGGGACTAAGTGTCTTATCTGTAGAAACGAAGCGCCATTTGGGGGGATACGAACCCCATCAGGGGCACTTATTAAAGAATTAAAGGATACTTGCAGTAAGGGGGGAGATGGAAGGGAAAAGGAGCCTATTTAAGACAAGAGAGGAACGTAGCAAAAAAATCACGAAAAAACTGCGACAATCTTTGGGGCCGCGGCCTCAAGGGGCGTCACTCCGGTCAAAGGGGGGTTAAAGGAAACATTGGAAAAAAAAAAAGTGCAAAAAAAAACCGCGACCAAGCAAGATCAACGGCTCGAAGAGAAGCGTAATACGCGGAAAGCCGGCTCAGGGGTTTGCTCACACAAAAAAAAAATCTTCACCCTCACCGAGGAAATCCTTCATGGAAGCGTGCCAGTCTGGAGGCGGGAAGATAGGGACACAGGGGGGGAAAGTAATTAAGAAAAACTTATAAGGGACAAAGGAGCGTCTTAAAAACACGCGAATAAAAGACGACGAAAGAAAAAAAAAACCTTGGAGGGATGACAAAAAAAAAGGACCCCAAGGCAACAGCTCGGGGCTGACGCTGGAAAAAAAAGAGCCTCAAAGACAAAAAAAGCGTGAAAAGAGCTAATGGAACCGCTACTACACAAGGCAATTCACGGGGGGAGTCTCGTTTCAAAAAACACGGGTCACTGAGGAGGCGGCGAAAATGGGGCCGGCAGCCTCCGACAGAGTTTTACCAGACGGAGGAGAGGGGGGGGGGACGCATTTCACTCACACCCGTTTAAAAACCGCAGCTCACAAACCCCTAGAACTACAAACTACTAAAGAATCAGACCGGGAAAGAAGAAGAAAACGGGGAAAAGTAACTAAAGGGGAAAGCCCACGGCCAAAAAACAACTACCAAAAGGCGCCATGTGTTTCTTTAAAAAAAGGGGGAATGAAGTTGAAATGAACTGGGGCAAGCCCAGTGTACTCATGGGGGGGAAACCCCTGTGAGAACAGAAACACCGTCACAGCGCGGGCTGGCCGGGGGCGCTGCGACAGGACGGGCCGGCGGCCTTTGTAAGTGCTCCCTCAAAGCAGGGTGCCGTGATAGCTGAAAAAGAGGATTCTTAGCACGTCAAGCCAAGAAGGAGGGAAAGGACACGTAAAGAGAGGTTAGCGGCCGCCGGCTTGAACGAAAAAGCGCCTGCCGACCCAAGAGGGGGTGCGGTAAGACAGGTTTATCCCATAGTAGCAGCCCGTCATCGGGGTGGCCCACAAGGGGCAAACAAGACGAAACAAACGGCGGCGCGGGGGCCGGGGGGCCGGAAAAACCGATACGGAGGACTACTGGGGTCTGATTCTCTCGACGCAGTCCATTCAGGGGATAGTCGTGAAGGTCGCGTGGTGCCGGGGTTCAGAGGGGGGTACGGGAGAGGGGGTTGCCACGGAGACTCCTTATGAACGTAATTCAAGCGCCGTCAAAGAAAAAAAAAAACGGGCGCCGAAAGAGGGGGAGAAAAGAGGTGGAGATGGACGAAAACGCAAAGGTAGTAGAGGGTCAGCCCCGAAAAGACAACGAGAGTGGCCAACTTGCTTAAGCCATTCGCAGGGACCATGGAAAGACCTCAGTGGGGTCCAGTGGTTGGGGAGGGAAAAGGGGGGCACTGGTGTCATACTCGGAGGTATTCGGCTGGGACAAAAAAGCCCAGGCTCCGACAAGGAAACTGGAGAACTTGTAAAACTGAGGGACAAAAAGGGAAGGAAAGACTCGGACTCTGCAAAGCCAGCAGACAAACAGTACTAATCAGACAGCTAGAAGAAAGCGGGGGAAGGAGGGTTAAAGGTGCATAAAGCATCCAGTCGGAGATAAACGGAGCCTTCTCGCGTAGCCGTGAAGCGCGGGTCCCGGGGGGTTCAAGGGGGTAGGGGGGGTCAAAAAAAGGGGGAGGCGAAGGAGGAGTCAATGAAAACGAGGGAACGACGCAAAAGGTCATCGGAAAAAACGTCCTGTTGCTGGTAGCCCTGGGGGACGGCGCCGTTTAGGAAGGCAGAAGGGTAAAAGGACCATGAAGGGACAATGGTCATAGGCATGAAAGCGAGGGATAAGCTTCATGACTGGTATGCGGTTCAAAAAAAAAAAATACTCGGCAAAAAGATAAAACCAATCACGGGGAAGGGGGAAAAAACACAAGTGGAAAAAGGGTAAAAAAGAGTAGGAAAGTGACGATCTACGCGCGAGATTCGGACCCCGTCTTGTGGGGGGGGGGGGGAGAAAAGGATTCCGATAAACTGGTCCTGTGGGGATAGGGAGGAGGGCCTTGGAGAAGCGTGGACTGGGGGACAGGAGGAGGGTCAGTATGGAAAGGATGGAGAAAAAAAGCCCCAGGGGCCGTGGGTTTACGTTAAAAGGACTTCTACGCTGAATCACGGGAACGCCCAAAAGCAAACATGGAAGGGGGGGGTGAGAAAATGTCCGAAGGAGGAGCCGGAAAAGACGAATGAGTCAAGACAAGCAAAAAATTGGGGAGTCTGAATCGCCGGGCCGAGAAAGTAGTGAGAATTGGCGGGAGAAGGGGGAAGGAAATGAGACATTACGGAATGGCGGCAGATGAAATAAGTCAGGGAAAAAACGTTTGTCATCGGGGGGAAGACAAACTACAGCTGCAGAGAGAAGATTACAGGTTGATACAAGAAAGTGGAGGAAGCAGCACTGGAATGGTAGAAAGGGACCGGTGTTCAAATGTGTTGGTCCATTGCCACTAAAAAAACGGCAAGTTAGAAAATCGAAAGAAAAAGGGGAAAGCCAGTCAACGTCCTGCGCAGAGGGAGTGGTAAAAGGTGGTGTGGCCCTGCCAAGAAGAACCTGGACTAAAACATAGGTGAGAATCGAGACAAAAAAACGGGGAGAGGAGGAAAAAAGGAGAGCGGTGACAAAGGACACGGGATCAAAACGGAGGGTCAAACATTTCCCAACAGATTCCCCTTCACGGAACCCCGAAAAAAAAGACACGTTGGAGAAAGTTGACAAGATGTAGGCTTATCGGAAAAAGGAAATAAAAAAAAGAGTGGGGACATTACTGTCCACGCAAAAGGTCTTACATCAAACGAAGGTGAGATAAAGTGGGGGGGAAGAAGTTCAAGGAGAAGTTTGTAGGCAGTGCAGTAGCAAACTACGGACACTTTAAAACTTGGGAAAGTTGAAACAATGATGGCAACTGGAGGGGTCGACTTGGGCATCCACTAAAAACAAACAGATACAGAAGAGGAAGCTATTGGAAGACAATCAAAGAAAGAATAAACAAGCTGTTCTTATCGTAGATTTTGGCAAACTATAATAAGGATCCTCACTTGCAGTAGAAGAGGTCGTCCATATTAACAACTGGACCCAGAACGTCGTCGACAGTGTGGGCGGAAGAAGTTTGAGGTCTGCAGAACTCTGTGGACTTCAACACAGAAGAAACCACGCCGCTCGGGGCGCATCAGAACAGCAGAAAAGCGCGAAAAGCTCCCATATTCTTCGTACAAAGGTAAAGGAAACGAGAAAAAAAACCGCTAAACA